>WOYI011471577.1_pt2 | contig 10496 bp, 11 predicted proteins | sample 6423411 | NCBI WGS metagenome assembly WOYI01 (sample SAMN13441803, study PRJNA592873) | oil field metagenome | biome: oil field; feature: oil-well bore; material: oil-contaminated soil; isolation source: oil-contaminated soil from oil-well borehole | place: Germany: Wietze | collected 2016-10-18 ... | reverse complement strand
CCTCTCCTCTGCGCGAAATCATCTCCAATCCTGGTTGATGATTTCTTGCTTATAGGAAGAAAAACGGAGAGGCAGGGATTCGAACCCTGGGACCCTTGCGAGTCACACGCTTTCCAGGCGTGCCCGTTCGACCGCTCCGGCACCTCTCCAAAGTAATTAAATCTACTCAATACACATTCCTTGCGAGTCACACGCTTTTCCCGCTTCCCTTTCAAACCTTTAAATCGGCTACGGGATCCCGCTTCGCGGGACCAGGCGTGCCCGTTCGACCGCTCCGGCACCTCTCTAAATTGAAAAAGTAAATAGTGTCGAGAATAAAATATACCCTGTGAGTTTAAATCTGTATAGCAATTTAAACTCTTATATACTTTATAGTTTAAATATTCTATTCCGCTTTTATTGCTTTGGTTGGCACCTGGTAGCCGGGCTGGGCGATCGTCCTGGTCTTGCGCCACTGGTCCACTCTTCCGTCTAGAAACAAGACTTCGTAATCACTCACACCGATCCTCTTTCCGGATGACTGAGAAGGATGTATCTTATCGGCGGGATATATCCATATCTCGTATTCCTTACCGGCAACGATCTCTTTGCTTATCTGGAAAGGTATACCAAGAGTATTTTTAACCTCAGCGGAGGTCATTCCCGTCGTCACGCTGGCAAAATCCCTTGTGTTAACATCGGTGAATACAAACGCGCATCCGGCCAGCATAAATAGCGATAATAACACTACCCAGTTACGCATTTTACTACCTCCTTTAGGAGATGACAACAATCCCAACAAAGCTCCTTAACCTAAAGGAGCCTCAAATTTACAGTAAGGAATTGGTTCGAAATTTTTTCTTTACGGAAAGGCCGGATTCTCCGCCTTTCAAGTCTTATTTATACCAAAAAACTCGGTAAATAGCAACTGAATTATCATCTACAACTGGGAATGATACAATAACCCAGAGAGGGACAAGAGACCTCAGTCAACCGTCTTGCTTTTTTAGGTGATTTCTGGTATAAATAATTACTTTGGAAAGAGTTGGAGGCGTCGCATAGCTGGTTGAGTGCACCGGTCTCGAAAACCGGAGGGGGCGTAAGCCTCTCAGAGGTTCGAATCCTCTCGCCTCCGTTTCCCTTCCTCTATCGAGAAATTATTTAACCCGTAAGGGAAACGGACTCCGATGAAATTCTATTAGTTTTTCGCGACAAAAGAAAAACTAGAGGCGATAAGCCGAGCAAGGAGTGCGGCATGATAACAACTAAAGGCAACCCTTATAAGAGGGTTGCCTTTAGTGTTGTTCACAATATGTGCTTCCGGGAACACTTTCGCAGAAACCGCTAAAAACTATTCCTGGCTGTTGTTAATCTGCGGCTGTCCACCGGCACCGCGTAAAACGGTATCCAATTCCTGTTTCTGCTTCAATAACGCTGCCCTGATCTCCGCCCTTTGGCTCGAGAACTCCTGTTGAATGTCCTCTCTAATAGAGTCTATCGCCGCCCGTAAAGAAGATTTAATCTCGTCTTTATAAGCCGCGATGCGTTTATCGAGAACGACATTCAGTCCTGCAGCGCGCTCCTCGGCCACTTGTTCGTATTCCCGGAGCTTCTCCATCACGGATTTCCGCAGGCTGCCGCTTAAAACATACATCTGTTGCTTAACCAGCCCGCCGGTCCAAGAACGGAGATCGTCAAACTGCCTGGTAATAATCTCCCCCCTGTCCTTCTCATATTGTTCTAACTGGCTGTTGATGGAATCCTGCAGTTGCCGTACGTATTCCAGCTTGAGGACGACTTCCTGTTCCTGTTTTTTCTGGCGAAGCTGCTCTTTGATGGACTCTTCTATCTTACGCCTGTCTTCCACTTGCTGGAGCACGTATTCGGCCAACTGCTCTTTATTTTTCTCTTGCCGCGCCTTTTCCTTAACGAACATTACCCAACCGGATAAAGAAACGATCAGAGAAATAACGGCGATAACCATTACAGCCTTGTTATTCATGCCTTAATAAAACCTCTTTCGAAGAAGGGATAGTTATCTTGTAGCTTTCTCCGGCACTGAAACGTCCGCGGACTCCGTTCCCAGGGTCTGTTCACTGATCTGATCTAAAACACAGATCCCAAAACCCGTCTTTTATATTAATAATTTTCCGCCTTGATTTCGTAATAAGCCTGCGGATGCCTGCACGCCGGACACTCCTTAGGCGCATCCTTTCCCTCATGCACATAACCGCAGTTACGGCAATGCCAACGGACAACGGAATCTTTCTTAAAGACCTTACCGGCTTCCAGATTGACAAGCAACTGCCTGTACCTTGCTTCGTGCTCTTTTTCCACCTTGGATATCTGCTTGAAAGAAACCGCTATATCCGAAAACCCCTCTTCCTCTGCGACGCGGGCAAAATCGGCGTAAAGCGTCGTCCACTCCAGATTCTCCCCTGCGGCAGCCTCGGTGAGGTTCAACTTAGTATCCTGTACCATACCGGCCGGATAAGAAGCGGTAATCTCCGCTTCTCCTCCTTCAAGATACTTAAATAAAACTTTAGCATGCTCCTTTTCGTTATCCGCGGTATCCAGGAAAATGGCCGATATCTGTTCCAGCCCTTCCTTTTTGGCAGCGCTCGCGAAATATGTATAGCGGTTGCGCGCCTGCGATTCTCCGGCGAAAGACGCCAGCAGATTCTTTTCCGTTTGCGTCCCTTTCAATGATTTAGACATAATAAAATCCTTTCAGTTGAATATTATCTTCCTTCGTGCCTCGTCCTTTCCTTTTCCTCCTTCGGTACTTTTATCTCATCCTTCTGTTTTCTCCATCGGCTTCCCACAACATACAAGTTCTCCTCCGCCGACTTTGGTAACAGTCACTTCATTCCCGCAGACATTACAGCGGTACTTTTCCCCTGTCTTTTTCACACTCATAGTTATGCCCCCTTCCATGTTCACAGCGACTTCAGATAAACGAACCTGAGTATAAAAATTACCGCGAACAGATACACGAGCCAGGAAACTTCTCTGCCCCTGCCGGAGAGCAGCTTTATCCCCGCGTAACTGATCAACCCGAAGGCTATTCCCGTGGCGATGCTGAACGTCAACGGATACAACCCGGGGCTTCTCAAGCCGAATGATGAGCGACGATATCTCATAATCATTATAAATGACACGCTTTCCCGACCGCGCATCCATAAAGCTACAGTTTGATACGCCCTATCGTCTTGGCCTTATGCTCAATCTTATTGTATTCCGGCAAAGGTTTGAAGTCGGACACGGAAGCGATAAAGTTCGCCGGGAAAATTGTTATCATGGCGTTATATTCCCTTACCATCCGGTTGAAAAGTTCTCTCTCCGAGGAAATTATCTCCTCTCGCACGGCCAATTCCCTGATTAACTTCGTCAATTCCGGTTCGGACTTGAGTTGGGAATAATTCTCCGCCGTCTTCAACAAGTGAGACAACGCCGCGTCAAGCGCTACAGCCGCGTTTATCTTCGCCTCCACTCCGGAGGCCTTGTCCCAGCCGGATTCCGCTTCCAGCAGGGTAGAAAACAAAACATCCTCATGATCGGCATAGTCGTAAACTTTTTTTTCCAAAGGAGGGATAACGGCATTCCTCTCCTGCAGCCGCACCTCCACCCGATTCCATTTAGCCGTGATCGCGGCTTGTTTTGACAATATCCCCCTATAGACCGAAAAAAAGACTGCCGCTGACGCCAAGAGCACAATACAGGAACCAACCAGGAAAGATCGCATTCCTCCCTCCTTATCGCTCTTAAACCTTACTCTTCTTCCGCCGTCTCGAAACGGCAGCCGCAAAGATTACATTCATAAACAGAAAGGTCATCCAGCGGCTCCACGAAACGAGTATCGGTGCTGCCGCACTTCTGGCATTCCACGGCCGGCTTCCAGTCGCCCATAGACACCTCCAGTCCCCGCGATAGATATCATTATATCCGGAATCGTGACAATTTCCACCCCGGAAAGATCATTTCTTCAATCACACAACCGGTGTTTAAACTCGTAGATACGCTCGTCAAAAATAATATCACTGTCAAAAACGCGTTTTCTCAGGATTATTCCTTCCAGGGACGTGCACCTGCTCAGGCCCACGTAGACTTGTCCGTGCGTAAAAGCCCCGTGCCCCAGGTCGATTACAACTTTATCGAAGGTCTGTCCCTGGCTTTTATGGATGGTTATCGCCCAGGCGAGTTTGAGCGGGAACTGCTCAAAAGTTCCGGCTACCCTCTCCTCTATCCTGTCTTGGGCGGCATTATACTCATACTTTATCCTCTCCCATTTTGCCCTGTCAACATCATGCAGCCGGCCGTTTACGCGCACTGTAACAGTCTCTTCCGATAGTTCCGCCACCTCAGCTATGGTTCCGTTAACCCAGCGCCTGTCCTGATCGTTGCGCAGCATTATTACCTGCGCGCCCGGTTTCAGCTTAAGCACCGGCTCGGTGGGAAAAGACTTTTCATCGAAATCCTTGTTGACGGAACATTGAAAGTTATGCGCCTTCCCCGGTAACCCGGCAAGCCTGCGTTCGTTTATCATGGCCGCCTGTCTGTTGGTGGAGGTAAGAACAATGCAACCCTCGTCGTCGCCGGCCGTCTCGCGTGCCATGCGGGAATTCAAAACCGCCAGGTCCTCCTCATCATGTCTGCCGTCTCTGATTCTGTTTAGAATATTAAGGAACCGGCCATCTGCCTGGCGGTAGACCTTTGTCAGTTCTATATAACGCGGTTTAATCTTTCTGAACGCCCTGGCCTGAAAAAAATACGGACTGCCGTATTCCTTTTCCAGTATCTCAACCGCCTCCGGCTCGACCACCGGCGGGAGTTGAAAGAGATCCCCGAAGAAAATAACTTGCGCTCCTCCGAAAGGCACGTCCGGAGCGTCCCTGTTCAGGCGCAAGGCATAATCTATGCCGTCCATCAGGTCCGCGCGAACCATTGAAACCTCGTCTATTATCAAGGTATCGATCTCTCTGATAAGCTTGCGGTCGCGCTTCTTCCTGACAGTCCCCGGCCGGATGATCCTGGGAGGGAATTTGAAGAAAGAATGAATCGTCTGCCCGCCGACGTTAACCGCCGCCACTCCGGTAGGAGCAAGTATCACGACGTTCTTGGCGGTATTGGATTTGAAATACTTCAGGAGCGTGGATTTGCCGGTCCCGGCCTTGCCGGTGACGAATATACATTCATTGGTCCGCTCCATAGTCTCAAAAGCGCCCAGGAACTCCCGGTTCAAATCGAGGTTCTCCGGCAAATCAAACTTACCAGAATAAAAAGGATTATTGTGGGGAGGAACAGCGGATTCTCCCCTGCCGATCTCCGGCAAATAATATCTATCCCAGTTTGAAGACATGAATGACCCTGCGGTAATATTACAAACGTACCGGTGCACGAAGCTGTTTCTTCTCTGAATGCAGGCGTTTGGCCTCCAGCATCTTCTGCTTCGCTCGGCGGGAACGACGGTGTTTCTGACGGCGTATCTTAGCGATACGCTTCTGCTCCTGCGACAGCTTGCCGAGGATCGTGTTCTCTATCTTTCTCAAAAGTAATACGCGGGCAAGCCGGCGGTTAAGATACTGCGAGCGTTCCTCGCTGCATTTGATCTCGATACCCGTAGGCAGATGCTTCAAATGCACGCATGTGGAGACCTTGTTAACGTTCTGCCCTCCCGGCCCCTGCGAACGCACGAATTTCTCCACGATGTCCTCCTCCTTAACCCCGAAGCGGGACATCTCCTCACGCAAAAGTTCTTCTTTCTCCGGACCAAACATAGAAAAACGGTTGTGGGATTCTGGGAATAATACTTAATTACGGTATTTTAGGATGTGGTTCCGCGTTTTTATAATAATTAAGTATTGTGTCCCCGGAATTAGGTATATCATATTTTATAGAGTTCATGCCGCTGGCGCTTTATGTTCTCATCGGTAAGGTATTCATCGAAAGTCGTTCCGGCGCGGTCGATACAGCCGTGCGGTCCGAACTCTATGATGCGGTTGGCCACCGTCTGCACCAACTGGTGGTCATGTGATGAAAAGAGCACCGTGCCGCGGAACTTCTCTAAACCGCGGTTTAAAGAAGTGATGGCTTCCAGGTCAAGGTGATTGGTCGGCTCATCAAGTATAAGCAGGTTCGGTTGTATAACCGACATGCGCGCCAGCATGCACTTGGCCTTCTCGCCTCCTGAAAGAACATTCACCGGTTTGAGCGACTCCTCCCCGGTGAAGAGCATCCTGGCGAGAAAAGCCCTGACGAATTCTTCGTCGGTGATTGCGGAAAACTGCCTCAGCCAGTCCACCACGCTCAGCGTGGAATTAAAGAACTCCGAATTGTTCCTAGGATAATACGCCTTCTGGACCGAAGAGCCCCATTTATAACTGCCGCTTTCCGGCTCCAAATCCCCGGTCAATACCTGAAAAAGCGTAGTCTTGGCAAGGTCGTTGGGCCCGACAAAAGCGATCTTATCCCCCTTTTGCGCCGTGAAACGCAGGTTCGCAAACATCGACTGTCCGTCAAGCGACATGGAAAGATTCTCGATACTCAAGATGTTGTCACCGGCTTCTCTGGCCTGGTCGAAATTGATATAAGGATACTTACGCGAGGACGGCCCGATATCGTCCACGGTCAGCTTCTCCAGTATCTTCTTTCGGCTGGTGGCCTGCCTGGATTTCGAGGCGTTGTTGGCGAAACGCATAATGAATTCCTTGAGCTCCTTGCGCTGCTCCTCGACCTTCTTGTTTGCCTCGCTGCGCTGGCGCGCCGCCAATTGGCTGGCCTCCGACCAAAAGGTGTAATTGCCGGTATAGAGTTTGATCTTGCCGTAATCGATGTCGGAGATGTGCGTGCAGACTTTATCCAGGAAATGCCTATCGTGGGAGACAACGATGGCGATATTCTCGAAATCACAGAGAAATTCCTCCAGCCAGAGGCGCGAATCAACGTCAAGATAATTGGTAGGCTCGTCCAGCAGCAGTATGTCCGGGTTACCGAACAACGCCTGCGCCAGCAGGACTCTCACCTTCTGCCCCGCCTCCAATTGTGTCATCTGCGCCGTATGCAGAGATTCCTCTATCCCCAGTTCGCTCAACAGCCTGGCGGCGTCCGCCTCCGCACTCCAGCCGTCAAGTTCCGTGAACTCGCTTTCCAGCTCGGACGCGCGCAACCCGTCTTCATCAGTGAAAGGAGTTTTGGCGTAAATACGTTCCTTCTCGGTGATAATATCGTAAAGCTTCTTGTGCCCCATGATCACGGTGTTCAAAACCGTAAACTCGTCATAGGCAAACTGATCCTGTTTCAAGACAGAAATGCGCTTGCCGGGAGTCACCGAGACGTCTCCGCTGGTCGGCTCCACCTCCCCGGAAAGTATTTTCAGAAAAGTGGACTTGCCTGAACCGTTGGCGCCGATAAGGCCGTAACAGTTGCCGGGTGAAAAGATGATATCGACGTTTGAGAAAAGCTTGCGCTGTCCGTATTGAAGTGTGACGTTACTTACTGTGATCATAGTTTTGATACCTTATCTTTCTTTTAAATTGAGTTTTTGCGAATAAGCTAAATTATAACAAAAAGGCGGGGCATATACAAGATAGGTTCTTCGGCGGCAGACCGGAGAACAACCTGCTTCATTTCACATCATGCCCGTTGGCGGACAAGAACCGCGCAACCTCTTCCCTGCGGTCACCCTGCAGTTCGATCGTAAAATCCTTCACCGTCCCGCCCGCACCGAGCCTGCGCTTCAACTCCCTGCAAAGCGCCTCCAGTTTCTCCCGGTTGAGAGGCAACCCGGAGATAATCGTCATCCCCTTGCCCTTCCTGCCCTGCGTATCATAACGCACCCGCGCCGAACCTCCGGCATCCGGTACCGCCGAGCGCTTCAGCTTATCGCAGACGCAGTCGCCCAGCGGTTTTGAACACTTCGGACACATCTTGCCGTGTTCGGAGGAATAAACAAGACGGGAATTGTCTGGAGTGAACATAGTTTTAATTCTAATTCCGAGGACACGATACTTAATTACGACGTATCCAACTCCGAGTTGACTGGAGTCTTCTCGGAGTCCGTTTTTCTTCCTCTCCTCTGCGCGAAATCATCTCCAATCCTGGTTGATGATTTCTTGCTTATAGGAAGAAAAACGGGTAGTCGTGGACGCCAGGTGAACCCTACAACTACCTGAAATACAATTACTTGTGAAAATGACTATCCGCAAAGGTAGACGCGGCTTTGTCTACTTCGGACGCCATATCCCGCCAAAAAGCTTAATCTGATAGCCTTTTAATTTCGGCGGCAATTTCATCAATTACTTTGACATTTTGGATTTTCTTATTATTGCCTACCTTTACCGAAATAACATAAAAAACTCTGCCACCATATTTTTTTGTGAACTTTTCATGCGTGACTGCCTGCTGGGATCTTTCTTGAAATATTTCAGGAATATGCGATACTCCACCCGCAGGCTTTATCTGCAATCCGATATACGCTTCTTTGATCTTGATAAAGAAATCAACATTATACAACCTATCCCATTCATCAGGTGCCGGCTCGATTTTAACCTTAAGAATTTCTTGCAACTGTCCATAAATTGTTTGAATTTCTGTAACGTACCCTTGATACGTTCTATTAATAACCATTTCGAACATATACTTGATGCAATCTTCTTCTTTGATATCTTCAACTTCAGCGGCAATAACTTCTGTGATTTTTACATATAGCTTTCTGCCTAACTCTTCGATATGTTCTCTTGAACGAACATTCTTAAAATAATACGTTTCCCAATCTTCGATTTGCTTGGGAGAGCATTTTCTGATCGCTTCTGACACAGCGCCAACATTCCTGCTAAAGTTCATCTGAAATCTGTTCATTGCACTATTTAAAATCCATTCTTTAGCCATTAGCGACTCCCTTGAGTTCTAAAAATTTTGATTTATATTTATATTCCGATTCATTATCAACATCTACCAACCCACTTTTAATCAAATGGGCATTAACAAAAGTTTTATTTTGGAGATATAGATAACAACATAATCTATTATCGGAGTCATACTTTTTTTGGTCATACTTCAAAAATACCTTCTGACCTTGAGCCTTTTTAGCTAAATATTCAGTTGCCTTGCCATTTTTTAAAACGTCTTGCTTGACGCCCAACAGTCTAACGATCAAACCATTACTCAGCTTTACAATTTCCGGGCTGACTACCTCTTTAACGGTAAAATACTCCTCCCGATGCCCACCATTTTGATCAACTTTTGACCCGAACTGCAATTTCTTTGGATCGATTTTTTTATCAAACTTAATCGGATCTTTAAAGATATACGGCAATTTCTGAATTTCCTCTGCGAAATTAGTGGTTATCTTCTCCTGTTCTGTGATCTCAAAAATGTGCTCAATAGAAAAAAGATTCTGACTACAGCCAATTCTCTCTTGAATGATTGGCAAGAAATCTCCATTAATTTCGTATCCAACAGAGTTTCTGCTGAGATTTTTTGCCGCTAATGTCGTTGTTCCGCTTCCCAAGAATGGATCAAGAACAGTATCGCCCACAAAGGTAAACATCTTTACGAGCCGCTTTGGTAATTCTTCAGGGAACATCGCCAGATGCTTATCCTGTTTTTCACCAGCAAAATTCCAATGTCCCGAAAAATACTGGTTCCATTCCTCTGTTGTCATTTTAGATTTTTCTCTTATTTCTTGGCTCACTGGCTTTGTGGTGCCTTGCTTCTTAAAAATCAAGATAAATTCATAATCAAGCTTTAAAATTCCATTTCTTGGATACGGAAAAGAACCCATCACGGTAGCACCACCAGTCGTATTGCAGGTGGTGACTTTTTGCCATATCACAGCCCCCATATAATCAAATCCAATAGTTTCGCAAAATTTTATTATTTCGGTTCGAATTGGAATAATTTTGTACCGACCATAATACACAGAGCGAGCAAACTGATCGCCTATATTAACACACAGGCGACACCCATCCTCTAAAACACGATAGCATTCATTCCAGACTAAGTTAAGATTGTTAATATATTCTTCGTAACTATGATTAAACCCTATTTGGTCACTGCTACCATAGTCCTTCAATTGCCAATAAGGCGGCGAAGTAACGATCAAATGCACAGAGGAGTCTTGGACTTCCTGCATCTTCCTAGAATCCCCCGTAATTATCCTATGTTTTGTCTTCATGAACACACCGCCTTTTTACTCATGGCGAACCCTGATAATCAACCTTCAGGGTTCGCCTGAGCGTCAACAATGGCGGAGAGGCAGGGATTCGAACCCTGGGTGGAGTTACCTCCACAACAGTTTTCAAGACTGCCGCTTTCAACCGCTCAGCCACCTCTCCAGTGCTACACTCATAAATCTACGGTAATGTCACCCCATAGCCATCAAAGACTGCCGCTTTTCCCGCCAGCTATCAAGACTTATTGCGGCGGGATCCCGTATCTTTATTCTTTATCCAGAACTACGGGACAACCGCTCAGCCACCTCTCCAGTGCTACACTCATAAATCTACGGTAATGTCACC
>WOYI010191548.1_pt1 | contig 10497 bp, 7 predicted proteins | sample 6423411 | NCBI WGS metagenome assembly WOYI01 (sample SAMN13441803, study PRJNA592873) | oil field metagenome | biome: oil field; feature: oil-well bore; material: oil-contaminated soil; isolation source: oil-contaminated soil from oil-well borehole | place: Germany: Wietze | collected 2016-10-18 ... | reverse complement strand
ACTTTGATTGCGGTCTGAATTCTTAATGATTCCGCGAGCAGGGCTGAATAGTTACTTAAATTTTTCGTAAAAGTTGAAGAAGCAGCACATTTTTATAAGTACCTTTCTCGGCCTAATACTCTATGAAAGTTGGAAACTGTTATAGAAGATTTGAAATATCTTCCGACCTATAAGATACTCTAAGTGATTGTTTCATGAAATTAAATGCTGGTTTTGTAGGCTTTGATGGTACAGAGAGCAAGAGAGCCATTCCTGCAATACATCAGGTCAAGGAAGCAGAAGGAATTGCAGGCGACATGAACATACTGCTTCGTAGTCCTCATGCAAGGGCTAAGAGCATGCTGAATAGGTTCATCCGGCTGTGTGACGCGAGAGCCTTTTTGACAGATGAGAAAGACAGAGCTGCTTGGGAGAAGGTTGGGGCCAGGATAGAGGGCAGCTATGACGATTTTTTTGAAGAATCGGACGTAATAGTCGTTGGAGCTCCCGAGGGCCAGGAACTGCCTTACGTAGAGGCTAGCATAGCCCACGACTGCAATACAGTACTACTGGGAGGAGCCCACCGTGAGGAAATACTTAACGATCTGGTGAAAAAAAACGTTGAGATCTCCGAAAAGATCAGGGAAGATATCGCTAGAGAGTTCTTCTTCGGACTTGGAAATTACGACCGGTTTCTCAAGGCTGCTCCGAAGCTGATTCAATGCACCAGTTGTAACACAACGGGTCTCTGCAGAACAGTCCTGGCTGCAAAACCTCTTGGTCTTCGTGCAGTACTCGGAAACCTGGATCGTAGAAGCGGGGATCCTCACAATATAGTCAAGGTGTCTCCCAACGCCATTCAGTTCGGGAGCGGTGTTGGCCACCAGGGAACGGACGCAGGGACGATTTTTAAGGAAGTTAAGTTCTCGGTCAGAGCCAGCAAAGTTCCGACCACCATGCCGCATGTTCATCAGCTGAACCTCGTTTTCGACAAGAAGCTAACGCCTGATATGTTGCTTGAGCAGCTATCCAAGACAGGGCGCGTGGTTATAGTCCCCTATGAAGATGTCGGAAAGAAGCATGACTGGACCAGTGAGATACTGGAGGCCTTTGTATCCGGCTTTGAAAGACCGATAAGTCCCGAGATCTTTGAACTCCTGTTCTCGGATGCGATAATACCCTTCGAGCTGGGCGATTATACCATATTGCAGACGGTCATGCTTGTTGAGCAGATGTCTCTACCTGTGCCAAACTACGTAGAGGCGTATCTTCTGTTCTGTGGGTTCCCTGCTGATAGGGTTCACGGTTCTGTGGATAAGGCCCTAGGAGTAGTTCATGGTGTGTGGCCGGATGAATTGTCCTGAACATCGCTTTAATTCACTTTGATTTGTTAAGGAGGAACTATGCCGCAAGAAAGAAAATTCACCCTCTGGTTTGATGAGATACGTGTTGAAGATGTGCCGTCGGTAGGTGGAAAGAATGCCTCATTAGGGGAAATGTACCAAGATCTCACATCTAAAGGGGTCAAGATCCCTAACGGCTTCGCCACCACTTCAGGAGCTTACTGGCACCTGCTGGAGGCTACGGGAATTTTGGACAAGCTCAAGGAAACTTTGGCAGGACTCGATAAGAAGAGCAACGTGCAGGAGCTTGCAGAGAAAGGCAAAAGGGCGCGCGAGCTTATACTGGGAGCCAAGATCCCGGAAGACCTCTGGGCAGAGATAAAGACCGCCTATGACAATTTAAGCGAACAATACGGCAAAGACACAGACGTGGCAGTTCGCAGCTCCGCGACGGCAGAGGATCTGCCGACAGCGTCCTTCGCAGGCCAGCAAGAGACTTTCCTGAACGTGCGAGGATACGAAGAGTTGGAGGATGCCTGCATCAAATGCTATGCCTCACTCTTCACAGATAGGGCAATTTCCTATCGAATAGACAAAGGCTTCGATCAATTCAAGGTCGCTCTCTCTATAGGCATCATGAAGATGGTAAGGTCTGATCTGGCCGGTAGCGGCGTTATTTTCACACTGGACACAGAATCGGGCTTTAGGAGCGTGGTCTTTATCACGGGTTCTTACGGTTTGGGTGAGAACATCGTCCAGGGTGCTGTGAACCCCGACGAGTTCTACGTTTTCAAGACCACTTTCAAAAAAGGGTTCAAACCCATCATCCGAAAGACTCTTGGTGACAAGAAGATAAAGATGATCTACGGCACAGGCAAGGAAAAGGCTCTGACTCATAATGTGGATGTGCCCGAAATAGACCGTAAAAAGTTCTGTCTATCCGATGAGGACGTTCTGACTCTGGCTAACTATGCGATAATAATCGAGGACCATTACTCGAAAAAGCTTGGAAAGGAACGTCCCATGGACATCGAATGGGCAAAGGATGGCAAGACCGGTGAGCTCTTCATAGTCCAGGCAAGGCCGGAGACTGTGCAATCGCAAAAATCTGGGGACGTTCTTGAGACCTATATCTTAGAGCAGAAGGGTTCGGTAATAGTCACTGGCCGGAGCATCGGGGAGAAAATAGCTAGCGGCAAGGCCAGAATAATAGCTGACCCATCTCAACTTTCTTCTTTTCAGGAAGGAGAGGTGTTGATCTCCAATACCACTACACCGGATTGGGAGCCAGTTATGAAGAAGGCAGTGGCCGTAGTGACCAATTTGGGAGGACGGACCAGCCATGCGGCCATAGTCAGTCGCGAGTTCGGGATTCCTGCGGTAGTGGGGGCAGACGGGTCCACGGAGAAGATCAAGACGGGTCAAGAAGTAACAGTAAGCTGTGCAGAAGGCGATGTGGGCGTTGTATACGAGGGAAGATTGCCTTTTAATGTTGAGAAAATCAGCTTAACGAACCTATCTCGGCCCAAGACAGAGGTTATGATAAACCTGGGCAATCCCGAGGTGGCTTTTTCCACGTCCATGATCCCTAATGACGGCGTGGGCTTGGCTCGCTTGGAGTTCATAATAAGTAGCTACATCAAAGTCCATCCAATGGCTCTGGTCCATCCTGAGAAGGTTAAGGATGAGGCCACGAGGAAGGAAATCGATGATCTGACTTTTGGCTACAACGACAAGAAGGAGTACTTCGTGGAAAAGCTCGCCCAGGGCATAGGAACCTTAGCGGCTGCTTTTTACCCTCGACCAGTCGTTGTTCGGCTCAGCGATTTCAAATCCAACGAATACGCCAACCTTATCGGTGGCAAGGACTTCGAGCTAGAGGAAAATAACCCAATGCTTGGTTTCCGTGGAGCTTCCCGATACTACAATGAGCGGTACAGAGAGGGTTTCGCCATGGAGTGTGCCGCTCTCAAACGGGTCCGAGAAGTTATGGGTCTTGACAACGTGATAGTAATGATACCTTTCTGCCGCCGGGTGGATGAAGCCAACAAGGTATTGGCAGAGATGGAGAAAAACGGCCTGAAGAGAGGCGATAACGGATTAAAAGTGTATCTCATGTGCGAGATCCCCAGCAATGTAATCTTGGTGGATGAATTCTGCCAGTTGGTAGACGGTTTGTCCATAGGCTCTAACGATCTGACCCAGCTAACGCTGGGAATAGACAGGGATTCCGAACTGCTTGCCAAGGAGTTCGACGAAAGAGATCCAGCCGTCAAGAAGATGGTATCCCTCGCCATCCAGGGAACCAAACGGAATAAGAGACACAGCGGCCTGTGCGGCCAGGCTCCCAGCGATTATCCGGAATTTGCGGAGTTTCTTGTAAAAGAAGGTATAGACTCCATATCCATCAATCCCGATTCGGTGATGAAGATCACCCTGAAGGTGCTAGAGACGGAGAAGAAGATGGAAGGGAGATGATCATGATCAATCTGCCTCAATCTCTTTTCGGAGGTGTGTATAACGGATATATCGCGGATGAGACCAGGAACTTGAGGATGCGCATCTCGCATCTCTAAAGATGGAGGAAGCCATTGTCAAAGGGCTCAGTCCAGGAGAAGCAGGAAGGAGCATTTTCGTTTTTCCGAGGCTACGAGCAAGAACCTTGGTTACAAGGACCTCCTCGGGGGCCGACTTGCAGCAAGTGCGGATTCGTTCCATGGCTGTACCTGAAAATCGAGGAGTATCCGTGCTGGGACCTGCAGAGACCATCCAATCAAGCTGAACAGGACCATTGCATGGAGCCGAAGATCATCTATCCAGGCCTTGACATGCTGGGGGACAAAGGACATGTTCCTTACGACAGCTGAAGGCTCTCGGAGGCTGACAAAGCTCCCTGCAGGAGAATTGGCGGGAAGTGTAGACAGCTCTTTATATGTGGGCTTCAAATGCTCTATGCCTGTTTTCATTTCCAGTTATAATAATTTTAATCATAAAAATCGATGGTGCTAAATTCCACTAACATCTTTTCCGATAACCTCTGCCACCTTCTCCAAGGTCTCCACCTCTCGCTCAATCCGCTTAAATAGGAAGACCTTGGCGAGGTCCGTCAAAACGAAGGAAACCATGGCGTAAGCCCATACGAATAATGCCAGCCTCCAGCCTATAGGGGGTATGAGCAGGCCGTAGACTGCGATAATGGTCGCTACTATCTGAGTACCCAGAACTGCTGCCAGCAGTATATTGCTCGGCCTGTAGGACCAGAAATGTCCTTTTGTCCTGGTTATAAATATAAGAAAATGACCAGCAACAGAGAGCTTGAGGTATATCATTGATTGGAGCACATCCAGGGAGAGGTGCAGGATGGATATGCCAATGGAAAGAAATAAGAATGAGGATACAGTGCCTACCAGGCCCAGAAATGTAGCCATGCCCAGCACCGATGTCATATCCCAAAGGTTTGGCTTGCGCGCATACTCTGCTCGGTCATAGGCTATGGACATGATGGCAAAATCGTTAAGCAAAGCCAGCAATACTATCATTATAGCCGTCACTGGATAGAAGTTGAAGATGATTATTGATAGAGTGATGAAGAACAGTACTCTGATGGTCTCGGATATGCGGTAAATGGCGTAGCTGTTCATGCGCCGAAATATCCTTCGACTCTCTTTGATGGCGTCGATGATGACGGACAGCCCCGGTCTGGTTAAAACTATTGCGGCCGCGGACTTGGCTGCATCTGTTGCTCCCGAGACAGCAATACCGGCGTCGGCTTTCTTCAAGGCAGGGGCATCGTTTACCCCATCACCAGTCATGCCGACGATATGTCCTCTGGACTGAAGCAACTCTACTATCTTAAATTTGTGCTCAGGAAATACTTGGGCAAAACCGTCTGCCTTTTCAATGATATCTGTGGCCTCTTCGTCCGGTTTGTCGATGAAGTCCGATGCCGGACCGATATTGGTTCCCAGACCCACCATCCTGGCGATCTCTTTGGCTATGGCTACGTGGTCGCCAGTGACCATTTTTATGCGGACACCCAATGACTGAGCAGTTTTAATGGTCTCTGCAGAGTCTTCTCTTGGCGGATCTTGAAGGGCAATAAGTCCTACATAGCGCCAGGCTCCTTTGGAGTCCGTGCTGGCAACGCCCAGAGCCCGGTAGCCTTTGGAAGCGAAGGTATCTACGCTTTGGTCAACCAAGGCTCGCGGGGTGCTAGTTGCCGCTAATGAGAAAATGGCCTGAGGCGCACCTTTGGCCGTCTTGAAGCTGCCTTTAGGACCCTCTATTTCGGCTTCCGTCCTCTTGGAAACGGGATCGAAGGATTTGAACTTGCCCAATTTGTAGTTGCCTGGTTCAACCTGCTCTTCTTCGCTCTTCTTTATGATGGCGATATCTATGAGATCTCCATCCTCTTCTCGGGAGGCTAAGGTGCCAAAAAGCAGCACATCCTTCTGGGTGAAGCCCTCGAAGGGCACCACCTCTGCTACCGTAATGGCATTCTGAGTTATGGTGCCGGTCTTATCTGTGCAGAGGATATCCACCCCAGCCATCTCCTCGATGGCTGCCAGCCTGCTCACTATGGCCTCCTTCTTGGCGAGTTTCATCGCACCCACCGCCATGGTCACGGACAGAACGGCAGGAAGGGCGGCGGGTATGGCGGCCACTACCAGCACCAGGGCGAACTGCAAAGTCTGCAGGAGGCTTTCATGCCTCATGGTGGCTACGATGAATACTAGGGTCACCAGGATTACGGCCAGAATGATCAGATAATCTCCAATCTTGACTACCGCCTTCTGAAAGTGGCTCTGGGTCTTGGCCAATTCGACCAGCTTGGCAGTTCGGCCGAAGTAGGTATTCATTCCCGTAGCAAAGACCAAAGCAGTCATCTCTCCCTGACGAACTATTGATCCGGAGAAAGCAACCTCAGAGACTTTTTTATCCACCGGCAGCGATTCACCTGTCAGGGCGGATTCGTCTACCTGGAGGAAATCGCCCTCAATGAGCTTGATGTCTGCTGGAATGATCTCCCCCAAACGGATTCTAACAAGATCACCCGGTACGAGTTCAGCAGAGGGGAGGCCTCTCCACTGCCCATCTCTCTGAACCCTGGCCGTAGGTGCAAGCCTCTCCTTCAAAAGTTCAATGGCATTGTCGGCTTTGTGCTCCTGCCAGAAGCCAACAACGCCATTCATAAGCAAAAGCAAGAAGATGATGGCAAAGTCTTCCCAGCGGCTTAATATTGCAGAAAGAATGGCGGCAGCCTCAATCATCCAGGGAATGGTCCCCCAGAAATAACCTAGAAATTTGAATAACGGATTGATTTTCTTCTCTAAAATCTCATTTGGGCCGTATTGTTGGAGTCTCGCCCCTGCCTCTGAAGTAGATAGACCGTTTTCGTTCGATGAGAGATTATTCATCAAATCGGCCACAGATGCTTTCTTAGCTTCATCGGCACTGACGATAGAATCAATACTCAACCCCACCACCAACATATAGTTTTATCTCCAAGTTATATTGAACACTTTTGGTAGTCTGCATCCAGCAGCAATAAGGCAACATAATTAGCGAATTAGTGAACTTTCTGTGCAGTCCCGAAACCTTTGACTTTATATACCCACCAATGTGGCGTGTAACAGTGAATTCAAAGATCATCTCAAAAAATATGGAATCAAGCCCATATTAGCCAGAGTGAAGCACCCTCAGACGAACTGAAAGCTAGAACGGTTTTTCGGAGAATACGTCAAGCACAGGGCAGCTTTTTATTCATTCGACGAGTTTATCATTTGGTATAATGATAGACCTCATGGAAACTCCATATCCCTTAATCCAGACTCGGTCATAAAGATCACTCTGAAAGTCCTGGAGACTGAGAAGTCTCTCTGTATGTGAATAAAAGTTCCCCCAAAAGGAGGAAAACTGCCTTGGCAAAAGCCGACTCAAAAAAATTTGCTCATCTTCCACAAGAGCTGGAAGGGCTGGAAGAATTGGCCTTCAATCTCTGGTGGAGCTGGCATCCTGCTGCCAGGATGCTCTTCAAGGAGCTAAACCGTGAGGCCTGGAAGGAGGGCTATCACAATCCCATAAAGTTGCTTGAAGATCTCTCTGATAATGTCCTGCAGTCCGCTTCAGGAAATCCAGAATACCTTAGCCATTATCAATCCGTGATGGCCAGGTTTCAGGAGGATCTGGCTTCAAGCTCAGGATGGTTTGCAGAGAACATCAGAGATCCTGGGTCCCTTCCCATAGCTTATTTTTCAGCCGAGTACGGGCTGCATAACTCCCTGCCTTTCTATGCGGGTGGATTGGGCTTCCTGGCAGGAGACTACATTAAGGAGTGCAGCGATCTGGCCGTTCCGCTGGTTGCAGTAGGCTTCATGTATCCTGAGGGCTATATGCGTCAGAGAATGCGCTCCGATGGATGGCAAGAGAATGTGGATGAGGTTCTCGACAGAGATTCAGCGCCAATCTCCAGGGTTATGAACGATGCTGGAGAACAGATTGTGATCAAAGTCCCATTCCTGGATCCACCGATATTTGTCGCTGTCTGGAAGGTAGCAATAGGTCGCATATCGCTATATCTGCTGGATACAGATATAGATAGAAATGATCCATGGAACCGGGGGATATCAGCTCATTTATACATAGGTGACATCGAACAGAGGCTGCGGCAGGAGATTGTCCTGGGCATTGGCGGAAGTGAGGTCTTAAGCACCCTGGGCATCAAGCATTCCGTGATGCATCTGAATGAAGGTCATCCTGCCTTTGCCATTTTGGAGAGGATCAGGGAAAGGATGCAAGGCCAAATGAGCTACGAGGACGCCGTTGCCCAGGTAAAGGCAACCACAATTTTTACTACCCATACACCAGTTCCTGCAGGGCATGATGTCTTTCCCTTCTATCTTATGGACAAATATTTCAGCCGCTACTATCCGCTATTGGGCCTGAATCGAGATGATTTCATTAGCCTGGGCTCCAATCCAGCTGACCCAAACGCAGGATTCAATATGACAGCCTTTGCCCTCAAGATGGCTGGCCATCATAACGGCGTTAGCAGGCGACATGGCGAAGTGGCAAATCAGATGTGGCCCTCCCTCTGGCTGACTCAGATGACAGATGGAAAGCCTATCGACTATATCACTAATGGAGTCCACATTCCCACATGGATTGAGCCCAAGATGGAGCTGCTTTTCGATAAATACCTTGGTCCCGATTGGCTGAAGGATCAAGACAGTGAAGTAGTATGGGAGCGGATAGAGGATATCCCAGATGTTGAATTATGGAACGTTCATCATCACTTGAAGGTCAAACTGATCGACTACATAAGGTACAGGACGAGGAAGCGATGGTTCGAAGATCGGGTCAATCCAACAAATGTAATTGCAGGAGGCACTCTCCTCGAGCCGTATGCTTTGACCGTTGGGTTTGCCCGACGTTTTGCCTCTTATAAGAGGGCTGATCTGATATTTTCTGACAAAGAGCGGCTGAAGAGAATCCTCAATAACAGATGGCATCCTGTTCAGATAATATTTGCTGGTAAGGCCCATCCCGCGGACGATGCAGGAAAGAGGATTCTGCAGAAAGTCTTCAGCTTTGCCCATGACCCAGAAATGGGTGGGAGGATTGCTTTTGTGGAGGATTATGGAGAGCTTCTGGCACAGTATATGGTACATGGCGTAGATCTATGGCTCAATAATCCCATTCCGCCCATGGAGGCATCTGGCACCAGCGGCATGAAAGCATGCCTGAACGGCGTTCCGCAACTGAGCATTCTGGATGGCTGGTGGATGGAAGGGTATAATGGCAGGAACGGTTGGGCTTTCCAGGGGGCAGAAGGACCTGAAAAAGATGCGAAGGACTCCAGTGCCATTTACGACATTTTAGAGAATAAGGTGGTCCCACTCTATTATGAAAGAGATAACGAGGGTATGCCCCATTTATGGGTCCAGGTCATGAAAGAAGCCATAAAGAGCGTAAGTCTGCGGTTCTCTGCCCGAAGAATGGTCAAGGAGTACGTCATCTCCTTTTATCAGAAGGCTTTGCAGTATGCCTGAAAAAGTGGCCAAAATTTTTTGTAGCTCGAGCCCTATTAGTATGAACGTTATCCTGCAACCCAGCAAACACTTTGGAGGTCGTGATAATTGAGATTATATTCAGGTATGAGAATGACCAGTTCCTTCAGGATGTTCCGGCAAAGACCTTCGAGATGGGGACATGAGGACTGCCACCCGCCATCTGGAATACCTGCAGGACCTGGGAGTCAACTGCATAGAGATCATGCCGGTCACCAATATATCCAACACCACCGACTGGGGATTCCTGCCCATCGGCTACTTCGGGGTGGACGAGAGGTTTGGCAAAAGAAGAGATATGCAGAGGCTGATCGATTCCGCCCATCACGTGGATGGGTTCAGGTACGACTGCGTTCCCAACTACTGGGATGGACCCACGGGACTGGGTTATGCCAATCTGGTCTATCAGACCTACAGCAGCAGCACCTGGCAGAACCAGACCTTTGATGCTGCCATTGCTGTGGCTCGAGCCGAAGCCAGCGAATTAGCGGGCCGTCTGACCCATCTTGGCCATCGGCTGGGCCTTGTCGGCTATCCAGCGAAGGAGACGATCAATGAGGATACCATCCAGAAGAGCGCCCTGCAGTATATTGAGAACCACGACCACTACCGGTTCGTCTGCAACTTCCGCACCATCAGCAGGGATGACAACGATCTACTGAAGGAGGGGGACAGAAGGTATTGGTACAGGGTCCAGCGCTATCTGATAGCGATCATGACTGCCAGGGGGATTCCCCTGATCTGGCAGGGCCAGGAGCTGTGCGAGAACTACTTCCTCAGCGATCAGAAGGCATACTTTCACTTCCCGCTGGGAGGCGATTACTATGAGGAGATTCATGGAGAGGATGGCTTTAAGACAAGGGCAGGGGAGTGGGGGGAGATCAGCATCCCAAGCAACTATGGGAGGGTCTGGACAGTCGAGGGCGGTGAGTGAAGAGGCCGCCAGGTAGACCGGGTGTATCACACCCTGAGCAGAGTTCACAGAGACGCTCAATCTTCATTTCTTCATCCCATTCAATCTTGTTTCCCCTGGTATCGTTGTCCTCTGTGCTCTCTGTGACTCTGTGGTTTTATTCCCCGATACCACTAGGGTTAAAGTTGTGAAC
>WOYI010979444.1_pt2 | contig 10499 bp, 9 predicted proteins | sample 6423411 | NCBI WGS metagenome assembly WOYI01 (sample SAMN13441803, study PRJNA592873) | oil field metagenome | biome: oil field; feature: oil-well bore; material: oil-contaminated soil; isolation source: oil-contaminated soil from oil-well borehole | place: Germany: Wietze | collected 2016-10-18 ... | reverse complement strand
AGCAAGACCATTGCAGCCCCGATTCGGCTGAGCCGGCGTCTGACGCCGCGCCTAGCCTCCCCGGCATGCTGCGCGTCCTCGACCCTGACGATCTTCCGCCCGCCTACCGCGTCCCCTGGCGGGTCGATCGCGTGTACGACACGCATCCGCTCATCACGAACGACAGCGGCACGACGGTGGATTTCGTCCGCGTATTCGTCGACAGCACCCGCTGCGCGCCCGAGACGCAGTTCTGGGGCCAGATGCTCCCGGGCGAGACGGCCGAGCTGTGCCTGTGCGACTACGACCACGACGACGTGGTGGTGACCGTGGGCTGGTTCCGCCCCGAGACGGGCGTCGAGTATGTCTGGCGATTCGTCGTGTGACCGGCGCGACGGGCCCACAATGGACGCATGGGAATCTTCAGCACTCGTCCTGAGGAGCCGACCGAGTGGGCTGGGCTTCCCTCCGAGCCCGTCGCGTCGCAGTCGGAGGCGGAGAGCCTGGCGGAGCAGATCGAGTCCGCCGACTCTCTCGCCTTCCTCGGTACGAGTATCGAATCCGTCGTCATCCCGATGGTGCCTGTCGTCGAGATCGCGCAGACCGCGGCCGATACAGCCGAGGCCGACCCGCCGGAGTAGCCCGCTCCGCTCTCCGATGGAGACGACGGGCCGGGTTCTCAGCCCAGTCTGTTCGGCGTGAGACGCACGATCTCGGGATCCCTCCCGGTGACCTCGCGGGAGATCGCCTCCGCGCGTTCGCGTCCCTTCTTGGTCAGTCCGCGCGTGATGTGCAGCACCACACGTGCGGGGTCCCCGGTGACGCGCGCGTCGAAGCCGGCTCCCAATCGCGATTCGAGCCGCCGCTCCAGGGGCTCGTCCCTCGACGGAGGCTGCCGGCTCGGCTCATCCTTGAGGGTGCGGTCCAGGAAGTCCAGCACTTCATCGACGCCGTACTCGCGCCGGTCAGCAGTGAGCACTGAGTGGCCCCTGCCTTCGAACTCGACGGCGAGGAAGCGGTCGCCGAGCTCACGGCGCAGCGTATCGAATCGAGTACCCGTGGCGGGGTCGGTGCGGTACTTCAGCCCGAGCACCTCGCACCCGCTGGCTTTGACCGCTTCGAGATCGAACGGCGAAAGTCCGAGGTCCGCTCCGCGAGCCGCGGCGTTGCGCGGCAGACCGACGCCTGCCGGCAGCGACGGCTCCGCGATAACCGGCGCGATCACCGGCGCCCCGGCCATCATCGCCAGGGCGAACCCGCCGGTGAAGCACATGCCGATCACGCCCACCCCCTCGCCACCGACATCATCATGCAGCTGACGCGCGAGCGCTCGCAGCCAGACCGCCACGGGGCTGGTCTTGCCGCGCGCGAAGACCGAGAATTCGCGTCGCACGCAGAACTGGCGTATGTCGCCCACGACGTTGCCGACGGAGAACCCCGCGCCGGGGGTGCCGAACAGCCGGGGCAGCATCACCGTGAAGCCGGCGTCCACGACCTCCTGCGCGAACGTGATCAGACTCTCCTCGATGCCGGGGAACTCGTGGATGATGATCACGCCCCGGCCCGTGCCCTTGCGATACACGTCACGGGTGACGCCGTCGAACGTGACATCGGTGCGTGTCCAGCTCTCGAGTGAATCCATGCGATCATCGTTGCAGATATTCGGCACGCCTCGGCCGTCCCGCCGACGTACCGGTCCGCCGATCCGCCGCGCGACACTGCGGCATCCGGCTCACCTCGACACGTCTGGTCGGCGGGCATAATCTCGGAGCATGGACAGCACCCTGGCGTGCCTGACGGCATGGATGCCCCGGCAGCGCTGGTATGCCGCCAAAGGTCGCCCGCCGAGCCTGCGACTGGTCGCGTGGTGGGACGCGCCGACGCCTGCGGGCGGCACCGTCGAGGGGGATGCCGCCGAACTGAGCCCGGCCGATGCACGGGTGCGCACTTTCCTCGTCGCCGATGAGGGCGCATTGCCTGTCGTGCTGTACCAGATCCCCGTCGTGTCGCGGGCGACCGCGAGCGTGGATGCCTCCCCCGACCACATCATCGGCAGCCCCGAACCCGGGACCACGTTCATCGACGGGCCGTTCGACCCCGCGTACACCTCGGCGCTGCTCTCCCTGGTCACGAGGGGTGGTCAAGGCACCGGCCTGCGCGCGGTGGCCACCGGCCGCCCGACGCGCATCGTTGCGGCGGAAGCGTTCCGCACCGCGACCGTGCTCGCCGGCGAGCAGTCGAACACGTCCGTGATCTACCGCTGCGAGGACGGCTCGATGCCGATCATCTGCAAGGTGTTCCGACAGCTGCACGCCGGGCTGAACCCCGACATCGAACTGCAGACCGCGCTGGCCGATGCGGGCTCAGCGCACGTGCCGCTCGCAATCGGCTCGCTCGAGGGCCGGTGGCCCGGGATGTCCGGCGCGAACGATACCGTGACCGGCTCGCTGGCCTTCGCTCAGGAGTTCCTGCCTGGCGTAGAGGACGCGTGGCGCGTCGCCCTGCACGCCGCAGCGCGCGGCGAGGACTTCCGCGATCGCGCGCATGCCCTGGGCGCCGCCACCGCAGATGTGCACCTGTCCCTGGCCGGACTGTTCCCGGTGCGCGAGACGCAGCCCGCCGACCGCGAGGCCACTGCGGCCACGTGGCAGCGGCGCCTGGCGATCGCGATCGCGGAAGTGCCCGCCATCGCCGACCGTCGGCAGGCGATCGAGGCGGTCTATTCGCGCGCCCTCGAAATCGCCTGGCCACCCCTGCAGCGCATCCACGGCGATTACCACCTCGGGCAGGTGCTGCAGGTACCGGGCCGAGGCTGGGTTCTCCTGGACTTCGAGGGCGAGCCGCTCCGCCCGATGTCCGAGCGTGTCCAGTCCGACCTGCCGCTGCGGGACGTCGCCGGGATGCTGCGCTCCTTCGACTACGTCGCCGGCTCGATCCGCCTGGACAACCCGGAACGCTCACCCGAGGCGGTGCGGGATTGGGCGCTCAGCGCCCGTCGCTCGTTCGTCGAGGGCTATGCGAGCACCTCAGGCATCGATTCCGACGTCGAAGGCCCGCTGCTGGCGGCACTCGAACTGGACAAGGCCGTGTACGAGGCCATCTACGAGTCCCGCAACCGACCGACGTGGGTCACGATCCCGGTGCGCGCCGTCGCCCGGCTTGTGGAGAAGCCCGCGACGGTCGGTTGAGAACCGAGGGCACAACCTCAGTCGTCGAGCTCAGCCTCTTCGGTCTCTTCTTCGTCGAGGTCCTGGTCGTCGAGGGAGCGGCGATGCCAGCGCTCCCATGACTCCATCAGCTCGCCCACCGCTGCGTGGAACCGCGCAGTCGCGGCGCCCGGGGCGGTGTCGCCGAAATAGTGCGCCACCCACTGCTCGAGCCGGGCCACGGCATCCGCGTCTCCGAGCACGCGGTCGGTCTCGGCGACGATGGCGTCGGCATCGCGCGCGTCCAGCCATTCGCACGCCGCAAGGTAGCCGTGCGTGTCGATCAGCGCTTCGGGGTCGGCCGGTCGGGTGATCATGAGCGGGCGGTCAGCGGCGAGCCGGTCGTAGACCATCGCCGAGATGTCGACGATCGCGACGTCGGCGGCGGCGAGCTGCCAGCCGAGGTCGGGCCCGTCATCGAAGACGTGATGGGATGCCGGATCCGCGGTGTTCGCGGCGGCGAGTGCAGCGATGATGCGCCGATTCGCCGCCCCGTACTCGGCGTTCACGACACCCGAACGCGGATGCGGCCGGTAGATCACGCGATGGCGCCCCGTCGCCAGGAGCGCGCCGACGAGCCTCTCGCCGTGCGAGGCGATCGAACCGTAATGGGCGGAGGGACGATCGCCCTCCCACGTGGGCGCGTACAGCACGACGGTGCGATCATCCGGTGTATACGGCAGGGCTCCGGAGTAGTGATCTGCCTGCGGGCGACCGATCTCGATCGTGCGGGTGTCGAGATCGTAATCCCACAGCACGCGACCCAGTCGTTCTCGGGCCGCGGCTCCGGCGATGAACGCGTAGTCGTACGCCTTGTACTGGTTCGTGGTCATGTACATCTTGTCGGACTCGCCGTGGTTGATGAACACATGCCACCGTCTTCCGTAGCGGAACATCTGGAAGTTGCGCATGTTCTGGTTCACGTAGAGCACCACGCGGATGTCCTGAGTGGCGATGAAGCGCTCCAGCTCGCGCACCGTCGGCACGAATGCCACGGGGGGCGCGTCCTCGGCCAGGAGCGCCCGCGCACCGGTCGCATTGCGGCTCAGCACGACGACCGGCCATGTCTTCGCGAGCTCGGCGAGCGGCCGGTACCACTGGCGCATCTGGTACATGTTCACCGCCCCGTCTGCGAAGTAGACCGCGACGCGATAGTGGTGAAGCCGATGCGCGGGCTGGTCGGCGACGATGCGCCGGACCTCGGCGACCGCCGCGCGGTTCGTGACTGCCTTGCGCAGCAGTGCCACGGCCTTCTTCGCGTCCGAGACCAGATCCACTCCCTCAGGATACCGACGGGCCCCCATGACATGATCGTCGGGTGCATGTCGACCAGCCCGGACGCAAGGATGCGCCGGTCGCCGCCGCGGGGGCCGGGGTCAGCTTCGTGATGCCCGTGCTGAACGAACGGGGATATCTGCAGCGCGCCGTGCAGACCGTGCTGGCCCAGGATGTCGCGGGCCCGACCGAGCTGATCATCGCCCTGGCACCCTCGACGGACGGCACCACCGAACTGGCCGGCGAACTCGCCGCCGACGACCGCATCGTGCTCGTCGACAACCCCGAGGCCGACATCCCCATCGGCCTGAACCGGGCGATCCGCGCAGCCCGCTACCCGACGATCGTGCGGGTGGACGCCCACTCCGAGCTGGAACCCGGTTACACCACACGTGCGCTCGCGACCCTCGATCGGGTGCGCGCGGCCAACGTCGGCGGGGTGATGAAGGCCGACGGCCACACACCGTTCCAGCGCGCGGTGGCCCGCGCCTACAACTCCCCCATCGGCCTGGGCGGCGGGGCCTATCACGGCGGCACGCAGGAGGGCGAGGCCGAGAGTGCCTACCTCGGCGTGATGCGCCGCGACGTCCTCGAGGAAGTCGGCCTGTTCGACGAGAGCATCCGACGCGGCGAGGACTGGGAGCTCAACCTCCGCATCCGCCGCGCCGGATACCGGGTCTGGTTCGATCCGTCCCTGGCGGTGACCTACTGGCCCCGTGAGAGCTGGACCCGGCTCGTCCGCCAGTTCTCGGCCACGGGCCGGTGGCGCGGAGAACTGGTCCGCCGCTACGGCCGCGGGAACTCCGTGCGCTTCTTCGCACCACCGGCGCTCGTGCTCATGCTGGCCCTCAGCCTCGTGGTCGCCGCGCTGCAACTCAGCGGCGTGCTCGCCGGATGGTGGGGCGTCGCGGCATCCATCGTCTACCTCCCGGTCATCGCCTATGCCCTGCTCGTGATCGTCGTCGCGCTCGGCCGGGGTGGGGGCACCGGATCGCGCGACAGACTGTGGACACTGGCCGTTCTGCCGAGCATGCACCTCGCCTGGGGCGCTGGGTTCCTCGGCGGAGTGCTGGGCGGCGCGCATGACACCGTCGACACCTCGCGGCTAGGCAGCCGCAATACGCCGCTGCCCTAGTCGACCTGAACGAAGCCCTGGTCGAGGATCCGGCCGACGACCCGCTCGGCGGCGCGGCCGTCGTCACGGGGATTGAACTTCTCGCGCCACTGCGTGTACTTCGCCGCGAAGGCAGCCGGATCGTCGTCGCGGACCGCGGCGACGAGCTCGGCCTCGGTGCGCACCACCGGCCCGGGCGCGTGCGCGGCGAGATCGAAGTAGAAGCCGCGCAGCTGCCCGCGATAGTGCTCGATGTCGGGCACCAGGAAGAACATGGGCTTTCCGGTGACGCTGAAATCGAACATGACCGACGAGTAGTCGGTGATCAGCGCGTCAGCGGCCAGCAGCAGCTGCGACGTGTCGGGAAATCCGGTGACGTCCACCACACGCGGTCCCTCGGCATCCCGACCCGATAGCAGCGTGCGCGAATGGCCCCGCACCAGCACCACGGAATCGGTCGCTTCGGCCAACGCCGCAGGATCGACGAAATCCACCATCTCGGTGCGATCGTCGCGCCAGGTGGGAGCGTAGAGGAGCACGCGTTCGTCCGGCGCGATGCCCAGAGCAGCGCGCGTGGCAACACCGTCGCCGACGGTGAGGATGTCGTTGCGCGGGTGGCCCTCGACCCAGATCGGACGCGAGAGGAACGCGTACGCCTTGCCGAGGATCCTGGCCGCGTACGGATTCTGAGCGAGCAGCACGTTCCAGCGCCGCGACTCCTTGATGACCGCGGCCATCCGCCGCGGGTGGAACCCCGGCCGATGCAGGGCGAGCCGCTTGAGCGGGGTACCGTGCCAGGTCTGCACGACGACCTGGCCGGGGCGGCGGGCGAAGGTGCGGCGCAGCCAGTCGTTGACCACCAGCAGACGAGCGGATCCGCGAGCGCGCCACCACTCCGGGCTGCCGTCGACGACCGCCACGGCGCCCTCCGGAATCTGGACCGACAGGTCCACGACGCTCCAGTAGCGCGTCACGCCAGGCGCCCGGCGCGCGAGTTCGCGGTCTATCGCGAGTGGGTTGCAGCTCGCGTTGCGCCCGTAGAAGCTCTCGAAGAACACCGCGTTCTCGAGTGCGGCCGGCCGGGTCGCGTAGCGCCGATCGAGCGCCGCCTGCCCCTCCCCCGAGTCATATGCCGGGTCGATCGGCGGGCCCACCGTCAGCGTGCTGGAGGACAGCTCCGCACGAAGGCTGCCCAGCTGAGCCAGGGGCACGGATGCCGGTGCCTCGGCCGCTGCTCCCGCCGCGAGCTCGATGCGAAGGTCGTACTCCCCCGCGGGCAGCGGAAGCTCCGCACCGCCCCAGCGGGAGGCACGCAGGGGGAGGACCGCCGTCCACGTCTTGCCGCTGCCCGACGTAGCCGCCACGACACGGGCACGCGAACCGACGAGCTCGACCGAGACGGGCATGGGCCCGGCGCCGGACACGATCAGCGTGGCGCCCCCGTCGGTGCAGAAGCGGGCGTCGGTCATCGAAGTCCTTTCGTGAAGCGGCCGGAGTGCTGCTCGCCGAGTCCCGCCAGAATCGCACGGTACACCCTGCGTGTGTTGCCGCCGTCGCGGAAGTCGTGTACGCGCGCGCTCAGGCGCTGCGACAGCTCGATCCTGCGCGCCCGGTCGCTCTGGTCGGCAAGGAGCACGTCGAGCTGCCTCGCGGCCGCGGTCCAGTCGGCCGCCCAATCGCTCCCGGCGACATCGGCGTACGAGCCGTAGAACCCACGCGTCCGCGCGTACGCGTCCACGTCAGGTGCCAGGAACACCACGGGAAGCGGAACCAGTGCGGCGTCGAAGGCGAGCGAGGAATAGTCGGTCACGAGCGCATCGAGCCCGGGGAGAAGCGGCGTCACGTCGGGAACGACGTCGCTGCCGAGGCCGAGCACCCGGTCGGTGGCGAACGAAGGCGCATACTCGCCCACACCGAGGGGGTGCGAGCGCACCAGGAGCACCGCGCGGTGGCGGTTCAGCACGTCCACGATGGCATGCCACTCCGCGGGTGACGGGACGGCCGGATCCGACGCTCCGTCGCGCCACGTCGGCGCGTACAGGACGAGCCGGTCGGTTGGCTCGGCCTGACCCGCGGCCGCCGCGATCGCCGCGCGAGCGGCGGAGCGGCGGGATTCAGGGCTGCCCAGCGACAGGACGTCGACGCGGGGCTCGCCCGTGACCGGAACACGTTCGTCGGGCAGGCCGAATGCGGACTCCAGGCGCCCGCGCACGAGATGCGATGCGGCCGGCAGCACATGGATGCGGCGCGCCGCACCGCGGTACATGCGGCGCAGGATCGCCCGCACGGCCTTCGATCGCGGAAGGATGCCGCTGCGCACCGTCTCGGCCGAGTCGAGGCCGATCCGCTTGAGCGGGATGCCGTGCCACAGCTGCACGATGAACGCCCCCGAGACGCCGTACCGGTTCACATCGCCGAACCCGTGCGTGACGACGACGATACGCGCCCGCGCGGTGAGCCAGAACCCGCGCAGCGAGCGCTTGCCGGCGTATGGCATGCCCCGATCGGCGGCATCCCGAGCCTCACGGGCGGAGCCGACCAGCCAGACGGCCGGGTGCCCGTCGGCGACGGCGACATTCCACAGGGCGAGCGCCCCGTCGGCGATCCCGACCCCGCAGCCGAAGACCCAGCTGTCCCGCCGGCGCGGGATGAGCACCGTCGCGACGCGACCGAGGGCGTACAGCGGGAGGCTCGCGAGCTTCCGCGCGTTTCCCGCACCGAACGAGAAAGACGCCACCCCGCGACTCTATCGCGGGGTGGCGTCCTGTTCCTCGACGTTCCCTGGCTACGGAACCAGCTCGCCCAGGGTGACCTCCGCCGTCTGCGTCTTGCCGTCGCGCACGAAGGTCACCGTCGCGTCGCTGCCGGCTGCGGCGGCTCGCACCTGCGCGGTCAGATCGGTGGCGTCGGTCACGGGGACCCCGTTGAAGGCGGTGACGACATCGCCTGCCTGCAGACCGGCATCCACCGCGGCGCCGCCGTCGACGACCTCGGCGATGTAGGCGCCGGTGATCGTCGATGATTCGACGGATGCCGCATCCCGCACGCTCGCACCGAGCAGACCGTGCGTGGCCGCACCGCTGTCGATGATTTCGCCCGTGACCCGCTCGACGATGTTCGAGGGGATCGAGAAGCCGACGCCGATCGAGCCGGACTGACCGCTCGTTCCGCCCGCCGAGGCGATCGCGACGTTGATGCCGATCAGCTTGCCCTCCTCATCGACCAGGGCGCCGCCGGAGTTGCCGGGGTTGATGGCCGCGTCGGTCTGGATGACGGCGATCGAGATGGACTTCGTCGCGCTCGTGGCCCCGTTGCCGCCATCGCCGAAGTCGAACTGGAACGGGCTCTGCCCGCCGTCAGGCTGCGTGTCCTCCTGCGAGTCCGCCGAACCCGGAGCAGCCGACGAGGCGATCTGGATCGAACGGTTGAGCGCGCTGACGATGCCCGTGGTGACGGTGTTGGACAGGCCCAACGGCGCGCCGACGGCGATCGTCTGGTCACCGACGTTGAGCGCCGACGAATCGGCGAACTCCATCGGGGTGAGGCCTTCTGCGTCGACGAGCTTGATGACAGCGAGGTCGTAGGTCGGGTCCGTGCCGACCACCTCGGCGTCGAAGACCTGCCCGTCCGAAGTGGTCACGCGAATCGTGGCATCCGCGGTCGCACCGTCGAGCGTCACGACGTGCGTGTTGGTGACGACATAGCCGTCGCCGGTCAGCACGACGCCCGATCCTGTGCCCGCGCCGTCGGTGCCCGTCGCCTGGATCGTGACAACGCTCGGAAGCGCCTTGGCGGCGATCGCGGTGGTCTGGTTGACCGAATCGGTGTTGTTCACCGTGACCGTGGACGGGCCCGCCGCCGGGCTCGTGCCCGACGGGGTGAACAGGTTCACGCCCGCATAGGCCCCGCCCAGTCCGGCGGCGCCGCCGACGATCGCGGCGGCGACGATGAGCCCGACGACCTTGCCGGCGCTGGACTTCTTCTTCGGCGTGGAGGCGGTCGCCAAGGCGCCGGTGGCGGCGCGGTCGAACGGCACCGTGGGCTGGGTCTGGCCGACTCCGGGCTGTGCGGCAGCCCCCGGACCGAACGACGACGCATACTGCTGACCGGCGGCTGGCTGACCGGCGTAGGTCTGCGCGCGCGGCGTGCCGTAGGGCGGCGCCTGTGGCGGGTAACCGGCCGGAGCACCCGCCGGGTGCGTGGCCCCCGGTGCCTGCCAGGTCGGCGCCTGCGCCGGGACCGCCGGCGTCACCGGCTGGGAGACGGGTGTCGCCGGTGCCGCAGGGGTGTCGATGGGGGACTCGGGGGTGGAATCTGACGGGCGTTCGCCCTCGGTGTCGCTCATGGTGTTCTCCTTCTGCCGACCACTGACCACTGTGGGCCCGAATTCTGTGCGTTTCTTATGCCGGGGATGGGGGGCGACTATGCGAGTAGCGTGAACCCGATGCGAGAAACACCCGGAGCCTGGCGACGTACCGCGATCGGCGCCGGACTGATGAGTCCCCCCGACGAGTCCGCCGGCGCACGTCCTCGTTGCGGCTCCGCCGCAAACCCCCGGCAGGCTGGCACCCGCCCTACCATCTTCGCCGAGATGTCGGCCCTTGCGGCGCAGACCGGTGCGATCAACCTCGGTCAGGGGTTTCCCGACGAGGACGCACCGGCAGCGGTGCTCGAGGCCGCCCGCGCCGCGATCGCCCACGGCGTCAATCAATATCCGCCGGGTCGCGGCATCCCCGATCTGCTTCTCGCGATCGCCGAGCACCAGCAGCGCTTCTACCGGCAGCAGCGCGCGCCTGGTCACCGTGCCTCTGCGCTGGCCCGACTTCCAACCCGACCTCGATGAGCTCCGCGCCGCGGTATCGGACCGCACGCGCGTGATCCTGGTGAATGATCCGCACAACCCGACCGGGGCGGTGTTCTCCCGC
>WOYI011012266.1_pt1 | contig 10503 bp, 8 predicted proteins | sample 6423411 | NCBI WGS metagenome assembly WOYI01 (sample SAMN13441803, study PRJNA592873) | oil field metagenome | biome: oil field; feature: oil-well bore; material: oil-contaminated soil; isolation source: oil-contaminated soil from oil-well borehole | place: Germany: Wietze | collected 2016-10-18 ... | reverse complement strand
CAGCTGAGTCCCGCTGATTACGCGAACTCTTGCGAACGGGCCGTCATCCTTCGGGATGGCGGCCCGTTCCGGTTGCTGGATGCCCGGCCCCGGCATCCGATCCGATCGAGGCCGATCCGATCGAGGCCGGGCCGATGACGGCGCCGGTGGCCGCACGCTCGCCGGTCGCCGCACGCTCACGCGGTCGGCGGATCAGGAAGAACCTCGTCAGCCGGCATCCTGAACCGATGAACGGTGGATCTTCCTGATCGACCTCCCCTGGGGGAGCCCCACCTTGGAGCCCTGGCGGCGCTAGTCTCAACTGCATGCGCGGCGGAACCATCTGGACGGTTCTCGCTGTGGTCGCAGCGATCGTGATCGCGTGGTTCCTGGTGGACGCGCTGCTCAGCCTGGCGTGGTTCATCGCGAAGCTCGCGATCGTGCTGGTCGTCGCCGTGATCGTGTTCTTCGCGCTGCGCGCGGTGTTCTCGCGGCCGCGGGCGTGACGATCCGCTCGACTCGGTGACGTAGCATCCAGTTCATGGGTTCGATGCAGGCCGTCAACGGTGTCACCGTCTACCGCGCCGATCCGGAGGGCGACCCGCGCGGTGCGCTGATCCTCATCCACGAGATCTGGGGCCTGGTCGATCACATCAAGAACGTGGCAGACCGCTACGCGGCCGAAGGCTACCTCGTGATGGCGCCCGATCTGCTCTCGGATGCCGGCGTCACGCCCGAGACCGGCGAGGAGCTGTTCGCCATGATGAACGATCCCGACCAGCAACGCCGCTCGGTCAACCAGCCCAAGCTGCGCGAGGCATTCGCCGCCTCCCGCGCCCCCGAGTTCGCCGCCGGCGCGATCGCCAAATTGACCGCCGTCGTCGACGGGCTCGAGAACGAGGACGGCATCGACGGCAGGATCGGCGTGCTCGGCTTCTGCTTCGGCGGGTCATACAGCTTCTCGCTGGCCGAAGCCGACCCGCGCGTGAAGGCGGCCGTGCCGTTCTACGGCAGCGCCGAGCCGGGCGAGGCGGCGAGCATCCACTGCCCGGTCCTCGCCTTCTACGGCGACCAGGACGAGCGCCTGATGGAGGCCCTGCCTGCGCTCGAGAGCGCCATGGCGGATGCCGGCGTCGCCTTCGAGGCGAAGGTCTACCCCGGTGCAGGCCACGCCTTCTTCAACGACACCAACCCGAACACCTTCCATCCGGATGCCGCGGGAGACGCCTGGGGGCGGTCGCTGGAGTTCCTGCGGGCGAAGCTGGGCTAGCGATCAGCCGAGGCGCCTCAGCGCGTCCTTCGCCGCGTTCCACCCGCTCATGCCGTGCGCGCCACCGCCGGGCAGCGTCGAGGCGGAGGCGAGGTACACGCCGGGCAGCGGCGTCCGCCACGGCGTCCGCGAGAGGCGCGGACGGGCGAAGATCTGCCGCAGTTCGTTCGAGCCGCCGCCGATGTCGCCGCCGACGAGGTTCGCGTCCCACGCCTCGAGCGCTGCCGGCGTGAACGCATGCCGCCCGAGGATGCGCTCGCGGAAGCCGGGAGCGAACGCCTCCACTCGACTCTCGATCAGCGAGGTCGCATCGCCGTCCCAGCCGTTGGGCACGTGGATGTACGCCCAGGCGGTGTGCTTGCCTGCCGGTGCGCGCGAGGGGTCGGCGACGGTCGGCTGCACGAGGAGCACGTACGGCTCCTCGGAGATCCGGCCGCGATGCACCGCAGCCTCGCTCGCGACGATGGCCGCTGCCGGGCCGCCGAGGTGGACGGTTCCCGCACTCGCGAGCGCGGGATCCGCCCAGGGGATCGGGCCGTCGAGCGCCCAGTCGAGCTTGAAGACCCCGGGGCCGGAGTGCCAGCCCTCCAGTCGACGGCGGTACCCCGACGGCAGCCGGTCGCCGGCGATCGCGGCGAACTGGCGCGCGCCGACATCGAGGATCGTCGTCCGCGCGCTCGGCAGCCGGTCCAGCGAGGCGACCCGGTGGCCGGTGACGAGTTCCCCGCCGAGCGAGGCGAAGCGCGCGACGAGGGCATCGGCGACGCGCTCAGAGCCGCCGACCGCGACCGGCCAGCCGACGCCGTGCGCGAGGGCGCCGAGCACGATCCCGAAGGCGGCGCTCCCGAGGGCGCCGAGCGGCAGGGCGGCGTGCGCGGCGAGTCCGGCCAGGAGCGCGCGCGCCGGCTCCTCGTGGAAGGCGAACCGGATCGGGAAGGTCGCAGGGAAGAGCCCGTGCATGCCGAAGTCGAGCAGCGTGAGCGGCGCTCGTGGCGGGAGGTGCGTGAGCTCGAGCACCGACTCGGCGAGTCCCTCCCAGTGCGCGCCGAGTCCGCCGATGACCCCCGCCCAGCGGCGGCCGTCACGGCCGAGCCCCGCGGCGGTGTCGGCGACAGAGCGGTGCAGCAGCACCGAGTCGCCGGGCGCGATCGCGTGGCCGAGCGGGATGGCCGGGTGGGCGAAGGCGAGCCCCTCGCGGGTCAGATCCAGGGCGCGGAACGCCGGCGAGGCGAGCGCGAGCGCGTGGACCGTGGCGCCGATGTCATGGCGGAAGCCGGGGAGCGTGAGCTCCTCGGTGCGCAGTCCGCCGCCCGGGCGCTCCGCGGCCTCGAGGAGTGTCACGCGCAGGCCGGCCTCGGCGAGCGCGACCGCGGCGACGAGCCCATTAGGGCCTGCGCCGACGACGACCGCGTCGGCGTCGGTCACGCCTCGGCTCGTTCCGACCGCGCCCAGAATCTCGTCACGAGGTCAGCCGGGGAAGGCGTCCGAGCGCGCGAAGTCCAGGTGCAGCGCGGTCTGCGACAGGGCGGAGAGCAGGAAGAAGCCGTTCAGATTCTGCCAGCCGGCGGTCCAGCGCAGGCGGCTGGCGACCTCCCAGACCGTCGCATCCGGGTCGGCGCGGATGATCTCGGCTGCCGCCCGCGAGCGGTCCAGGTGGTGCTCGGCGAGAACCGCGTTGCGTTCGATCAGCCCGCGGAAGCGGTAGCCGTGGCCGGGCGCCACCTCCAGCTCGTCGTAGCGGGCCAGCATCTCCAGCGAGTTCAGGTAGTCGGCGATCGGGTTGGCTTCGCCGGTCCGATCGCCGAGGCCGAGCCCCGAGAAGATCTTGGGCAGCACCGTGTCGCCGGTGTAGATGAGCCCCGCGTCGGCGTCGACCAGGCTCGCCGATCCGGCGGTGTGCCCCGGTGTGGCGAGCAGCTGGATCGACCGACCCGGCACCTCGAGCGCCTGGCCCGGTTCGTAGCTCCGATCCACCTCCGGGACCCCGCCGCGCGCCGTCGGGCGGTCGCCGGTGCGGAGGTCCAGCTCCGGCCGGCGCTCGGGCGGTACGCCCCAGCTCGCGATCAACCCCTCGGTGACGGTGAGGTCACCGCCGGCGATCGCGACGAGGCCCTCGTGCTCGCGCCGCAGCATCCCGATCCGCGCCCCGCTCGCCGCGCGCAGCCGTCCGGTCATTCCCAGATGATCGGGATGCAGGTGGGTGGCGAACACACTCGCGAGGTCGTCGAGCTTGAGTCCGAAGGCGTCGAGGGCGGCGAGGAGCATGGCGAAGTTCTCGTCGGTGTCGTAGCCGGTGTCGATCAGGTGCAGCGAGCCGTCGTCCCCGGCGATCAGATAGCACAGTGAGAAGGGGTTGCCCGGCTGGCGCATGGGAAGCGGGATCGACCAGATCCCCTCCCGAACCTCATCGGGCGCGGGAACCCGGTCGGCCATGGCGTCGTCGAACTGGGCGGGATTGGTCGGGTGCATCCCTCCATTGTCACCGGAGTAGCGTCGCCGCATGGACACTCTGCGACTCGGAACCGGATGCGCGACGGGGTCGTCATCCCCACCAGGGTGCACCGGCGGATGTTCGGGGGACCGGATCTGAGCGTGGCGGATGGCGTGGCCCTTCCGCGATCGGATCGTGGCGCGGGGAGCCTGAACGACTACGGCTACGATCTGCGGGCCAAGGGCAAACGGGTGACGATCACGCTCGCCGGCAGCGATCCCTGCCAGGACGAGTTGCGGGCGGTGATCGAGGCGGGTGGCGAGGTGGAGACCGCGGTCTCGCCGCGCAGCCAGGAGGCGGAGCGCGTCGACGCCCCGATCGTGGTGCGGCTGTTCACAGGACGGCGCGTGAGCGGGCCGGTCGGCTCGGTGCCGCGCGGGCTGGAGTCCGTGGTCGACGAGACGCTGCGACGGCTCGACGACGCGGCGGGGAGAGCCCGCATTCCGGCGCGCGTGGTCCGCCGGCGCGGGCGGCTCCGGGTCGAGCTGCTGATGGGTGCCGTGCGCTAGTCCGTCGCGCCGGGCTCGGTGGTCCCGTTGCCCTGCGCGGCGATCTCGGCGCGGACGGCGTCGATGTCGAGGGCGCGCACCTGGCTGATGAGGTCCTCGAGAGCGGGCCTCGGCAGCGCGCCGGCCTGGGAGAACACGCCGATGCCATCGCGGAACGCCATCAGGGTCGGGATCGCCTGGATGCCCATGGCGGCGGAGAGCCCCTGGTTGGCCTCGGTGTCGACCTTGGCGAAGACGATGTCGTCGTTGCCGGCGGAGGTCGCGTCGTAGATCGGGGCGAAGGCCTTGCACGGACCGCACCAGTCCGCCCAGAAGTCGATGAGGACGATTCCTCCGTCCAGGATGGTGCTCTCGAAGGTCTGCTCGGTGAGTTCCACGGTAGCCATGAACAGCAGGGTAGAGCGCTTTGCGCGCGAATGCAGGGCCCGCCACCCCCTCATCCGGGCATCCGGTCCGACGGGCATCCGGTCCGACGGGCCGGATGCCGATGCCCAGGGTGAACGGAGGGGGTCCTGACGGAGACGGCGAGGCATCCAGCGGTAACGGAGTGGGGCGACTGCGTGAACCCTCGGCGCAGAGGGTTCCGGGTGCGGCCGCGGTGTGTCGCGGGGATCGAACATGGAGCCATGAGAGTCGTCTTGTTCGCGGAATCGTCGCTCATCCACATGAACGGCGTCACCCATTCACTGCTCCAGGTGCTGCGGCACCTGGAGGCGAACGGGCACGAGACCCGGGTCATCGCGCCGCGCGCGAGCCGCCTCGAACCGATCGGCCGGTCAGCGGGGGCCGGTCCGCACGGCTCCGAGCTGTCGCTGCTGCGTTCGGTCGGGATGCCGTCGTACCCCGAGGTGCGCCTCACCTTCGCGCGTGCGGCATCGCTGTCCATGATGCTGCGCGAGGTCAGCCCGGATGTCGTTCACCTGGCCTCGCCGTTCGTGCTCGGCTGGCAGGGCCTGCGCGCGGCCGACCACCTCGGGATCCCGACGGTGGCGATCTACCAGACCGACATCCCCGGCTATGCGGAGCGCTACGGCATCCCGGCGGCGCAGCCGGTGCTCGCCCAGCACGTCGCGCGCATCCACCAGCGGGCGACGCTGACCCTGGCGCCGAGTTCTGCATCGATCGCCGAGCTGCGGGATGCCGGCGTGGAGCGGCTGCGGCTCTGGGCGCGCGGGGTCGACGCCGAGCGGTTCCGCCCGGAGCGCCGTGACGAGCGGTGGCGCAGCAGGCTCGCCCCGAACGGCGAGACGATCATCGGCTATGTCGGGCGCCTCGCTCCCGAGAAGCAGGTCGAGGACCTCGCAGCCATCGCCGACCTCCCGAACACCAGGCTCGTGATCGTCGGGGACGGCCCGAGCAGGCCCGCCCTCGAGAAGCTGCTCCCGGGCGCCGTGTTCCTCGGCTTCCTCGGAGGTGATCGCCTCGCCGAGGCGGTGGCGGGCTTCGATCTGTTCGTGCATCCTGGCGAGAACGAGACCTTCTGCCAGACCATCCAGGAGGCCCTCGCCAGCGGCGTCCCGGTGGTCGCCACCGGCAGGGGCGGTCCCGTCGACCTGGTGCAGAACAGCCGGACCGGGTGGCTGTACAAACCGGGTGATCTCGGTGAGCTGCGCGCCCGGGTCCTCGATCTCGTCGGCGACCGGGGCAAGCGCCGCGCCTTCGCGATCGCAGCCCGCGATTCGGTCGCCGACCGCAGCTGGGCGCGGCTCGGCGACGAACTGCTCGGTCACTACCGCGATGCGATCGCCGTGCGGCAGGGCACGGCTCCCGCCTCGATCCTGAGCTCGGACCCAGCGGCGCCCGTTCCGCCCGCCGTCGTGCCGGGGAAGCGGTGGAAGCGCTACGTCGCCCTGGGCGATTCGCTGACCGAGGGGCTCTGCGACGACTCCCGCCAGGACCCGGGCCAGGTGCGCGGCTGGGCCGACCGGCTCTCCATGCTCCTGGTCCGCAGCGACACCCGTGCAGGCAGCGATGGCGACGGAGCCCGTCGGCTCCGCTATGCCAACCTCGCCGTGCGCAGCCGGACGGTGGAGGATGTGCTTCAGCGCCAGATTCCGCAGGCCATCGCGCTGCGCGCCGATCTGGTGACCGTGCTGATCGGCGCGAACGACCTCGCGGAGACCGGGCGTCATCTCGAGCGCATCGCCGACCGCTTGCGCGAAGGGATCGTGCGCCTGAAGGAGTCCGGCGCCGACGTGCTCATGGTCACCCCGTTCATCGCACCGTGGCCGCTGCTGCGCATGGTGAACCGCCGCACCATCCGCCTGGCGGAGGAGCTGCGCCGGGTCGCCGCCGAGACGGACTCGCTGCTGCTGGACTTCACGCGGGACCCCGATCGCGTCGATGAGCGGATGTGGGCCGCCGATCGCGTGCACCTCAGCTCCTACGGGCACCGGGTTCTGTCGTACCGCGCAGCCGCGATGCTCGGCGTGCCCGGCGCCGGGGAGCTCGGCGCCCTCGACGCGCTCATGCATGACGACGCCCCAGAGGCCCGCATCAGCAGGATCAGCACGCCCGCCTGGATCTGGACCCACGCGCGCCCGTGGGCGGGCCGCCGCCTGCGCGGCCGCACCGCGGGCGACGGCATGGCGCCGAAGCACACGGCGCTCGTCGAGCTCGTTCCGCGCCGCACGCTGCAGCATCTGCCCCTCGACACGCCGGACTGATAGGATGGCCGAGTCGCGATTCCGCGGCATCCGGAGCAGGCCGGCACGAAGCTGGTCACCGGTGGTGGTCTTCCGAAGCAGCCCGAGGGCTGGGTCGGCGCACTTCTACTGTTGACCAGAGCTCTGTTAGTTCAGAGAGGCAACCGGCGCGACCGCACTGTGCAGCACTGCAGAACTTTGCGCCGTCGTTCTTCCTGCCCGCTCCTGCTCCTTGGGTATGTCGGCGACCCGAATGGTCGCCAGCCAACAATAAGGAGAGACACCTCGTGGAGGGTCCCGAAATCAAATTCGCCGAAGCCGTTCTGGACAACGGCAAGTTCGGCAAGCGCGTCGTCCGGTTCGAAACCGGCCGGCTCGCGCAGCAGGCGCAGGGCGCGGTCGCCGCGTACCTCGACGAGGACACGATGCTCCTCAGCGCCACCAGCGTCGGCAAGAGCCCGCGCGAGGGCTTCGACTTCTTCCCCTTGACGGTGGATGTCGAGGAGCGCTCGTACGCGGCAGGCAAGATCCCCGGTTCTTTCTTCCGCCGCGAGGGCCGCCCATCGACCGACGCGATCCTGGTCTGCCGCCTGATCGACCGCCCGCTGCGCCCGTCGTTCGCCGACGGCATCCGCAACGAGGTGCAGATCGTCATCACGGTGCTGAGCATCGCCCCCGACGAGTTCTACGACGCGCTCGCGATCAACGCCGCGTCGGCATCCACTCAGATCTCGGGCCTGCCGTTCAGCGGCCCGATCGCGGGCGTGCGCCTGGCGCTGATCGACGGCCAGTGGGTCGCGTTCCCGAAGTTCAGCCAGCTGGAGCGCGCGGTCTTCGATCTCACCGTCGCCGGACGTGTCGTGCGCAACGACGACGGCACGGACGACGTCGCCATCATGATGGTCGAGGCCGAGGCCACCGAGCACAGCTGGGAGCTCATCCAGGGCGGCGCCGTCAAGCCAGACGAGGAGCGCGTCGCCGAAGGCCTGGAGGCGGCCAAGCCCTTCCTCAAGGCGCTCGTGGAGGCGCAGGAGCTGCTCGCATCGCAGTCTGCGAAGGAGATCCAGGAGTACCCGCTCTTCCTCGACTACACCCCGGCGGTCTACGAGGCGGTCGACAGGATCGCGCACGACGAACTGGTGGGCATCTACCAGATCGCCGACAAGATGGACCGCCAGAAGCAGGACGACGAACTCAAGTCGCAGGTCAAGTCCGCCGTCGCCGCGCAGGTCGAGGCCGGCAAGCTGCCTGCCGACGCCAACTCCATGGTCAGCGGTGCATACAAGGCCGTGACCAAGAAGATCGTGCGCGGTCGCATTCTGAAGGACGGAGTCCGCATCGACGGCCGCGGCCTGACCGACATCCGGGCGCTCGACGCCGAGGTGCAGGTCATCCCGCGCGTGCACGGTTCGGCGATCTTCCAGCGCGGGGAGACCCAGATCCTGGGCGTCACCACGCTGAACATGCTCAAGATGGAGCAGCAGATCGACTCGCTGAACCCGATCACCAAGAAGCGCTACCTGCACCACTACAACTTCCCGCCGTACTCGACCGGCGAGACCGGCCGCGTGGGGTCGCCGAAGCGCCGCGAGATCGGGCACGGCTACCTGGCCGAGCGCGCCCTCGTGCCGGTGCTGCCGAGCCGCGAGGAGTTCCCGTACGCGATCCGCCAGGTGTCGGAGGCCCTGGGGTCCAACGGCTCCACCTCGATGGGCTCGGTGTGCGCCTCGACGCTCTCGCTGCTCAACGCGGGCGTGCTGTTGCGCCCGCCGGTCGCGGGCATCGCGATGGGCCTGGTCACCGACACCGTCGACGGGGTCACCCGGTACGCGGCCCTGACCGACATCCTGGGCGCGGAGGACGCGCTCGGCGACATGGACTTCAAGGTCGCAGGAACCAGCGAGTTCGTGACCGCGCTGCAGCTCGACACCAAGCTCGACGGCATCCCGGCTCATGTGCTCGCGGGCGCGCTGAAGCAGGCCAAGGAGGCCCGCACGGCGATCCTCGCGGTCATCAACGCGGCGATCGACGGGCCGGACGAGATGGCGCCGACGGCTCCTCGCGTCATCAGCGTGCAGATCCCGACCGACAAGATCGGCGAGCTGATCGGCCCGAAGGGCAAGACGATCAACGCGATCCAGGATGAGACGGGAGCCGACATCTCCATCGAGGAGGACGGCACCGTCTACATCGGCGCGGTCGACGGCCCATCGGCCGAGGCGGCCCGTGCGCAGGTGCTGGCGATCGGCAACCCGCTGAACCCGGAGGTGGGCGAGCGGTTCCTCGGGACCGTCGTCAAGCTCGCCGCATTCGGCGCCTTCGTCTCGCTCATGCCCGGCAAGGACGGCTTGCTGCACATCAGCGAGGTCCGCAAGCTCGCGGGCGGCAAGCGCGTCGAGAACGTCGAGGACGTGCTCGGCGTCGGCCAGAAGATCCAGGTCGAGATCACGAAGATCGATGACCGCGGCAAGCTCTCGCTCGCCCCGGTCGTGGACGAGACCGGCGCGGACACCCCGTCCGAGGGCGAGTCGGTCGACGCGTAGCTCGAGCTGATCGAGGAGCGGCGCGGCCGCGTCTCGAGATGGCACCCTGAAATGGGCGAAGGGCCCGTCCCGCGGATCGCTCCGCGGGACCGGGCCCTTCTTCGTGCCGTCCGTGGGGGCGGCGGTGCGTCGGCGGCTCCGTACGCTGTGGACGATGCCGCCCGGATGCCGGGGCATCCGCACAACGGCAACGTTAGGGTGCCCAGCCCTGGAGGGGAGAGGCGATCACCGGGTGTTCGCTGTGTGTTCGTCCGGCGCTCGCACGGCCGCAGCCGTTCCGACGGCTTGTCGGGCGATCCTCACGATTTGTAACGATTCGGTCATCCTGCCGGACGAGCAGGAGGCGGCGCGTTACCCTCGCAATCAGGACGCGCCCGATCCGCCGGCACGTCGGATCGGCGGAGATCAAGAGAGGCGGAGATGGCAGAGGCGACAGGCGACGGCAACCGTGCGGCGGTGCGCACCGGGCCGGTCCCGGCTGTCCCCACCACCGCCGAGACCGCTGCGATCGTCGGGACGCCTTCCGCGCCCCGCCGCCCGATCGGCAGCTCCGAGCTGAGCGTCTTCCCGATCGCGATCAGCGGCAAGATGTTCGGTTGGAAGGCCGACGACGCGACCACCGACGCGATCCTCGACGGCTACACCGCCAACGGGGGCAACTTCATCGACACCGCCGATTCCTACGCGAGCGGTCGAAGCGAGTCGATGATCGGCAACTGGATGCGCTCCCGCCGCTCCCGCGACGACACGGTGGTGGCGACCAAGGTCGGCAGGAGCGCGGATCATCCCGGGGTGACCGCTCCTGCGATCACGGCGGCCGTTGAGGCATCGCTGCGCCGGTTGCACACGGATCGCCTCGATCTGCTGTACCTGCACATCGACGACCCGGAGGTGCCTTTCGAGGAGACCCTGCTCGCGGTGGACGAGTTGATCCGCGCCGGCAAGGTGATCGCGTTCGGCGCCTCGGACCACACCGGCAACCGGCTCTTCGAGGCCCGCATCGCCTCGGCACAGCTCGGAGTGGCGCCCATGGTCGCCCTGCAGAAGCACTACAACCTCGTGCACC
>WOYI011471504.1_pt1 | contig 10505 bp, 8 predicted proteins | sample 6423411 | NCBI WGS metagenome assembly WOYI01 (sample SAMN13441803, study PRJNA592873) | oil field metagenome | biome: oil field; feature: oil-well bore; material: oil-contaminated soil; isolation source: oil-contaminated soil from oil-well borehole | place: Germany: Wietze | collected 2016-10-18 ... | reverse complement strand
TGATGACCTGTTGGAGGGACCGCACTGTGGAATTGAAATTTGTAGAAAACCCATCACCCGGCTGCTTCCGTTTCCGTGGTGTCCCAGAGGATCAAGCCGAACCCGGCACCACGCTGATGACTTCCAAGAATGCAGAGCATATCGCCGAGCTGTTCAGCACCCCGTTGACCGGTGCTTACAACTGGGACTACGAGGTAGCCAACCAGAAGCTCTGGAAGCTCTACGAGCTGGGCAAGAAGCTGAACTGGGATGCCCAGACCGACATCGATTGGGCCACACCGAAGCTGTCGCGCAACCAGACCCCAATCGATGACATGATGTTTTTGGGGCCCTTCCTGGGTTGGGAGCCCTTCGAGGCCCTGAGCGAGGACGACAAGATGCGTTTTCGCTGGCACGTGCTGGCCGAGGCGCTGTCCAACTTCCTTCATGGCGAGCAAGGTGCTTTGCTGGTGGCAAGCCAGCTGGTTACCTGTGCCCCCACGGAAGAAGCCAAGCTCTATGCCGCTTCGCAGACCTTCGACGAGGGTCGCCATGTGGAGGTCTACCGCAAGTACCTGGAAGACCGCATCGGCTTCATGTACCCCTGCAACAAGTATCTGAAGGCGCTGCTGGACAAGGTGCTCACCGATCCGCGCTGGGACCTCAAGTTCATCGGCATGCAGATCGTCATCGAGAGCTTGGCCCTGGCGGCTTTCGACCTGATGCGCCAGTTGTCCCATGATCCCGTCCTGGCTCAGGTCACAGAATACGTCATACGGGACGAGGGGCGTCATGTGGGCTTTGGCGTGACCTTCCTGGAAGAGTACTACAAGAGCGGCGTAGTCTCTGAGCAAGAGCTAGAGGATCGCGCCATGTTCACCTTCGAGGCTGCCCAGTTGATGCGTGAGCGCCTGATCATCACCCAGGCTGCCGAGAACCTTTTTGGCTGGGATCCTGCTGCGGTGCGGGAGCGCATGATGACCGGGGCGGTCATGGACCTGTTTCGGGATCTGCTCTTCACCCGCCTGATGCCCAACGTCAAGAAGATCGGCCTGCTGACCGAAAAGATCCGGCCGTTGTACGAGCAGCTGGGGGTCCTCAAGTTCGAGGAGCTGCCAGATGCCACCAACATCGACTGGGTGGCTGCATCCAAGCCTTTTGCCCGCTCGCAAGAGCAGGCGGCCTGATCGAGGCTTGGTTGATCATGCCTTGCAGATAATCTGTATGGCGCAACGGGGGGGCTTAGCCCCCCCGTTTTTTATATGCTCATTTGACACAAGCAAACACAGACCTAAGCTTATCTAAAGAATCTGCAACGCGGCAACGTTCTTGTTGGGAGGAGAAGGCCATGCATTTGGCGAATGGAGAATACGGTTTGTTTATTGACGGCAAATATGTGCCGGCAGAAGGAGGGGCAACCTTCAAGGTGGTTGATCCATCCACGGGGCAGGTGGCTGCCGAGGTGGCCAAGGGATCGGAAAAGGATGTGGATCGGGCTGTCCAGGCAGCCCGCAAGGCCTTTGATTCCGGGGATTGGAGCCGTCGCTCCCCTGAGGAACGAGCCCAGGTCCTGGAAGCGATAGCGCTCAAGATCGGTGAACACGCCGAGGAGCTGGCCTTTTTGGAGGTACAGAGTTCTGGCGCCACGCTGCGCCGGGTGATGAATGCCGACCTGCTGAGCGTCATGGAGCTTTTCGTGCGCTGCGCCCGATTGACCAGGGAGATCTCCAAGAAAGAAGTGCTCGATGCCTTTCCCTTGCCCGGACCGAATCAGACCATGGTGGTCCGGGAGCCCATCGGCGTCTGTGCCGCCATTGCGCCTTTCAATTTTCCTCTTATCTTGGCCTCATGGAAGCTGGCCCCGGCTCTGGCCATGGGCAACACGGTTGTACTGAAACCTGCCACCTATACGCCGTTGACCGCCATTGCCCTGGGCAAGATCTGCCAGGAAGCGGGACTGCCCGATGGGGTGTTGAACATCGTCCCTGGTCCGGGAGGGAGCGTGGGCGAGGCCTTGGCTGGCCATCCCGATGTGGACAAGGTGGCCTTCACAGGTTCTACCGTGGTGGGTCGTCGCATCATGCAAGTGGCTTCTGGCACCATCAAGAAGGTCACGCTGGAGCTGGGCGGCAAATCACCCAATATCATCCTTGATGATGCTGACCTCGACATTGCCGTTCCGGGATCGCTGTTTGCCTTTCTACTGCATTGCGGCCAGGTATGTGAGTCAGGCACCAGGCTTTTTGTGCCCCGCAAGATGCAAGGTGAGATCGTGGAACGTATGGTGGCCCAGGCCAAGCAGCTCAAGATCGGCAGTGCCATGGATCTCAGCTGTGATCTCGGGCCTGTGATTTCCAAGCAGCAGATGGAAACCATCCTGTCGTATGTTGAAGCAGGTAAGCAGGAAGGCGCCAAACTGGTCTTGGGCGGCAAGCGCTGCCAGCCAGCTGGGCTCGAGGATGGGTTTTATGTGGAGCCCACCATCTTCACGGACGTGAACAACAAGATGCGCATCGCCCAGGAGGAGATATTCGGCCCTGTGCTGAGCGTCATTCCCTATGACACCGTTGAGGAAGCCGTCGCCATGGCCAACGATTCCATGTACGGTCTTGCTGGCGGCGTTTGGAGCCGCGACCATGCCAAGGCATTGCAGGTGGCAGGCCAAATCCGTGCCGGTACGGTGTGGATCAACGACTGGCACATGCTGCGCTCTGATGCGCCATTTGGCGGCTATAAGCAAAGCGGGCTGGGGCGGGAGCTCGGACGGTGGGGCATGGAGGCCTATACCGAGCTCAAGACCATCAACATGTCCATGACGCTGGAGCGTTCGCAGCGTGGCTGGTACGACAGAATGCTTGGACTCAAGGGTTAAGGCGAGCAGGAGGAGGGATCTACAATGTCCAAAACACTTCTTACCTATCACATGCGGACCCAGGTGCTGCAAGCGCCTGGTGCCAGCGCCATGCTGCCAGAAATCCTGGCACAGCTGGGTTGCCGTCGCGCTGTCCTGTTTGCCGATCAGGGCCTGACCAAGGCGGGCATCACCGCACGGGTGGCCCAGTGGTTCGATCTGCCTCATAAGGGCCAGGGCCCACAGCTTGTGGGCATCTTCGACAAGATTCCACAGGATGCTGAGAGCAGCATGATCGATGAGGGCGTTCGTTTCTACCGCGAGCAGGGCGCCGATGGGCTGATTGCCCTGGGCGGCGGCAGTGTCCAGGATAGTGTCAAATGCATCAAGTTTGTTCTTGACAAGGGTGGTAAAAACATCCTTTCCCTCATGCCTGGTAATTTCTGCTTTGAGACACCGCCAAGTGCCAAGCCCATGAATATTCCTCATGTGGGCATTGCCACCACCGCCGGTACCGGGGCAGAAGTATCGCCTGCTGCTGTGGTCTTCAACAGCAAGGACAAGATCAAGGGCGACCTGGCTCACCCCTTTGTCGGGCCGGATGTGGCCATCCTCGATCCTGAGTTGACGGTATCCCTTCCTCCAAAATTGACGGCTGCCACGGCCTTTGACGCGCTGACGCACGCCATAGAGGGCATTGCAAGCCCCGGCGCCAACGTCTTTACCGATGCCTATGGCTTCGAGGCGGTGAGCGCCATTTTTCGTAACCTGCTTCCAGTACTGGAAAAGCCCGCGTACATCGAGGGCCGCAATGCCCTCTTGGGTGCTTCGTGCGTAGCCATTCTGTCCTTCGTCTATGCCGTGCCTGGCGCCTATCCGGTGCACAATTTTGCCCATGCCATCGGCGCACATTTCAGGGTGCACCATGGTACGGCCAACGCCCTGTTCCTTACCGCGGTCATGGAGGCCATGCCCGATCTCTACCTGCCCAGGGCCAAGGATCTGGCCCGGGCGATGGATCTGCGCGCAGCGGCTGGTCAGAACGCAGAACAGGCCTTGGCAGAGGTCATTGCTGCCCTCAAGGATCTGCGTCGCCAGTCTGGTCTGCCAGATCGCTTCAGTGAGCTGGGCGTCAATGCATCATCTGCCATGGAGGTATTGCCCATGGCGGTCATGCGTGACCCCATCGGCCTGATCTATCCAATCCCCCTGGAGATCATCGGCCAGGTTCTGCAGAATGCCCTGTAGTAAAGTACATGCCTGCCGACCACCATCCAACCCTGGGCTGGATGGTGGTATCAATGGCATCATTTTTTGATGAATCACCCCTGGTTGCCAGGGGTGATTCCCCTTTGAACCAGGGCTTTCACCAGGATAGTCCTGCTAAAGCTGATTCTTCCCTTGCCGTTTTTCATCCCGGCCACATGTTCTGTCAATCAAGTGCATGCTTGCCACAGGGAAAGTGGCTAGGCTTTGCGTGGGCAGCGTCAGACGGCCATCATAGAGCCAGATGCGCCATTCAGCGCAGTGTCTGACCATGGCAGGCAGAGCAGAAGGCAACAAAAAGTGCGTCTTGTTGGCGGTCGGCGGCTGCTGTGACCTCAGGATGCCATTGGACGGCCAGACAGAAAGAGAGATCTGGATCATAGATGGCCTCGATGAGGCCATCGGCACTGAAGGCACAGGGCCGCAGTCCTGATCCTAGTTCACTTATCCCTTGATGATGCAAGGATGGCACGGTAGCTGTCTTGTTGCTCAGTATGGCCAGCAAAGGCTCATTCAATGCCACATCGTGAAAAGCAACCTCCCGTGGCTCGATACGATGCGGCACACTGCCATCGGTTACCTTGGGCAGATCGACATGCAAGGTACCGCCTCGTATCACGTTCAGGATTTGCAGACCTCGGCAGATGCCGAAAAGGGGTTTGTTGCGACGGCACGCAGCCAGGGCCATGGCGCATTCCAGCGCGTCGCGCTCCTGATCCACATTGCGTACCGACTCGTCGGCTTGGGCACCATAACGGCCAGGGTCGATGTCGCCGCCGCCAGTCAGAAGAACACCATCGACATGATCCAGTACCCTCTCGCATAATAACTCGGCGGCTGCCACGGGAACGGGGGGCACCAGCAGCGGCAGTGCCCCGCAACGCAGCAAGGCGTCGGTATAGTCCGCTGGCAAACCTAAGCGATTGCCCTCATCACGACCGTACATGGTGACGGCTACAACAGGTTGTATGGCAGCAGATCGCATGATGGATAAAGAATACAATATTGCCATCCTTGCTGGCGAGCGTTCCGGTGATCAGTTGGGTGGCGCCCTGTGCGCAAGCCTGGCCAATCTCCTGCCCAAGGTGCGCCTGGAAGGCGTGGGAGGGGCGCGCATGGCAGAAGCAGGTTGCCATTTGCTGGCCCATGTGGATGAGCTCTCGGTGATGGGTCTTGCGGAGGTGGCAGCCCATTTGCCGCGGCTGCTCAGGCTGCGTCACGCCCTGTTGCGCCATTGGCTGGCCAGGCCACCGGATTGCTTCGTCGGCATCGATGCTCCCGACTTCAATCTGCCCATGGCCAGGCGTCTCAAGCGGCGCGGTATACCCACCATACAATATGTGGCGCCTACAGCCTGGGCCTGGCGGCAAGGCCGGGCGGTGCGCCTGGGCAAAGCGGTGGACAGGCTGCTGGTTCTCTTTCCTTTCGAGGAAGCATTTTTCGGCAAACATGTCACAACCCGTTTTGTGGGTCATCCACTGGCGGAGCAAACCTTTGGCGCTGTTTCCAGGACAGCGGCACGGGCATGCCTGCAACTAGCTGAGCAGCGGACGCTGGCCATCCTGCCAGGCAGCCGCTGGGATGAGATCCGCCGCATGGCACCCATTTTTTTCGATGCGGCTGTCTGGTTGAATCAGCGGGAAACGCAAGTCATGCAATTGCTGCTTCCCGCAGCGCGACACGACTTTGTGCCGTTGTTCCATGAACTGGCTGCGCAGCGCGGGCTTGCCATCGAGGTTTTGCCGGCTGAAAGGGTGTCTCTGGCGCTGCAGGCGGCAGATGCTGCTCTCATCACCTGCGGCACAGCCACATTGGAAGCAGCTTTGGCAGGCTGCCCCTTTGTGGCCGGATATCGGCTGTCGCCATGGAGTTATCATGTCCTGCGGGCCACAGGGATGGTCAAAACGCGTTTTTTTGCCCTGCCCAATATCCTGTTGGGACAGCTTGTGGTCCCAGAGTTTATCCAGCCAGGGTCGGGAGATGGTCCAACGATGGGTCGGGCCTTGCTGGAGGTCATGGTACATGGTGATGCGATACGTACCCAGTTTGCCGATTTGCGGGAGGCGTTGCAAGGAAAAAGGCATGCAGCCGCTCTGGAGGTTTTGTCCTTGTTGAGGCAGGGCAGGCCCCATGAGGAGGCCAGCCACTGAACCAATCCTGGCTCCCTGCTTGTTGGTTATGTTTCCTTGTTTCGACAGTACTGTTCGCGCAGCGCCAATTTGTTGAACTTGCCGGTGGATGTCTTGGGAACCTCGTTGGCAAAGACCACCTCATCCGGCAGCCACCATGAAGCCACATGAGGCCGCATGAAGGCCAGGAGCTCCTCTGGATGGAGTGTCTGGCCAGGTTTCAGCACGACGACCGCCAAGGGACGTTCATCCCATTTTGGATGAGGCATGGCGATAACCGCCGCCTCGGCCACAGCCGGGTGCCCCATGATGAGATTTTCCAGGGCCACAGAGCTGATCCATTCACCGCCTGACTTGATGAGGTCCTTGGTGCGGTCCGTAATGCGGATCGAACCTGTGGCATCGCAACTGGCTATGTCGCCGGTACGCAGCCAGCCATCTGCCGAGAACTTGTCGGGATTTGTGCCTTCATGCAGGTAGCTGCCCGTGATCCATGGGCCACGCACCTGGATCTCGCCCATGGCCCGGTCATCCCATGGTACTTCCTGGCCATGGTCATCCATGAGCCGTAATGCAACGAAAGGGGCCGGGATACCCTGACGGGCGCGCTTCTTGTATTGCTCGTCCACGGGAAGCTCATGCTCTTGAGAGCTCAGCGCCGCTGCCGTAGCCATGGGCGAGGTTTCCGTCATGCCCCAGAGATGATGGATATGCAGCCCATGGCGATCAAGGCCGCGGATCAATCCCTCGGGTGCTGCCGAGCCACCCACCAGAATCCGCATGGGCGGCAATTGCCAGCGTTGCCCCTGGGCGGCATCCAGTGCCTGCAGCAACGCCATCCAGATGGTGGGCACGCCGGCGGCCATGGTCACCTGCTCAGCCTCGAAGAGATCCAGCAGGCTTGCGGCATCCAGGTGGGGACCGGGAAAAACCTGCCGGCATCCCATGAGGGTGCCGCTGTAAGGCAGCCCCCAGGCGTTGGCATGGAACATGGGGACCACCGGTGTGATCGCAGCGCCGCGCTCCAGGCGGCCATAGTCGGGCAATGCCATGGCCATGGCATGCAGCATGGTGGAGCGATGACTGTAAACCACCCCCTTGGGCCTGCCCGTGGTGCCAGAGGTATAACACAGTCCCAGCGCATCGTCCTCTTTTTTTTCGGGCAGCGGCACTGCATTGTCTGCAGACTGCAGCAGCGCCTCATAACAGTCATACCCGGAGTGCTGGCTAGGCGCTTCCCCAAACGGAACCACGAAGACCTTCTCGAAGGGCCATTGCTCCTTGAAACGTTCATAGACCGGCAGCAGGATATCATCCACCAGAAGCCAGCGATCCTCGGCATGGGCAGCGGTATAGGCCACATCATCGGGGAAGAGACGCAGGTTGAGGGTATGGATCACCAGCCCACCAAGGGGCAGGCCCAGGTAAGCCTCCAGATGATGCTGGTGATTCCACATGAGCGTGGCCACCCGGTCGCCAGGACGCAGGCCACCGGCAAGGCAGGCTCTGGCGAGGTGCTGCGCGCGGTGGAGTACGTCCCCATAGTTTGTTCGCATCAACGTCTTGTCCGGCCTGCGGCTCACGATGAGCTCGCGGGCAAACAAGCAATAGGCGCGCTCGATCATGTGATCGATGGTCAACGGGACGGGCATCATGGTGGATAGCATGACTTTTTCCTGCAAGAAACCTAGGATGAAGCGCTGGCAAGCAGGGTGATGGCCCTGCTGGGGCAGACTGTCTGATGGCGCAGGGCGACGATTTCAGCAAGAACGCTCAAGGCAATCTCGGCAGGCCCCACAGCCCCGATGTCGAGACCTGCAGGGGTACGGATACAGGCCAGCTGTTGGGTTGAAAAGCCCTCTTCCCGGAGGGACTCCAGAACCAGATGACCTCGATGGCGGCTTGCGATCAGGGCCACGGAACGAGCGCCCTGGCGCAGGGCATGAGCGAGGATGCGCTGATCACCTTTGTGTTGGGTGGCCACAATGACATGATCCTCTGGGGCAGGCTGAAAACTGGCCAGGGTAAAGTCATCGGGAAGTACCACGCAGGCCGTGGGAAAACGCTCTGGAGTGGCCAGTGGATCACTGACCACCACATCGAAACCCAGGCGTTGGCCCATGGTGGATGTGTGTTCGGCAACAGCCCCATGACCGAACAGCCACAGACGGGCAGGGGGCAGGCATGGTCGGACGAATACCAGGGCAGCGCCCCCGCAGGGCATGCCGGTGGCGCTGGCCTCGTTGGTCATATCCAGCTCCACGGTCTGTGGTGTGCAGGTGGCGATGGCCTGCTGGGCACACTGGCCCACCAGAGCCTCGGCGCAGCCACCCCCCACCCAGCCTGCAAGCAGCTTGCCCTGTGCATCGAACAGGGCAGCATCACCAAGGACAGCCGCGCTGGAGCCTCTTACCTGGACCACCATGGCCAAGGCACATGGTTGTCTGTCGTTCTGGCAGCGCAGCAGGACCTGGGTGAGCATCCTATCCATGGCAAGCCCGGTGCGTGACGACATCCTGGATAGCCAGGTAGTCCTGAGGCGTGTCCACATCAGTGATCACCCCGCAATGCCGTTCAATGGCAAGAGTCAGGGGCACAGCATCGGCAAACCAGCGCCTCAGGCTGAATGATGGATCTGCCAGCACTGTGCGCCACAGGTCATGGCCCAGAATGCGCGGGTGGCCAGGCTGGCCCTGGTGATGCAGGTGGGCTGCCAGGATATGGGGTAGTCTTCCTTGCCAGGAGCGACACAATGCCTGGACATCGCCTCGTTGCACGAAGGGCATGTCAGCCAAGGCGACCACCACATCGCCCTGCCAGCGACAGTGATCCAGGATCCGCAAGCCTGCGCGCAGCGAGCCCTGGTGCCCATCCTGCTGGTAGCGGGGATTGCGCACCTGCATCCAACCATCAAAGAAAGGAGACACCAGATCCGCCTGATGGCCCAGGACAGCAATGCGGTGCATCCAAGGCAATGCCTGGAAGGCTTGTGAGGACCAGTAGACCAGGGGTTTCCCCCACAAGGGTACCAGCAGCTTGTTGACCGGACCGAAGCGCTGGCTGCATCCGGCAGCCAGGAATATCACCGCCAGCGCTTCGCTGGTCATGGAATCACATCAATTGGGGGGTGCTACCAGAGGGGATGCGGCTGCAGGTGGCGCTGCCTGCCCCGAGTCACTCTCGCCCTCATAGGGTGGCGAGGGCATCTCGGCATCCGGTGGTGGTGGGGCTGTCTCCTGCCCTGAATCACCGGATGGCTCCGGATAGGCTCCAGGGCGGTTGGCATCAACACCTGGGTCATCCTTGATCAGCCGTTCGCGGCGCTGCAGATAGCCATCGCGCACGTAGGAATAGGGGTCGTAGACCGTCTCGAGCACGCCCTCGGCACCCAGATAGGCCGAGCGCGTATTGACATACTTGAGGCCAAGCAGACCATAGCGAGCGCCTTCAGGCTGGACCTTGGGCTGCCAGCGCATCAGGGGATCGGCAGGCCAGTCGGCTATGGAACCCACGCCATCACGCAATGTACTGGGCCCCAGGAAGGGCAAAACGATATAGAAACCGGGCGGAACCCCCCAGGTGCCCAATGTCTGGCCGAAATCCTCCCTACCCTGGGGCATGCCCCAATCGGTAGCCATATCGAAGAGACCCAGCACGCCCACTGTGGTATTGACCGCAAAGCGACCGGTATCCTTGGCGGCTGATTTGAACTTGGCCTGCAGCAGGTCGTTGACCACAATGACAGGTGCATTCAGATTATCGAAGAAATGGCTCACCGAGCGCTCGGCGCGGTCCGGCATGACCCAGTCATACCCCTGGGCAACCGGTTTGTAGACATATTTGTCTACTTTTTCATTGAAGCGGTAGATGGGGCGATTGATTGGCTCCAGGGGATCCATGGTGCTGCGCTGTCCTTCCTTGGGCGTGGCCGCGCAGCCTGTCAGGACAGCGGGTACCATAAGCCAGGCATACTGCATCAAGGGACGGGACGGCAAGGGCCTTGAAGGTAAGCGGCGCAGCCAACAAGATGGCTGTTTTTTGTTATTCATGATTAACGCTCCAGGTATTGTATTTTGGAAGTCATCTGCGCCCATTGATCGGCGTCGGCTGGAGGGGCTTTCTTCTGGGAGATCACAGGCCACTGCTTGACAAGATCCGCGTTGAGCTTCAGAAACTGGGCCTGCTCTTTCGGCAGCTCATCCTCAGAATAGATGGCATCTACCGGACACTCCGGTTCGCACAGGGTGCAATCGATGCATTCATCTGGATCGATGGCCAGG
>WOYI010853398.1_pt1 | contig 10505 bp, 8 predicted proteins | sample 6423411 | NCBI WGS metagenome assembly WOYI01 (sample SAMN13441803, study PRJNA592873) | oil field metagenome | biome: oil field; feature: oil-well bore; material: oil-contaminated soil; isolation source: oil-contaminated soil from oil-well borehole | place: Germany: Wietze | collected 2016-10-18 ... | reverse complement strand
GGCCAGACCGAGGCCCGTCCCCTTGCCGACCCCCTTGGTGGTGAAAAAGGGCTGGAAAATCTTGAGCCTGGTCGCTTCGTCCATGCCGGTACCGGTATCGGAAAAGGAGATCAGGGCGTAGGTGCCGGGATCGCCGAAACCGTGAGCGTGCTGAAACGCAGCGTCCAGGGCCACCGGCCGGGTTTCGATGGAGACAGTCCCTCCGGTGGGCATCGCATCCCGGGCGTTGGTGGCAAGATTCATCAGCAGGTGCTCGAGCTGTCCGCGGTCGGCGCGGACGACCAGCGCTTCGGAAGCCAGCCGGGTGCGCAACTCGATGTCCTCCCGGATCACCCGGCGCAGGAAATTCTCCATTTTGCGGATGGCATCGTTGAGATCGAGCGGCTGCAGGTCGATGACCTGCTTGCGGCTGAAGGCGAGAAGGCTCTGGGTCAGCTCGGCGGCGCGGTTGGCGGCCGCGAGAATCTGGCTGGCGTTATTGCGGAGTGGACTCTCAGTCTCCAGCTTCATTTCAAGCAGGGTCGCATAACCGATGATGGCGGTGAGGATGTTGTTGAAATCGTGGGCGATGCCGCCGGCCAGCTGCCCCACCGCTTCCATCTTCTGCGCCTGTTGCAGCTGTCGCTCGAGGTTCTTGCGTTCGGTAATCTCCTCCTTGATGGCAATGAAATGGGTGATTTCCCCCGCTCCATTCTTGACTGGGGCGATAGTGGCCGCTTCCCAGAAGAGGGTGCCGTCCTTGGCGCGATTGAGGAATTCCCCCTGCCAGATATTGCCGGCGCGGATGGTTTCCCACAGTTTCCGGTAGTCCTGCTCCGGGGTGCGCCCCGACTTGAGGATGCGGGGGTTTTGCCCCAGCGCCTCGGCGGCGCTGTATCCGGTGATCTCGGTGAACCTGGGGTTGACGAACTCGATCCGGCCCTGGAGATCGGTAATCACGATGGCGACCGGGCTTTGCTCGATGGCGGCGGAGAGTTTGCGCAGTTCCTCTTCGGCGGCCCGGCTTTGGGTGATATCCCGGGAGGTGATCGATACCCCGACCAGGATCCCGGTGGCATCGTGAAGCGGGGAGAGGGTGAGGGCGACCCAGATCGGCCGGCCATCCTGGCGCAGGCGTTCCGTCTCGTAGCTGTCGATCACCTCGCCGGCCTCGATGCGCGCCATCAGCCCGGCATATTCCTCCCGGCGAGTGGCGGGGAGGAGCAGGGAGAGGGACTTTCCGACCACCTCGGTGGCGCGGTAACCGTAGATTTGCTCCGCACCTGGATTCCAGCTGAGAATGGCAAGATTGCGGTCGACGGCGAAGATGGCATCGCTGGAGGACTGGATAATGGCGGTCAGCAGTCTTTCCCGTTCCGCCCCCCGCGCCCTCTCCAGGACATTCCGGCGGCCGAGGAACCAGTAGCCGCCGAGTACGGAGATACCGAGAAGCCAGATCAGGGCGTTGGTGATGGCGAGGCCGGCATCTTCCTCTCGTTCGATTTCCAGGTAGGGAGAGAGGGGGATGGCGACCCCGAGCCCGCCGCGGATGTCGCCGAGCCGGTAGCCTTGCCGGGCATGGCACTTCAGGCACCCTTTTTGGGTGATCATCGGTTTCATGAAGCGCAAAAAGGGAGCCCCGTCGATGTCGGCTGTTTGCGTCACCTCCTCACGGCCGCGGGAGAAGGCCTCCAGGGCCCGGCGCTCCCAGGGGTCGGGGGCGTTGGCCGGGTTGAGCGGGTCGAGGCTGGTCAGATGGCCGCGTACGCCGTAGAGGAGCTGGTACTGGTCCATCGCCTGGCGCATGATGTAGGCGGGGTTCATCAGGGTCAGCCGGCGGCCGTCGGGGAGTTCGATGTCGCGGTCGGGGAGATGGCTCAGGTAGGGGTTGGGGGGGGTATCGTCGGAAACCGGAACATAGACCCCGCCATGACCGGTCGCCCAGAAGCGGAAGGACTGGTCCTTGTTGAAGGTCGCCAGGGCCTCGAGGCGGGCCATGGCGAGGGTTGTCTCTCTTTCGTTGTAGATGCTCCAGGCCAGGAAGCCGCCGACCAGGAGGGTGAAGGCCAGACCGAAGAGGAGACTCCTCCGGCGATGGCGGCGCAGGGCGCGCCGGCTGACCGAATCGGCCAGCGGGGTTGCCTCGGGAGGTTGCGGGGCGGCGGGGGGCATGCACTTCTCCTCGGGAGGGCAGGGCGCGGCTGGTGCCCGTCAAGATTACCCTTGCCGCGGGTGCAGTCAAGCCAGGGCGCGGAGTCGGGGCCTCCCGCCCCGCGGCTTTCCTGTTAAACTTCTCCTGTCCTGCTGCCTTCCCCCCACCGAGGAGACGAAAGCGATGCGTGTCGAAAGCGATGTCAAGCTCGGCTTCAAGGATGTCCTGATCCGTCCCAAACGCTCCACCCTGGCGAGTCGCGCCGCAGTCAACCTGGAGCGAACTTTCACCTTTCTCCACAGCCGCCGCGAATGGCGCGGGGTGCCGCTGATCGCCGCCAACATGGATACCGTCGGCACCTTCGAGGCGGCCGCCGTCCTCGCCCGTCACGGTCTGCTGACCGCCATTCACAAACACTACCCGGTCGCTGCCTGGAGCGATTTCCTCGCCGGAGAGCAGGCCTCGATCTACCAGCGGGTGATGGCCAGCACCGGCTCCGCCGATGCCGATTTCGACCGGCTGCAGGAGATCCTGGGGCGCCACCCGCAGCTCGAATTCATCTGCATCGATGTCGCCAACGGTTACGCCGAGACCTTCGTGGCCTTTGTCCAGAAGGTTCGCAGCACCTTTCCGGAGAAGACGATCGTCGCCGGCAATGTCGTCACCGGCGAGATGGTCGAGGAACTCCTCCTTTCCGGGGCCGACGTCGTCAAGGTCGGCATCGGCCCCGGCTCGGTCTGTACCACCCGGCTCAAGACCGGGGTCGGCTACCCGCAGCTGTCGGCGGTGATCGAGTGCGCCGACGCCGCCCACGGCCTCGGCGGGCGCATCATCTCCGATGGTGGCTGCACCTGTCCCGGTGACGTCGCCAAGGCCTTCGGCGCCGGCGCCGACTTTGTCATGCTCGGCGGCATGTTCGCCGGCCACGATGAAAGCGGCGGCCAGGTCATCGAACGGGGGGGGCAGACCTACAAGCTTTTTTATGGCATGAGCAGCGCCACCGCCATGGAGAAACACGCCGGCGGTATCGCCGAGTACCGCTCCTCCGAGGGGAAGACGGTGGAGGTCCCCTATCGCGGCCCGATCGAGGAGACGGTCAGGGATATCCTCGGCGGCCTGCGCTCGGCCTGCACCTATGTCGGCGCCGGCGCGCTGCGCGAGCTCTCCAAACGCACCACCTTCATTCGCGTCGTCGAACAGGAGAATCGCAGCTTTTCCTGATGGTTTCGCCGTCAGTTGTCCCGAAGAGAGCTTTGTCCGGCAACGAAATGAGTGGTCACGGAGGAGGCGATGGACTATTACCGGCAGTCGGTCGAGGAGGTGGTGGCGCAGTTGCAGACCACGACGGCGGGGCTCACCACCGAGGAGGCCCGGCGGCGGCTCGAGCGCTGCGGTCCCAACCGCCTGGAGACGACATCGACACTCCGACCCCTGGTTCTCTTTCTCAACCAGTTCAAGAGTTTCATCATCTATATCCTGCTCTTCGCGATGCTCTTCGCGCTGGTGATCGGCGAGTACGTCGATACCGCGATCATTTTCGCCATCCTGCTGGCGAACGCCCTGATCGGCTTTTTCCAGGAACTGAGCGCCCATCGCTCCCTCGACGCGCTGAAGAGAATCAGTACGCTCCAGGCAACCGTGCTGCGGGACGGTCAACTGCGCAGGATCGACGCCGCCGACCTCGTCCCCGGCGATATCGTCGAGCTGGCTGCCGGGGACAAGGTCCCGGCCGACCTGCGGATCGTGACCGCGACCCGGCTGCAGGCGCAAGAGTCGATCCTGACCGGCGAAAGCGTGCCGGTTGAAAAAAAGAGTCGGGCCCTTGAGCGGGACGCGCTGCTCGGCGACCGCTGCAACCTCCTCTTCTCGGCGACCACGATCGCGACCGGTCACGCCCGTGCCGTGGTGATCGCCACCGGCATGGAGACGGAGCTGGGACGGATTGCGACCCTGGTCCGCGAATCGGCTGAGGAGCAGACCCCGTTGCAGCGCCGCCTCGATCGCTTCGGGCGCAAACTGGGCTACGCCATTATCGGCATCTGTCTCCTCGTCTTCTTCCTCTCTTTCTTCAAGGCCTATCTTGCCGGCGCGCTGACCGCGGAGGTGAGCGTCGCCTTTATTTTTGTCGCCATCAGCCTGGCGGTGGCGGCGGTGCCGACGGCCCTGCCGGCGGTGGTGACCATCGCGCTCAGCATTGGGGTCAAGCGCCTGCTGGCCAAAAAAGCTCTGGTCCGCAACCTTGCCGCGGTCGAGACCCTGGGGAGCTGCGACGTCATCTGTACCGACAAAACCGGTACCCTGACCGAAAACCAGATGACCGTCCGCCATGCCTGGACGCTGGCTGGCGAGGTGACCTTTGCCGGCTCCGGCTATGCGCCGGAGGGGGGGGTGACGGGGCCGGTGGTAGAGAGCCTGCTGCGCTGCGGCCAGCTCTGCAACAATGCCACCCTCTTTGCCGAGGAGGGACGCTGGCTGATCAGCGGCGACCCGACCGAGGCCGCGCTTTTGACCAGCGCCGCCAAGGCCGGTGTCGCCGTCGACGCCCGGCGCCGTGATGAGCTTCCCTTCGATTCGGATCGCAAGCGGATGAGCGTCCGCGTTCTTCTGGCGGAGGAGGGCGAGGAGCTGGTGCTCACCAAGGGCGCCCTCGACAGCGTCCTCGCTCGCTGCAGCAAGATTCTTTCCGGCGCCGAGGCGGTACCGCTGACCGCCGGGCATGTGGCGGCGATCGAGGCGCAAAATGAGCACTATGCCGCCAGCTCCATGCGGGTGCTCGCTTTTGCCGAAGGACGCCTCGACGCCGCTGACCCGCTGTCGGAGGAAGGTCTCACCTTCCTCGGCCTGCAGGCGATGATCGACCCGCCCCGTCCCGACGTGATCGAGGCGATCGCCCGCACCCGGCAGGCGGGTATCCGGGTGATCATGATCACCGGCGATTATGGCGAGACGGCGCGGGCCATCGGCCGGGAGGTCGGGATCGAGGGGGGGCTGCTGCGCGGGAGCGAGGTCGAATCTCTGGACGAGGCGGGGATGATGCGGGCGTTGCAGGCGGGGACGAACATCTTCTCGCGGGTCAGTGCCGAGCATAAGCAGAGGATCGTCGCGGCCCTGCAGGTTCTGGGGCACACCGTCGCCATGACCGGCGACGGTGTCAATGACGCCCCGGCCCTGAAGAAGGCGAATATCGGCGTGGCGGTCGGAAGCGGTACCGAGGTGGCCAAGGAAGCGGCCGACTTCGTTCTCCTCGATGACAGCTTCACGCACATCGTCAACGCCATCGAGGAGGGGCGCGGCATCTACGACAACATCCAGAAATCGATCATGCTGCTGCTGTCGGGAAATCTCGGCGAGGTGCTGATCATCTTCCTTGCCACGCTCTTCGGCATGAACCTCCCCCTGACCGCGATCCTGCTGCTCTGGATCAACCTGGTGACGGACGGCGCTCCGGCCCTCGCCTACAGCGTCGATCCCTACGGCAAGGAGATCATGCGGCGGCCCCCGAAATCCCGCGACGAGGGAATCCTGCCGGTTCCCCGACTCGCCCTGCTCGGTCTCCTCGGTCTCCTCGGCACCGCTATCGCGCTGGCCCTTTTCGGCCGTTTCGGGGGGAATTCTGCCGATCCCCAGGCCCTGGTCCATGCCCAGACCGTGGTCTTCAATTTCGTCGTTCTCTACGAGGTAATCCTGACCTTTGTCATCCGCGCCGGTTACCAGGTTCCCTTCTGGTCCAACCGCTGGATCTGGGCCGCCGTTCTCCTCTCCGTGGTCCTGCAGGGCCTGCTGATGTACACCCCGCTGGCGGCAGTCTTCCGGGTTGTCCCCCTCACCGGGGCCGAAATTGCCGAACTTTTGGCGGGGGGCATCCTCTTCGCGCTGCTGGCCTTCCTCTGCCAGGCGGGCGTGCGCCGGTGGCTGGGCGCGGCGTGAGGGGGAAATTTGTGTTGACGATGGGGAAGAAGAGAGTCGCGGGGGAGGGACTGAAGAGGAGAAGGCCGGTCCGCCTTTCCGGTGACTGCGAAAGGCGGACCGGTGTCGAGAGCTATTCGCGGACGAAGGTGTCGATATCGGTTTCGTGCACCATTCCCATCAGCCGGGCGTACTCGGACTCGATGAGGAGGTAGTGGTTGTGGGTCGACTTGGCGTTGGCTTCGTAGACCGCCCGCACCTCGGGGTCGGCAATTTTCTCGGCCATGTTGCGCAGATGGTTTTCGAGCTGCTGCTCCTTTTCCATGGCGAGTTCCATCGCCTTGCGCTCGTCGAGGGTCGACAGCAGCTGGCGCTCCTTGGCGCCGAGCCAGTCCGAATCGGCGCTCACATCCGTGGCCATGAATTCGGTGAAGCTGCCGAGCCCGGCGCCCTTGTAGACCTTGAAGAACCAGTCGGCGTGCTCGCGCTCTTCACGGGCCAGCAGTTCGAAGGTCTTGACCGCCTCCGGGTCCTTCATGTGGCGGGCACAGTGGGTGTAAAAATCCATCGCATTCTTTTCGGTCTGGATCGAGCGGCGCACCGCCTCCTGTACATCAATTTTGTCCGACATCCACAATTCTCCTTTGTTGGATTGAACCGTCCGGGTTGCCCTGAGGAAAGTTCAGAAAAAGTAGCCGATGCAGCGGCTGGTTGTCAACCTGCCAGGGCAGTTCCGGCGGTTGCTGCTAGAATGAAACGAAACCGGCATGTCACCTGACCGGCAGTCCCCCGAGGAGATGGAACAGAATGAAAGCCAGGCCGGAATTCCCCCTGACCGTTTTTTATGATGGCTCCTGTAGCGTCTGTTCCCGGGAGATCGACCACTACCGGCAACAGGCTCACGGCGGAAAGCTGATCTTTGTCGATATCAGCGCCCCTGATTTCGAACCGGCTCTCCACGGCCGGAGCCGCCGGGAGTTCATGGCGCAGATGCATGTCCGTGACGCCCGCGGACGCTATTTTCTGGGCGTCGATTCCTTCCCGGCGATCTGGAAGGCGTTGCCCGGATCCGGGTACCATTGGCTCGCAAAATTGATCCGCCTGCCGGGGATTCACCTGCTGGCGATCCTCGGCTACAAGCTCTTCGCGCGCCTGCGGGTTTTTCTGCCCCGCCGTCGCGACTGCGCCAAAGGCCGATGCAACCTGGGTCATCCGCGCTGAGGAGCCCCGATCGGAGCTGGTTAGGCCGGCCTTCCCTGAAGAAACGCGGGACGACCTGTGGAGTTCGCCCCTCGCTTTCTTCTGCGTGTTTCCGGTCAGGCGCCAGCGCCGGCCGGAGCAGGCGGAACGAAAACCCGCTGGCCCAGCTCCTGGTCGAGGAGCAACAGGCCGCGCCCGTCCCCTTCGACTCGTTTCAGCTTGCGGATGATCAGGGAGAAGTTGGACTCCTCCTCCACCTGCTCGGTGACGAACCATTGCAGCATGATCTGCGCCGCATGGTTGCTCTCGGCCTTGGCCAGGTCCATGAGCTTGTTGATGCTGTCGGTGACGAACCGCTCATGCTCCAGGCCGTATTCAAAGGCCTCGAGGGGCGAGGTGAAGTCATTGCGCGGGCCGGCGATCGGCAGCAGGTTGGTGCGGCTGTTGACATCACAGATGAAGTTGAAAAAACGTTCGCCGTGGGTCATTTCCTCAAGGGCCTGAACCCGCATCCAGGTGGCGAACCCGGGCAGATCCTCGGCCTGGAAATAGCCCGCCATCGCCATGTAGAGATAGGCAGAGAAGAACTCGTTCTTCATCTGTTCGTTCATCGCATCCTGCAGCTTGGTGCTGAGCATTTATGCCTCCATAATGAGCGTTGCCGAGAGTATTCCAGCTGCACATTTATATCACAACGGGCCGTTTTGTCCAGTTGCCGACTTCTCCTGGCGAGTGATGGACCGGGCTCCGATGAGGTGGCAGCTCTCCAGCGCTGGTTGCCATCGATCTGGGAAAATTAACCGAATTACCCTTGAATTTGGTTTCAGATGCCTTGGAATCTTTCCCCAGGTCACCTGTTTCAACGCTTCCCTCGCGCCGGGCTGCATGCTAGCATAACGTCGAAAGATACCAAAGTCCGGAATCCTCGCCGCCCTTCTTTTTCTTTTCCCAGCCAGGACCTCACGTGCAGATCAAATCGACCGAATTTTTGAAAAGCTGTACAACTCCGGGCCACTATCCCGAGGCGCTCTGGCCGGAGATCGCCTTTGCGGGGCGCAGCAATGTGGGCAAGAGCAGCCTGATCAACACACTCCTCAACCGGCGCGCGCTGGTCCGCACCTCCTCCACCCCGGGGCGCACCCAGTTGCTTAACTTCTTTCTCGTTAACGGCGAGCTGGGCCTGGTCGACCTCCCCGGTTACGGCTTTGCCAAGGTGCCGATGGCGGTGCGCAAGGAGTGGGGGCCGATGGTGCGGACCTACCTTGAGACCCGTTCCTGCCTGCGGGCGGTGGTCCTGCTTTTCGATGTGCGCCGGGTCCCGTATGGCGACGACCTGCAGCTGCTCGACTGGCTCGAGGAGTTCGGCGTGCCGACGATCCCGGTGATCACCAAGGTGGACAAGATCAGCCGCGGCCAGCGGGCCCGCCAGCTCGCGCCGATCTTCGCGGCGACCGGGCTGCCGGCCGATGCCTTCACCCTCTTTTCGGCCAAAACCCGCGAAGGTCGGGATGAAATCTGGCAGCGGCTCGGGGCCGCACTGGAAGAGGCTGGCCAGGAGTAGCGGGGCGCTTTTGGTATTCCCGTTGACAGGGTCTGCGCGCCTCTGTTACAAAAGATCGATAATTTACCATTCGGGTGCCTGCCCGCGTCGCGAGATGCCGGCGGGAGAATAGGGAAGAGGGTGAGACTCCCTCGCTGCCCCGCAACTGTAAGTGGTGATGAACGCCGACCCCGCCACTGTCCCTCTCCGGGACGGGAAGGCACGGCCAGTAAATCGACCCACGAGCCAGGAGACCTGCCCGGATGTCGCAGTAACGAACCCTTCGCGGGAACGGTTCGGGTCTTCATGGTGCATTGTGCCAGCCGGCCCCGATTTCTCGCGAAATCGGGGCTTTTCTGTCGGCCGGGGGAGCGAGCATGCCACAGCCGGGACTGGTTCAAATCTATACCGGAGACGGAAAGGGGAAGACGACCGCCGCCACCGGGCTGGCACTGCGTGCCCTCGGCCAGGGGCTGCGGGTGCTGCTGGTCCGGTTTCTGAAGTCGGCCGCCTCGGTCAGCGGCGAGATCGTGATGCTGGAAAGCCTGCCCGGAATCGAAATCATCACGGCCGGGGTCGGCATTATCGGCCAGCGGCCGCCGCCAGCGCTGGTCGCCGAATCGGTGCGTCAGGCCTTCGCGCGGGGCCGGGAGCGGATTCTGTCCGGGGAGATCGATTTGGCGATCTTCGATGAAGGGAACAACGCCCTGCACCGGGGCGATCTCGCCCTGGAAGCGGTGCTGCAGCTGATCGCGGAGCGTCCAACCCACGTCGAACTCCTCTTCACCGGCCGCCATGCTCCGGACGAACTGGTCGCCCGGGCCGATCTGGTGACGCGGATGGAGGCGGTGCGTCACCCCTACTCCCAGGGGGTTCCGGCCCGCGCCGGAATCGAATTCTGAAACCATGGCCGAGTTGATCTTCATTACCGGTGGAAGCCGCTGCGGGAAGAGCGCTTACGCTCAGCGCCGCGCCGAAAGGCACCCCGGATCGCTCCTCTATGTGGCGACCGGGAGTGGCGGCGATGACGAGATGCGGGAGCGCATTGCCCGCCACCAGGCCGCCCGCGGCCCGCGCTGGGAGACCCTGGAGGAACCCCTCGATCTGGCCGCGCGCCTGCCGGACGCGGCCGTGGGGCGTGGGGCCGTCTTGATCGACTGCCTGACCCTGTGGCTCTCCAACGCCTTCTTTCGCCATGGCGAAGCCGCCGGGCCGGTTCTTGTCGCGGTGGAGGAACTGGGGGCTCAGTTGCGGCAGCTGACCGCCCCGGTCTACCTGGTCAATAACGAACTCGGTGCCGGCATCGTGCCGGACAACCCCATGGCCCGCCAGTTTCGCGATCTCGCCGGCGAGGCCGGCCAACTGCTGGCGGCGGCCGCCAGCGAGGCCTGGCTGGTCGTTGCCGGGTTGCCGCTGCGGCTGAAATAAACGACCGAACTTTTGTGAAATTATCAGGGAGCGAAATTCAATGACTTTGCAGGAGACCCTCGACCGGATTCAGCCGGTCTCGACGGACAGGCTGGCGGCTGTTCAGGCCCGCCTCGATCAGCAGACCAAGCCCTGTGGCTCCCTCGGGCGCCTCGAAGAGTTCGCCCGGCGCGTTGTCGCCATCAGCGGCCGGGAGACGGTGCGCGCCAAGACCATCTTTACCTTTGCCGGGGATCACGGCGTCTGCGCCGAGGGGGTCAGTGCCTTCCCCCGCGAAGTGACGCCGCAGATGGTCCTCAA
>WOYI010943644.1_pt1 | contig 10511 bp, 8 predicted proteins | sample 6423411 | NCBI WGS metagenome assembly WOYI01 (sample SAMN13441803, study PRJNA592873) | oil field metagenome | biome: oil field; feature: oil-well bore; material: oil-contaminated soil; isolation source: oil-contaminated soil from oil-well borehole | place: Germany: Wietze | collected 2016-10-18 ... | reverse complement strand
CAACTGCCGTTTTTAGGTTCAACCAACGGCGGCGCCTTGCAGCGCCAGCGTGCCGCTGCGCCCCGGGATCTCACCCATCCGCACCTGGTGGCGGGGCAAGTCGGCCACATTCAGCGTGGCAAACAGTTGCGCGGTGGACACCAGCTGATAACCCTGGGCCTTCCAGCCGGCGAGCAGGCGCTCGAAGGTGTCGATCAGCTTCATGCCTTCCAGCTCGGCATGCAGGGTGTAGACATGGCCTTGCGCTGGCGGCACAGCCGTCAGCGCCAACAGGTGGGCGTGCACATTGGCGGGTGTGAGCCCGTCCACCCCGATCAACTCGTCCAGGGTGGGCAATGTGCTGGGCAACTGGGGCACGCCCAGTGGCTGGCCAGAGGCGTCCACGGGCTGAAAGGGGTGCGTACCCCGGCCGTCCGATGCGTAATCGAAACCGAAGCTGCGCTCCAGCGCGTAGGCCGCCTCGTTCATCTGCCAACCGGCGGCGCCGTGGGTGCGTGGCGCAATGCCAAAAATCTCCGTGAAGCGCGCGACCGCGCGGGCCATTTCGCGGCGGGTCCAGGCGGCATCCTTGCCCGCGACATGGTCCTGCCAGCGGATATGGTCCCAGGTGTGGATGCCCACCTCAAATCCGGCGGCCTGCACCCGGCGCATCAGCGCGGCCTCGCGGCGGCCGATGTCCGGCCCCGGCAACACGGTGCCGTAGAGCAAGGTGCGAATGCCGTAATGCTCCACCACCGAAGTGCGCGACACCTTCTGCAAAAAGCCCGGCCGGAACACCCGCTGGATAGCCCGCCCGGTGTGGTCGGGCCCCAGGCTGAAGAGAAAGGTGGCGTTGGCGCCATGGCGCTGCAGCAGCTCGACCAGCCGCGGCACCCCTTCGCGCGTGCCGCGCCAGGTGTCCACATCGATCTTGAGCGCGAGCAAAGCCATCAGTCGGACAGGTCGCGCGAGGCGACGATCTGGTCGCGGTAGTAGTCGAAGATGCCGCGCAGCGCGTCGGCCATCGCCACCTGCGGCGCCCAGTCGAGGTCGGCCTTGGTGTTGTCGATCTTGGGCACGCGGTTCTGCACGTCCTGGTAGCCTTTGCCGTAATAGGAAGTCGAGGTGGTTTCGACCACCTCGACCTTTGCGGCGTTGGCGCTGTATTCCGGGTATTGGGCTGCAAGGGCCAGCATCATGGTGGCCAGCTCGCGAATGGAATAGTTGTTGGCCGGATTGCCGATGTTGTAGATCTGGCCCGAAGCCTTGCCATCGTGGTTGGCGATGATTTTCACCAGCGCGGAAATGCCGTCATCCACATACGTGAAGGCGCGCTTTTGCGCGCCGCCATCCACCAGCTGGATCGGCTCGCCGCGCACGATATGCCCCAGAAACTGGGTGATGACCCGGCTGGAGCCTTCCTTGGGGGTGTTGATGTTGTCCAGCCCGCCGCCGATCCAGTTGAACGGCCGAAACAGCGTGTAGTTGAGGCCGGCCTCCATGCCATAGGCGTGGATCACCCGGTCCATCAGCTGTTTGGCGCACGCATAGATCCAGCGCGGCTTGTTGATGGGGCCATAGACGAGTTCGGAGTTTTCCGGATCGAACTCCTCATCGTGGCTCATGCCATAGACCTCGGAGGTCGAAGGAAACACCAGGTGCTTTTTGTACTGCACGCATTGGCGCACGATCGGCAGGTTGGCTTCAAAGTCGAGCTCGAACACGCGCAGCGGATGGCTCACGTAGGTCGCAGGCGTGGCAATGGCCACCAGGGGCAACACCACATCACATTTCTTGACGTGATATTCGATCCACTCTTTGTTGATGGTGATGTCGCCTTCAAAAAAATGAAAGCGCGGGTGGTTCAGCCATTCCCGGACCCGGTCGGCGTTCATGTCCATCCCGAACACCTGCCAGTCAGTGGTGTCGATGATGCGACGGGTCAGGTGGTGGCCGATGAAGCCATCCACACCAAGAATCAGAACTTTTTTCATGGTTTTTCTCAGTCAAACACAGTTATTGAACGCGATGGTGTCGCGGGTGGCAGCGGCTTCAGGGTGCCAGGAGCACTGCGGCCTGCGGGAAATGGGTGGCAAAGTTGTCGGCATTCAGGGGCGCACCATCGAGGGTGGCGTCGGTGACGCGCAGCACGCCGCCATCGGGGCAGACCAGCTGCAAGCGGCCCGCTGCGGCAGACAGCGCAATGGCCGCTGGGCGCTGTGCCACGCTGCCGGCATGGCGCGTCTGCCAGATCACCAGGCGCCCTTCGGCCAGGTCGGCAAAGGCGCCGGGATAGGGGCGGGTCAACGCCCGCACAAAGTTGTGCAGCTCGACGGCGCCCAGCTGCGCCGGTATGCGGCCATCCTCGGGCTTGCGCCCGCCAAAATAGGCGCCTTGGGACAGGTCCTGCGGCGTGAGCCGGGCCGTGCCGTCCAGCAGCGCCGGCAGGCTGCGCCAGAGCACCAGCTCGGCGGCCACGGTGACTTTGTCGAACACATCCCGGGCGCTGTCGTCCGGCAGGATCGGCACCGCCATCTGATCGACGATGGCCCCGTTGTCGGGCTTTTCGTTCATCACATGCAAGGTGGCGCCGGTCTCGGTCTCGCCATGGATCACCGCCCAGTTGATCGGCACCCGGCCCCGGTACTTGGGCAAGAGCGAGCCGTGCATGTTGAACGCCCCTCGGGGCGCCGCAGCCAGCAGCGGGGCGCCGAGCATGTGGCGGTAGTAAAACGAAAACAGAAAATCAGGGCGGGCCGCGCGCACCTGGGCCAGCACCTCGTCGGTATTCGGATCGTCGGGCGTGATCACCGCAATGCCATAAGTGCCAGCCAATGCGGCCACACTGGCAAACCAGATGGTCTCGCCGGGGCTGTCCTGGTGCGTCACGACCAGCGGCACTTCGACGCCGCGCCCCAACAGGGCCTGAAGGCAGCGCACGCCCACGTTGTGGTACGCGAAAACCACGGCCCGCGGGCGTTCGCCTCGAGCCTGCCTGCCAATGCTCATGCGCCCTCTCCCGGCTGACGCTCCAGCACGGCGGCAATCACATAGCGCGGGCGCTGGCGCACTTCCTGGTAAATGCGGCCGATATATTCGCCCAGCAGGCCGATTCCAAACAGCACAATGCCGATCAGCAGGAAGGCAATGGCGAACAGGGTGAACAGCCCGCCTTCTTCCGGCCCCAGGATCAGGCGGCGCCCGCCCATGTAAATCACCAGCAGGCCCGACAGCAGCGAGACGATGATGCCTACCATCGAAAACAGCTGCAGCGGCACCAGCGAAAAGCCGGTCATCAGATCGAAATTCAGGCGGATCAGGCTGTAGAGCGAATATTTGGACTCGCCCGCCTGCCGCTCTTCATGGCCCACCACGATTTCGGTGGGGTTCTGGGCAAACTGGTAGGCCAGCGCAGGGATGAAGGTGTTCATCTCGTTGCACTGGTTGATGGTGTCGATGATGCGCCGGCTGTAGGCCCGCATCATGCAGCCCTGGTCGGTCATCCTGATGCGGGTGATGCGTTCGCGCAGGCGGTTCATGGCCCTGCTGGCCACATGGCGCCACCAGCTGTCGTTGCGCTGGCGGCGGATGGAACCTACGTAGTCATGGCCCGCATCCATCTGCGCCAGCAGGGCAGCGATGTCCTCGGGCGGGTTTTGCAGGTCGGCATCGAGGGTGACCACGCGCTCGCCGCGGCTGTACTCGAAGCCCGCCAAAATGGCGCGGTGCTGGCCAAAATTGCCATTGAGCAACACGACGCGCGTCACATCCGGGCGCCGCTCGAATTGCTCCGAAAGCAGGCGGGCCGACTGGTCGCGGCTGCCATCGTCGACGAACACCACCTCGTAGCGCACGCCGAGCGCATCGAGCGCCGGGTACAGACGGGCGAACAGGGCCGGCAGCACCGCCTCTTCGTTATAGACGGGAATGACGACGGAAAGCACAAGCGGAGCAGGCATGGGGGGCGATCAGACCAAGACAGGGCGAAGGACGCGTGCGACGGCTTCACACACCCGCAGCACATCTGCGTCTTGCATGGCCGGAAACAGTGGGAGTGTGATGGTACGTTGTCCAATATCCTCAGCCACCGGGAAGTCGCCCACGGCAAACCCCCGCTGGCGGTAGAGCGTGAACAGGTGCATGGCCGGGTAGTGCACGCCCACGCCGATGCCCTCGGCGCGCATGGATTCGATGAAGGCACCGCGCGTGATGCGCAGGCGGTCCAGCGGCAGCAAGGGCTGGAACATGTGCCAGTTGCCCTGCTCGAACTCAGGCAACGGCAGCTCCAGGCCCAGCGTGCGATCCAGGTGGACGAAATACTGCCGTGCAAGATAGCGGCGCCTTGCATTGAAGCCGTCGAGCTGGCGCAGTTGGCCCAGGCCGATGGCGGCGGCGATATCGGTGAGATTCGACTTGCCGCCCAGCACATCGACATCCATGGTGCCGTCGGCCGCGCGGGTCACGCCCTGCAGGCGAAGCTTCTCGCACAGCCGCGCTTCGTTTTCGTCGTTGAGCACGAGGCAGCCGCCTTCGCCGCTGGTCATGTTCTTGTTGGCGTGGAAGCTGAACGCCACCAAATCACCCATGCTGCCCAGGCGGCGGCCCTGCCATTGGGCGCCGCAGGACTGGGCTGCATCCTCGATCACGCGCAGGTCATGGCGGCGGGCGATGGCGTACAGGCGGTCCCGGTCCACCGGCAGACCCGCCAGGTCCACCGGCAGCAAGGCGCGCGTGCGGGGGGTAATGGCGGCTTCGAGACGGTTCAGGTCGATGTTGCGGCTCTCGCGATCGACATCGACAAACACGGGCGTGGCGCCCACGGCCAGGATGACATTGGCGGTGGCCACCCAGCTCAGGGGCGTGGTGATGACCTCGTCGCCCGGGCCGATGCCGGCAATGCGCAGCGCTATCTCGAGCGCAGCCGTGGCCGAGTTCATGACCCGTACCGGACGGCCGCCCACATAGGCCGACAGCGCGCCTTCGAATTCGCGGGCCTTAGGGCCAGTGGTGAGCCAGCCAGAACGCAACACCGCGGTCACGGCAGCGATGGTGTCCTCATCGAGACAAGGACGGGTGAAAGGCAAAAAATCCATGGGGGTTCCAATCTTCACATGACTTACGCAAAACAGGCCTAGAAGCCTGCCACAAAGGCAGGCACCCGTTGGGCATCCCTGTTTTGCGTCAATCCTCTTCAGTGGCTGCGGGCAACGATGACAACGCCGACGATGATGATGGCGATGCCCAGCAAACGCTGCGGGCCGACAGCCTCGCCAAAAAGCCAATGGGCAAGGGCTGCGTTCACCACATAGCCGATCGACAGCATGGGGTAGGCGATGCTGACCTCGACCCGCGACAGGGCCAGGATCCACACCACCACGCTCACGACATAACACGACAGGCCGCCGATCACGGGCAGGCTGGTGGCCAGCGACCAGCCGATGGGCACGATGTTGGCGGGTGCAAAATCAAAATGGCCGATCTGGCGCACCCCAGCCTTGAGCAGCAACTGGGCGGCGGCATTGAGCAGCACACCGGCCAGGATCAGTCCGAATTCATGGAGCTTCATCGGGCCTGGCCCTCGGGCTTGACCACGACCAGGCGGTTGGCATCCTGGTAGACGATGCGCATGGGGAGCTGTTTCTGCAGGAGCTCCTCGTAAGTGCCCCGCCTCATCACGGCTGCCGCTTTGGGCAGGCTGTGCCAGCGGGCCACAAAAACCTCCAGCGTGGGCAGCCAGCGGGTGGGCTCGGCTTGCTGGCCAAAGCTGAATTCATCGCGATAGTCGACCAGTGTCACAGGCCGGCGCAGGTAAAAAGGCAAGGTCTGATCGTAATACCGCACGGAAAACACCTCGGTATCGGCCTGCAGATAGGACGCCAACTGGGGCACCACCGCCTTGCTGCTCTTGAGCACACCGCCGTAACGATCATGTCCGATGAGGCCCGCTGTCACGGCCATCAAGCTGCCCAATGCAACCAGTGCCACGGCCGCAAGCGGGCGCCCCCGCCGCAACACCCACCAGGCGGGAACCGTCGCCAGCAGATACAGGACGGCAGCCAGGGCCAGAACCTGCAGAAAGGATTGCAGCGCCTGCCGTGTTTCGCCGGGTGCCAGCCAGCGACCCGCAAATGGCGTCGCCACCAGAACCACCAGCCAAAGCAGCATCGGCAACGGCAGATGCCACTGCAGCCGGCGAGGGGGCAGCTGGCTCAGATAACGCCCCGCGGCCAAGGCCAGCGCAGGAAACATCGGCAGGATATACGAGGGCAATTTGGAGCGGGAAACGCTGAAAAACACCAGGATGAACAGCGACCAGATCCACAACAGCCGCAGCGGTTGAAACACCGCGCCGCGCTCAGCCTGCACCCCTTGCTTGAGCATGCCTGGCAGCAGCGTCGTCCAGGGCATCATGCCTACCAACAAATAAGGCACAAAGTAATAAAGGCGGCCACTGCGGTGGGCCTCATTGGTCAGGAAACGCCGGAAATGCTCGCGCACAAAGAAGAAATCAAAAAATCCGGGGTTTTCGAGCGAAACGGCAACAAACCAGGGCGCGGTCAGCCCCAAAAAGAGCAGCAGACCGCTCCCCCAGTGCATGCGCCGCCAGAAGCCGAATTGCCGCTGCACCAGGCTGTAAAGCACCAAGGTGGCCCCGGGAATCACCAGCCCGATCAAGCCCTTTGACAGCGTGGCACCGGCCATTGCCGCCCAGCACAGCCACATGGCATGGCGCTGCCCGGTGGGAGACACACCATCGCGCTGGGCCAACAAAAACGCGCACAGGGCCAGCGTCAGGAAAAAGGTCAGCCCCATGTCCAACGAGAGGAAATGGCTGTTGGCAATGATCCAGGTGGTGCCGGCAGCCACCAGCGCGGCGTAATGCCCCGTTGCGTCGCCCCAGAGCCGACGGGCCGTCCAGGCCACGACCGCCACGGTCATCAAACCCGAGAGCCCCGGCCAGAACCGCGCGGCGAATTCGTTGATGCCGAACAGGTGCAAGCTGGCAGCGCCCATCCAGTAAGGCAGGATGGGCTTTTCGAAATAGAGGAAACCATTCAGACGCGGCGTCAGCCAGTCCCCGCTTTGCAGCATGCCCAGCGCCAGCGTGGCGTAACGCCCCTCGTCAGGGCTGATGAGGGCGCGGGCCCCAAGGGACCCCATCCACAGAGCGGCCAGGATCGACCATGCCAGCCACTGCATCCAGGATGGAACGACAGGCGGAACGGGTGCAACGGGTGGATTGGGCAGGAGCCTGTCGGACTTGGAAGTCGCCGGCTGCAAATCGGCCGCAGCGGTCCATTTTTTACCCGCCTCTTGACCCATAGCGAGGCTATGGGCCTGCGAATCGGGCAAAAACTGTCCTCGCTGGGGCCGATTTTGACGAAACCTTCGGTTTTCGCTCTCGGCGCTCCAAGCCCGACAGGCTCCTAGGTTTTTGGGGTGCATGATCTTGTTGATTTTCCCATGGGTTTAGGCGCTGCGCCGGACAAGTTCCTGGCGCCATCGAGGCCGATGCGTCACTTGCGCTGCCCAACAGTGGCGGCGCGATCCGCCAGCGCATAGGCCTTGAGCCATTGCGCGCAGACCAGATAGGCCAGCACCAGAGCACCCATGCCCGCCAGCATGTCGGCGGGGGGCGCCACAAAGCCGAACCAGGCACCCACCGGCGTGAACGGCAATGCCATGGCCAGCAGCAAGGCGATGAGCGACGATGCCGCCAAGGCCGGGTGCGGCAGGTCCCGCCATGGCCGGGCGCGGGTGCGGATGACGAAGATCACCAGAATCTGCGTGGCCATGGATTCCATGAACCACATGGTGCGGAATTCGTCGGCGGTGGCCTGAAAAAGCCACAGCAGGCCGCCGAAAGTGGCCATATCGAACAGCGACGACAGCGGCCCCATGGTGCCGGCAAAGCGCAGCAGACCCTTCATGTCCCACACCTGCGGCTTTGCAGTGGCCTCGGGGCGCACCGTATCGAAGGGAATGCCGATTTCCGAAAAGTCGTACAGCAGGTTGTTCAGCAGGATTTGCGTGGGCAGCATGGGCAAGAACGGCAGGAACAGCGAGGCCACCGCCATCGACAGCATATTGCCGAAGTTGGAGCTGGCGCCCATGCGCACATATTTGAGGATGTTGACGAAGGTGCGCCGCCCTTCCTCCACGCCATCGGCCACCACTTCCAGGTCCGACGCCAGCAAGATCATGTCCGCCGCCGCCTGCGCCACACCGCTGGCGCCTTCCACCGACAGCCCGATGTCGGCCACCTTGAGCGCGGGGGCGTCGTTGATGCCGTCGCCCAGAAACCCCACCACCGCGCCATGCGCCTTGAGCGCCCGCACCAGGCGCGCCTTCTGGTCGGGCGCCAGCCGGGCATAGATGTCCACCGACTGCACCTGCACCACCAGGGCGTCGTTCGTGAGGGCGGCGATGTCTGCGCCCGTCAGCACCCTATCGGCGGACAAGCCCATCTGCTGCGCCAGCCGCTGCACCACGATGGGGTTGTCCCCCGACAGGATCTTCAGGCGCACGCCCGCCGCCGACAGCCGCGCTATGGCCGCGGCCGCCGTGGGCTTGGCAGGGTCGGCAAAGGCGCAGAGCCCCTCGAAGACCAGATCCGTCTCGTCGGCCACGGTCAGCGCCTGCGCAGCGCTGGCGGTATCGGGCCTTGTGCGCGAGGCCACGGCCACCACGCGCAGGCCTTGCAGGGCCAGCGCCTGCACCTGCGCCAGGCCTTCGGCCCGCCCCGCGTCGCCCAGGGGCTGCACTGCGCCGCCCATGCGCTGGCGCGTGCACAAGGCCAGCACGGCCTCGGGCGCGCCTTTGACGATCAGCAGGCGCTCGCCAGGCCCCTCGGCCCATACGCTGCCGACGCGGCGGGTGAAATCGAACGCATGGCGCTGCAGCAGCTTCCAGCCCTGCGCTGCATCCGGGTGGCTGGCCAGCAGCGCCGCGTCGAGCGCTCCCCGGTCGCCACCCAGGCTGGCGGCAATGGCGCCCAGCCTTGCCGCCTGGGGGTCGTCCTGCCCCGCCGCATTCAGACTGCGCGACAGGGCAATCTCGGCACTGGTCAGCGTGCCCGTCTTGTCGGTGCACAGCACCGTCATGGCGCCCAGATCGTGAATGGCGGCCAGCCGCTTGACGATGACCTTGCGCCTGGCCATGCGCAAGGCGCCCCGCGACAGCGTCACGGTGGTGATCATGGGCAGCAGCTCGGGCGTGAGGCCCACCGCCAGCGCCACCGCAAACATCAGCGATTCGAGCACCTGGCGGCCAAACAGCATGTGCGTGGCCAGCACCACCACCACCAGCGCCAGCGTGAGGCGGGCGGTGATCAGGCCAAAGGCATGCATGTCGCGCTGGAAGGCCGACACCGTCTGCCCCTCGCCCAGCACGACGGCAGCGGCGCCAAACAGGGTGTTGCGGCCGGTGCCCACCACCAGCGCCTGCGCTTCGCCCGTCTGGGCGACCGAGCCACGAAACAGGGCATTGCTGGCCTCGCCCGCCGAGGGGGCGGTCACCACGCCGGGGTGCTTTTCCACGGGATAGGGCTCGCCGGTCAGTGCGGCCTCACCGGCGGTGAAGGCCTCGCTGTCCAGCACCAGGGCGTCGGCTGCAATGATGTCGCCCGCCCGCACACGCATGACGTCGCCGGGCACCACCTCTTCCACCGGCACCTGACGGAAAACACCGCCCCGAAGCACCTCTGCACGCAGCGCCACCGCGCGGCGCAGCATCTCGGCAGCACGGGTGGCCCGCCCTTCCTGCACGGTGTCGAGCCCGATCGACAGGCCCAAAATGGTCACGATGATGCCGCCGCCCACGCCGTCGCCCGTGGCCACCGAGACGACGCTGGCGCCCAGCAGGATCAGCGACAGCGGCTCCCCCAGGCGCCGGCCGATGGCGGCCAGCAGCCCCTTGGCCTGCGGCGGGGCATCCGAGTTGGGCCCGTATTGCGCCAGCCGGGCCTGCGCTTCGCTGTCTGTCAGGCCCTCGGCACTGCACTGCAACTGTGCACACAATGCCTTCACAGGCAAGTTCCAGAACCTCTGCGCAGAAGCGCCTGAAGAAGACGTCATGATTGGATATTCCCTGCAGCCCGGGTGGCACCCGGAAAACGCCCACCCAATGGCCAGTACATACGGCGATCAGCCGCCACGCACCAGCAGCACCGGCACCGGCGACTGGCGCACCACCTGCTCGGCATCGCTGCCCAGCAGCACCCGGCCCACGCCGCGCCGGCCATGGGTGCCCAGCACGATGAGTTGCGCGCCCCATTCCTTGGCCTTGGAAATTACCAGATCGCTCACGCGCCCGGCATAGCTTTCAAACAGCTCGACCTCCACCGGCACCCCGGCAGCACGCACCCGGTTCTCGGCGTCCTGCAACACCTCCTGGCCGGCCTTCTTGAGCGTGTCGAACACTTCCGCGGTCAGCGCCAGGCTGGACTCGAAGCTCGTCATGAACGAGATTTCATCCACCACATGCAGCAACCGGATCGTCGAGCCCATCACCCGCGCCAGCGCAATCGCCTC
>WOYI010209201.1_pt2 | contig 10511 bp, 16 predicted proteins | sample 6423411 | NCBI WGS metagenome assembly WOYI01 (sample SAMN13441803, study PRJNA592873) | oil field metagenome | biome: oil field; feature: oil-well bore; material: oil-contaminated soil; isolation source: oil-contaminated soil from oil-well borehole | place: Germany: Wietze | collected 2016-10-18 ... | reverse complement strand
GCTGTATCTTTATCCAGTTAAACCGTGGAACACAGATATTAGTCCATATCCCTCGTTCGAACCAGGCATTGTGGGCCTCTATCAAACTTCCATCGGCTATCCACTGAAACAGCTCGGTCAGTTCCGGGCAGTACGCTTCGGCTATCTCTAAATGGGGGAAAGCGGGGTGCCATAAAGCCGTACGGCCTTCTTCCCAATAGGGAAGACGAAAAGCTAAGCATAGAACTTCAGTAGTCGGATCAAGCGAATACCGCCAAGACCCGCAAAATTTAATTGGGCAAGCGGACCTAGTTTCAAAATCTATTGTAGCTTTGGGAGCATTTTTGTAGGTTATAGTTTCAAGCATACTAATCTCGCGTAGCTAAGTTATTAATTATGCTCAAAATTCTCAAGTCGATACGCCGCTATTCACCAATTAGATTCTTCTTCTATGATGGTTTTCATGTACAGGGCGACAGTCTCGTCGGTATCTGTTTCAAACCCCTTTGCTACGCGTCTAGCAGCTATTTCAAGCTTCCCGATATTAACCGTGCCATTCCGTATTTCACGAACCAAGCCATTTTTAGTAGCATAAATCGGTCCAAAAGTGGTCAATTTAACGGTTTCCAGTTCGGCCCAGCGCCGTCCGACTGATCGAATAACTGCGGAAAGACGAGCGTATTTCACACCCGGAATCAAGCCGAACTCTCCACCTTCAGGCTTACCGGCGAAGTCTGCGACGGCTCGTAAATCTTTAGTCGGCCAGGCGTCATAGAAGCATAGCAGGCACGGCTCCGATAACTCGTGCACTAGGCATTGGGGTTTGTCCCGTGTTACCATTTTACGTGCCCATTAAATATGGCTCGAGTCATCGCCATAAAAGCCGGCCAAATTAGTTCACGCTTATTCATAGACTCATGCACCAAAACCCATTGTGGGATTGTTAGATTATCCCGTGTGTCCGGCACAAGCATAACCTCGTACTCGTGCCCCTCAAACCGCAGTATCTGTCCTTCGTACAGCACACAGTTTTCTGGTTTGAAAATTTTGTTATCATGTGGGCCGCCTAATAGGAAAAATGCTCGTTGCACTGCTACAAGTTTCATACAGGCCCCCTATTTAAGCTGCTCAATAGCTTGTTGAACTTTAGCCTTGTATTGTTCGGCGCCCGAATTCCTGGCTTCATTCAATAAGTCGCAAATGTCAAAAAAGTCAGAAAAGGATTGAAGATGGATGTCGACAATGTGGGTGCCAATACGAAAAATGGCCCGCCCGGAAAGCACGCTCTTGTCTTCACTTCCGATCCATGAGTGCGTTATTCTTGCTGAAATTAGCTCTGTCATATTAGCCTCCAGTATACTCAATGCATGCTTGCTGTTTTTCAACAGGCCGGTGTAATTGAAAATCGGCTGCGGCTGCGACGCCCGCTTGGTAAATAGCGTCATATACCCGCGCCGGTTTTGCCTTTTTGCCGGGGATAAGGGCCCCAAACTTGGTAGTAAGCCAACGATTTACTGCTTCGGTTTCTTCTGCTGAAGGGATGATCACTTCTATTTTTTCACGTACATTTCTAAGCCACCCAAGATGGAAAGACTGTCGCGCGCCACGATTACCCTTAAGGTACGAGCGTTGGGTCAGATACTCAGCCCAGGATCCTTGCATGGCTCGCCAGACAACCCGGTGCGCATATTCAGCCATTAGGACTGCATTCTTCGGTCCGGCATAGCAAACGTTCAGCCTGTTAGCCTTGCCTGGATTGCGCTCAAAGAAAACTCGTACCCCAAAAGCGTCGGCAATTAGGGACGCTAGATGGCTCATCGTTCGACAAGCCCCAAAGCCTTCTTGCGTCTTAACTGTTGCATCCGTAAACTCCAAGCCCAGCAAATCGGCTTCCGTAAGATTCAACTCAGCCATCAATTTTTGGGCGTGCCGCAAAGCGGCTGCAGCTTCGTGCGGTTCGGGGCTGGCCGACAGGGCTAGGCACTTTTTGAGTCGAGCAATTAGTTTCTCACGTTTTGTAGGTTCCATGTTCTTCTCCGAGTTACTTAAAAAAGAGGTCTAAGAGCTTTGAAAGGCGCTTTTCCCACCGTAGCCGGTCTTTTGTCTTCTTTTTCGTTTGCGCCTCCGCCGGCGGGTTCATTGGCCAGCCGTAGGGCCAATCCTCATAGTTCCGATGATTACTAAATTTGTCATTCTTACAATGCACCAATTTCAGATGCGACGTCTTTTTAGTGTCCATCAGCATAATCCTCTAATGCCGTGACAAGTCCATCAAAATCCTCAGTGGGACCCAACACGTCTGCAAGAGGCCTTACTTCTGATTCAAGGTCAAGACCTAAATCATCGGCCAGCGCCGCAAGATAGTCCTCTCTATTCGCATAGCCACTATCATTATAGATGTTAATCATGCCATAGCCTCCATTTATTCAATCCGCACGGCATTTCTGCCCCTTAAAGCTCTTCCACAAGGACCTGTTCAACTGAGGTATTCCCTTTCTTCAAGATGGAATCGAGCGGCTCCCAACGTTTTCTCATGTTCTCGATAACCGTCCGTGGAACATCGTGAATACTTCCAAAATCATCATCACACTCTTGAATAAAGACACGCGCTCCAGCAGCTTCTGCGGCCTGGAGATACGGTTCAATCTCTTCGAACGTGGTGAAGGTATTGGAAACAACACAGGACTTTCCATCTGCGAGGCACCAAGATGCTTTCGTGAGGCATTGGGAATGCGCACGATGCAGTCCCCGCCGGTCAAATGCATAACTCCCGTCTTCATTCTCGAAGTACTGGTCTGCCTCAAAATGTTCGTACCCACTGGCGGCGAACTTCTTTGCCATAGTGGATTTTCCGCTACCAGGCAGGCCACGGATAAGTACAAGATTAAGACTCATTTCAAACCTCCACAGTGACAGCATGCGGTTCGGGGCTAGCCGACAGGGCTAGGCCCTTCTAGTTATTGATAGAAATTAGTTAGTCACTAATAGCTTCTCTTTGCGCCGCTCGGCGGCGTCCAGATCTTGTAATGCACAAACCAAACCGTCAAAATCCTCATTCGGCCCTAGAAGATCCGCCAGTGGTCGAACTTGGGACTCCAGGTCAAACCCTAGGTCATCGGCTAGGGCGACCAGGTAGCCTTCGCGATTTTTATATCCATGGTCTTTATAGCGGGTGCTCATGGTCTAGTCTCCTGCTTGATTTGTAGAACGTGGACAAATTATAGCGAAGGCCAAAGTAAAAGGGCACCATTGAGAGGGCAAAAAGAAAGGAGGCCTTAAGCCTCCTTCCTAATCAATAACTTAGACTGTTACCAGGGGACTTCCTCATCCTCTACCCCGCCTCCATTACTGCCGTCCTCACTCCCAACGAAGTCATCGACCGAATCAAAATCATCCTCGGCAGCAGCCCGACCCGAGAACCGTTCGCCCTCTGCAAGCTTTTGAAGATTTTGCAAGCCAAAGGCCACGCCGCGATTACCCGCTTTGTCGTATCCGTACGCTGTCACGGTGGCTCGGGAATAGCAGCCGCTATAATAATCTTCCTCGCTGATAATGCGCTGGAGATTTTGGTCCACGATTCCCGGCTGCGATTTGCTAGTCGCGCTGGTAAAAACCATGCCGGCATACCCATCCAACTCTTGCTTATCATTGCCGTCCCGGAAGGGGCTCCGCAAGCCAAGGAACCAGCCTTTTCCGTCTGGCTTCAGCTTCTCACCAAATTTCTCTTTAGCCGCCTGTACAGCGAGCTTTTTCATCGCTTCAAACTGCTGAGTTTTTCGTGCTGTAGCGTCAAAAAGCATGGTAACCCCGTATTTAGGCTCCCCGACGCTGCCCTCCATTGGAGGCTGTGGACGAAAAGCCCACACAAAGCTAGCGCGAAAGCGTGGAGTAATTACCTTATTAACCGTTCTCTTTTCCGTTGCCATTAGTGTAACCCCTTATAGCGAGTTTAACGAGTTTAGCGAGTTTAACGTGAGGTCTACCATAAATGATTGGTAGGAATTAATTATCTCGAGTTTTTGACTGGTAATAAGCCATTGAATGCCATACCATTATTGTAGATTTGGCTTGGCACTTTGCCGTCCGGTGTAAACTAAATCTGGAGAGTGTTTCCCCCATTTTGCTTGATTTGCCTGCAAGATATCTTTCCGCTTAACTCCTATCATTTCAGATAATTGGGCAATCATATAGTCCACCCGCAATAGCTCCAGCAAAATTTTATCTTCAGCGACGCTATCCAAAGAGACCCCGCGCACCCACTCTGTTTTGATTAACTCCAACGCTCGTCCAGCTGATAGGGAGAGAGCCGTGGTGATGGTGCTTAGGACCTGATTTCGTGCTGCGTCAGACTCCTCAATAGCTAAGTGGTGAGGCCGTCGTTCTAACGATTGATAACTGGCTTCTAGATAAAATTCCATATCCCCTAATTCTTCGACTATCTCTTCAATGGAATCTGTAACAAGTAGCTCTGCAATCTCACTAGAAAGACTCATAATGGCGTGCAGGGTAGACGCCTCACGGTTACCCATTTTCTTAAATAGGTTTCGCACCATTTGAGAGTACGTCACAAAATATAGAGTTTGCGGTGCATTTGTCATTTTACCTGCCTCGTGGTTTGTGCGGTAATTTGCGCCTGTTTCAAGGCCAAGGCTCGCAATCGAATCACTTCTTTAATAAGCCATTTTCTTGACTTGTTTTGCAGATTTTCGGGGTGTACGGTATCCCCATGCTGTAGAATTTCTGCAGCTGCTCGTCTAAAAATTTCAAAAGAAGCGTTGACTTCTTCTTTCGTTGATTCGCTCATCCTGCACTCCCTTCGAACGCTAGTTCGAGCTGGTCTGGATTCACCCAAGGGCTAGAGTTTTTCAGCTTTCTACCCTCGTGAAGAATTTGCTTAATCGCTTCAATGGCATCGCTAACCCGTTGCTCGTCTCTCCGTAGGCGGGCATTTTCAGCTAAAGCGGCTTGAACACAAAGGATTGCTTGATAAGACCCGTAAACTAAAAAAGCCGGGCCGTTTTTAAGGCAGACTCCGGTATAGGCCTCGTATTCATAAGTAGGCATGTCTTCTCCTCACTCATAGGACGTATCGTCTTCCGCCTCTTGAAAATCATCTGCGGCTACGGCTATCGGGTCAACCGGTTCACGTGGGTCGGTTAACGGCGCAATAGTAATACCTCCAAGGGGCTTATAGGTATACTGGGCCACTAGGGACTTGATATATGCTGCAGGGGCTCTAACCTTTTGAGCTTTCAGCTTGGCCATTAGCTCAGGTGGTCTGATCGCCTCTACCTTTGCCGGGCTCTTCGGCTTCGGCTCTTCGTAGAGCATTTCTCGTGGGAGACCCGCCACAACGAGTTCATCAAAGACATTGATGGGGGTGCCATCTTCGCTTTTTAGGTCAGAACGAAAAGCACGATTAGCCTTTTTACGGACCAACTTACCGAAGCAGGCTTGGCCTCCTGGCGTCTCACGGAGGCGCCTGAAAGCCTCTGTCTTAGCAGCCTTGATGAATGCATCTAGTAATGGGATTGACTGCAGACGAAGCGCCAGGTCCTCATCTGTGTCTTCAAGCCCGGGCAGATAGGCTGTCGGTTCTTCGTATCCATCCCCAAAATCAATTCCAGCTTGAGCAAAGGCTTGTTCCTTTAGCTCTTTACATACCGCAGCGGCTTTACAAAATTGGCACCATTCTCCGGCGTGTAGTGGAGCCTCAGGGTCTTCGGTTGCCAAGGCAGCAAGGCGTAGCTTCTCTGCAAATTTCTGTAGGTGTTCCTTATCGGTTGACCAGCGTCTAACGGCTCCATCTTCGTGCCGTGCCCGTGGCTGGACAATAACTAAGTCCAGCGTTTCAAAGGCCCAGTTTAACTCCTTTGCGCACCCTAGGGCGTAGTAAAGTTCCTGCTCGTTGTCCTCGACTTCAACAACAACGCCCTGGCCGTGCTTGTAATCAAAGATCGTTATATGGTCGAACAGCAGGACCACTGAGGCGTCATTGGTGCCGAACATGGGTCCGTGGCAGAGCCGACCGTCGGCATAAACCAAGCGCCCGTCTTTATTACGACGTATTCCTGAGGGAGAAATATACGACTCGCCCGGGCTTGTTTGGGCGTCGTCTTCTTCGTCATAGTCATACCCAATCAGCCAGGATAAGTTAAAACGCTTTTCCACCTGTAGCTCCGCGTCGTCCCCTAGGCGCGCTAGCTCTTCTCGGACTGCATCTAAATAGACTTGTACTGCATCAGCCATGTTCGAGTCAATGATAAAATCTTCATGCCCGACCTCGGGGACTCCATCTTCTGAGGCATGAATTGGCACCATAACCTGGCTTAAAGATATCACCATTTCGTCATTTTCTGTGGGGAGCGGTTTAGGTGGATATACGGTAGCGTATTCCAATGAGTCTAGCCGGATATACCCACCAAGCCACTCGTTTGCGTCGCTTCCGTCCGAAAGACAGACTTCACCAAGAGCATGCGCTGCTGTACCTAGACGGGCCGCATCAGACGAGTTGTTGGGCCGCCCGAATTCCATATTTATGGAACCCGGGCAGTTGAACCACCGCTTAGCTCCCGATGCACTTCTCACTGCATGGGCTTTGGACATTTAAATGCTCCTCACCATCTGGATAGTGGGGTACTCAATTGTGATGCCCCGAAGTTCGCTATGACTGAAAGTGCTTTCGGACCTGACTCCCCGCCCATCTGGATAGGAGAAAAAGGAAATATCCTCTTGCTTTCGAAAATCATCTAACGCGGTACGGGCGTCATCAAAGGTAGTCAAAAATGCAGTCGGCTGAGGCAACTGTTTAAACCAGATGACCAACTGGGCTGCATCTTTGGGCATTTTTTGGTTAGGTAGGTCTGACATACCGGGCCTTACTCCTTACACTGAGCGATAAGAGCCGCCAAAGCCTCTTCGCCTTTTTCAGCTAGGGCGGACATTGAGCTGACGCCAAAACCGGCTAGCAGCTCCATGGCCGAGTCGTTCCCTTCAATTGCCGCATAAGCCTTCAAAGCTTTTCGGGCGTCTTCCACAGTAACGGTTGGCTTTTTCGGTGTGGTTGGCTTCTCCTTTTCTACCGTGGCCGGCTTCTCCTTTTCTACCGTGGCCGGGGTACTTGTTTGATTCGTAACTTGGGTAGGCTTTTGACTTTCCAAAGCCACGGCAATCCGCTCGAGCAGCGCCAAATTTTTGCCCATGTACTCATTGATATCCATGATAAGCTCCTGTGTGTGTGGGACCTTAATGATATAGCCGATACCCCAATTTGGGTACCGTTGTTTAATAAATGATGGCGTATAGGCGTATGAGGCAAATTAAGTCTATACTCGACTGCGGCGGGTTACTGCCGCAATTCACTAGAGCATTATACTTGTTCATCCCGAACAAAGGAGACGCCCGGTGCCTACTAGAAAACCAAAGTGCATACGTATTAATGAAATGCACGTGTATACCGCTTTTGGGCTTCAATTGATACCATTACACGCCTGGGACGCTAAAGATAAAAAAGGCCGTGACCGTGGAAAAACCCCTAAAGACCCTGTCTGGCAATCTCGTGAATATGACTCCGAAGCCGTACTAGCTATGGCGCAAAAGCGCGGAATAAATGTCGGAGTTAGGCTGCCCGCGGATGTCATGGTCTTAGACGTAGACCCGAGAAACTACCCGAAAGGCAAAGACAGCCTCGCAGAACTGGTGGCCGATACTCATCTTGACCTAAGCATCGCTCCGCATACAATAACCGGGTCTGGCGGCCACCATTACTGGTTCAAAAAGCCCATAGACGTCACGTTATTGGATACTTTAGAAGCTTATCCCGGAATTGAGTTCAAAAGCGTGGGCCGCCAGGTCGTTGCTGCTGGCAGTATTCATCCCAACGGTAGCCATTATGAATGGGACGACTTCGCTCCATCTTTGGAGGAAATGCCAGATATTCCAGAAGTGCTGCTTAAGATGTGTCGTCGGCCTGTACGGGCGCATGGCGACCTTGTTGGCTTAGGGGATTTAACTCCGGAAATGCTTGTCACTACTTTGGAACAGCTAGACCCAGAAGATTTTCAAAACCATGAAGACTGGCTGAACTTAATGATGGCTTGTCATCATGGGACAAATGGTGACGGTCGGCAAGAGTTTATCGAATGGAGCACTCAAGACCCAAAGTATCAAGATGATGCTTGGATTATTGGCAGGCGCTGGGATTCATTACATACTCGCCCGACAAGCGGGAAAAAGGGGCGTCCGGTAACGGTAAAGTACCTGCATAAAGTTGTTCAAGAGGCCGGTGGGGAAGTAACTAAACCAGACCCGGAAGATGATTTTGATATTTGGGAAGAAGACGAAGATTTGGGCGCTGGGGTAGATGACGCCTCTTTGCGTGCTCCTCCTCCAAAACTGGAAGGGCTGTTATCAGTTATCGAGGAAATGAATGAACGGCACTGTGTGGTAATGGAAGGGGGTAAGTTTCGGATCTTTACTGAAGAGCTAGACCCTGTTCTAAAGCGCCCCTTTTTTCAACGATCGACTAAAGAAGACTTCGAGAATTTCTATTGTAATCAGTTAGTAGAAGTGCACGACAAACTGATGACTAAATCCTCTTACTGGATTCGCAACGTGCATCGCCGTCACTATAAAGGAGTTATTTTTGACCCCGAGCATGACCACGAAGAATGGCTTAATTTGTGGCGCGGGTGGGCTATCCAGCCCAATAAAGGTGATTGGTCTCTTCTTCGCTCTTTGATTTTTGACGTACTCGCAAACGGGGTATCCAGTCACTTCGAATACATTATGGATTGGCTGGCGTATATGATTCAGTACCCGAGCCGGACTGCTGAAGTTGCTCTTTGTTTTAAGGGTGAAAAAGGCACGGGTAAAGGTACTTTAGGCCGCGCCGCAGCTATGCTTACAGGCGCACACGGACTGCATATTGGCTCGCCTGAGCACTTAGTAGGCCGGTTCAATTCGCATCTTCAGAATTGCATCTGCCTTTTCGCCGATGAAGCCTTTTGGGCCGGGGATAAAGCAGGAGAGGCTAAGTTAAAGCAGCTTGTAACGGAGCCCACAATCGTCTACGAAGGAAAAGGCCGAGACGCTATTATGGGTAAAAATCACGTCCATATTATTATGGCCTCCAACAATGACTGGGTCGTGCCAGCCGGATTGGACGGTGAGCGGCGCTTCGCCGTTTTCAATGTCAACAATACGCGTCGAGGGGATAGGGCTTTTTTCTTAGCGCTAAATAAGCAGCTCTATGGTGACGGAGGGCTGGCAGCTATGCTGCATGACTTGCTGGTGCGCGATATTACCGATTGGGCTCCTCGAGACAATGTGCCGACGACAGACGAACTCATAGCACAGAAAATGCTATCGATGGATGACGTAGAACGTTGGTGGTTTAATGTTCTATTTGACGGGGTTATTACTCAAGCTCGAGGAGATTGGTACGCCGAGGGGATTACGGTAATTAAAGAGCACTTGCGGCAAGACTACTTGGCTTTTACTAAAGAGCTGCGGGTTTACCGCCCGGCCGACCCAGTTGGCTTCGGTGTGCGTCTCAATAAGCTGCTGAACTCCGAAGCGCTAAATACTCAGGTAAAGCCCAGTGATTCAGACTATACCGTTAAAGTTGATCGCCTTGGGCGTGCTTCGGCGTATAAGTTCCCACCATTGAGCAGATGTCGTGTGTTGATGGAAGAACATCTTGGCGGCGTGGTGCAATGGGATAAGAGGGCTGAGTCTGACTAGAACTTTTTTCGGCCACGGGCGAGGATAATCCCAGTGAAAAGCCTTAGTTTTCGCTTAGAAAAACGCGCTAAAAAGCGCGTTTTTTTATTTAATTTTGGCTGGAAAAACAGCCTAAGTTAAGATAGCGTGTATTTTATTTTGATATTGGATTTTTTGCGCTAATAAAATCAGCTATTTATACCACAAAGCTAGTTTAGACTGTGGTGTCTTAACGTTTTGAGTCGGATTTATACAGTAAATCGTTAAAAACTAAATACGTCAAGTGTAAATAAATCCTTAACTAATTAGTTTTACTTTACAGCATACTGTGTACGTTTTTACATTATATGGTTTATACCTCTATATTTATTATTTAACTACTTGTTTTTATTATATTATATTATTAATCGTAACCTATATAAAGACTATATAATATAAACTATTAAATATATGTAAAAATGCCCCTTCTATTAATAGAATACTGGATATAGGGGTATGGACGTATGAGCTGACAAATTGATCTACTAACGCAAGTGATACTAAATAAAATACAGCTAAATTGTTTAGCAACGCTTACGATTTAATTTTACTGGGAGTGTTTTGTCAAGTTTCGTGGCATTGTCAAGCAACACTAAATAGATTCCCCTTAGTCGCTTCAGTTTTACGCGTTTTTATCACAAAATTTATCAAAATTGGTAGGTAAGAGTGGCGCCAGATGAGGTCTTCCGAGGGCGGTGGCCGAATTTGTGCCCGGCGGCGAGCCCTGTCGGCGTCAAGGTGTTTCGCCTATCCTTTTCGCCGGCTTTTCG
>WOYI010797153.1_pt1 | contig 10521 bp, 13 predicted proteins | sample 6423411 | NCBI WGS metagenome assembly WOYI01 (sample SAMN13441803, study PRJNA592873) | oil field metagenome | biome: oil field; feature: oil-well bore; material: oil-contaminated soil; isolation source: oil-contaminated soil from oil-well borehole | place: Germany: Wietze | collected 2016-10-18 ... | reverse complement strand
CAGAGCCTTTGAATGCTATGGATCTTGCGGAAAAAATAAATGAGATCCTGCAGAATGAAAAAAACGCAAAGGAAATGGGTAAGAACGGAAGAAGATTGGCAGAAGAGAGATACAGCTGGGATAAAATAACTGATAAGATAATAAGAATATACTACGAAACTTTCGGAGAGCTTCATTGATCTTTTTTGTGAATGGTTTTTTACTGTCTTTTTTTTTTTGCGTTTTTACACATTCGTGTCGTTAAACGAAATTATTAAATACTAGAAATTACATAGAATTATAGGGTGAAAAAATGGTAGCACTTTTGCAATATTGGGAGAGGTTTATTGAGGCCTTTATGGAATACGCCCCAGGCATAATAGGAGCAATATTGATAATTCTGGTGGGCTATTTCATATCTCGCGCAATAAAAAAGCTCATAATAAGGATTCTGGAGCGCGTTGGGTTTGATAGTCTGTGCGACAGGATAAAGCTGACGCAGGCGCTGAACAGGATAGGTATAAAATCTATATCTTCGCTGATAGGAACGCTGGCATTCTGGGCTCTTTTCATAATCTTCCTTGGCTGGGGTTTTGAGTATATTAATGTCCCAGAGCTTGTCCCTATCCTTGCAACAATATCTTCTATAATGGCAAGGATCCTCGCCGCGGTAATCATAGTGATCGCGGGCATAGCAATAGCCGATTTTGCTATCAGAATTATAAAGGGCGCATTAGAAAAAACAGGGATACAGAAATACCTCGAGCCAGTGGACAAAACAATAGAAAAAGCCGGAATCACATTTCTTGACTTCCTTTACTATTCTATAGAAGCTCTGATAGTGCTGTTTTTCGTTCAGGGAGCCTTTCAGGTTTTGAACGTTGAGATCCTCTCCAGGTTTATAGAGCCAATACTGCTCTATGTGCCAAGGATAATCGTAGCGATATTCATAGTCATAATAGGGCTTGTCATAGCAGAATTCATCGTGCGCATTGTCAATGGGATCCTCAACTCAATCAACTTCTCATCGATAGTGAAACCTATAGAAGAGCCCATAAAGAGAGAAGGGCTGATAACGAGGATAATAGATCTTGTGGTGAGAGTTTTTATAGTTATAATCTCACTTGAGCTTGCCCTGGACATACTGGCAATCCCGCTGCTTATAGAGTTCCTGAACGCCGTTCTCTACTGGCTGCCCAGTCTGATAGCTGCAATAGTCATAGTTGTTGCTGCATGGTGGTTTGGCTCATGGGCAGGGGATAAAGTAAGCGCATGGTGCGAAGAAAACAATATTCCATACACCACAATGATCTCTGCAGGCATAAAATATGGCATAATAGCAATAGGATTCCTTGTGGCGATAGATCAGATTGGGATAGAGGCCCAGGTGCTCAATGCCATAATCTCCATAATTGTCGTAGCGCTCATAATTCCAGTCGGTGTTGCACTGGCATTTGTCTTTAAGGACTATGGTTCTGACATGGGAATAGGAATAAAGCTGAAGCGCATAGCAGAGGAGGGTGACGAGGTAGAGGCAGAAGGAATAAGCGGGGCGATAGTTGAGATAGGGAGCTTCGCCACAACAATAAGGAGCAAAGAGGGCAATGTCGTGGTGCCAAACACGATGCTCAATAAAGCTAGGATAGTGAAGAAGCGCTGAGCTTCTTCACAACCTTATCTACCTCACTTCCATACTGCATCGCTTTTTTCCTCTGAAGCGCGATCTCTTCTGGCAAACCCAAAGAAATAGCCAGGGAACGAAGGAACTTTTTCCCTTCTCTTTCTTCTAAAGGCAGAGACAAAGCAAGATCCTTCAAAGTAACGTAAGGGAATATTATTTCTTTATCAAAAAGGGAGAAGATCTTCTTCTCTATTCCTTTTTGAATCCACCTCTCAAAATCATCTCTTGCTTTTATCACCTTTTCTTCTGCGCTCATCCTTGCATATTTTGCATAGCCTAAGAAGAGCTCATCCGCTCCCTGACCGCTAAGAACCTTTTTCTCTCGTATATTTTTAGCAAGTATGTAGTGCGCTATATCAAGAGAGTTCTTTGAAATAGCAAAAGCTTCTCTTATGTCATCAATCGTAAAGAACACAGGCTCAAAATCTAAACCAAGAAGCGATGCGCTCTTTTTAGCATTTATGAAATCATAGCTTTGCTTTGTGTAGCACAGGGTGTAAAGCTTAGGTTCTATGGCAAAAAAAGCTATCAGGCTGCTGTCTAAACCTCCTGAAAAAAGCACAGCGGGAGCTCTAAAGGCCCTTATCCTTTCTTCAAAAGCTTTCCTACAATCCATCCTCAATTCATCCAACCTTCAATCGATCCGATCGAAGAAAGGAATCTCTCCTTTGAGTAATATCTTGCTTTGATATCAATATCCTTTACATTCAATTGCTTTTTGAGCCCAAGGGTAAAAGAGAAAATAGCCCCAGGATAGGTGGGTATGCATGCATAATATGTATAGACATGCTCAAAAGCCTTCTTCATATTGTTTATTGCTCTTTTATGCGCATCTCTGTCCGCTACAGGGCTCTCTGTCTGAGCAACAAAAACATCGCAGAGCTCTGCTGCATTCCTGTAAAACTCTTCGGAAAAAAGCCCCTCGGCCAGAGGAGTAGGATCAGTTGAATCAACTATGAGTATATCCCTTTTTTCGCTGTTCGTTTTCATAAAATCAAATCCATCACCTACAGTTATCTTTATCTTTTGCAGCGCTGAAGAAACATCGGGCAAGAATTTTCTGCTAACATCCATAACCATACGGTCTATCTCAACCAGTTCCACTTCTGCTTTTTCACAAGCTTTGAGGACTTCTCTGGCTGCTCCTCCATCACCACCACCAATTATCAATACAGAGCCAGTATTATCTGAGTTTACTATTGCAGGAAGAACTAAAGATTCATGGTATATGAACTCATCCCTCTCTGTTGTCTGGACTGCCCCATCAAGCACAAGCATATTACCCAGATGCATTGTTTCATACACCTCTATATGCTGGTATTCTGATCTCGCATCAAATACCTTATCCTTTACGGGTATGAGAGGGGCATAGTCACGGTCCTCAACAAAGTGCTTCAATAGATATCCCTCTCTTAATCTCGTTCACCGTCATCCGCTCAGGGCTGAAAAATCTCTTTATTACCGCTAGAGCATTGTAAGGGTCTACATCCTCACCACATGTAAAAACATCTATAGCCGCATATCCATATTCTGGCCATGTATGTATTGAGATATGGGATTCCGCTATAACCGCTATCCCGCTTATCCCATGGGGAGAAAACCTGTGTATTTCTGTTGAGAGCAACTTAGCCTTGCACGCTTTCACGCTTTCTTCCAGGAAGTCTCTAACACTTTTTTCATTGTTCATCTCTTTGCATCCCCAGGCATCTATCACAAGCTGCCTGCCCAAGGCGTTAACATCCACCATTTTTATCACCTCTCAGAAGTTTATGGTTAATAAAGGTTTAAATATTTTAATATATCTCTCGATCTGTGAGAACCAAAGCGCTCTTAACGCTTTCAATTATTGAGGTTTTGCTTTTCGGTTTATACGTATATTCATTGTATCCTTTGCCAATGACATGTGCGGAAGCAGAAGATGGTGCCTATGTAAAGATTGAGGGCTTCGTTGAGAGCACCAGCGAGAACAGCTTTGTTATCAATGATGGTACTGGAAGGGTTATTGTTCTTGGTGCAACATTTCCGAAGGGCAATGGCGTTATTGCAGAAGGAAAGGTATTTGTTCGCAGCGGAACAAAGTTTCTGAACTGTGATAAAGCAGAAGTTGTGGCAGAGGACGGTATCGCAGTAACGCTAAAGAACCTTGCAGAGAACCCTAATAAATATGCAGGAGAGATCATAGAGGTCAGCGGTAGAGTTGAAAGGGCGTCATCAAACTGGTTCACCCTGGAGGATGATGGGTTTGAGATCACAGTTCTTTCGAATACCAGACCGGATAAAAGCGCCAAAGTAAAAGGGTGCTTTTTTTATGATCCCATGGACCTGCGTTATAAGATAAGGGCTGTGGATGTTTATGCTCTATGAGTTCCTAACAGGCATTGTAAAAGGCTTGCTTTCAGGCGCTGTACCAGGGATGCATATAAATAACATAGTCAGCACCATAAACGATCCCGCAGGAATAGTTGCGTCATATGCCGCTTTCATAATATTTTCCTTTGTCCCCCCAATATACCTCTATTCAATGAACATAGACATCGGTGTGGCTATGTTCCCTTCACAGAGAATGGCACTGCAGGGCAGGAGCAGAGAAGCACTATTGCTCAGCACCTCGGGTGCTCTGTTATCTTTTATGATCATGGCACCCCTTCTGGCAATCCATATTTTTGATCCAATTTTCAATCTTTTCTCCAATGAGTACATAGCTCTAACTATCCTCCTGCTCATAATCATAGCGCTTTTCATAAAACAGAAGAGATTGTTTTATGCTCTGCTAATATTCCTTTTAACAGGGCTTCTGGGAATAGCATCAATGAAGATTCAGAATGCGCTCATGCCAATGCTCTCAGGCTTTTTCGGTCTTCCAGCGCTGCTGCAAAAAGGGAGCGAAATAGAGCTCCCGGAGAGCACATCCAGCGGAGGAAGAACAGTTCTGCCGTTTCTGCTCGCTTCTTTTTCTGGATTCGTAGCTGCATCGACCAAAGCGGTTACTCCTGGGGCGATCTCAATACTGTTATATATCTGGCTCAGAAGCGATGAAGAGAGGATGCTGGGGATGGGTGCTCTTGTCGGCTCCAATGCGGTAGCAACAATAGGAAATTTCTATGCCACAGGGGCTTTGCGCAGCGGCCCTGCGGCACAACTGGCGCGTATTGAGATCTCTATACCCCTAAGCAGAGCGCTCTTCCTTCTCCTACTGTCTGCTGTGCTCTCTTTTATCCTTCTGCTTCTATTTTCTAGATATCTGGTAAAAGTCTACAGGGCTATAAACAGATGGAAAATAATTTTTATTGCGCTTCTATTGATACTGATCTTTCTGTTCTCCGGTGTCATCGGGATTTTTTTGTTTTTTGTTTCAAGCACCATAGGGATCCTTACCATAAAACTGAGGGTAAGAAGAATTAATTGTATGGGCTGTATAATGGTCCCGGCTCTGATAGGTTTTTTATATTAACTGTCGAATTAACTATAGACGCGCATATAGCTTCAGGTGGTCTTTGACCCCTCTTGTAACATCAAACTCCTTCATAGCTCTCTCCTTGCCCTTTCTTCCCATCTCCTTAGCCTTCTCAGGATTTTCCAGCAGCTCCAGAAGTTTGCTCGCCAGCTGTTTATAGTTGCCAGGATCAAAGAGATAACCAGTTTCGCCGTCAACTATCTGATACTTTATGCCCCCGACTCTAGAGCCTATGACGGGCTTGCCAAACATCATTGCTTCCGTCACTGTTAAGCCAAAACCTTCCATTATGCTGGGTTGTATAACAACAAAGCTCGCTGCAAAGCCATTTCTTAGATCCTCATCATCCACATGACCTGTGAATATCACATTTCTGCTCAGATTTTTCTGCCGCACCAGTTCCTTCAATCTTTCTACATAGCCCCCCCTTGTTTTGCTGGATATTATCTTTCCCGTCATGGATCCATTGCCAACAAAAACAGTCTTTGCATATGGGAACTCCTCAAGCACATATGGTACAGCCCCTATGAGTGTTGCATGCCCTTTTCTCGGGTCCATCCTTGAAACACAGAACAATATCGGAGGCCCCTCCATGAATGGTGTCTCTGCTGGTTTCTGCCCATAAAGAACATAGTAGACCCATGATAGAGCATCGTTTCTTGTCTGGGGGTGCTGGATAATTGCTTGATCTCCTGCCCAATCGAGTCTGAATTTCTGTCTGAAGGCTTTATCATCCCCGTAGTTGAACCTTGCGGAATCAACGAATGGCATTATGCAAACTATTTTGTCCCTGTCAAGACCTGCATCCACAGCAGCTTCTACATATTCTTCGGTCGAAAAAATGCAGTAATCATAATCATTCATATACTCTATAAAGAAATCCTTCCACTCATCCGGCAGAGTTTTCAGAAAAGGTACATGCCATGTGTATACGATCGGGCAGGTAATGTTCTCATCTCTCAACATCCCCCCCAGAGGTAAAAACTGAAAGTCGTGCACATGTATGATATCAAAATGCTCTTCATCATTCAGCTGCTTTATCTCTTTCAAGGCTTCTTCGTTGAGTTTCAGATACTTTCTGTATCCGAACTTCTCCCGGCGCGAGAGCACATCCGGGCGAACCTTGGTTCCATGGCATACCTTTAATATGTTCTCCTTGAAAATGCCATACTCTGAAATCGTATCCTGTGAGCCCCCTCTGTAAAACCTGTGGACATGAATACCATCAACAACCTCATATCTTAGCGTCTCAGGTGTGCTCAGAGTTACCTCATGTACCTCATAACCTTCTTTTATGAGCTTTTTACCAAGGTCCAGTAGATAATCGGACACCCCACCAGTGTATGGATAAAAAGATTGCGAAACATAACATATCTTTTTCATATACTTGTATAATCTAAATCCTATTTTTTAGTTTCGATAGCAATTCTGGTTTTCTGTGAGTTCACTCCCGGGAGCATTGAGTATGGAAACTGTACTCCAGTCTTCATTATGAATTTCAAAGCGGCATTCATTATAGTTGTTGTATTTGCCTAAACAAAGTTCTTCTCATTTTATTACTGCTTAAAAAGAAAACGTTAAACCTTACCATAAGTTTTGGTACGATATAAATCGATGCCCGAATCTTTAAAATAGCACAAAGCATCTCTCCAGTAGATAAGGCTGTTAAGGGATATCTCTACCAATAAAAGCCTGGTATAAATACAAATATTACAAATGCGCTTATTCTTTAATGATCGGGGAGAGAGAAGCAGACACTCTAGAGAAGCTCGATGAAGAATGGAGAGATGTTAAAGAGATTGGAGAAGGCCTGGTGCCGTGGCTTGAGAAACAGGGTTTAATAGAGGTGAAAGAAGAAACTCATACAGACTATGATCTCACAGAGGAGGGAAGAAAATACCTCACAGAGGGATTACCTGAAAAAAGAGCTCTTGCTTATGTAAGAGCTGGAAAGATAAAGATCTCAGAGATACCGGAGGTAAAAATAGCAACAATATGGCTGAAGCGTTTTGGGGCGAGAATAGAAAAGGGGGATATCCTGATAGATGATGCTGAAAAGATAGCTGCAAAGATAAGAGAGCTTGAGGCGGCTTTGAAAGATCCTTCAAAAGCCCCAGAAGATGTGATTGAGATCCTTATGAAGAGGAAGCTGCTGGTTAAAAGGGAAACAATAGAGCGCTTTGTGAGGATAACAGAGAAAGGGAAGGAGGCTCTGGCTGCAAAGGGCGACAAACATGTCGTTACAAGGCTGGATAAGGAGATAATAAAAAACTTTGAGGCTTACGATTTTAAGGAATATGACATCTCAATGCCTGTCAGGGAGAGCTACTTTGGAAGAAAACACCCATTAAAAAAAGTTATTGATGATGTGAGAGAGATATTTGTGTCTATGGGATTTGAGGAGAGCACAGGGAGCTTTGTTGAGTCCAGCTTCTGGGATATGGATGCACTCTTTGTACCGCAGCAACATCCCGCTAGAGATCTGCAGGACACTTTCTATGTGAAGGGATCAATGGAGGCTGAAGAGAAAGAATTTGTAGAAAGAGTCAAGGAGGTGCATGAAAATGGTGGTGGAACTGGCTCAACGGGATGGAGATACAGATGGAGCTATGAAGAAGCAAAAAGAGCCCTTTTAAGAACGCACACAACCGTGTGCTCTATAAGATATATGTATAACAATAGAGAGAAGGACAGCTTCAAAGCATTTACCATAGGCAGAATATTTCGGAGAGAGAATCCAGATCCAACACATCTGCCAGAGTTCACTCAGATAGATGGTATAATGAGCGAAGAGGGCGCAAGCTTAGCGATGCTCATAGGAGTACTTAAAAAGTTTTACAGAGAAATGGGGTTTGATAACATAAGGGTAAAGCCTTCTTATTTCCCATACACCGAGCCCAGTCTGGAGGTTGAGGTCCTCCATAACGGAAAATACCTTGAGCTCGGTGGGGCTGGAGTTTTTAGAGCTGAGGTTACCTACCCCCTGGGGATAAAGAACCCTGTTCTTGCATGGGGGCTGGGTGTTGAAAGGCTTGCAATGCTTCTTTACGGACTGGAAAGCATAAAGGAGCTCTATATGAGCGACATAGAATGGATAAGAAGCACATGTTTGAGATAAGGGATAGAGATGGGCTAGCGAGGTTGGGCGTATTAAGGATAGGAAATAGGCAGGTGGATACGCCCTTACTCATGCCTGTAATAAATCCAAACATCTCTATGATAAAAGCTTCAGATATGAAAGAGATGGGATGTGAGATGGTTATAACCAACGCATACATACTCAAAAAAAGCGGCATAGAGAAAGACGTCCATGAGGTTCTCGGTTTTGATGGCCCTGTTATGACAGATTCAGGAACCTTCCAGAGTCATATTTATGGTGATATCGAATTTTCAAATGAGGAGATGCTCTCATTCCAGCAGAAGATAAGGAGCGATGTGAACACCATTGTAGACGAATTTGTTGAGCCCGATGATAGCTACGAAGTGGCGGAGCGCAAAACAATGGAGACCATATCAAGAGCAAAGAGCGCATATAACAACTGTAAAACGCTGGCTTTACCGGTTCAGGGTGGGTTGTATAGTGATCTAAGAAAAAGATGCGCTAAAGCTTACTACAATTATGAAGCTTTATTTCCTATAGGCGGCGTGGTTCCGCTGATGGAATCGCAAAGGTATGAAGAGCTCATAGATGTGGTGCTTACGTGCAAACATTATCTGAATCCCTCAATGCCAGTCCATCTATTTGGTTGTGGGCATCCCATGCTTTTTGCCATCGCATCTCTATTTGGATGTGATCTCTTTGACTCGGCTGCTTACTCCAAGTTTGCTGCAGAGGATAGATTTATGTTTGAGAATGGAACCATGCCTTTAAGCGCTATAAGTGAGGATATCTGCAGCTGTCCGGTGTGCTCAAAGCATGGGATAGAAGAGATAAAAGGTATGGAAAAAACTGAGAGAGTTAAGCTTATAGCGGAGCACAACCTTCGCACATCTTTTCAGGAAATCAGAAGAGTCAGGAATGCTATAAAAAATGGGCGCATATGGGAGCTCGCAGAGATCAGAGCGAGAGGAAATCCTGCCCTTCTTTATGGTTTTAATGCTATTAAAAAGTATAAAAAACTCCTTGAGCACTATGAGCCCCTGAGCAGGAAGAGCTCTCTGGGAACAGGAGCGGAGAGCTTTTATAGACCAATGGTCACAAGAGCTGTTAAGAAAAGTAAAGATTGCTACATCTCAGGCTTTTATCATCAATCCTTTGTGCCTTGCCCAGCGGAGTTAAGATACACATACCCTTTCGGGCAGGCGATTATGCCATACACAAAAAGAGCAAAAGCAATGGAAAATCTTAGGAAGAGAGAACCAGGCGATGAAGAAACTATCAGAGCTATAGCCAGAATGCAGTTTGGAGCGGACGCTGAGAGAGCGCTGCTAAATGGCGAGCTAACCTTTGTTAGGTCAAGAAAAAATAACAGAATCAGAAACGTCATGTGCGATGGGGAGCACATACTATCCCTAAGAGCTGAGGATGGTTATTTTACACTTAAGCTGGGAGGAGGAAGAAAACTTCTTGATTTACCCTATCCCAGGATGAGAGTTGTTGTGAACAGAGATAGCGAGGAGCCCGCGAGGGAAGGGAAAAATGTGTTCGCAAAGTTTGTGGTTGATGCTGACGATAAGACAATCATAGGAAATGAAGTTGTGGTTGTTAACGAAAACGATGAATTACTTGCGATCGGCAGAGCGCTTATGGTAAGAGAAGAGATGCTTGCTTTCAAAAGAGGCATAGCAATAAAAATAAGATAAGAGAGGATAGCTCACTCTTTCTTTTTTCTGTGTGTTAGAGCTACAGCAGCTCCAGCAAGCCCTATCGCCCCAAGCGCCAAGTACGCTTCAAATCCCGGGACCTCTTCTGTACCGGCTGGTTGTGCTCCTGGCTCTTCTGCAGGCGTTGGTTCCGGCTCTTCTGGAGGAGTTATTGGCTCTTCTGGGGCTATTGGTTCTTCTACTGGAGTTTCATTTGTATCCTGTCTTCTAGGTTGTTGTACCACCTCAGAAGATGGTGCTTCTGCTGGTGTTTCTGATCCAGCAGGTGGTACTCCTGTCGGCGTTTCTGGCGCGGCAGAGATCTCTCCTGTCTGGTTCTCAGTCCCCTGCTCAACGCAGGCAGACAGAGCCAGAGCTACCATTATGGCAAATATCGCCATTATCTTTTTTCCTGGCATTTTCCATCACCAATCGCTTATTTGCTTCGGTTATATTTAAAGTTTTCTTAATTTCCATCGTAAACAAATTTTAGATTACCATCAGAGCAGAAACAGGCGTGATTTTTTCGTAATCTAAAGATTACTGCCCTAAAAATCATCTATTCCTTATGGATCTGAACCATCCAGATTTTGGCTCATATATC
>WOYI010411364.1_pt1 | contig 10531 bp, 14 predicted proteins | sample 6423411 | NCBI WGS metagenome assembly WOYI01 (sample SAMN13441803, study PRJNA592873) | oil field metagenome | biome: oil field; feature: oil-well bore; material: oil-contaminated soil; isolation source: oil-contaminated soil from oil-well borehole | place: Germany: Wietze | collected 2016-10-18 ... | reverse complement strand
TGCCATCTCGCGGGCATCCTGGTGCGTGATCGGAACTCGTGACGGCTCCCGCTCGCGCATCAACATCGCGTCGGTCTGCTGCTCGGCTTTGCGGTGTTGCTTGGCGATGAGTTCGTCGAGGGCAAACATAATTGACGCACCGTTTCCAGGCCCCCAAGTGGTCATCCTCCCTGTGCCATACGCGCCAGCGCCATCATCAGCAAGGTAGCCGCTGCCATCGGAACATAGCCTGATATGCGCCACGTCGCGGAACTCATTCAACCTCTCGCGCACCTGCCGCACGGTCACGTCGCCCTGGTCGAGAATGGCCAGTGCCTTGGCGCCCCATACAGATCCCAACTCGAACGCGCGCAACACGTTCGCCGCTTTGCGTCGGCCTCCCGCCGCGAGCCAGTCGGCCAGCACGTGTTTGATAGCATTGAACTGTTCTTTAGGTCGCATCCTTCACCTCACCTTCCCCATGCGATAGGTCCAACAAAGCGTTGTGCTGCGTAGTCGAAATCAACCCCAGGTCATGTGCATGGTCGAGTTGCACGTCGAAGCCGTGAGGCATCATGCACCCGTGATTGCGCCGTGCTATGATGTCGTCCTCAATGTGCCGTGCGTTCGCGTGTCGTTGGTCTATGGTCAGCATCCCTCACTCCTTTCATGTTTGATCCTATTCCACGCCCGCTGCCTCTCCGTCACCGCCGGCCGCTCGCGTCTCAATAACATTGCGGGAACGGCGCGCTCTTGTCATTCAGGTCGTGCTGCCCCGGTTCGCCATACCAGTTCTCGCCGTCGCCGCAACAATCGCAGACCGACACGTCATGCGAGGTTTCGCAGAATGCGCATGGCGGATTGATGTGGCAGGAACAACACCCGCCCGCTGATTCCCTACGTGCCTCACGTTCCTCAATCCACGCGGCAATGATTCCGTGCTCGCCTGTCTCGTAGAAATGCTTCAACGTCGCGTCATCGACTTGATGCAGATTCAGAAAGCCCGTCCCGTCACATCGTGTACAGTTCATCGCATGTCCCTTTCATGTCGAATGGTATTCCAGCTACGTTGCTTCGTGGTTGGCTTCGCCCGCTCCCGTTGCAGTCCTAGCCGTCGCCTCTGCCCGCGGATCGTCGACCGGGCCATCCCCAGGGCCACGGCAAGCTGGGCGTCGGTCTGGGTCTGCCAGTTGGTGAGGATGTAGGCGGCGGGGGGTCATACGTCCGCTCCGCTGCCGTCCGTGTGCCGCAGTTCGGCCGGCGGGATTGCACTCGGCGAGAACATCGCCGTGAACGGCACGCGGTCGCACTGGTATCCCGCTGATTCTAATGCATCGTGCATGGCAATCGCGGCCGGGTAGTTCAGCGAGTGGATGATGACCTTGCCGATTGTCGGCTTGTGCTTCACGATCCAGCGCACCACCTCCATGCCGGTATCTGGCCGCGATCCGTCGACGTGTTCCTCGCCTCCCAGGTCGTGGTCGAGATAGACAATATCCCATGCCGGAATCTCTACAAGCGCAAAGATGGCGTCGCGGGCAGTGGTGACGATGCTCGCACTAGGCGTTCTGGAAAGAAACCGCTTACAGCGGTAGAGGTCGTCGTCGAGGAAGAGGATCATGCGTCACCGTCCTTTCCCGCCTCACGCACGGCGTCGGCAAGACGCAGGGCTTCGGCTGAGATGCGCAATGATCCCCAATAACCACAATACGGTTGTCCGATTCGCAGTGCCTCTAGCGCCTCCCAATAGATGGCGTTCTGCCGCTGGAGCGTCTCGATCTCGGAGGCCAGAGTTATCGCATCACACTGCCATCGCAAGAACCCAGGCACTCGTCCGTCGGTTCGCAGAAATTCCACAAGCCTGTCCAGTCGTTCACTTTTGGTCTCAGCCATTGATATCTCCTTTCTTCGCTTCCACGGCCGCGGCCAGTGCGGCGGTACGAACCCTTATCAAGATGGCATGGGCGCACGGATCACACTCGGATGTCGGTACGGAGCCATAACGCAGCTCGTAGGTATCGCCACACTCGCAACACGTTTCACCATCCACGTCGATCTCGTTTAATCGCTCCGGATGCAGTAACTCGACCACAGCCTCCAGTTCGGCCACGCGGGCCTTGAGCTTTGCGTTCTCTTCCACCAGTTCGGCCACGGTAGACGTGAGTGCGTCGTTTGTACTGTCCAGCGAGGCGACTTCGGAGAGTAGTGCGGCGTTCTCGGCGACGATAGCGACGTGCGCCGGATCACAGCACGGAAACTCACACGTCCCGTCGGAACCCATCCAGCCGCGGCAATAAAAGTGCCGATAGGTCACGTCGGCCACTACCACGTCGCTGTGCATTGGCTGGCCGCAGCGCGGGCACTTCTCAGGTAGGTTCATCGGTCGGCTCCTTGGGTTCGGGTATTGGCTTGTCGGACCACTGGCCCACTGTCGCATGTGCCGGAACGAAAAGGCCTCCGACATAAAAGCCTAGCGTGTCATGTTCGCTAGTGACGTGGATTCCGTATGCGCGTCGCGTGGGCGATACCCGATACCAGTACGGCCCCTCCTCCGTCGGCTTTGCGACGGTTCAGGTCGTCGTGAGCCGCTCGACTTCAGCCCGCAGCCGCGCGTTCTCGGACAAAGCGGCCTCAAGTTGGCGTGCCTGGCACTCTGTTTCCGCCGCCAGCTTGTCGACGAGCCCTTGCAGCCGTTCGATCTCCTTAGCGGCGAGCATCGATACCGTGTCGCTCCGCAGTTGCAACTCCGTTTCCCACGCGGCTTCCAGTTGGCGCGATTGACAGGCGGTTGTCGTTGGGGCCGTTGGAACATAAACGGTGCCCACAACCGTCAGCACTTCTTTGCGGACTTCGTCGAGTATCAGACCATGGTTCAGCAGCACTTGGGCCGCTCCGCCTTCTGCCTCACGCAACATGCCGAGAAGTAGATGCTCCGTGCCTACGTAGTCGTGGTTGAGGTTTTTGGACTCTTCGATGGCGTACTCGACGATCTTCTTTGTCCGCGGCGTTTGGGGGACTCCGCCGATCGACAATATCGCAGGACCGATGGAGATTAAGTTTTCGACCTCCCACCGAATCTGAAATAGTTCGACGCCAATCTTCTTCAGCACGCGAGCCGCCACGCCGTCGGCCACCTTGAGCAGCCCCAGCAAGACGTGTTCCGTGGCGATGTATTCGTGGTTGAACCACTGGGCCTCTTGGTTGGCCAACTGAAATGCCTTGCGGGCTCGGTCGGTAAATTTCTCGTACATTACGATTTCTCCTCTGCTACCGGCAACGGGTCGCCGGGGAAATGCGGTAGGTGTTGCCAAATGCCGTCGCGGGCAAACATGTAGCCGAGATACCAGAGCTTTTCGGCGTGTTTCACGGCAGCGTCGTTGGGCTTGTCGGTCCCGAATTGGGCGTAGTTCGGATAACAGCCACGGCCATCGAGAAATGTATCGGATAGCCAGTACAGACGGCGGTTACGGTCGGACATGCCCCAGAAACCAGTGTCGTCTGTCCACAGCACTCCTATCATGCTGACCTGATGGCAGTTGACGGTGTCCTTTCGTCCTTCCATCGTGATGCTCTCGAATCGCACGTCGCCCATGTTCGACAGGTAATAGCTTCTCCGACCGACAACGAGGCAGTCCTCGACCCGCAGTCGCTCGGCGTTGCTGACGGTGAATTGTAGGCCCGAGTTGCCCCACAGAATCGAGTTCTGAATCGTCGTGTTGCTGATCGTGTAGATGCCGTGATCGAACTGCTCAGACGACCCGCAGAATTCGATGAGGCAGTGATCGACCTCCAATTCGGCCATTGAGAAAATTCCGCTCATCGTCGAGTGGTGCAGCCAGCATTGCCGCACGACGATCGGAACCAAAACGTCGGAGTGCCCCTTCACACAGAATTGCCCGCCGAACAGTTGGCAGTTCTCGACGGTCACCGGGGCCCGGACGTTGACGACCGGGAAATCGGGCGGGGCCGTGAGAATCGTGCTCCAGAGCGGGCCGTCGCCGATGATGGTCGTGGGCTCAGTGATTGCTTCGAGCCGGTGGATGCCGGCTGGTAGCCTAATCGTTTTCATGCGTTTTCCTTTCGTGAGAGTTTCCGGGCCAGTTCCAATTCTTCTGGTATCACGTCCATGTTGCAACAGACACAACTTGGGTCGATCTTACCGAGTCGCTTGTAGTCTGGATGACACGTACACGAGGTCCGGTCGATGCCCGCAATCACCGCGCGGGTGGCGGCGGCAAGAGCGTCATAGTCGGCGGCAAGAGCGTCATAGTCGGCGGCGTCGACCCAGTTGCCATCGCGGTCCATCTCTAGACCGTCGTCTGCAAGGTAGTAGCGTTCAACCATCGCTTGGTCCTTTCATTATAATGAGGCTACTGTAGAACCCTTCGCAGTCTTTGTAACTACCATAGTACCATCAAAGGGAAAGTCCAATGCTGTATGTGTAACTACCCATATTTGCTTTTGTTCTTCCTGACTACGCGATTGTAGATGTGTAAGTAGATCTTCTATACCACTTCGGCTTAGGTGAGCATCAGGCTCGTCCCAGACTTCTATACCTGGGTCAATACCTTTACGATCTGCAATCAGATGGCTTAATCCGATCTCCGCCGCAACACGCAATCGTTGTGTTACACCACCACCCCAACCACGCCACGGCGCACCACCACTAGAATCAGGTGAACGAACATCAACTAGAAATCCCTTGCTAACACCACCACTTTTGTTCTCACGTTCAACAGCCATGTGTAGCGACCAATTTTCCAAACCCAGTTGCACTAAACTATTGTTTATTCGTAGCTCAAGTTCAGCCAACGTAGAATCCAGTACCCACAAGCGGAGATCACGGAACCCACGAACCCAATACTTCCACCGCTGTTGCGTTGTTACAGCTTTATTGTACGCAGCATCAAGCTCCCGTCGTTCGCATGTACTAGTTAGTATGTCAGCGCGGAGAGCCTGTAACATAGGCTTGTACGGATTGTTGTCTTCTAGGCACTCGTTCTGCTTTGACTGCAATACACCTCGTAGCTTAGCTATATTGTACTGTATCTCGCGCCATTCGGCTGTCACGATACGTTCACGCTCGACAGCCGTATCACGACCTTTACGAGTCTGTAGAAACCCTTCTGTAGCAGACGTATGTTCAGTTTGTAACTCCAACAACTCAGCTTGTAGCTTATCACGCCACTCTGTACCCATCGTACGTTTGCAGTATGGGCAGCGATCAAGCCGTAAACTTTTGTTCAGATTGTCCTCGGCAAGCGACAACCTTGAAACCTCGTTTACGAACTGCTGCCACACACTCGTACAACGTGTGACGCGTTCAACTGCCTTGTTGCGTTTTGCATCCAACGCCTCCCATTCAGACTCTAATGCTAGTTCTTGCCGCTGTAGTTTAGCGATCTCACGTAACTGTTGTGAGCGGTCCTGTTCGTACTGCTGCTGCCATGCCTTGCTGTTTTCTATAAGCTCTTGCTCTTGACTCCGCAGACCCTCGAGCCTGCCCGTAACAGTTTGTAGTTGACCTAGCAGGTCCGTAGCCTGTTTGTCAAACACTGAGACTTTCAGCGACGCATCTCTCGAACGATCTTCCCAGTAGTTGAGCCCCAGTACGTCGCTGAACATATCGAGCTTTGCCGTCGGTGATAAGTCAAGAAAGTAAGGCGTGAACTGGCCAACCAAAACGCAGTGTAGAAACTCACTGGCGTTAAGCCCAAGGGTTTCCGTTATGGCTTGCTGTTCCACACGCTTTCCGTTAAGCCAAAGGCTGTTGGGGTTCTGGCGGCGTTCAAACACTATTGGTTTGCCATCGACCAGCCACTCTTGCTCCACAACGGCCGAACTGACACCCCACGATACTACTTGCCCGGCACGTAGTCCGCGCGTGGTCTCGCCATACAAGCCCCAGTAGACGGCATCGAAGAACGTGCTCTTGCCCACGTCGTTGCCTGATAAGTTCTTGTCAACTTCGTTCACGCCTCGCATCAGGTACAAGCCTGGAGCCGTGGGCAGTTCGACAGTATGTCTCGTGCGGAACGTTCGGAATCCATCGAGTGTTACGCGCTTAAGTGTCGTTGTCATCTTGCACCCCTATTAGAATGATTGCCGGAGCAGTGCTGAGCCAAACTTGGCATCCTGCTCGTCAATACATGCATGACTACAGTACTGACGGAACTGCTCTGTACGGGAGTTTGACAAGCGACGAGGTTTAGTTGTTAGCTGTGCGCGTACACGCTCTTTTAACTCGATGCCACAGAGTACAAGCTCGTTGCGTTCACAGATCCGCCGGACTTGCTTACGGTAGTGCTCCCATCGGCCGAAGTCCGAACGACCGATCTTCATAACAATCTTTACCTGGTCACCGGCTTGCCAGCGTGGGGCAAACTCGATCTGCGACGGGTCGCTGATCTCTAGCACGATCTTCTGTATGTGTGGTGGTTTCAGGTACGTCCATTGTCGGTCTTCGCCATTGACAACAACTACATGCGGTTCGTAATCGTCACCAAAGTGTATTGGGTACGGTGCGCCGACGTACTCGACGGCACCAATTATCTGCGGTGCATGCACGTCACCGGCAAACAGCTTACCAATATCAGACAACGAGCTAGGTTGCCAACCGTCGAGCTTGCGACCGTGCTCCGATACAGCACCGTGGAACGTTTGGTGGCAGAGCGTAAAGTCGACACCTGCGTTCTTCAGCCTGCGGAACCCGGCCTCGTACTGCTCAGGCTCGCGCGAGTGTGGGAAGAAAGCCCACCGCATGTTACCCAGTTCACATATCTGCGGTGTGTTGTGGTAGTAGCAATCTGGGTAGTGTTTGATGAACTCAAAGAACGGATCGTCCGACGCGGAGTAGTCGTGGTTGCCTTTCAGCAGATGAATATCATGACCCGACTCGGCCAAAGTCAGCAGTTCATCAACTACGCGGTTAACAAGCACACTAGAGTGAAAGTCTTTGTCGTCTGTTAGATCGCCCAGTATTACCAGTATGTCGAACTTCTGTTCCTGCAACCACTGGAAGAACTCCCAACGATAGGCGTCTAGTGCACGACTTGTTAGATGTAAATCTGCTGTAATGAGTACACGCATCGGTTTGACCTCCTGAAATGAACTCCGTAGCGACCAGCTGCTCTAAGCCCTGCAACCGTCCGATGCACAACTGGTGTTGTGGGAACGACGCGATCAGTTCGGGTGTGTAGTGCAACCACGGTGGGAAACATACGAGTGTCACTGTCTTGCCCGACTCATGTCCAATTAGTATAGGGACCTTCTTGTAGTTGGCTGCCTGCTCGCGACATTTCTGCCACATAGCGCCAAGCTCGCCTTTGGCATCGTACAGCAGCAGGTCTAGCCTCAAACTCTTGTAGTTCTTGCACTCAATGAAGAACGTGGCCGTAAAGTCGTAGGCTGCTGGGTCGATCGCCGATAGATCGCCGGCATGAACGGACAAGTCGATGCCTGACTTCCGAAGCGTGGTTGCACGACCACCAGAGTTGGACGAACGCCACAGAAGGTTCTTGTTCGTGCCGCCTGACAACCACAACGATAGTTGTCGGCAGATCCGCCGCTCGAAGTCCTGACCCTTTTGATGGTGCCACGCTTTGGCTTTAGCCATAGTTAGTACTTTCTACGGACAGGAATGAATTCCGCTTCGATACGTTTCCAGACCTTTCGAACGCCTCGCGACAGACGCTTGCGCCACGCGGCGTAGTCCGTTGGATCCATGGCCCCGACGGACTTGAACGACGTCAGCAGCTTCAAGTCAGCAGCTTCAAGCCCAGCCTCGGCCAGTGCCTTGACGTCAGCAAGCCACTCGGCACCAGCAATCACGTCTTCGATACCGTAGTCAAACAGCAGTGGGAACGTAGCTTCGCGGAACGGTGGTCCGACCTTGTTCTTCTTGACCTTCGCACGAACCTGGATACCAACGGGCCGTTCGACGCCTTTGACGGTTCGTTTTAGCTGTTTCATCTGCGATAGCCAGACAACTTGCGAGGCATAGAAGTCCAACGCGCGACCACCGCTGCGGGTGTTGTGCTCGCCGAACGTGACACCGATGTTGTCACGTACCTGCGATATAACCAGCACGGTTATCTTGGATTCTGAGATGCCTTGGTTCAGACGTCGGAACAACTGGCTGATCTGACGAGCCTTGTTGACACCGTATGTGCCTTCGTCCATATCGCGCTTCATCTCAGCACGGTCGCTCAGCGCGTCAAGGCTATCTATGATGTAGATGCCCCGCTCCTTATCTTTGATCTTCTTGGTCAGCTCTTCAAACACGTCCTCTACACAGTAACAGTCACTGCCGTAGTCGAACCGGTCGGCAGGTATGCCAAGCCTGGTCATGTAGCCGATGTCGAACGCGGCTTCTACGTCACGATACCAGACCGTGGCGTCGGGGTACTGTATCAGGTAGTTAGCTGCTGCCTCGCAGGCTAGTAGTGTTTTTCCCGTGCTCTTATCACCGACGAGATTCAGTATTCGCTCGGCCCAACCACCACCAAGGCAGCAGTCAAACAAACAACAGCCACTACTGAACAATGGTGCTGTAACCTGCGGGCCGAAATACGCCCCACCGTCTGTCGACGGCTTGCGGTCCAACGTAACGCGCTTAGTCATCGGTTCCAATCCTGTAGTATTTCAGCTTCAGGTTTGCCATCGGTACGCTCGATAAGTACCGTCCAGTCGTTGTCGTCGTGCCCGATATGAATGTTACCACGTCGATCAGCCAAGTACCCCAAGTTACGTAGTTGACGTATTGCCCGTCGCAATTCAGCAAGTGTAAGGTTGAACGACTTGTCCAAGCCGACCTGCGGTGTGTAGGCTTGGGCTTCGGTATCCCATGTGCCGACTGAGTACAACGAAATGTCAGACATGGTAAATCTCACGTTAAAAGAAATACCGTCTGCCCCGCTAGGAAGCTGAGTAACAACCCAACGGGACAGACGGCCCGAACCAGACCCAACTAATTACTGACCTTCTTCCGGGGTGCCTCGTCCTCGTCGTCATCCTCTTCCGCCGCCGTGGCCTTCGCTTTCAAACGCTTGCCCTTGGCGCATATACAGAAGCCGCCTTTCGAGTTCTTGCCAGTGTCGCGGCAAGCCATGCAGTCGAACTCTGCGTCCTCGTCCTCATCCTCGTCCTTCACCGGCTTCGACTTCGCACGACGCGGCGGTTCGTCGTCCTCCTCTTCGTCGTCATCCTTATAACGGGATGTCGTCTTCTTCGTAGGAGGACGTTTGGTAGGGCGATCGTCATCCTCCTCGTCGTCCTCCTTCACCGGCTTCGGCTTCGCACGACGCGGTGGCAAGTCGTCCTCGTCTTCGTCGTCCTCTTCTTCCTTCACTGGCTTCGGTTTCACACGACGCGGCGGCTCGTCATCTTCTTCGTCGTCATCCTTCGCAGGCTTGCTGCGAGCCTTCGACTTCGAGCGGGTCTCGAGCTCTTCGTCCTCGTCCTCGTCGTCTTTGTCCGCGTCCTTGTCTTTGCCCTCGGCCACTGATGCCATGTGGTCGTAATCGTAGTACTGAAGGACGTCAGTCAACGGGTTATCAGCGACAAAGGCAAGCCACTCGTCCGCTTGCTTCGAGTTGTCAGACAACGGGCTGCTGCGTCGTGCGACGGCAGTCCCGCTGTACTTTGTCTTCAGGCCCTTGCCCGTTCGCGTGAACTCGATGTCGTAGCCATCTTCCGGATCGTCGATCAGCAACAGCTCGCCGCTGCCTTTGTCGATCGAGAGGTTGGCCAGGTCGCGGTCGATCGTCCAAGCCATCGACCACAACTGTGGTCCAGAGTCCTCTTCGGCCCGGTCGATAATCCAGACCAGCACGCGCTTCGTTGGAACGAGTGTCCGTGCGTACTCGGGGTCACCGCTACGCTCGGCGACCTTTCGCTGCTCGCAGATCGGGCAACGCTCACCGCGCATCTTGTCGAGACACAGGTACGACTGGTTGTCCGAACCAATGCCGTAATGCACGTACACGTCGAGTCCGAAGTGTTGTGCTTCGACCCACGTCGGTGGCAGGATACGCAGCCGGTAGTCACCCTCTTTGGGGTTGAACGACGCAAACTGCGCTTTGAACACGCTGTCAAACAAGCCGCCGCTTTGGTTGGCTCGTTTCTTCACCGCGTCTTTTTCACGCGGTTTGTACTGGAAACGCTTTTCCTTCGCCATGGTCGTTGCTCTCCTGTTAAGTGAAAACTACGTTTGATAGCCGAAAGGCGCCCTGCGTACCAGGCACGCCCAATAGCCCATGTAATACCATAAATCAACAACGGAACACAAAGCGCAATGACTATGGCCAGTAATGTTGTAGCAGTACTACCCATCACCGATACGCCTCCGCTGTCGTGCCAGCTTCTCTCTGTTGTCTTGGTAGGCTGCGTCTTGTACTTCACGCGATGCTTCGCCCCGCACGCTACTCTGTCCGTAGTAGCCTGCGATGTACAAAGCAGCCAAGTCTTTGAGCATGTACGCGCGCTGCTGCCAAGCCTCCTTCTCGGCTTGTAATTCATCAGCCAGCAGCTTAGCTTGCTGATAGTCTTCGAC
>WOYI011417985.1_pt2 | contig 10533 bp, 6 predicted proteins | sample 6423411 | NCBI WGS metagenome assembly WOYI01 (sample SAMN13441803, study PRJNA592873) | oil field metagenome | biome: oil field; feature: oil-well bore; material: oil-contaminated soil; isolation source: oil-contaminated soil from oil-well borehole | place: Germany: Wietze | collected 2016-10-18 ... | reverse complement strand
GCCAGCGACGCCAACGAACTGCACTGGCCGCTGGAGGCGTGAGACTCCCGTGCCGCCCCCTAGGGAGCACACCCTGTGCGCAATCCACCTCGTACCTCATCGCCGCCCCTGTCGCTCACAAGGTGAGCGCCTACCCGGCACCGCCGCGCCGCGGAACTTGCGATCCAGCGCATCCGGCAGCCAGATCCAGCCGAAGCCGGTGGCCAGATCCCGCTCATGCACGCGCCGCGCTTCCGCGAGCTGGGTGCGCAACAGAGATCCACGACCGTCAGCGGCAGCATGGTGCGGCGATCCTTCGCGCCCTTGCCCTGCCGCACTACGATCTCGTGGCGCTGGAAATCCACACCCTTCACCCGCAGGCGCGCGCACTCCATCAGCCGCATGCCCTGCCATACAGCAAGCTGCCCATCAGCCAATGCACACCGCGCAGCTCGCCCGGCAAGGCACTCGTCTCGGGCCGGGTCAGTACCGTGGGCACGCGCTGCGGCCGCTTCGCCCGCTCCATGCCGCCCAACCCCGGCAACCCCATCCCCAACACCCGCTTGTAGAGAAACAGCAGCGCGAAAAGCGCCTGGTTCCGCGTACCGGCGGCCACCTTGCCGTCCGTGGCCAGCGTGCTGAGAAATGCCTCGCCCCCCGTCGCGACCATGTCGCGGGGATGCCGTTTCCCATTCCCGCAGGTCATGAATCGGCGAAATACACCGCATGGTCTCTCGGCACACGCCCGGAGAGATCTCATCCCACCGCATCCTCCACGGCCACGAACCCACCGGTCTGCCGCGCCCACAACCGCGCATACAAACCCTGGCGCGCGATCAGCCCTGCATGCGTGCCGGTTTCCACGATGCGGCCCTTGTCCATCACCACCAGCCGGTCCATCCGCGCGATGGTGGAGAGGCGGTGGGCGATGGCGATCACTGTCTTGCCTTCCATGAGGATGTCGAGGCTGTCCTGGATGGCGGCTTCGGCTTCGGAATCCAGCGCGCTGGTGGCTTCGTCCAGCACCAGGATCGGCGCGTCCTTCAGCAGCACACGGGCGATCGCAATGCGCTGGCGCTGGCCGCCGGAGAGCTTCACGCCGCGCTCGCCGACGTGGGCGGCGTAGCCGGTGCGGCCTGCGCCGTCGACAAGATTCGCAATGAACTCGTCGGCGCGCGCCTTGCGCACCGCTTCGTTGATCTGCGCCTCGCTGGCGTCGGGACGGCCGTAGAGCAGGTTGTCGCGAATGGAGCGATGCAGCAGCGAGGTGTCCTGGGTGACCACGCCGATCTGCGCGCGCAGACTCTCCTGCGTGACGTGCGCAATATCCTGCCCGTCGATGAGGATGCGGCCCCGCTCCAGGTCGTACAGGCGCAGCAACACGTTGACCAGGGTGGACTTGCCGGCGCCGGAGGGGCCGACCAGGCCGATCTTCTCGCCGGGTCGCACGACGAGATCCAGCCCGGCGATCACCCCGCCCTGCTTGCCATAGTGGAAGTGGATGTGGTCGAAGCGTACGGCGCCTTCACGGACCACCAGCGGCACGGCATCGGGGCGATCCTGCACGGCGCGCGGCTGGGCGATGGTGGTGAGGCCGTCCTGCACCGTGCCGATGTTCTCGAAGATGCCGTTGACCACCCACATGATCCAGCCGGACATGTTGTTGATGCGGATCACCAGCCCGATCGCCAGCGCGATCGCGCCGACGGTGACGCGGCCCTGGCTCCACAGCCACATCGCCAGGCCCGAGGTACCGACGATGAGCAGGCCATTGAGCGAGGTGATGGCGACGTCCAACGCCGTGGTCAGGCGCGTCATGCGGCGGGTCTTGTCGATCTGCTCAGCCAGCGCCGCGGCCACGTAGTCTTCCTCGCGGCGGGCATGGGCGAACAGTTTGAGCGTGAGCACGTTGCTGTAGCCGTCGACGACGCGGCCCATCAGCTTCGATCGCGCCTCCGATGCCTGCCACGAGCGCGCCTTGGTGCGCGGGATGAAGTACGCCAGCGTGGCGACGTAGGCGACGATCCACCCCACCAGCGGCGCCGCCAGCCAGGCATCCGCCTCGGCGAACAGGAAAATTGCGCTGCCGGTGTAGACCACCACGTACCACAGCGCATCGACGATCTGCACCGCCGATTCGCGCAAGGAGGCGCCGGTCTGCATGATGCGGTTGGCGATGCGCCCGGCGAAATCGTTCTGGAAGAACCCGAGGCTCTGACGGATGACGTAGCGATGGTTCTGCCAGCGGATGCGCCCGGTCAGCCCGGGCACGATCGCCTGGTTCACCAGCAGGTCGTGCAGCCCTGACAGCAACGGCCGCAGGAACAGCGCGACGAAGCCCATCCACAGCAGCGCACGGCCATGCACGCGGAAGAAATCCGCCGCCGGCGTGGCATTGGCCATGTCCACGATGCGCCCGATGAAACCGAACAGCGCCACCTCCACCAGCGCGAACCCCAGCCCGACCAGCAGGGTGACCAGGAAGATCGGCCACACCTGGCGCAGGTAGAACGCGTAGAAGCGGCCCACCGTGGCCGGCGGCATCGCGTCGACCGGCTCCTTGAACGGATCGATGAGGCGTTCGAACCAGCGAAAGATCATGCAGATGTCCAGCGTGCGCCCGCGAGCGCCAGTGGGATGAGCATGTGGCCGGCGAGGTGACGGCACAAGCCGTGGGGCATCGCGCCCGATGGAGGCGTGGCGGCGCGACGTCCGGTGTTGGGGGAAGTGCCCATGGCTCGCTGGCGTCGTTCCCAGGGCGCGAGGCGTTGCAGGAGGCCGCCCGGTGGCCGACGGCATATCGCTGCACATCGACCTGCCGGTCGCACGCAGGGCGCGCCCCAAGGATCAGCGATCGCGGCGAGAAGCCAGCCGCGTCGGCTCGGTCAGCGTGTCGCCGCGGCCACAGGCGAGCACGCGTTCCACCGCCGTCGTGTGGCTCATGCGATGATCGGGGGAGACGGTGAGCGGATGGATGCCGTGCGCGCTGCGCAGTGCGGTGCCGATCATGCGACCGCTGTGCACCAGCGGAGCGCGTTCGCCGCGCGAGGGGCCGTTGGCGTCGTGGGAGCCGCCCAGGATCTTCTTCGCCACGCCGATGGTGCCAGTGACCACGCCCAGGTGCGCGGCGATGCCCAGGCCGCGCGGATGCGCCACGCCCTGGCCGTCGACGAGGATCAGCTCCGGTAACTGCGCCAGCGCCGCGAGCACGGCGGGCAGTTCGCGGAACGAGCACGACCCCGGAATGTACGGCAGGCGTGTGGGCAGGCGCGCCACCACCTCGACCAGCGGCCGCATGGCGACGGCATCGAGCAACACGGCGGCGGCGCGGGTGAGGGCGCCGGCGTCCTCGAAGCCCATGTCCACGCCGGCGACCATGCGCAGTGGCGGAACTTCGTCGAGCAATCCCACGCGGGCGGCCGGCTCATGCTGCAGCCGGCGCGCGGGCCACGTCGCCCCCCCGGCAGCCTGTCGGACTTTGCTGGTCGAGGGGGGACAACAGCGAAGGGTGGGCCCATCGCGTCAGGCTGAATGCCCGCAGCTGAAGGCATCGTCAAGACCGTCCTGGCGATTGACCGCCCGCAGGGCGGCTCCGATCATGCCCGGATGCCTCGCCTCGCCCGCCTTCTGCTGCTCCTGCTCGTCCTCGTCAGCACGACCGCCTTCGCCCGCCAGGACGCCGCGCCCGATGCGCCGCCGCCCACGCCGGCCGTGCGACTGGAGCAGATGCGCAGCCGGCTGGACGGCATCGAGAAGGCGCTCGCCACCCAGCCGACCGCAGCGCAACTGGGCGACCTGCGCACGCAGGCGCTGGCGGTGCAGGATCAGGCCAGCCAGCTTGTCGCCAGCCTCGCCCCGCAGGTGCAGAGCGTGCAGGCGCAGTTGGCCGTGCTCGGACCGGCGCCGACCGGTACCGCGCCGACCGAAGCGGTCGAAATGAGCGCGCAGCGCCGCAAGCTCGACAAGGCACAGGCCAGCGTGGAGGCGCAGGTGAAGCAGGCGCAGCTGATGGGCCAGGAAGCCGGCCAGCTCATCGCCCAGCTGTCCGACCAGCGCCGCAACGAGTTCCAGAGGCGGCTGGCCGATCGCACCGTCACGCCGTTCAGAACCGCGTTCTGGTCGGACCTGATGCACAGCCTGCCGTCCGACCTGCGCCGCCTGCGCACGCTCGGGGGCGACCTGCGCACGGCGTTCCACGACGCCTGGCAACCCGCCAACCGCACGCCCTTCGTGACCTGCCTGCTCGCCGCCGCCCTGCTGCTGGGCGTGGGCCGCTGGCTGCTGGAGCGCCAGCTGCTGCGCCTCAGCCAGAACCGCATGGCCGCCGGCCGGGTGCGGCGCAGTGCACTGGCGCTCGCAATCGCCGCGCTCACCACGCTCAACACCGGCCTCGTGGCGCAACTGCTGTACTGGTCGGTGAACTGGAACGGCCTGCTCGGCGATGACCTCACCACGCTCGCCCACCAGATGGTGCGGCTGGTGCTGCTGAGCGGGTACGTCGCCGGACTCGGGCGTGCCCTGCTCTCGGCGACGCGCCCGAGCTGGCGCCTGCCCAAGCTCGTCGATGCCGAGGCGCAGGCGCTGCGCCCGTTCCCGTGGCTGCTGGCGATGGCCATCGCCCTGCTCGGCTCGGTAGAACTGGTGGCACACGCAATCAGCGCGAGCCTGCCGGCCAGCGTGGCCACGCGCGGCTTCATTGCACTGATGGCCGCGGCGCTGATCGGCGCGGCGCTGCTGCGCCTGGGCCGCGCGCGGCGGGCACTGATGGCCGCGGGCGACCCGCCGCCGAGCCGCTCGCTGTGGATCGGCGTGTGCCTGGGCGTGCTGGTGCTGGCCTCGGCGACCTGCGTGCTGGCGGTGGCCACTGGCTACATCGCGCTGGCGTTTTTCGTGGCGACCAACGCGGTGTGGATCAGCGTGGCACTCGCTTCGCTGTACCTGTTCATGCATGTACTCGACGATACCTGGGCACGGCTGCTGTCGCCCAGGGAGCGCACCGGACGGCGGCTGCAGGCAGCGTTCCAGCTGGAGCCCGGACTGCTGGAGCAGACCCGCGCCGTGCTTTCCGGCAGCACCCGCGCACTGGCCGTGCTGGTTGGCATCGGCGCAGTGATCTCGCGCCTGGGCGCCAGCCCGGAGGATCTCACCGCCAGCCTCGGCGGCATCTTCGGCGGCTTCACCTTCGGCGAGATCACGCTGGCGCCGCGCGACGTGCTCAAGGCCACCCTGGTGCTGGTGGTGGGCCTGTGGCTAGTGCGCGTCGTCAAGCGCTGGCTCGATGAGGAGCTGCTGCCCAATACCCGGCTCGATGCCGGCATGCGCATGTCGCTGCTCACCCTGCTCGGCTACGTAGGCAGCGTGCTGGTGTTCGTGATGGCGCTGGCCACGCTGAAGGTGAGCCTGCAGAACATCGCGTGGATCGCCAGCGCGCTGTCGGTGGGCATCGGTTTCGGCCTGCAGGCGATCGTCTCCAACTTCATCTGCGGACTGATCCTGCTCGCCGAACGGCCGGTGAAGGTGGGCGACTGGGTGAGCCTCAACGGCGTGGAGGGCGACATCCGTCGGATCAACGTGCGCGCCACCGAGATCCAGCAGTGGGACCGCTCCACGGTGATCGTGCCGAACTCGCAGCTGATCACCCAGAACGTGCGCAATGTGACGCTGGCCAATGCGCTGGGGCGGGTGAAGTTCAGCGTGCCGATGCCGCTGGACACCGACGCGGCGCGCGCACGCGACCTCATCCTGGAAGCACTGACCGCCCACCCGATGACGCTGGACACGCCCGCACCGTTCGTGCAGATAGACAGCATCGACGCCGGCAACCTGGTGCTCAGCGCCTATGCCTACACACGCAACCCGCGCGATGCCTCCACCGTGAAGAGCGACCTGCTGTTCGCTGTACTGGCGAAGCTGCGCGAGCAGAACCTGCCGTTGATCCGTGTGCAGGACATGGTGGTATCCACCATGCGTCCGCCGCGCGAGCAGCCGGCAACGATCGGCGGGGATGCCGCACCGCTCCCCTCCCCCTGAACGGCTTCGTCGTTTGGCGGGAGAGGGCTCAAGCCTGGGGCTTCGGAGTATGCCGGGGATGCCGCTTTGCTCCCTCTCCCCTGAACAGCTCCATCGTTCGGGGGAGAGGGTCGGGGTGAGGGGGCGTTTGCTCTTCCGCAAGCGCCCCACCAACAAAGATCAACAGCCCAAAGCCCCCCTCACCCAACCCTCTCCCCCGAGCAAGCTCAGGGGAGAGGGCTCAAGCGTGGGGTTCGCGGTGCAGCGGAGATCAGGGCGCCGCGCGCTCGAGCGAGGAGCCCGGGCGCGCCGCGGCGTACATCTCCCACGCGATCTGCTTCATCAGGCCCAGGCGGTCCTTGCCGATGGTGTAGAGGTCGAAGTGGGTGCGGTCGGGGAGGAAGCGGATGTCGGTCCTGGCGCCGAGGCTGTCGAGCACGGCCTTGAGCCGGTGCGCGGCGCCGTCGAGATAGAACGTGTCGGCGGTGCCCACGTAGAGGTGGATCTTGCCGTCGAGGTTCTTCTTCAGCATCGGCCACTGCCGCTTCATGCGGTAGGCGATGTCGTAGTGGTCGCGCCAGTAGGCGAGCACGGCTGGATCGACGTCGCCGCTGTCGCGGTTGAACATCGGCAGCGGGCGGCCGTCCTTGCCGCGCGGCGAAAACACCCACTCGAACGAGGCGAGCTGGCCACCGTAGGGGCCGATCACGCGCTCCATCTGCGCGAACTGCTGGAAGGTGCCGATGACCTTGCCTTCGTTGCGCACCAGCGGATAGGCCGAACCGACCGCGCGGCGATACACGTTGGCGTGCGGCGCGTACAGGTCGATGCCGGTGAAGTCGTGGAAGTCGCTCGGATCGGGCGAGGTGGACCAGGTGCCGCCGAACACACCCGGGTAGCGTGTCTGCAGCCACAGCGTGGCCCAGCCGCCGGAGGAATGGCCGTTGAGGAAGCGGCCGCTAGCCTTGCCGTCCATGCGGTACTGCTTTTCCAGCGACGGGATCAGCTCGGTGGTGAGCGCCCGGCCCCACGGGCCGTTGTTCACCGAGTCGGCGAACTCGTGCGTGCCGGTAGGGCTGGACTCGTCCAGGAACACCCAGATCATCGGCGGCATCTCGCCCTTGGCCATCGCGTCCCACACGTAGGCGAGCGTGCCGATCACGCGATCGTTGTTGCCGCCGTAGCCCTGCGTGTAATAGACGGTGGGGTAGCGCTCGGCACTTTTCGAATCGTAGCCGGGCGGCGTCAGCACGCGGCCCTTCATCACCATCGCTCGCCCCCAGAACGCGCTGAGCGCGGCGCTGGTGAAGTCGATGACGTGGGCGTGCTGGCGCGCGGTGGCGACCCGCTGCTTGCGCTCGGCCGGGGCCGCGTCGGGCAGCTGCCACGGATCGCGTGCGGGTAGCGCCTTGGCCAGCGACAGCGCGGGAATCGAGGCGCTGGGCAGGTGCACCTTCACCACCTCGCTCACCAGGTCGCCCGCGCCGCGGCCGCCGTAGTTGTAGTCATGGTTGACGTCGAGCACGGCCTGCACGCAGTAGTCGCCTTCCGGCAGCTGCGAGTCGCCGGCGGGAAACGCGATCTGGTCGGCGTCGATGTCCACCGTCTGGCCCGGCGTCCAGTGCGGCACGTCCATCGCGGCGACGCGGGTGCTGGCGGGCGAGAACGGATTGGCATCGACCTCGGTCACCGTGCCGTCCTTGCCATGGGAGGCCTTGAACGCCTCGGCCTTGGCCGCTTCCGCCTCGGTGGCGAACAGCAGCAGGCGACCGGAGGTGGGCTGGCTGGAGGCCGCCCCCAGCGTGACGTGGAAGAAGCGGTGCGCGGGCAGCGCGGCGGCGGCGTGGACGGTGCCGAGCATGCCGACGACGAGCGCCACAGCAGCGGAGGCATGGAGACGATGACGCATGGCGGATTCCCCGAGGATGTGCGTGATGGTGGTGGCGCTCAGAGGCTGAGAAAAATTCGACCGCCGTAGCGAGAGCGCCGCCAAGCGTTCGTGACAAGGTGCGTTGGGGGCAAATCCGGGGAGTTTGGTGAGCCCAATGCCCCGGATTTGCCCGCAGCGCGCCGCCGGCCCGGGCCTTTGGCGCCGCTCGCGGCAGGCGGGCGATTTTTTCTCAGCCTCTCAGTGCGCGGCGGCCGGCTCGACCGGCTTCAGCCGCAGGTCCTGGAAATCGAAGCTGAAATCGGTGAGCGGCGAGATCGGCTGCATGCGCAGCTCGGTGACCCTGCCGTCGGCGTCCAGCGTGTAGGTGGCGAACGCGTCGGCGTTGAGCGTGCGGTCGTCCCACTTCACCACGAACGTACTGTGCTGCCACGGCGTCATGGTGCCGATGAGCTGCTTCGTGTGGGCAAAGCGCATGCGCAGTTTGCCGCCCTCGTTCGTCACGATCACCTCGCCGTACCACGGGTCCTTGAAGGTGCCCGCGTAGCTGGCCTGCGGCAGGTCCAGCGTCGGATGCTTCCCGCGCGCGGCCTGATGCCTGGCCCAGCTGTCGTCGGCCTTGGCCTCGCCCTTCTTCACCAGCTTGTCGTACACCGCGACCCAGTCGGTTTTCCGGCCCGGATGCAGGTAGGCGTCAAGCACGCGGTAGGTCACCGCATTGAAGGCCGCGCCGGACTCGGCGTTGGTGAGAACCACCACGCCCAGGTGCTCTTCCGGCACCAGCGTCAGGCGCGAGACGAAGCCCGGCCAGCCGCCGGTGTGCCAGGCCAGGCGATGGCCGCGGTAGTCGGACAGAAACCAGCTTTCGCCGTAGCCGTAGAAGTTCGGCATGATCGGCGCCAGCTCGGGGATCGGCGGCTTGCTCACGGTGATGGGCGTGAGCATGGTCCACATCTGGCGCTGGCTGTCTTCGGAGAAGATCCGCTTCGGCTTGCCGTCGGTGCCCTTCTCCGGCAACGCGCCGCCGGCCAGCTGCACGTTCATCCACTTGGCCAGGTCGTGCACGCTGGCGTAGATGCCGCCGGCGCCCGGATCGTTGCTCCAGGCCATCGGCGGCACCGGCTTGAGATCCTTGAAGTTCTCCTTGGCGTAGCCGGTGGCCACGTTCATGCCGGGGCGGATGTCGTTCTTGTCGATCAGCGACTCGTCCATGCCGACCGGCTGGAAGATATGCGTGCGGATGTAGTCGGCGTAGCTCTGGCCCGAGGCCTGCTCGATCACCAGCGTGGCCACGGCAAACAGGATGTTGTCGTAGGCGTAGCCGCTGCGGAAACCGTGCTTGATCGGCACGTTCTTCAGGCGCTCGACCACTTCCCTGGTGGAGTACGAGGTCGGCGGCCAGTACAGCAGGTCACCGGCGCCCAGCGACAAGCCGCTGCGGTGGGCGAGCAGGTCGCGGATGCGCATCTCGTGGGTGACGTACGGGTCGGACATGCGGAACCACGGCAGGTGGTCGATCACCCGGTCGTCCATCTTCAGCTTGCCGGCGTCGTCCAGCTGCTGCAGCGCCGCGGCGGTGAACGCCTTGGTGTTGGAGGCGATCGCGAACAGCGTATGCGCGTCCACCGGCTGCTTCGGATCCAGCGACTTGTCGCCGAACCCCTGCTCCATCACCACCTTGCCGTCCTTGACGATGGCCACGGCGATGCCCGGCACGCCGAAGGTGCTGCGGGCGCTGTCCACATAGGCAGCGAAGTCGGCCAGGTCCGGCGGCAGCGCGGGGCGCGCGGTGTCGTTGATGCCGATGGGCGGCGGCGTGCCTTTGGCCGGCGCGCTCTGCGCCGCGGCACCGCAAACCACCACCAGCAACGCGGCAGCGATGGCCGCGCGCAAGGAAACTCCACTGGACATAGACACCCCCTGGGCGATCACGAATCGATCCAGCCACTATCGCGGCATTGCCCCCGGCCTGCCTAGGTGGTCGAGGCTGCGAATTCGGCTATGCGCGGACCGATTTTCGGCGATTCGCCGGCCCATAGTGGTTCCACAGGCTCCTAGGGTCTGCGGTGTGGCAGTTCACGCCCGCACGGCGCTTCGACGCCGACGACCTGGCGGCCTTCCTCGACCGCCTGCGCGCACGCTCGACGGCCAGCCGCTGTGGCATGCACGGGAAGTGCGCCACGCGAGTTTCCGCTGCACCGAGTACGTGGCGCTGGCGCGCGCACACGGCGTGGCCACCGTGTTCACCGACTCGCCCGGGCACCCATCGCTGGCCGACCTTACCGGCCCGTTCGCCCACGCCCGGCTGATGCACAGCCAGGCCGACGAGCCGCACGGCTATCCCGTCGCCGCGCTCGACGCGTGGGCGGAACGTGCTACAAAGTGGCGCGCGGGCGGCGACCCGCCGGAGCTGCCGCACGTGGAGGCGCCGCGCCCGAAGCAGACCCCGCGCGACGTGTTCGTGTATTTCATCAGTGCCGCCAAGGCGCGCAACCCTGCCGCAGCAATGGCATTGCACGCGCGGCGCACGCACGCGCGGCGCGCGGTGCATCATCACCGGCGGCACGCCGCCGCAGGTGTACTACTACACCGACGACCACTGCCGCAGCTTCCGCCGCATCGAGGGCCACCGATGAGCGCGCGCGACGCCCGCCTCG
>WOYI011371581.1_pt3 | contig 10534 bp, 11 predicted proteins | sample 6423411 | NCBI WGS metagenome assembly WOYI01 (sample SAMN13441803, study PRJNA592873) | oil field metagenome | biome: oil field; feature: oil-well bore; material: oil-contaminated soil; isolation source: oil-contaminated soil from oil-well borehole | place: Germany: Wietze | collected 2016-10-18 ... | reverse complement strand
CCCCGGCTGATCTCGACCATCTCGTCGCGCGGCACGACCTTGATGCGGGCCCGATCCTGGGGCGCGCCGAGCGCGATCTCGTGCTCGTCGAGACGGTGCCAGCCCTCGAGATCGGTGTACTTCACGCCGCGCGCGTCGAGCAGCGCCACGACCGACTCCGGCGACGGGTCAGCGGGCGACCACCAGTTCGCCTGATCGACCACGAGATGCGAGATCGTCTCCATGGCGTCCGACTTGGTGTGGCCGATCAGCCCGACGGGGCCGCGCTTGATCCAGCCCGTCGCGTAGATCCCCGGGATCGCCTCGTCGTCGTCGCCGATGACCTGGCCCTCGCGGTTCGGGATGACGCCGCGCCTCTCGTCGAAGGGGATCCCGTCCAGCGGCGAACCGAAGTAGCCGACCGCGCGGTACAGCGCGCCGACCGCCACCTCGCGGATCTCGCCGGTCCCGAGCACGCCGCCCGCGCCATCCGGCTTGGTGCGCTCGTACCTGAAACCAGTCACGCCGGTTTCAGGCGTTCCGAGCACCTCGACCGGCCGCGCGTGGAAGTGCAGGTGCAAGCGGCGGGACGCCGAGCCCACCGGGCGCCGCCGCCACTCCGAGAGCACCTTGTCGATCACGAAGACCTGCTTGTTCGTCTCGATCGCGGTCCTCGAGGCGTCGTCGTAGTCGAAGTCCTCATCGTGCACGATCATGTCCACGTCGCGCAGCTCGCCGAGCTCGCGCAGCTCGAGCGGCGTGAACTTCACCTGCATCGGGCCGCGGCGGCCGAAGACGTGCACGTCGGTCACGGGCGACTTCTTCAAACCCTCGTAGACGTTCGCGGGGATCTCGGTCGGCAGCAGGTCATCCGGGTGCTTGGCCAGCATGCGCGCGACGTCGAGGGCGACGTTGCCATTGCCGATCACCGCGACCGACTCCGATTCGAGCGGCCAGTCACGCGGGTAGTCGGGATGCCCGTCGTACCAGCTGACGAAATCGGCGGCGCCGTAGCTGCGCGGCAGCTCGATGCCGGGGATGTCGAGTGCCGCATCCCGGATCGCCCCCGTCGAGAAGATCACGGCGTTGTAGTGCTGCTTCAGATCATCCAGGGTGAGATCGCGCCCGAATCGCACATTGCCGAAGATGCGGATGTCGCCGCGATCGAGCACATCGCGCAGCGCGGCGATGATCCCCTTGATGCGCGGGTGGTCGGGCGCGACCCCGTACCGGACCAGCCCGTACGGCGCAGGCAGCTGGTCGAACAGGTCGATGGAGACGTCGAACTCGCGCTCCTGCTTGAGCAGGATGTCGGCCGCGTAGATGCCGGCGGGGCCCGCGCCGACGATGGCGAGGCGGAGAGTGGTCATGCGATGTCCTCACAGGTGCGGCGAGCGGATGCCACGGCTCAGGCCGAGCGTTCGACGATCGCCTCAGCGAACTGGGTGAGGGCCTTCTTGACAGGCCCGGACGGAAGAGGATCGAGCGCGGAGACCGCGTCGGCGGCCCAGCGGCGGGCCTCGACCAGGGTGGCATGGCTGACCCGGTGCTCGCGCAGCTGGGCGACGGCGACCGCGAAGTCCGCGTCGGCTTCGGCGTCCGAGCCGGACTCGGATGCGGCGTCCAGCTCGATGCGCGCGAGCAGTGCGGCAGCCCCGGCATCCGTCGAGGCTTCGCGGCGCAGGTACAGCAGCGGCAGCGTCGGGACCCCGGACCGCAGATCGGTTCCCGCCAATTTGCCGGTCTGCTCGCTCTCGGCCGAGAGGTCGATGATGTCGTCGACGAGTTGGAAGGCGACGCCGAGCCGCTCGCCGAAGTCCCACACCGGCTGCTGGAAATCCTCGGGAGCATCGGAGAAGATCACTCCGAGCACAGCCGCCAGCGAGATGAGCGAACCGGTCTTGTCGGCCAGCACCTTCAGATAGTGCGCGATCGGATCCTCGTCCGGCTTGGGCCCGGTCGTCTCGTGCAGCTGACCGCGCACGAGCCGTTCGAAGGTCTCGGCCTGCAGTTCGAGGCCGCGGCCGCCGAGGCTGGCGATGATCTTGCTGGCCCGGGCGAAGAGCAGGTCGCCGGTGAGGATCGCGACCGAGTTGCCCCACACCGTCTGCGCGCTCGGGACGCCACGGCGCAACTGCGCCTCGTCCATCACATCGTCGTGGTACAGCGAGGCGAGGTGCGTGAGCTCCACGGCCTCCGCGGCACGGATCACGGAAGGGTTGTTGCCGGAGCCGAGCTGCGCGGTGAGGAGCGTGAGGGTCGGGCGGACGCGTTTGCCGCCCGCCTCGAGCAGGTAGCGGCTCGTGACATCCGCGATGTCGTCGGTGAAGCTCATCTCGGCCAGCAGGCCGCGCTCGACCTCGGTCAGACCGCGTTCGATCGCCGCCGCGAACTTGCGCTCCCCGCTCGAGGCGAACAGCTTCTCGCCGAGCCCGAGGGACGAACTGAGCGTGTTGCTGCGACGGGCCACCCGGGGGCTCGGATTCACCGGATCACCGGGCCCTGGTCGCTGTGCGCTTCGCCGTGGACGCGCGGATGGCGGGGTCCTCCGGCTTGCGGCCGCGGTGGAGGGCCACCACCCCTGCGGTCAGGTTGCGGTAGGCGACCCGCGTGAATCCGACTCCCCGGATCCACTGGCTCAGCGTGCCCTGATCGGGCCAGTTGCTGATCGACTCTGCGAGGTAGTCGTAGGCCTCGGCATCGGAGCTGACGACGTTCGCGATCACCGGCATCACGTACTTCGTGTACGCCTGGTATCCCATCCGGAGCAGGGCGCGCGGCGGCTTGGAGAACTCGCACACCACGAGCCGCCCTCCCGGCTTGAGCACCCGGTACATCTCCGCGAGCGCCGCCTTCGGATGCTCCACATTGCGCAGTCCGAAACTGATCGTCACGGCGTCGAACTCGTCGTCGCCGAACGGCAGCTTCTCGGCATCCGCCTGCACGAACTCGATGCGGGGATGCCGCTGGCGCCCCGCCGCGATCATCCCGGGCGAGAAGTCCACGGCGACGACCGTGGCACCGGTGCGGCCGAGGGCGGCGCTCGATGTGCCCGTTCCGGCAGCGACATCCAGGATGCGCTCACCCGGCTGCGGGTCGACGGCGCGCACCGTGGCGATCCGCCACAGCGCCGCGTTGCCGACCGACATCACGGCGTTGGTGCGGTCGTAGTGCTTGGCGACATCGTCGAACATGCCGGCGACCTCGTCCGGCTGCTTGTCCATCTCGGCTCTGGCCACCTGTCCAGCCTACTGAAACCCGCGCTGGAGCTTTGGGGCGAGCGGCCATTTCCGGCTGACGAGGCGACCCAGCGCCGACGGGCGTCTCGCCCGTCGGTTCACCGTAGGCTGAAACACGTGGACATCCCCGCGTTGACCGTCGAAACCCACGCGGTCGACCACGAGATCGCCTCGCTGCTGCCGATCCTCGACCCGCGCACGCCGTTGCTGTTCATCCGCCGCGGCGATGGCGTCGCGGGCATCGGCGAGGCCCTCCGGCTGGAGTTCCGCGGGCCCGACCGCATCCGCGATGCTGCGGACGCCTGGCGCGCGGTCGCCGCGGCCGCCGCGGTCACCGACTCGGTCGGCCTCTCCGGCTCCGGGCTCGTCGCCTTCGGAGCTTTCGCCTTCGCCGACGAGTCGGAGGCCGTCAGCGTGCTGATCGTGCCCGAGGTGATCGTTGGCCGCCGCGACGGGGTGAACTGGGTGACCCGGGTCGACGGCTCCGAACTGGCGGTCGAGAAGCGGCCCCTCGGCGACGAATACCGGATCGCGCTGCACCAGGGCGGGCTGGACGGCGCCGGCTACCAGGCCGCGGTCGGGGAGGCGGTGCGCCGCATCCGGGCAGGGGAGCTCAGCAAGGTGGTGCTGGCCCGCGATCTCGTCGGCCACCTGCCCGAGCAGGCGGATCTGCGGCGGGTGCTGAGCGAGCTGGCCCTCGGCTACCCCGACACCTGGACGTTCGCGGTGGACGGCCTGCTCGGCTCCAGCCCCGAGACCCTGGTGCGCGTCAGCCACGGCATCGTCAGCGCGCGCGTGCTCGCCGGCAGCATCGGCCGCGGCACCGATGCCGAGGCCGACCACGACGCGGCCCTCGCGCTCGCGACCTCCACCAAGGATCTCGACGAGCACCGCTTCGCCGTGCAGAGCGTGCTCGCCTCGCTCTCCGGCCACGCGACCGGCGTCGTGGCCAGCGAACTGCCGTTCGCGCTCAAGCTGCCGAACATCTGGCACCTCGCCTCTGACGTGGAGGGGACCCTGTCCGACGGTTCGTCGGCGCTCGACCTGGCGGCCGCTCTGCACCCGACAGCGGCCGTCGCGGGGGCGCCCCGCGAGGCGGCGCTGGGCGTCATCCGGGACCTCGAACCGATCGACCGCCGACGCTTCGCCGGACCGGTCGGCTGGGTGGATGCCCACGGGGGCGGCAAGTGGGCGATCGCCCTGCGCTCGGCCGAGGTCGCCCGGGATGGCAGGATCACGGCCTACGCGGGCGCCGGGATCGTCGCCGACTCCGACCCGGCGCGCGAACTCGCCGAGACGCGGCTCAAGTTCCGCCCGATCGTGGAGGCGTTCGGGTAGGGCCCGAGCGCGGCCTCAGCGAGCCGCTCCAGGAATGTCACTTGCCCGCACTACCGTGACGTCTAGACGTCAAGGAGTGAATGTTGACCCGTTTCAGGCCCGGCCAGGTGCGCGATACGGTGGTCGACTGCCTCACTCGTTCCGGGGATCATGGCGCAACGATCGCTGAGATCCGAGATCACTTTCAGCGGATCTCGTCCTCTCCTCCTCCTGAATCGTCGATACGGTCCTCTCTTCGTTTGAATACACCGGAATTGTTTGAGCGAATCTCTCCCGGAAGATATCGTCTTGTGACCTCGCACGTGACTCCCGAAGCAGCGCTGGCCGAGCCCGTCTACCGGTATGGGCGAAGCCAGCTCTTCCAGGGCGACGCGATCGAATGGCTCAAGGCCCAACCCCGGGAGTCCATCCACGGGGTCGTGACAGATCCTCCCTATGGGCTTGTCGAATACTCAGAGGAGGAACAAGCCAAGCTTCGTCGCCGCAGAGGCGGCAACTGGCGGATCCCACCATCATTCGACGGTCACGCGCGGTCTCCGCTTCCTCGGTTCACAACACTGAACGATGAGGACCTCCGCAGTATCGAGACGTTCTTCTGCCGGCTGGGTGGCGCCCTCCTCCCCGTTCTCCTGCCAGGGGCGCACGTCCTCATGGCGGCCAACCCACTCGTGAGCCACCTCATTTCCTACTCTCTCGATCGAGCCGGATTCGAAAGGCGGGGTGAGGTGGTTCGCCTCGTCACAACGATGCGCGGCGGCGACCGGCCCAAGAACGCTCACGCCGAGTTCCCTGACGTGAGCGTCATGCCCCGGTCGATGTGGGAGCCTTGGCTCCTGTTCCGCAAGCCGTTCGAGGGAACAGTCGCGTCGAATCTGCGCAGGCACGGAACAGGTGGGCTGAGGCGGATTTCGGGCCAGCAGCCGTTCGGCGATGTCATCAGGTCCAGCCCCACACAATCGCGAGAGCGAGCGATCGCCAACCATCCGTCGTTGAAGCCACAGGCCTTTCTCCGCCAAGTCGTCCGAGCAATCCTCCCGACCGGGGAGGGCATCGTCTTGGATCCCTTTGCGGGTTCCGGCTCGACGCTGGCAGCCGCGGAAGCTGTCGGTTACCAGTCCATGGGCGTTGAACTCGATCCGGTGTATGTGGATCTGGCCAAGCAATCCATCGCTCGGCTCGCGCACTTGCCGGACAAGGGTCTAACGGTCGAGGTAGACCCAGGAGTTTCGGAGTTTCGCGATTCCGTCGCGATCTAACGTCGCCGTCCGAGTTCCGAGCTCGCCGCGCTCGTTCTTTCGAAAGTCACCCACCTCGACTTCGCCCAGGTAGACCTCGCGAAACCTCAGGGGGGCCCGACTCCCAACCGGCTCGCTGTCGTTGTCCACCTCGTAGACGAAGACGCACATCCACTGCTTGCGAGCGCCGTGGGTATCGACAGCGCCGCCTGCCTTCCTGGTCGACTTGATCTCCACGCCTTCATCGCCCGACTTCACCCGATCGTTCGGGTAGCGGCCTTCGACAATCAGGTCGGGATGGCCATTGTGGTAGCCGTTCACGACGAGCGAGCGGGAGTGCTTGGCCAGCGACTCCGTGAGCATGTCCGAGACGGTTCCGGAGAGGTTCGCAGGCCGCAGCATGTCGTCCAGGCGCGACAACCCTCGGCCCCGCAAGAAGGAGTTCACGTCGTTGAAGAAGTCATAGATGTCCTGCATCGCCGATTGAAAATCGAGCACCCGCAGGTTGTACGGCAGTCGGGCATCCTCGTTGAACAACGAAGGGTTGACGCGCTGACCCGCTGACGGCATGGGCTCATGCTAGGGGACCACGCGCGGCTGCCGTCGGTCCCGGACGCCGCCCGGTCCTGGCGGAGTCGGCGCCGAGCCGATCCGCCAGTCACCGGCGGCTACTCGGCAGCCAGCCTCTTCTTCTGCGCCGCCACGTCGTAGTCTGCGGCCGGCCAGTCCTGCCGGAGGTCGCCCAGCGCATCCAGCAGCAGCTGCTGCACCGCCAGTCGCGCGTACCACTTGCGGTCGGCGGGGACCACGTACCAGGGGGCGGCATCCGTCGAGGTGCGCCGGATCGCGATCTGGTACGCCTCCATGAAGGCCGGCCACAGCACCCGGTCGTCCAGATCGCCCGGGTTGAACTTCCAGTGCTTGGTCGGGTCGTCGAGGCGCGCGGCCAGGCGCTTCTTCTGCTCGCCTTGCGAGATGTGCAGCATGACCTTGACGACGGTGGTGCCGTCGGCCACCAGCTGGTTCTCGAACTCCACGATCTGCCCGTAGCGCGCCTCGATCACCTCGGGCGTCGAGAAGCGGCGCACCTTCTGCACCAGCACGTCCTCGTAGTGCGAGCGGTCGAAGACGCCGAGCATCCCGGGCTCCGGCAGCTGCTTGCGGATGCGCCAGAGGAAGTCGTGCGCCTCCTCCTGGGCGGTCGGCGCCTTGAACGACGCGATGTGCACGCCGTAGGGATTCACCGAGCCGACCACGTGCCCGACGACGCCGCTCTTGCCGGCGGTGTCCATCGCCTGGAGCACCAGCAGCACCCGCCGCCGGTCGCCCAGCAGCCCGTTGACGTAGAGCTTCTCCTGCAGCTCGGCGAGTTCGCCGGCGCCGGCGGCGAGCGATTTCTCGCCCTCCTTCTTGCCGCTTCCCTTGCCGGGGCCGTCGAATCCGGGGGTGGATGCCGTGTCCACCGCCGCGAGGTCGACGTCGTCGCCGGCGCGCAGGAGGGGTTCGACGCCGCGGAGGTGGCTCATGGGGCCACGCTAGTGCCTGAGGCGGCGGCCCTTCCCTCCCCAGGATCAGGGGCCAACCGGGTCGCACCAGCGCATCCAAGTGACCGGAGCCGACGGCGCGACTCGAGCAGGATCTCGATCATGATGACAGGATCGGATCTAGTTATACCGCGTTATACTTCTCGCATGAAGACCGCCATCTCGGTGCCCGACGGCACCTTTGCGAGCGTCGACCGATGGGCGGCGCGCCTCGGCATCAGCCGATCCGAGTTCTACAGCACCGCGGCCGCTCGATGGCTCAGGGAGATCGAGTCCGAGGGGCTCACGGCGGCGGTTGACGCAGCTCTCGAACGCTCCGGTGATGACGCACGGCGCGAATCGACCCGGCTCGGCGAAATCGGTGCCGGGCGCCTGACGGCGCTCACCGAGGCCGACGAATGGTGACCGGCCATGGTTCGATCAGCAGGGGATCGATCTGCTGGGCCGAGTTGGGCCTCCCGCTGGGCAGCGCACCGGCGAAGCGCCGACCGGTTCTCGTCATCCAGGCTGATCCTTACCTGCGCAGCGGGATCTCCACGTTGACAATCGCCATCATCACCTCCAACACCCGGTTGGCCGAATTGCCGGGTAACGTGTTCATCCCCGCCAGCGCATCGGGATTGCCCAAGGACTCGGTCGTGAACGTCACGCAACTGCTGACACTCGACCGTTCGACACTGGACGACCCCGCGTCCGAGCTTCCTGCTCACCTGCTGAGTGAAGTGGATTCCGGACTTCGACAGGCCCTCGCGCTCTGACCCGGGCTCACCCCGGCGCGCCGCGATGGGCGGCGACATCACTCAGCGGGACAGCGGCACCTCGATCAGCACCTGGCCGGGGGACGGGGTCAGGGCGGGGCCCAGCTCGCCGCGATGGACCACCCTCCGGTACTCCCAGCCGTACGCCGTCGCGAGCGCTTCGAGGTCGACCCGCTGCGGGGTGAGCATGACGCGATCGAACAGTGCGGCCTCCGCGGAACCCGCCACCTCGAGCCCGTCGAAGATCGTGCCGCCGCCGTCGTTGCCGACGACGAGCTGCATGTTCGGACGCGGCTCGCCGACGCCGAGAGCCATCGAGCCGGCGTCGTGCAGCATCGCCAGGTCGCCGAGCAGAACGCGGGTGATGCCGCGTGCGTCACCGCCCGACCCTGGCCCGCCCGCCTGCTGCGCCAGCGCGATCCCGGTTGCGGTCGCGATCGTGCCATCGATGCCGGCCAGGCCGCGGTTGGCATGCACGGGGATCTTCTTGCCCGGCACCACCTGGTCGAGCTCGCGGATGAGCCGCGACGACGCCAGCACGAGGCGGTCGTGCGGCCAGCTGGCATTCCAGACCGCGAGCGCGAGGCTCCGCCGCGTGACCGGGGCGCGCAGCGCCGCCAGCTGGGTGCGCGCGAAAGCGGCGCGCTGGCGGTAATCGTCGCTCAGGACTGCGCCGGGAGCCGCGTCATCCAGTCCATCGAGGATCGCGCGCGAGGCCATCACCCAGCGCCCGACCCACCCGCGGGAGGCCTCAACGGCGGCCGGATCGTCGGCGATAGCGACGGCATCCGCGAAGCGGCTCACCCGGTGGCCCGGGTTGTAGTCCTCGCGTCCGGGGCTCCTGACGACGATCGCCTCGACCCCGTCGCGCTGGATCAGCGCCGGGATCTCGCGGCTGAGGGTCGGATGCCCGAACACCACGACGCGCTCGACCCGGTTCCCGAAGTTCCCGGACCCGATCACCTGGCGGTAGGCCGCGACCAGGTTCGGCCCGAAGCGCGCGCCGCTGCTCACCTCGGCCAGCAGCGGAGCGCCAAGAGCCCGGGCGGCGGCCTCGGCCACCCCTCCCGCCCCCGTTCCCGCAACGACGACCGTGCCGGGCCGCGGCTGCAGTTCGAGCACCTCGAGCGGCGCCGGCGTCGGCTGCCAGACCCCTTGCTCGATGTCGGGCAGCGGCTGCGGAGCCGACAGCGGCTCCCGGAAAGCCAGATTCACATGACGCGGCCCGCGGATGCCTGCCAGCACTTCGGTGACGAGCGCTCGGGCGGCGTCCTCCTCGCCCGGGTCGCCCACCGGGGCGTCGATCTCCCAGGATCTCTCGGAAGCAGCCCCGAAGATCCCCCGCTGCACGGTCGTCTGGTTGGAGCCGATGCCGCGCAGCTCCTCGGGCCGGTCGGCGCTCAGGACGATCAGGGGCACGCCGGAGTGGGCCGCCTCCAGCACCGCGGGGTGCAGCTCGGCGACCGCGGTTCCCGAGGTGGTGACGAGCAGGACGGGGCGCCCCGTCTCAACGGCGAGGCCGAGAGCGAGGAAGCCGGCGGAGCGCTCGTCGATGCGCACCCGGAGGTTCAGCAGCCCCGCACGCTCGAACCGGGCGGCAGCGAGCGCCAGCGCCTGCGAGCGCGAACCCGGGCTGAGGACGAGCTCGGTGACGCCGCGCTGCACGAATTCGCCGAGCATGGCCGTGGCGACAGCGCTCGCCGGAGAGGCGGGGCGGGCGGGCGACTGCGCTCCGAACCCGCGGCGGTCAGTCCCCCGGCTTGTCATCGCGGGACTCGTTGAGCTTTCTCTCGAGCTCGCGGATGCGCTTCTCCTGCTCCTGCTCGCGGCGCAGCCGACCGAGGAATTCCGGGTCGTCGTCGGGGGCGATCGGGCCGGCGCGGCGCGGGGCGGACGCGGCAGCCGACGGCGCCATCCCTTCGCCCTTGCGCAGACGGCCGACGAAGAACCAGAGCACGGGCCCCACCACCGGCAGCACGATCGCGAGCGCCAGCCACAGGCCGCGCGGCAGACCCCGGATGCGATCGCGCTCGATCACCGCGATGTCGACGACCGCGAAGATCATCAGCAGCACGATGATCGGAGCGAGCACCTTAGCCATGCTGGGAGTCTAGATCGGCTCACCGGTACGGCGCTTAGACTGGCTCCCGTGCGCGCGTGGATCCTGTACTCCGGCCTCCGGATCGGCGTGTTCCTGGTGCTCTTCGCCGCGCTCTACGCCGTGACCGCGACGATCGGCCTGAACCCGGCATGGGCGATCGCCGCCGTCACCGCCGCGGTGCTCGCGCTGTGCATCTCGTACATCTTCTTCAAGCCGCTGCGGGACCGGGTCGCGCTCTCGGTCGCCGAGGCGAGGACGGGCGCAGCCAAGGCGCCGGTCGCGAAGACCGGCAGCGACGAGGACGTCGAGGATGCGGCCCGCGGCGACTGAGCCGCATCAG
>WOYI010844933.1_pt1 | contig 10535 bp, 9 predicted proteins | sample 6423411 | NCBI WGS metagenome assembly WOYI01 (sample SAMN13441803, study PRJNA592873) | oil field metagenome | biome: oil field; feature: oil-well bore; material: oil-contaminated soil; isolation source: oil-contaminated soil from oil-well borehole | place: Germany: Wietze | collected 2016-10-18 ... | reverse complement strand
CCACGGCCTTCATCAGGCCGATGTTGCCTTCCTGGATCAGGTCGAGGAATTGCAGACCGCGGTTGGTGTATTTCTTGGCGATGGAGATGACCAGGCGCAGGTTGGCCTCGATCATGTCGCGCTTGGCGCGGCGTGCCTTGGCTTCGCCGTTAGTCATCTGGCGGTTGATCTCTTTCAGGTCGACGATGGGAATGCCCACGCGCTGCTGCAGGGCGATCATCTGCTTCTGCTGGTCGACGATGGCGGCTTCGTGGCGCGACAGCGTTTCACTGTAGGGCTTCTTGGCCGCGATCTCGCGCTGCACCCACTCCAGATTGAGTTCGTTGGAGGGGAATGATTTGATGAAGTGCGGACGCGGCATGTGCGATTTGGTGACGCACAGTGTCTGGATGGCGCGCTCACTGGCGCGCACTTCTTCCACCATCTTGCGCATGGTGTCGCACAAGGCATCCACTTGCTTGGCGGAGAAACGGAACTGCATCAGTTCGTCGGAGATCTGCTGCTGCAGCTTGTCGTATTGCTTGCTGCGGTAGCCGAACTTCTCGTAAGCCTTGCCCATCTTGGTGAACAGATCGCCGATCACAGCAAAACGGGCCAGCGCATCCGCGCGCAGTTGGGCAAGATTGGCAGCCGCGACAGCCGCTGCGGCTTCTGCTTGCGCTTCCTCATCTTCTTCTTCGCTATCGGAATCTTCGTCTTCCGATTCGGAATCGTCGCTCGAATCGCTGTCGCTGCTGTCGTCGTCCTTGCCGATCTTGGCTTCATCCTCACCGTCAACGAAACCGTCGATCAGTTCGTCCACCTTCATCTCTTCGTTGGCGATCTTTTGCGCCAGCAGCAGAATCTCTGCAATCGTCGCCGGGCAAGCGGAAATAGCCATGATCATGTGCTTCAGGCCATCTTCGATGCGTTTGGCGATCTCGATCTCGTCTTGGCGAGTGAGCAGATTGACCACCCCCATCTCGCGCATGTACATGCGCACGGGGTCGGTGGTACGTCCGAACTCAGAGTCGACCGTGGAAATGGCGGCTTCGGCTTCGGCGGCGGCATCCTCGTCGGCGACGGGCGGTGCCACTTCGTTCATCACCATCGACTCGCTGTCCGGCGCGACGTCGCACACGGAGATACCCATGTCGTTGATCATGCTGACCACGCCCTCGACCTGCTCGACTTCCAGCATGTCAGGCAGATGGTCGTTGATTTCGGCGAAGGTCAGATAGCCGCGTTCCTTGCCCAGCAGGATCAGCGCTTTCAGGCGCGTGCGACGTTCTTCGATGTCTTGAGAATTGTCGCTTTGCTTGCTGGTGACTTCCGCAGTCTTGGCTTTTGCACCGGCAGTTTTGCCGACGTTTTTGGCTGCGGCGCTCGCTGTTTCAAGCTTGTCCTCGCCTGCGGTTTTCTTTGCCGGAGTAGTGGTTTTGTTTTTTTGCTGAGTCGCCATGCTCGGTTCCCAGAATTAAATTGATTAGCGGGCGGTCGAGTCTGGTGACCGCCAAAAGGGCGCGGATTATAGCAGATTTATTCAACTTTTCCGAAGGTTAGCTTCAAACAATGCCCATATGACCGGATGCAATTACCGTGCCTACTCCCTGCTTTCAGCTCATTCCCGCCTTCAATTGCTGCAATGTCTCACTGAGTTGCGCATGCCGCTCGCGTTCGGCCGGACTCATCCCGGTCAGCCCCTTGGCCAGCAGCGCCGCCATTTCACTTTCTATCTCTGCGCGCCGGATGTTCCGCATCAACCCCGCGAAGTCCGCATCGATGTCGTAATCATCGCCCAACTGCATAACGCCGCCCTGCACCGATGCAAAAACAGACGCATATGCCGTATCCTGAAAATGCTGTATCAGCGCAGCGGTACTGACTTCGCTTGCGCCTTCATGCAGCCAATCGACAAGCGCCGCGATGGCGGCCCCCTCGGCACTTTCACTGGACCAGTCGCGCGGCAAAGCACGGGCAAGCTCCGGCTTCATCAACAGGCAGCGCAACATGTGCCGCAATTCCGAAGGCGCATTGCGCCTGGCTTTCTGCGGCGCGGGTCGTTTCGGCGGGGCGACAGATTTGATCGACCACAGCGCTTCGAGTTCTGCCAGATCCAATCCGGCCAGCGCGGCGACTTCCTTGCGCAACAGCAAGGCGGTGGTTGGCGCCGTGATGGCAGTCAACAAAGGCTGCGCATTCTTCACCAAAGCACTCCTCCCTTCCTGGGTCGTCAAGTCGACTTGCGCGGCCAACTCGCGCAGCAGATAACCGGACAGCGTCAATGAATCATCCAATTCATGCTCGAAAGCTTCGGTGCCGAATTCTCGGATATAGGAATCCGGGTCATGCTCTTCCGGCAGGAACAGGAAGCCGATGCGCTTGCCGTCCTGCAATTGCGGCAATGAATTTTCCAGCGCACGCCAGGCCGCTTTACGGCCCGCACGGTCACCGTCGAAGCAAAACACCAGTTGATCGCACAGCCGCATCAGTTTCTGCGCATGGAAAGGCGTCGTCGCCGTTCCCAGTGTCGCCACCGCATACTCCACACCGTGCTGCGCGAGCGCCACCACATCCATGTAGCCTTCCACCACAACCACCCGCTGCCGGGCACGGATCGCCTTTTGCGCTTGATACAGGCCGTAGAGTTCGCGGCCTTTTTCGAACAGCGTGGTCTCCGGTGAATTCAGATATTTCGGTTCGCCCTTGTCCAGCACACGCCCGCCGAAGCCGATGATCTGGCCGCGCACATTGACGATGGGGAACATAATGCGGTCGCGGAAACGGTCATAACGTTTGCCGCCCTCGCCTTCGATCACCATGCCCGTCTCGACCAGAGACGCATCCTGATAGTTGCCCACAGCCGCCTTCAGCGGCTGCCAGTCATCCGGTGCGTAACCGATACCGAAACGCGCCGCCACTTCACCCGAAAGCCCCCGACCTTTGAGATAGTCGATTGCGCGCGGATTCTTTTTCAGCTGATCCCGGTAATAGCGCGAGGCCGTTTGCATCAGCTCGTACAGATCGAGCGCAACTTTGTGCTGCGGTGTATTTGAAGCTTCGCGCGGCACTTCAAGACCGATGCCCTTGGCGAGATATTCCACCGCCTCGACGAAGCCCATGCCGACGTGTTCCATGACAAAACCGATGGCCGTGCCGTGCGCGCCGCAACCGAAACAGTGATAGAACTGTTTGCTCTGACTGACGGTGAACGAAGGGGATTTCTCGTTATGGAAAGGACAGCAGGCGACGTAGTTGGCACCTGCTTTCTTCAACGGTACATAACGATCAATGACATCGACGATGTCGAGACGGTTGAGCAGATCCTGAATGAAACTTTTTGGAATCACTCCAGCCCCCGCCCGATAGAGAACCACTAAATCCCGGCCGATGCCGGAACGTTTGAATTACTTGGACAGCGCAGCCTTGACCTGCCCGGACACTTTGCCCAGATCGGCACGCCCCGCCAGTTGCGGCTTGAGAATGGCCATCACTTTACCCATGTCCTGCACACCGGCGGCACCGGATGCGGCAACCGCCTGCGTGATAGCCGCAGCGACTTCCGCTTCGCTCATCTGTTGCGGCATATAGGTTTGCAGCACGGAAATCTCGAACTTCTCGACATCCGCCAATTCTTGCCGGCCTGCCGCTTCGTATTGGGTAATAGAGTCACGGCGCTGCTTGAGCATCTTGTCGATGATAGCCAGCACATCCGCATCCACAAGTTCAACGCGCTCGTCGACTTCTTTCTGCTTCATGGCGGCAAGCAGTAGACGGATCGCGCCGAGGCGGGCCGTTTCTTTGGCGCGCATCGCGGTTTTCATGTCTTCAGTGATCTGCTGTTTCAGGCTCAAAGCGCTACTCCTCAAAACAAAAGCAAAACGCCGCAACCCCGAAAGATTGCGGCGTCCGGGCGAATCCGAATCAATACATCTTCGGCGGCAGAGTCTGGCTGCGCAGACGCTTGTAATGACGCTTCACAGCGGCGGCCAGTTTGCGCTTACGCTCAGCCGTTGGCTTCTCGTAAAACTCGCGGGCACGCAGTTCGGTCAGCAGACCGGTCTTTTCTACGGAACGCTTGAAGCGGCGCATTGCCACTTCGAACGGCTCATTTTCTTTAACACGTACGGTTGTCATAGACAAACTACCTTTAACCAAAAATTCGAGGGCGCGATTCTACCGAAGATGCACCCGGCGCACAACCGGTATTTATAAGACCGTGACCCGGCCAAATTTGCGCTTGCCGACCTGGGCCACGACCACCGCCCCGGCCTTGATCTGCAGGGCTTTGTCAGTGACTTTCTCGCCATCCAGCTTCACGCCGCCTTGGCCGACCATACGGATCGCCTCCGATGTACTGGCAACCAGATCGGCCTGTTTCAGCAAATGCGCGATACCGATCATGCCTTCGCTGGACTGCACGGAGAGCTCGGGCATATCGTCCGGCAGCACACCTTTCTGGAAGCGCGCTTCGAATTCGGCCAGTGCTTCTTCGGAGGCTTGCTGCGTATGGAAGCGCGCCACGATCTCCTGCGCCAACATCACCTTGATGTCGCGCGGGTTGCGCCCCTGCGCGACTTCTTCCTTGAAGTTCGATATCTGTGCCAGGCTGCGGAACGAGAGCAGATCGTAATAGCGCCACATCAGATCGTCTGAGACCGACATGATCTTGCCGAACATCTCGGTCGGGGTGTCGGTGACGCCGATATAGTTACCCAGCGACTTGGACATCTTGTTGATGCCATCCAATCCTTCCAGCAGCGGCATGGTAAGCACGCACTGGGCCGGCTGGCCGTAATGCTTTTGCAACTCGCGCCCCATCAGCAGATTGAATTTCTGGTCGGTACCGCCGAGCTCCAGGTCAGCCTTGAGGGCGACCGAGTCGTACCCTTGCACGAGCGGATAGATGAATTCGTGGATCGCGATGGGTTGATTGCCCTTGTAGCGCCTGGAAAAATCGTCACGCTCCAGCATCTGTGCCACGGTATGTGTCGCCGCCAGACGGATCAGGTCGACCGCACTGAATTTGTCCATCCAGGCGGAGTTGAACACGACTTCGGTCTTGTCCGGGTCGAGCACCTTGAACACCTGGTCTTTGTAGCTCTCTGCATTGGCAAGCACCTGCTCGCGCGTCAAAGGCGGACGGGTCGCATTCTTGCCGGTGGGGTCGCCGATCATGCCGGTGAAGTCGCCAATCAGGAACAGGGCGTGATGCCCCAAGTCCTGCAACTGGCGCATCTTGTTCAGCAATACGGTATGTCCGAGATGCAGATCCGGGGCCGTGGGATCGAAACCGGCCTTGACACGCAGCGGACGATTTTGCGCCAGCTTCTTGACCAGTTCTGCTTCGATCAGCAGTTCATCACTACCGCGCCTGATTTGATTGAGGATTTCTTGTTGACTCATGTCGAATGACCGCTCGTCTGTTTCTTGCCCGGAGGGGTCGGGCGGATTTTGATGGGGTATCGCTTTCTGTTAAAGTAGCACCGCATATTGCAACTGGTCGCCATGCCTTCCGCATATGCGCCAGTGATGCCACCGAGGAAGCACGAATGTTACCGCAAAACACCCTGCTACACGCCCACAAGATGAAGCTGCACTGGTTCGTCACCCTGTCCACCCTGCCTCTGCTCGGGGTGTTGACGGCGTTCGGCATCATGCCTCAGACCGCTGGCTTGTCCGCATCACAATACAGCGTCATTGAGAACATTGAGTTGCCCCTCAGTGCAGCCCAGCCATCCGATGCTTCGGTGTTCTGGCGCAACGACCGCGTGCAACGCGGAGACACGGTCAGCGAACTGTTGCGCCGGATGAATGTGCAGGATCCCGCGGCAGATGAATTCCTCCGTCGCGCTCCATCGGTTCGCTCATTCCGCCAATTGCGCGTCGGCAGAACTTTGCTGGTCGAATCTGACGATGCGCACAATCTGCTCGCACTCAGATACACCGACAATGATGGCAATCAAGTGCAAGTGCTCAAAGACGGCGCAAGCTTCAGGGTAACGGAACAGGCCGCCGAGACCGAGCGCCGTGTTTTCGTTCAGACCGGCGAGATTATCAGCAGCCTGTATGCCGCCACGGATGAAGCCGGCCTGCCGGATTCAATAGCCAACCAGATGGTCGAAGTCTTCGGTGGAGATATCGACTTTCACCGCGATCTGCGCCGCCACGACAAATTCAGCGTGATCTATGAGATGAACTATTTGAACGGTGAATCGGCGCATCAAGGCCGCATTCTGGCTGCCGAGTTCGTCAATCATGGCCGCACCTTCAGCGCCTTCTATTTCGAGAACTCCAGTCATGGCGGTGACTATTTTTCACCGGACGGCAAGAGCATGCGCAAAGCCTTCCTGCGCTCGCCTATCGAGTTCTCCCGCGTCAGCTCCGGCTTCAGCCACTCCCGCTTCCATCCGGTACTGAACAAGTGGCGCGCCCACAAAGGCGTGGACTATGCCGCCCCCATCGGCACCAAGGTGCGCGCGACCGCCGACGCCGTCGTGACTTTCGTCGGCACCCGGGGAGGCTATGGCAATGTGGTCATACTGGAACATCAGCGACATTTTCAAACGGTCTATGGCCACCTTTCCAGGTTCGCGGCCAGCCTGCATCGCGGCCAGCGCGTGGCCCAGGGAGAGGTCATCGCCTATGTAGGCAAGACCGGCCTGGCCAGCGGCCCGCATTTGCATTACGAGTTCAAGGTCAGCGGCATCCAGCGCGACCCGCTGAAGGTGGCTCTGCCGGATGGCAAACCGATCAGCGAGGCACAACGCACTGCCTTTGACGAGTCCACCCGCGACCTGAACGCGCGCCTGTCGCTGTTGCGCAATACTCGCATCGCCAAACTTGATTAAGTGAAAGCGGCTCCCGATCTGTACATCGGCATCATGTCCGGCACCAGCCTGGACGGTATCGATGTCGCATTAGTCGACTTCGCCGACGAGAACGTGCAACTTCTCGCCAGTCATTTCCAGCCCTACCCAAAAATACTGAAGGATGTATTGCTCGAACTGCATCAGCCAGGCTTCGATGAAATACACCGCATGCAACTCGCCTCCATTACACTGGCACGCGCTTATGCCGATGCCACTCACGCATTATTGAACGCGACGGGCACCCCCCACCGCCACATCCGGGCCATCGGCTGCCACGGTCAGACCATCCGCCACCGGCCCGAGCAGGGCTACACGGTACAGCTCGGCAATGCCGCACTGCTGGCCGAACTGACCGGCATCCATGTGGTGAGCGACTTCCGCTCACGCGACATAGCCGCAGGCGGTCAAGGCGCTCCGCTGGTACCGGCATTCCATGACACGATGCTGCGCCATCCCGCAATCCATCGCGCCATTCTCAACATTGGCGGCATCGCCAACCTCACCGACCTGCAACCCGGCCAGAGCACGACCGGCTTCGACACGGGCCCAGGCAATCTATTGATGGATAGCTGGATTAATAAGCACCAAGGCATGCCCTACGACGAGAACGGAACATGGGCAGCCGGCGGCAAGCGCATTCCCGGATTGCTGCAGCGCATGATGTCCGAGCCATATTTTTCCGAGTTGCCCCCCAAGAGCACCGGACGCGATCTGTTCAATCCGGCGTGGCTGGAGGATCAACTGCAAGGCACTGAAGCGCCCGCCGACGTACAGGCAACGCTGCTGGCACTCACTTGTGACAGCATCGCTGATGCCGTTGTCCGATTCTGTGCCGGCACAGAGGAGCTATACCTGTGCGGGGGGGGGGCGCACAACGCCGCATTGGCGTCTCGACTGCAGCTGCGATTGCCGCATTGCCTTATCCGGAAGACAGACACACTGGGCATTCCCGCCGACTGGATGGAGGCGATCGCGTTTGCCTGGCTGGCGCGCCAGAGCATGCACCTGCGTGCCGGCAACCTGCCGGAAGCCACAGGCGCATCGCACCCCTGCGTGCTGGGCGCGATCCACCCCGCATAAAACAAAACGGGACGCTTGCGCGCCCCGTTCCTGCCTTCAACAACAATCAGCTTATGCCGAGAATGAAGACCCGCAACCACAAGTGGTCGTTGCATTGGGGTTCTTGATCACGAACTGCGAACCTTCCAAACCCTCGGTGTAATCGATCTCGGCACCGACCAGATATTGGAAGCTCATCGGATCAACCAACAGTTGAACGCCGTTCTTGTCCATCACTGTATCGTCTTCATTCACCACTTCATCAAATGTGAAGCCATACTGGAAACCGGAACAGCCGCCACCGGTGACGAACACGCGCAGCTTCAGCCCGGCATTCCCCTCTTCCTCGATCAACTGCTTCACCTTGTTGGCGGCGCTGTCGGTAAACAACAGCGGTTCTTGCATTTCAGTCACTGCATTCATGGTTGTACTCCTTGTCTTTTATTACGATTCAGCACCGCTCACCTTGAGCGACACGACTTTTTCCGAGGCCTCATTGATGTGCACCAGCTTACCTTCGACGATGGCACCCAACTGAATCTCCAGCGTTTTGTACCTTACATCGCCAGTGACCTTGGCTTTGCTTTGAAGTTCCAGATACTCGGATGCCTGGATTGGCCCGGTCACCATACCGTTGACCACCAGATGTGTTACGCTGATCTCACCGTGCACCCGCGCCTGCTCGCTCAACACCAGCGTACTGGCCTTGGCAGGATCCGCGATAACGCTGCCACTGACTTCCCCGTCCACGCGCAATCCACCTGAAAAGTGGATATCTCCATTGACCCGAGTCCCTACGCCTATCAAGGAATCGATGCGATTTTGCGGTTTGCTGTGTTTACTGAACATCTGGCCACTCCATTATGAAAGCAATACCGTCTGCGTCACCTTGGGTTCCTGCATACCCTTCTCGAAGACACGTATCTCCACGCTATCGATATGCACGCCATCCGGCAAGCGGAAGATGCGTTCGACGCGCTGGTAATACTTGAAATTCAGACTCTGCGCTGCGACTTCGGCCGAATTCGGCTCGGGGAATTGTAACACCACTTTTTGCCCCCCCTGATCGCCGTTGACCAGTATCTGCAGGTCGCCCTGAAACACTCTCCCGCGTCGCTGCACGCCTTGCACCAGCAGCATCTGGCAATGATATTCGCCGGGCAGACTGGCGGGTTCCAGCTTGAGGCTGTGTATGGAAAGTTCCGCATCGCGACCTGCCGTAAGCGGCAGACTCTGGAAGAAAGAGAGGTCTTCGCGCAAACGCAGGTTCTCATCGTGCAAGGCATTAACCTGATCCAGCACTTCGTCTGCCGCAGCCTGCTGGATCTGCGCCTGGCGCTCATACACCGCTATCTGGTTGGCCTGATCGGCACCCTGCGCTTCCAGTTCCTGCACTCGCTCGCGCAATACGGCGATCTCCTGCTCGGCTTCTCCGCGATGGAAACCAGCCAGCGCCATACCGGCGTCATAAGCCCACCACACCAGAAATCCAAACACCAAGACGAACGGCAACATAATGGCCCAACGCACATACCACGGCACATGCGGGCGCACTGCAAGACGCGGCGCGGAGATACTGAATCTACGTTTGAATTTCTTGATCATTCTCACTTCAGGGCAATAATGGAACCAGATCGATGCCGGTATGTTCCGGCAGTCCGAATAATATATTCATGTTCTGCACCGCCTGCCCGGCCGCGCCCTTGACCAGATTATCGATGACAGACAATACCACCACGGTATCGCCGCCCTGCGGACGATGCACGGCGATACGGCAGATATTGGAGCCCCGCACGGAACGCGTTTCCGGCATCCCTCCGGCAGGCAACACATCCACGAATGCTTCCCCTGCATAGCGCCTCTCGAACAGCGCCTGCAAATCGATGTCTTTAGTCAGCCGACCGTATAACGTAGCGTGGATGCCACGAATCAAAGGTGTCAGGTGAGGCACAAAGGTCAAACCGACCGGCTTGCCGGCCACATTCGCCAGCCCCTGCTTGATCTCCGGCAAGTGGCGATGCCCCGCCACGCCATAGGCCTTGAAATTATCGCCCGCCTCGGAGAAAAGCGTCGCCACCTCAGCCTTGCGCCCGGCACCGGAGACGCCCGACTTGGAGTCCGCGATAAGCGAGTCAGGCTCGATAACGCCGGCTTCCAGCAAAGGAATGAAACCCAACTGCACTGCAGTCGGATAGCAGCCGGGATTGGCGATCAGGCGCGCATGCTTGATCTTGTCACGATTCACCTCGGGCAAGCCATACACAGCCTCTTCCACCAGATCAGGACAGGCATGGCTCATGCCGTACCATTTCTCCCATTCCGCCACATCCTTGATACGGAAGTCGGCCGCCAAGTCGATGACTTTGACACCCGCATCCAGCAAGGCTCTCACTTGTTGCATGGCGATGCCATTGGGCGTGGCAAAGAACACCACATCACATTGGTCTAGGTGTGCCTCATCGGGATGGCTGAAGGCGAAATCCACCCGCCCGCGCAGACTGGGAAACATCTGACTGACAGGCGTACCGGCATCGGCACGCGAAGTGATTGCGTGCAACGCAACCTGCGGATGCGCCAACGGGTCTGGATGATGTTCTTCTCGACTCATCGCAATGAGCGGTGTCA
>WOYI010293418.1_pt1 | contig 10535 bp, 9 predicted proteins | sample 6423411 | NCBI WGS metagenome assembly WOYI01 (sample SAMN13441803, study PRJNA592873) | oil field metagenome | biome: oil field; feature: oil-well bore; material: oil-contaminated soil; isolation source: oil-contaminated soil from oil-well borehole | place: Germany: Wietze | collected 2016-10-18 ... | reverse complement strand
GATATATTCAGCGGGCATTGAAAAACATGGACTAAATAAATATATGTTAAAGGTTATGCAAGAAGACGGTTTTACAATGAAAGAACACTATTCAAAAACATTGGATGATTTAAGAGATGTTAATTTTGAAGTGGTTGTAACCTTATGCGATCATGCAAATGAATCATGCCCCATATATCTAAAAAATGCAAAGATCTTGCACAGGGGCTTTGAAGATCCCGCGAAGATTAGTGGTACAGATGAAGAAATATTAGAGAGTTTCAGAAGAGTTCGTGATGAAATAAAATATTTTATCACACATGACTTATTAAAGATATTAAATCGGGAGTAAAAAATGCAAAGTAAAGGTGTAGGAAAAAAATTAAACCTATTAGATAGATATTTAACATTATGGATTTTTCTTGTCATGATAGTCGGTGTATCTATAGGCTATATTTATCCAGACATATCAAAATTAATGGACAAATTTACCATTGGAACAACAAATATACCTATAGCTATCGGTTTAATATTAATGATGTATCCACCCTTAGCCAAAGTAAAATATGAAGAGCTGGGCAAACTCTTTGCTCGTAAATCAATAAAAATAGTATTATTGTCATTAATTCAGAATTGGATAATAGGGCCGATTCTGATGTTTTTTATCGCCATAATTTTTTTACATGCACATAATGAATACATGATAGGCCTTATTATGATTGGACTTGCTAGATGTATTGCTATGGTAATAGTTTGGAATGATTTAGCAAAAGGTGATACAGAATATTGCGCAGCATTAGTTGCCTTCAATTCTATTTTTCAAGTTATTTTTTATTCACTTTATGCATATATTTTTGTTACTTTATTGCCTGAATTATTTGGTATAGATGGTAGAATAGTTGATATATCTATTTCTCAAATAGCAAAAAGTGTGTTTATCTACTTAGGAATACCTTTTATAGCCGGTCTTCTATCAAGATTTATTGGATTAAAAAAATGGGGAAAAGTAACCTATGAAAAGGTATTTATACCAAAAATAGCACCATTTACACTTATCTTTTTGTTGTTTACTATTATTGTTATGTTTTCTTTCAAGGGTGAATATATAGTGAGACTACCCATAGACGTCATAAAAATTGCTATCCCACTTTTAATATACTTTTTACTTATGTTTTTTATTTCCTTTGTTATATCTTCTAAAATGGGCGCAACTTATGAAGAAAGCACAACACTGAGCTTTACTGCAGCTTCAAACAATTTTGAACTTGCTATAGCTGTGTCCATATCCGTCTTTGGGATTAATTCTGGTCAAGCCTTCGCAGCAGTTATAGGTCCATTGGTCGAAGTCCCAGTTATGATCGGACTTGTTAATGTAGCTTTATATATAAAAGATAAATATTTTACCATCAGCAATCCCATTAATTAACCATCTTGTATCATCCTAATGTTCTAAAATCTGCAAGTATTTGTTTCAAAATACATTATAATCAATAATCATAAATCTACTTTGTTCTATATATTTTAATGATGTTAATGAAAAGAGTTATATTGTGAAATAAAAAGCGCATGAGACAAATAAAATAAACTTTATCTCATAATTATAAAAATACGTTGGTTGGAAAATAAAGAAATAATTTAAAAACTTTTATGATTTATATCCAAATACCTCAATTTTACTGCTTCTAGAATATGATTCTCTTTTATCATTCCATCCCCTGCCAAATCTGCTATTGTTCTTGACAATTTAATTATTTTATTTAAGGATCTTCCGGAAAGGCCATATGTTATATCTATTTTCTCTAATAATCTACTTATGGTATTATCAAATTTAATGTGCTCTCTAATATATTCGTCACTCATATGTGCGTTATATGAAAAGCCAACTCCTTTGTACCGTTCTTTTTGTAACTCAATAGCTTTTATTATTCTGCCTTTTATTATCTCGCTCGACTCTTCATTTCCCGTATAGTTATAAGATGTCAACTCTGCATCCTCCATTTTCATATGGATATCTATCCTATCAATTAAGGGGCCAGACAGCTTTGATTGATATTTTGTAATTTGGGCCTGTGTACACATACATTCTCTTTTTTTGCTCCACAAAAAGCCACAAGGACAGGGATTACAAGCTGCTATAAGCATAAACTTAGCAGGATAACGTACTGTTCTGCCAGCCCTTGCAATTGTTACATACCCATCTTCTAAAGGTTGCCTCATCACTTCTAACACAGCTCTCTTAAACTCTAATAACTCATCTAAAAATAGAATCCCATTGTGTGCATGGCTGACAAGCCCTGGACGTGCTTCCTTTGTCCCACCAATTATTGCCACATCACTTGCGGTATGATGGGGGCTTATAAAAGGTCTTCTAACAACTAAACCTCTCCTCCTCTTTAATACTCCTGCAACAGAGTGTATCTTTGTTGTCTCTAAGGCTTCTTCAAAAGAAAGTTCAGGCAAAACCCCTGGTACTCTTTTTGCAATCATTGTCTTCCCACTGCCAGGGGGACCAATCATTAGTACATTATGCATTCCGGCAGATGCTATTTCAATACCCCTTTTTGCCGATTTTTGATTTAATACATCCTTAAAATCTGGGCCTTTGTATGAGCTATCCAATAACTCCTCAAACTTCTTTGTTTTTAAAGGTGTTATAGATGATTCTCCTTGCATATATTTAAGTAGTTCATCTAATCTTTGAAATCCATAAATTGATAACCCATCCACATAGGAAGCCTCATTCATGTTTCCATCTGGCAAAATCATTCCCTCAATCCCATTGTTTCTCGCTTCAATTGCCATTGGTAAAACACCAGATACGCTTCTTATTTTGCCATCTAAAGATAATTCTCCTATTATAAGAACTTCATTAAAATTTCTTTTAATGTAACCAGCCGCTTTAAGTAGTGCAATTGCAATGGGCAAATCAAAATGGGTACCTTCTTTTCTAAAATCAGCAGGGGCTAAATTTATAGTGATGGACTTTCTAAATATATTAAAGTTTAGATTTTTTAAGGCAGCCTTGACCCTTTCTCTGCTTTCTCTAATAGCGTTATCTGCTAAACCTACTATATTAAATGATGGGAGTGCACCACTTGCGATATATGCCTCCACATCAATTAGCAAACCATCAATACCGGAAATATGGGCAGACCTGATTTTTGCAAACATTCTCTAATTATAGAGAATATAGGTAGTAAAATTTCTCATCACCTAAAAGGCTTCTAACTTTAAAGGGGAGTTTATCGAAAAGTTTTTCTATAATTTTCTTTTCCTTTTCATGCTTGTATAATTTAAGATTTGGATTTCCTAATACCTTCTTTAAATCGTTGAATGCATCTTCTGCTGTACCAATTTTATCTGCAAATCCTAAATTAACAGCCTTTGAGCCTGTAAATACTCTGCCGTCAGCATATTGAGAAAGAGTCTCGTTATCTATCTGTCTATTATCTTTTATGTCATTTATAAATTGACTATAAAGATCATCTATTGTTTCTTGTAATATCATTTTTTCATCATCGCTTATATCTTTATAAGGGGAACCAATATCTTTATATCGTCCACTCTTAATAGTCGTAACATTAATGCCAATTTTGTCCAACAATTCTTTAAAATTTGACAACTGCAGCATTACGCCAATGCTTCCTGTAAGTGTTCCTGGAAGCGTATATATTTTTTTGCATGCTGCAGCAATGTAATATCCACCAGAGGCAGCTACTGAGTCCATGGCAGCATATACAGGCACCTTCACATCCTTTAAATATCTATATATTTGTTGTGTAGGTCCGATCACTCCACCTGGAGAGTTTATCTGAATTATAAAAGCCTTAACCCTATGATTATTCTTATATTTATCCATTGTTTTAATGAATTCATTAGAATCAAGCACAACACCCTCTATCTTCAACAAAGCCACACTATCTGTAAGAATCGTCTCCTTTTTCTGACCACTCATAATGTATATAATGTCTGCAACTAATATAATTAGCAAAATCATAAAAATAATCTTCAAAACCTTCATATTTTACTCCTACGTCTATTTCTTTAATTTATCCTTTAATATTGAGCCAAGGCTAAATTTATTATTATTTTCATCATAATCTTTTAGGTACTCATTAACACTCTTTCTCTCCAATTCAAGTTTATATAAACGGACAGATAACATAATCTCTCTTCTTTTGTGATCAATATCCATAACTAATGCTTTAATTGTATCACCTATTTTAAATTCTTCCTTTGAAACAGTTTTACTCTCATCTATTTCTTTCCATTTGACTGTACCTTTTAACCCACCAGGCAAATTTACTTCTATATATCTATTTTCTATTCTTTCTATGGTGCCTTCTACCACCTTGCCTTTAGGATACAACTTATCAACTTCACTCCATGGATCTTTGGTTAATTGCTTAATGCCTAGCTGTATTTGCTCTTTAACAGGATCAATTTTTAAAATTTTTGCTTCAATCGTATCCCCTGCCTTATATAATTCTCTAATATTTTCTATCTTTTTATTCCATGATATATCACTAATTCTTATAAGACCATCTATTGCCCCTCCAAAATCAACAAACATTCCAAAATCTTTTATATCTTTGATTGTTCCTTTTACTATAGAACCTTCTGGATGTCTCTTCTTTAATTCTTCCCATGGATTGCTTTCAATTAATTTCAGTGACATTAACACGCGTCTTTTCTTATCGTCATACCCTATTACTTGTCCTTCCAAAATTGACCTTCTTTCTATCCTTTTATCATTTTTTCTAAACCATGAGATCTCCTCGTTTGGTATAAACCCATCAATCCCTTCTTCAATTTCTAAAACGTATCCATTGTTTTTTTTCGTTATAACTGACCCCTTCACCTTTGATCCTTCCTGGTATTTTGTTCTTACGCTTTCCCATGGATCCTTTGTTTTGTCTTTTATGCTAATCTCCACCTTATTATTAGTTTTGTCTACATTTAACACCACAGCCTCAACAATATCATCAACTTCTAAATAATAAGTGGGATCATTAATCTTTCTCCAACTGATATTATCTTTATATAGGAACGCATCAATAGGGCCAAGATCAACAAACGCACCATATTTTTTTAACATCTTAACTCTACCTTTTACGACATCACCAACTTTCACTTTAGCAAAAAACTCTTCACGCCTTTTTTCTTCTAATAACTCACAATATAATCTGTGAGAAGCTAAAACACTTCTGTTATCCTCGTCAATTTTTAATACTAAACACTGCAAAGTCTTGTTTATATAATAGTCATCATCTTTAAGTCGTCCCTTCTGATCTATATGCGATTTAGGGATATAAACATCAATCTCACTTAATTTACCAACAAAACCTTTGTGGGTTATTCCTTTCATTTTCACTGGCACTGCAATGTTGTTTTTCATTGCATCTTTTACATTATGCAAATCTCTTTCTATTTTCAATTCTCGTATAGACAATTCTATCTGTGCCAATGCATTTGAAACGTTTTTTACTTTAGCTTCAATCAATTCGCCTTCTTTTACAGTTATTTCACCCTCACTTATAAATTCCTCCACTGGAATAACACATTCTGTTTTTGTTCCTATACTAACCAATACCGATTGTTGGCTTATTTTAACAACCCTACCTTTCACTATTGATCCTTTTTCTAAAGGTGAAATATAATCTTCTAAAAGTTCTTCAAAATCATTTTTACCATTTATCTCGGACATAACTAACCTCATTTAAATACTCAATTACCTCATTTATTAAATAATTTGGTGTTGATGCTCCAGCTGAGATGCCTACATTGTTAATTCCTTGAAAATCTATATTATTTAAATCATTAATAGTTTCAATAAAATATGACTTCTTACAAATTTCACTACAGATTTGAAAGAGTCTATTAGTATTGCCACTGTTTTTACCACCAACAATTAACATTAGTTCTACCTTTTCCGCCGCATCCCTAGCATCTTTCTGACGCAAATAGGTTGCATTACATATAGTATCAAGAACTTTCAAGTTATCACATTTTAATGTTAATATATCCTTAATACTCATAAAAAGCTTCCTATCCTGGGTCGTTTGAGCAAGATATCCAATTTTTTCTTTTTTTCGTAATTTAATAGCCTCTAAACTTGATGAAATAACAACATATTCTCCATCAACATAGCTTATGATACCTTCAACTTCTGGATGTTTCCTGTCTCCCAAGATTACTACAAAACAACCCTCTCTGCTTAATTTTTCTGCAGCATTATAAGCTTTTTTCACAAAAGGGCAAGTGGCGTCTATTATTTTTATATTTTTTCTTTCAATATCACAATATAATTTTTTTGCTATTCCATGAGATCTTATAATTAGCAGATCACCACTATTTAACTCATTGAGGTCATATATTACCTTCACCCCTCTGCTTTCAAGTTTTGATACAACAATAGGGTTATGTATTATTGGCCCATAGGTATAGACTTTTTTATTGTTTACTAATGTTTCCTCAACCAAACTAATAGCCCTTTCCACACCAAAACAAAATCCCGCGTTTTTTGCTATCAGTATGTTCATGATATATTGCGTTCTCTCAATAAAACTTTAATTTTTTCTACTACTTGATTTAGATCCAAATCAGTTGTATCTATCAAAATGGCATCTGACACCTTCACTAAGGGAGAGCATTCTCTTGTTCTATCAATTTCATCTCTCTCCTTTATAGACTTTAATACCTCTTCGTATGTCACATTTATACCCATATTTTTCCATTCAGTAAATCTTCTTTTTGCCCGCTCCTCAATTGAAGCTGTTAAAAATATTTTTATTGTAGCATCAGGTGAAACCGCTGTGGCAATATCCCTTCCCTCAATTACAGAGGATCTTCTATTTGCTACTTCTTTTTGTTTTCGTACGAACACCTCTCTTATTGCCTCATATCTCGAAATTTTTCCTGCCATTTCAGAAATTTCTGGAGTTCTCAACTCTTTATCTAATATAAATTTTTTATCTTTTGATATAATCAACAATTTATTATTACCGCTATCATTAATAAAGTCAAAACTTGCTTCTTTTAACACATCCTGTAATTCATTAATACTAATATTATAAAATTTTAAAAGATAGGCCGCACCTCTGTACATTGCACCTGTATCAACATATTGAAATAATAGTTCTTTTGATAACATTTTGGCAATTGTACTTTTACCAGCACCTGCAGGTCCATCTATAGCTATTTTTACCATTTTTACTTAACCTCTAACATTTTTAGAAGGGATAAATATTCAGGATTTGAAACATTAATGCTACCAATATCATCAACATTTACATTTTTCCCAAACTTTTTTGCAAGCAATATATTAATCATTGCAATTCTGTGGTCACCAAAAGATTTTAAGATTATTTCTCTATCGGTTTTATCTTTCTTTAAAGGATACACTTTAAAACCATCATCATATTCTTCGATATTACCACCCAACGCATTAATATTAAAAACTATTGATTTAATCCTATCAGACTCTTTTATCCTTAATTCTTTTGCACTCCTAACTTCTACAGGGTTTTCACTGAACAAACCCAACAAAGCCACAAGAGGCAGCTCATCAATAATATTTGGGATAATTTCCCCATCAACTATAATACCTTCAAGGGAGCTATAATCAACTGTTATATCACAGACAGGCTCTATATCATATTTTTTTTCATCAACATATATTTTTGCACCCATGCTTTTTAGCACCTTTAAGAAACCTGCGCGTGTATTGTTGAAGCCTATATTTTTTATTGTTATTGAACTATTTTCAAAAATAAGCGCAGCTGCTATAAAAAAAGCTGCAGATGAAAAATCCCCAGGGACAGTAATATTATAATTCTTAAGTTCTTTTCCACCTTTTACATATATAATATCATCACAGAGACTTATATCTACACCATAGGCTGGCGCTAGAAGTTCTGTGTGATTACGTGTTTTCACTTTTTCTATATATGTTATTTCATCTGGTATTTGAACGCCTGCAAATAAAACAGCGCTTTTAACCTGTGCACTAGCAGCAGTTTGTTCAATCTTCCCGCCAAACATATCTGATTGAATTATTGTTGCTGGCAATAACCTATTTTCGTCTCGAGCAAATATTTTAGCACCCAAGCTCTTCAGTGGCATGATAACCCTATCAATTGGTCTTTTCCTTAACGAATCATCTCCAGTAATTACAAAATATTTTTTCTGAGGTGCAAGTACACCTAATAGGAGTCTTGCAGTTGTTCCTGAATTCTTGCAATCTAACACGGTAGTTGGCTCAACAAAATTTTTATAACCCCTAGAGTGCACAATAATCCTTTTTTCTTCAATTTCAGCATCTACCCCCAACATCCCAATTATTTCCAATGTTGCCAAGGTATCATAGCTTTTTAGGGGATTATAAATTATTGATGTACCTGTTGCTAACGATGAAAAGAGCAGGGCTCTGTGAGTAATAGATTTATCCGCAGGAACTTCAATCGCTCCTTTTAAAGACATTATCTTTTCAAAATTTATCATTAAAGCAACCTTCTTCTATTACTAACATCGCTAATCTTTGATATTAACGAAGACATATTATTTTCTTTTATAAGAGAAATCCACTTTTCCATGTTTTTAATAAACATCTCTGCTTTCTCTACTATATTGTCTTTGTTATCCAAAATAATATTCGCCCACATTACGGGGTCACTACCTGCAATTCTTGTAAAATCTTTAAAACCTGCACCGGTATATTTCAATGCCGAAATGTTTTCTGTTAACACAGTATCTATAAGGTTAAATGCTATTAAATGAGGCAGATGGCTAATAAGGCTAAAGATATCATCATGTAAACTTGCATTCATCTCTACAACCTGCATGCCAATCAATTCATGGATTTCCTTCAACTTACTAAACAATAATAGATTATCAGACTTAACAAGTATATGTTTTGCACCTATGAATAGGTCACGCGATGCTTTGTCAAAACCAGAAAGTTCCCCACCAGCTATAGGATGGCCTCCACAAAAAAGCAGATCATATTTTTTTGCTGCAGCTATAATAGAAAACTTAGTACTTAAAGAATCTGTTATAGGAATTGCTACTTTCCTTTCCCCAAGAACCTTAATAAAACTTAAAGCGTCTATAATAGGTAAGCAAATATATATAAGGTCTAATGGAAAGTTTAAAAAAACATCAATTTCGTCGGTTAATCCCTCAATTATTCCTTTAGACGCAGCTTTTGCTAATGTGCCTTTATCTATGTCATAGGCATATATAACAAAACCCTTATCCTTAAAAGCATAAGCAAAAGATCCACCAATAAGACCTAAACCAACAATACCTATGTTTTTAATCTTCAATACTTTTATCCATAATTTTAGCTATGTTTTTTATTTTGCTCAAAATTTTATCAAACTCATCTAAATTTATTGACTGATCACCATCGCTTAATGCTTCTTCTGGTTTTGGATGAACTTCAATCATAACACCATCAGCCCCAGCTGCCACTGCAGCTAAAGCCATTGACCCAACACAATCCTTCCTGCCCGTCCCATGGCTTGGATCAACAATAACAGGCAAATAACTATTTGCCTTTATAACCGGTATAGCTGAAAGATCTAACACATTTCTTGTCTCTGTATCAAAGCTTCTAATTCCTCTTTCACAGAGGATAATATTGTAATTACCTTCATTGGCTATATATTCAGCTGCCATTAGAAATTCCTTTATTGTTGAACAAAGACCTCTTTTCAATATAACGGGTTTTCTTAATTTTCCTACCTCAGATAGTAACCGAAAATTTTGCATATTCCTTGCCCCAATCTGAATAATATCAGAGTATTCAATAAACATATCAATATCTCTAGGGTCCATTAGCTCTGTAACAACCATAAGGTTATATGTGTCTGCTGCTTTTTTTAGATATTTTAGTCCCTCTACCCCTAATCCTTGAAAGGCGTATGGGGATGTCCGAGGCTTAAAGGCTCCGCCACGCATAACCTTCACCCCTGCCTTTTTAAGTCTCTCTGCAACATTAAAAATCATTTCTTCATTCTCTACTGAACAGGGCCCAGCAATTACAGATAAATAGCCAGCACCAAATTTCGCTGAACCCACCTGAATCAATGCATCATCTTTCCTGAAATCCCTACTTACCACCTTGTAAGGCTTCAATATAGGCACTACTTTTTCTACGCCTTCAAAGGAAACTAATGGTCTATCACCCAATGTTCTTTCATCGCCTATAGCACCTATAATAGTTCTTTCTACTCCTTCAGAAAGATGGATTTTAAAACCATAACTTTTCAATTTTGATAAAATTTTTTCTTTTTGTTCTTCTGTAGCTGTTGGCTTTAAAACTATAATCATATAGTTTCTCCCATTACCTTCATTAATTTTTTTATAAATATTTCATTTTCCTCCATTGTGCCAACTGTCACCCTTATATATTCATGCAATTGCTGTCCCATATATCTAACAATAATACCCTCTTTTAATAACCCCTCTGATACCTTCAATCCATCGCCTACAGCAACTAATATAAAATTCGCTTGACTTTTAATATAATCTAATCCCATTCTATCAAAAGA
>WOYI010683044.1_pt2 | contig 10536 bp, 8 predicted proteins | sample 6423411 | NCBI WGS metagenome assembly WOYI01 (sample SAMN13441803, study PRJNA592873) | oil field metagenome | biome: oil field; feature: oil-well bore; material: oil-contaminated soil; isolation source: oil-contaminated soil from oil-well borehole | place: Germany: Wietze | collected 2016-10-18 ... | reverse complement strand
GAGCATGAACAAGAGAGCAGTCCACATCCCCTCGCTCTGCCTGCTGGATCGCTATACCTGTGCCCACTGCTGTAAATCTCAGATCCATATCATATCTGCTCTCGAAGTCATCCTCTATAGCATCAAGCAGTCCCGTATCAAATAGACTTGTTGTTGTGGAAACCAGCAGCACCTCCTCTTCTGCGCTGCGCATATAGATATAACCTCCAATAGCCACCACCAAAACGATCACAACTAGAGTTACAGCCGCGATATTCCTCCTCATGCATATCTCACTGTCATATTTGTTAATATAATTTTCTTAACTACACTACAATCCGGAATATTTTTAGTCACAAGTATAGACCTGCCCCACGAACCTCCATTCAATCATTTCAAACAGCACACCATGCACCAGATAATGCTATCGATTGGAATGGGATTACCTGCCTGGGATCTCTCCAGAGTGATAACCACTTCCCTCTGTGCTAAAGCTGGAGTTACAAGAAAGGCTATGCTCAAGAACAAAGCTACCACAACTTTGAGCTTCCTGGTGCTCAACTTTTTCATCTCTTCATAGCGTTCCTATGGTGAACATTAGGATTTTTATAGACAACTATATATGATATATAGGAAATTAAATAAGTCATCATTTGAATTCATGCGTATGAAAAGAGGAATTAAAAAAGAAGCAGCAATAGTGTTTGTGGCGGCGTTGTTTTTTTTGCCTGCTGTGGACAGCGCTGTAACGATCCTTGGCGCAGGGGCTAGTTTTCCCTATCCCCTTATTGCCAAATGGAGCTATGAGTACAACAGACTTCGTCCTGATGTGCAGATATCTTATCAATCAATTGGCAGCGGTGGTGGAATAAATCAGATAACAAAACAAACGGTAGATTTTGGAGCAAGTGATGCACCACTGACACCTGAGGAGAGGGAAGCTGCCCCCGGGTTGCTTCATATACCTGAAACCCTCGGGGGGGTAGTGCTAGCATACAATGTTCCTGGCATAAGCGGACTCAAGCTCAGTGGTGATGTTATAGCAAAGATATTCTTAGGGCAAATAAAATATTGGAATGATCCGGAGATAAAAACGCTGAATCCAACATTGAATTTACCATCAAAGGGCATCATTGTTGTACACAGAAGTGATGGAAGTGGCACAACATTCGTTTTCAGCGATTATCTCTCAAGCGTTAGCAAAGATTGGGCCTCCCAAGTTGGAAAAGGAAAAGCGCTCAGCTGGCCTGCAGGTATGGGTGCTAAAGGCAATGAAGGTGTATCCGGGATGGTATCTCAGCTTCCCTATTCCATAGGATATGTGGAACTTACCTACGCACTCCAGAATGAAATGAAGTATGCGACCATAAAAAATAGAGATGGTTACTTTGTGAATGCAAACACCACAACAATAAAGAGCGCAGCCTCTGCGGTAAAACTACCTGAAGGCGATGAAGATTGGAGCAACGTCTCCATAGTTAATGCTCCTGGCAAAGATTCTTATCCTATCTCCACCTTCAGCTATCTCCTTGTTTATGAAAAACAGAGTGACCCCGCAAAGGGAAAAATACTGGTGGACTTCCTCACATGGGTCATACATGATGGACAAAAATACGCTGATGCTCTGCACTACGTGCCTTTACCCCCAGAGGTTGTGAAGTTAAACGAGGAAACCATAGGGATGATAGAACTATGAGAAAGTTTTTTATGTAAACAGAGTACTTCTTCCTTTAGTCGGGGTGGCTCAGCTGGTTAGAGCGCCGGACTCATAGGGAAGCTCTAACTGAGATATCCGGAGGTCGCGGGTTCAAACCCCGTCCCCGACACCAGTTTATTATGATCTGTGCGTAATTAACTATAAACGAATGAATATACTGGAGCTCAAGCGGAACTAACAGGGATCGTTGTTATCTATCTTAATACAAACGGAGACGGTAATGAAATAGCCTTGATTCTATTCAGAGAATTTTTGGAGCCAACGCAATAAAGCGCTTTAAAGAGCTCTAATAAATTTCAGCGCTCAAAACAGAGACTTCTACGAATCCTTTCCCTCCTTGCTATCCCTTACCTTCTTCATCTCCAGAAAGATCTTTCAAAAGATCCCTGTTCTCTTCTACTGCCGGATCTTACGTAATTGTCTCTATTCCTCTTTCTGGACCTCGTAGCTCTTCTATCTGTTTGCTCTGGTATTCTTCTATGATCTCTTTTGTTACAGTCTTGTTCAGCTTCATCCTCATTTACACAGTTTGTTACGTTTTCCAATCATTTTGTTTTCGTCTATCTACACTTTTCTTTTAGTTCTACATTTATTGTTATCTCTATTGTTGAGCGCCTCCTTCCTTTTTCTTTGTTCAAGTCTGTAAAGATATGCTCAATTTAATCCTTAACCCATCTTGTCACATGACCAAAATTTTCTAAAAAATAGACCATCGTTAGAAAGACCCGGCAGGCAGGGCTAGAAAAATAGCAAATTATAAACATTCAAAACAGCATGAATTTTTGTGAAACCAGGAGAATCATTGACTACAGATGCATCTTTTATTAAAATGATAGAAGAAATGTGGGAAGAGTCTACGGACGTATATGAAATTCTTGCAAAAAAAGATCTGGAGGTTGCAAGAAAAGATCTAATAAGATATCTGGAAGATCTGGAATGGCAATACAGGATGGATGAAAAAGATGCACAGTCTCTAGATTGGGCTACAGCAATAGAAGGGATCAGGCTCTTCAAAAATCTGATTTCTCCACATAATGAAAAGATAGCTGGTTTCAGCACCTTTGAATATCTATGGAAGCTAGCACAGGATGAAAAAGCGTCCACGCAAAAAGTAGAGCCAGGTTTCATCGAAGAATTCAAACACATTTTTAGAACAATAAATGGCAACTCTAGAATATCTGCTGGATGGTTAGGACCTATCCTCGAAAAAGAGAAAATAAAAGCGATAGATTTTTCACAGATAAAGGGGCGTGCCGCAGGAGTTGCGCGTTCTAACTATCTTGATGCGGTAGCAGAGCACGTATTAGAAAAGATTAACAGGTTTCCCGATGGTATAGATGAGGGATTAATAGAAAAAAGGGAGCGTAACAGGCAGAAGATCCTGGAGTACTTCGGAGCTACGATAGAAGATTGGTATGAAACAAAATGGCAATACCAGCACATTTTAAAAGGCAAGGAAGGGCTTAGCCATCTAAAGGATTTAGTACCGCTCACAGAAGAAGACATTAAAGCAATAGAACTGAGCGTTAAAAATCGGATTCCGTGGGGTGTTTCTCCTTACTACCTGTCTCTTTTCGATTTTGGATCCGCGGATAGGAAAGAGGATTACCAATTGAGATCGCAGGTCATACCAACAATGCACTACATAAAGCACATGATAGCACATCGTGATGATAGGGAATATTATTTTGACTTTATGGGAGAGCATGACACCTCTCCCATAGAGATTGTAACAAGAAGGTATCCCTTAATAGCAATACTGAAAGTTTCAGACACATGTCCCCAGATCTGCGTTTACTGTCAGAGAAATTGGAATATCACAGGACCGATGACTAGTGAAGGAACCCCATCAAGAGATAAGATAGATAGGGCTCTAGATTGGTTTGAAGAGCACAAAGCTATGAAAGATGTACTTGTTACAGGCGGAGATCCATTTGTTTTAAGCGATGATACTATAAAACATATAATGGATAGACTGAGCTCTATGGAGCACGTGTTAAGCATAAGATGGGGCACAAGAACTCCTGTTACTCTGCCTATGAGGATCACAAAAAGTTTTGCAGAAATGCTTGGTGAATACGTTGAGCCGGGCAAAAGAAACGTAGCTGTTGTCACCCATCTTGAGAGTGCTTATGAGATTACCCCAGACCTTGTTGATAGTGTCTCAAGGCTGAGGGATCAAAAAATATACGTATACAACCAGCAAGTATACTCGTTAGAAACAAGTAGAAGATTCCAGACAGCTGCCACCAGGATCGTGATGAAAAAAGCAGGTATCGATCCATACTATACGTTCTACACAAAAGGGAAGGAGGAGCATAAAGACTACCTAGTTCCAATAGCAAGGGTAGCACAGGAGCGTAAAGAAGAAGCAAGACTTTTACCAGGGATCTTTCGCACGGATGAGCCTGTATTCAATGTGCCCAGGCTTGGCAAGAACCACATACGTGCTTGGCAGGATAGAGAGATTATAGCAATAAAACCAGATGGCAGTCGTGTCTACTATATTCACCCCTGGGAAAAAGCCATTGCTCCTGCAGATCCTTGGGTGTACACCGACATACCCATCTACAGGTATCTGCAAGAGATGGAAAGTCGCGGGGAGAAGATGGAAGATTACGAAAGTATATGGTACTACTACTGACCAGTACTAACCTTTTCTCACTTACCTTCGAAGCTTGAAAGATATGCAAAGACAAGATAGCTCTGCGCTCAGTCTGCTAGAAAGTCTCTTGCTGTAGGCGGCTCTGGTTTGAGCCCCTTGCGCTCTCTTATGCTCTTTATGACCCTATCATGAAGCTCCCTTGGTAAGCGCTCAAATCCTATAACTTCAGAGCTCCATATTGCTCTGCCCGTTGTTGCACCCCTTATCGCACCCGCAAAACCGAACATCTCAGCAACAGGTGCCTTTGCAACTACTGTTGTTACCTCGCCTTCCTGATTTATCCCCTCTATAAAAGCCCTGCGTTGTTGCATCTCTGATGTTACGTTGCCCAGGTACTCTATGGGTATATTTATGTACACCCTCTGTTTCGGCTCCATTATCACAGGTTCTGCAGAGAGCATAGCACCGTATACAGCACTTCTCATGCACGGGATCATCTGGGCAGGTCCTCTGTGGATAGCATCCTCATGCAGCTTTGCATCCATCAAACGAACCTTTACTCCTATAACTCTTTCATTTGCTAGCGGTCCTCTGTCCATAGCCTCATGGAAAGCCTCCACCAGGAGCTCCATCGTCTCGTTGAGATACTGTATACCCTTTGTTGCATCTATCAATACGTTCTGGTTATAAACATCAACGATGTTTCTTGCATCCTCGGAGTCCATTCCTTTCTCTATGAAAAAATGTGCATTCTGCTTCGGGTTCTTCACCCTACCCTCAGATATCTCGTTGCCCTTTATAGCCTCAAATACCCCCTCCTCTAAAGGCTCAACCTCAACATAAACCCTGTTGTGCTTGTTAGGAGATTTTCCCTCAAAAACAGGACTTTTCTTTGACACGGACTCTTTATACACCACTATGGGCTGACTCGTATCTATGTCTACCTTCTTATCGTGAATTATCCTGTAAGTTAAGATCTCCAGGTGAAGCTCCCCCATCCCGCTAAGCAGGTACTCTCCGGTCTCCTGATTTATCTCAACGGCACACGATGGATCCTCCTTTGCTATCTCCCTCATCGCCTCAACAAGCCTTGGAAGATCTTTTGTGCTCTTGGGCTCTATAGCTAAAGTAACAACAGGATCGCTTATGTGCACAAGACGCTCAAATGGATGCAGACCCTCAAGCGAAGATATTGTTGAGCCTGCAGCGGCTACCTTTAAGCCCGATATTGCTCCTATGTTACCTGTGGGTATGTACTCTACTGACTCATAATCTGGCCCCATAAAAACTCCTATCTGCTGTGATTTCTCTGTTGCCTTTTTATCAACAGCGTAGAGGATCTCTCCCCTTCTCAGGGTACCGCTGTACACTCTTCCCACAGCTATCTCCCCAGCATGCGGATCTATTATAATCTTTGTTATCATCATCGTTAAAGGACCATCTGGATCGCATTGAAGCATTGCTCTTCCTGCTTCGCTCTCCAGATCTCCATGCCATATCTTTGGGATCCTGTACCTCTGAGCCTCCTTCGGATTCGGAAGATGCTCAGCAACCATATTCAGTACTGTTGTATATGCAGGTGACTTTTTGGCAAGCTCATCATGCCTACCAGCAGAGCAGTAATCATATATGTCTTTGAAAGTTATGTTTGTTTCCTTCATCCTTGGCACAGATATGGCCCAGTGTTGAAAAGCTGATCCGAAGGCAACGCTACCATCCTCAACCCTCAGCTGCCACTCATTTTTAAACTCATCTGGAGCAAATTTTTTGATAAGCTCGTTCACCTCTCGTATTATTTTGGCAAATCTTCTCTGCATTTCCTCAGGGCTTATCTTGAGCTCATTTATAAGCCTGTCGACCTTATTTATAAAGAGCACGGGTTTGACATTCTCTCTTAAAGCCTGTCTTATGACAGTTTCTGTCTGGGGCATAACTCCCTCAACAGCATCATCAACGATTATAACGCCATCTATAGCTCTCATAGCCCTGGTTACTTCTCCACCAAAATCAACATGCCCGGGGGTATCTATCAGGTTTATAAGATAGTCCTTGTTTCCATAGTTGTAGACCATAGACACGTTAGCGGAGTTTATCGTTATGCCTCTTGCCTGCTCCTGCTCATCGAAGTCCATGAATAGCTGCTTACCCGCCATCTTCTCAGATATTATACCCGCACCAGCTATAAGCGCATCAGATAGCGTTGTTTTACCATGATCTATGTGTGCTGCTGTCCCTATGTTCCTTATCCTTTCAGGCTTGTCCATAAGGGTGAATGCTTTCTTTACCATCTCTTCTCTTTTCGCCATAAAATCACCTAGCAGACTTTGCTATGCGCTCAATCTCTTCTTTTCTTGAAACGGCCTTGCTATTGACATCGTTCCTTGAAGCCAGAATTATCTCATTCGCAAGACACTCTTCTGCAGGTTTTCTGTTCTTATGCGTGCTGTTTATAGCAGCAAGCGCTATGTTTCTTATAGCAAGATCTACCCTTCTCTGAGGACTTGTATCCACCGCCCTGGGCACAGAGATACCTGCATAAACTAACCTGATGACCTCTTCAACAGGAGCTGCATTTGATATTGCGTTGACCAGAACCTGCATGGGATTCTCCTTTGTTCTTTCCTCAACTATTTTGAGCGCTTTAAAAACCACTTCCTGAGCTTTCGTCTTCTTTCCCTGGTATTCTCCTCCTCTCTGAGGACCTCCCCGCATCATATTGTTTATGAGCCTTTCGATAATGTTAACCTTTGATTTTCCCATAAACCTGTTTGCATGCTTTCCCTGGGAATGTGGGGTAATGATAGGGCTGAGATCTATGTATCTTGCAAGCCCCAGATCAGGGACAACTACATTATAATCAAATACGCTAAAGTCCATTTCCATACTTCACCTCACAGGTTTCTCTCTCTTTCCCTTCAGGAGCGCGTCAAGCGATATGTTATTAACCTTAACCACTCTGAACCTGACACCAGGGATATCCCCATAGCTTCTTCCCATTCTTCCACCTATGCCTTCTATCAAGACCTCGTCATGCTCCTCTATCAGGTTGATAGCACCATTACCAGGAGCGAATGCTGTAACTGTCCTTCCATTCTTTATAAGCTGAACCTTGACACACTTTCTTATCGCAGAGTTTGGCTGTTTTGCTTCCACGCCAACCTTAGCTACGACTATACCCCTTGCCTGAGGGGCTCCCTCCAAAGGATCTGACTTTTCTCTGAGCTTAAGTACTCTCTTCTTATATACTCTATCATCCCATCTGCTTGTCTTTTTTTCCTTTTTGATCTTCTTGCCAGCATAAAGTCCATTGGCCAAATATATCACCTTTAAAAGTTAAGGGTTTATCCCTTTAAATAATTAACGCGCACTTCAGAAAGAGCTATTCCCGCTCATAAACTATTTTTCCATCAATCATTGTAAGGTCAACCATCAGCTCAGATATCCTTGCTGGCTCTACTGCAAGTATGTTATCTGATAGAACTATAAGGTCTGCCAGCTTTCCCTCCTCTATGGAGCCCAGATAGCTATCCTGCCATTGTGCATATGCGCTATCTATCGTATAGAGCTTTATTGCCTGTTCAATGGTGAGCACCTGATAATCTTTACGAGTAACAATATTTTCTATACCCTCCAATGGAACAAAGGTCTCAACAGGAGCATCGGTGCCACCACAACACTTTACTCCCATCTCTATCAGTGTTCTCCAGGCATAAGCCATTTTTATCCTTTCTCCAACTCTCTCCTCAGCCCATGGGCTATCCGAGGCGGCAAATGAGAACTGTATCGATGCTATCATATCCTGCTCCTTCATAGTGTTTATAAGTTCTTCATCCATGATCTGGCAGTGTTCCACTCTATCCCTGAACGTTCCTGTGTTCAGATTCAATAGCCTATGCGATCTCTCATTCGCCTCGAGGACCGTTTTTATAGCTCTATCACCTATAGCATGGGTGCAGCACTGCAAACAAAGATTGTGAGCTTTAGTAAAGGCTTCTGTCAGCTGTTGTACATCCATAAGAAGCACCCCGCGTGTGGAGGGATCATCACTATAGGGCTCTCTGAGCGCTGCTGTTCTGCCGCCTAAAGAACCATCAGCATAAAACTTTATGCCGCATATTCGCAATCTTTCTTTTACTATATTATATGGAGAGATTATATTATTTTCAATGCAAAAATCAAGGAATTCTGAATTTAAAAGCAGGTTAACCCTTAAATCCATCATGCTCTTGCTGAAAGCATTGCGATATATTTCCAGATCGTCCAGATCTGCGCCTGCCTCCTCTATGCATGTTATCCCCTTGGATAGGGCTTTTTTAGTCATAGCATGAAGATCGTGCATAGATGGCTTCAGAGCTTTTATCGGAATCTTTAAGGTCACAGGCTCTATTGCTTTTTCTCTCAGCACCCCTGTAGGCTCCCCATCTGGATAGCGATCTATCACCCCTCCCTCAGGATCCTGTGTATTCTTGCTTATTCCTGCAATTTCAAGGGCTTTGGAATTGGCAACAGCTATGTGCCCGCACACCCTGATAAGAAGAACTGGTTTATCTGTGAAATTAAGGTCTTCTTTCGTGGGCCACCTGTATTCTCTGTTCCATTTCATCTTTTCCTGATCCCACCCTCTGCCAAGGATCCACGAGCCCTCTGGTGTAACTGCATCCCTCTCCCTCACCATTGTAATGAGATCATCTATGCTATTAGCCTCAGAGAGATCTATCTGATTCTCAAAAGATGCAAGCGAAAGAAAATGTATGTGTGCGTCTTCAAATCCTGGCATCAGCGCTCTGCCCTTAAGGTTTATCACCTTTGTCCCTGGTCCAACAAGTCTCCTTATCTCTCTATCTGAGCCAACCTTCATGATACGGTTCCCTTTTATCGCTACAGCCTCTTCAATCCTGAACCTATCGTTTACAGTTATAACAACTCCATGCAGGAACACCACATCTGCTTTTTCGGTATGCCCGAAGGGTATAAACTGCAGAACTATCTGCTTCATCAAAACAGATAGAGCTAACCGGATAAATGTTTTTTCTGATTCCGGTTTTTACTGAGCTTAAAAGGGCTTGTTGGTGTCTAATACGGACCCTTCTACATGATAAAACAAATAAAATAGAGATAAAAAGAAGAGGGTCAACAAGGATGGTCTCCTTTACCGTAGGCTAATCTTTAGCATATCAACAAGAAATTCTTAAATAATACAGACTCACATTATCATTATGTTTCTGATGAGTGCCCTCGGAGATCTTACATGGTGGTGCGCCAATCATCTCCCTTTAATAAAACACTGCTTCTACTGGTTCTATTATAATTCCCCAGAATGGCTATTTGAGCCCGTTTATGAGTGCTGGAGACTTCTAACCTTTTGCTTCAGGATAATATGATAGGCGGATCAGATGAAGCTGGAAGAGGGCCTGTTTTCGGTCCCATGGTGTTTGCTGGAGTTGCAGCAGATGAAGAAAAGCTCTTGAACGCCAGAGACTCAAAAAAGTGCACAAGGAAGAAAAGAGAAGAGCTCTATAAAGAGATAAGCAGGGTAGCAGAAAGGATAGAGATCATTAAGATAATGCCAGAGGAGATAGACGCCATGCGCGCAAATGGCAAAAACCTTAACGCTATAGAACTGGAGGCTTTCTGCTCAATCATCGAAAGATTGGGTTGCGATGAAATTTATATAGACTCCTTGGGCTCTGACTTCGAGCGCAAGATAAAAGAGACATACCCTGAATTAAAAATAATTGCAGAGTCAAAAGCTGATGATAGATATAAGATAGTCTCAGCAGCATCAATAATAGCAAAGGTGGAGAGGGACCAGGAGATGGATAAGATCGCTGAAGAGCTCAAAGAGCTAACAGGGTTATTAGTTGGGAGCGGATACCCCAGTGACGAAAAAACGAAAGCCTTTTTGCAGAGTTGGTTTGAGAGCTCGAATAGCTACCCTCCACACATAAGAAAGAGCTGGCTTCCAGCGAGGAGGTATCTGAATGGAAAACTATGACATTATCGAAAGAGCGATAGAATATCTAAAAAACAATGCTGATCTAAATGGCTTTGATAGGGTTGTTCTTTTAAAGATAGGAGAAGATGAGCTCTGTTTCAAGGTCGAAAACTCATATGTAAAAAGAGTAGAGAGTGAAAAGCCTGATATAACGATAGAGATGAGCAATGAGACTTTTAGAGCTTTAGCCAACGGAGAGCTCAGCCCCCTGAGGGCCTATGCGCTGAAAAAGGTAAAGGT
>WOYI010159934.1_pt1 | contig 10539 bp, 11 predicted proteins | sample 6423411 | NCBI WGS metagenome assembly WOYI01 (sample SAMN13441803, study PRJNA592873) | oil field metagenome | biome: oil field; feature: oil-well bore; material: oil-contaminated soil; isolation source: oil-contaminated soil from oil-well borehole | place: Germany: Wietze | collected 2016-10-18 ... | reverse complement strand
ACTTTTCAATGGCGTGCCGCCACGCTCGCTGTCATGGTGACGGTGGCCGTGATTATCGCTATTTATCGGGAAACTGCTTTGGGGATGGTCGCGATCTGGTGGCGATCTGAAACCTTTACGCACGCTTTTCTGGTTGCCCCTATCAGCCTGTGGCTCATTTGGGAAAAGCGTAAAGTGCTGGCACGGTTTGAGCCGCAACCTTCTTTATGGCTTGCCCTGCCGCTGCTGGCTTTGGCCTTTGCCTGGTTGCTTGGCGAGTTGGCAGCGGTCAATGCGGTGACGCAACTGGCATTCACTGCCATGCTGATTCTCGCGGTGCCCTTGGTCATTGGCATCCCCGCCGCGCGGCAGATACTCTTTCCCTTGTGCTTCCTGTTTTTTGCCGTGCCGATCGGTGAATTTGTCATGCCCAAGTTCATGGAGTGGACAGCGACCATGACCGTGCTGGGTTTGCGCGCGTCTGGTGTACCCGTCTTTCAGGAAGGGCTGCAATTTGTCATTCCCTCCGGCCGCTGGTCGGTGGTTGAAGCCTGTAGTGGTGTGCGTTATTTGATCGCCTCGCTCACGGTCGGCACGCTCTTCGCCTATCTCAACTATCGCTCGCTCAAGCGTCGGCTGATCTTCGTGGCTGTTTCCATTATCGTCCCGATTATTGCCAACTGGATTCGTGCCTACATCATTGTCATGCTTGGCCATTTTTCCGGTAACGAACTGGCCGTTGGTGCGGATCACCTGATTTATGGCTGGGTTTTCTTTGGCATTGTCATACTGGTCATGTTTGCCATCGGCATACGCTGGCGCGAAGATGATGACGCCACAGACCAGATGGCTGAAACGGCGGCTGCATCGGCTGCCGCCAAGCGTAACAGCCATGGCACCCGGCAGGGTTTTGTCATGGCCGCGCTGCTTGCGCTGAGCATTGCGCTGTTGCCCTCTGTATCGCTCAAGGTGCTGGACGCGCAAAATAGCGGGGCAGCGCCCATTCTTTCTGTCCAGGCTTTGGCGACGGGCGGTTGGACTCAGGATGCACAAGCACTCAGCACCTGGCAGCCCGCATTTGCCAATCCTTCAACCACTGAAATCGCCTCTTTTAGTCAGGGCGCTCGACATGTCGGTGTGCATATTGCCTACTACCGGCATCAAGGCTATGACCGCAAGCTCATCAGTTCAGAAAATGTGCTGGTAAAAAGCGGTGATGAAAACTGGCTGCAGCTTGAGCAGGGTTCGCATCCCGTCATTTTGACGGGGAAAAATCTCATCGTGCGGAGCGCGCAGTTAAAACAGCAGAGCACGCTCGCCGCTGAGCCCGTGCGGTTGCGCGTCTGGCAGTGGTACTGGATTGACGGCCAGCTGACCAGCAGCGATTATCTTGGCAAGCTTTGGCTTGCCCTGGCGCGGCTACGTGGCCATGGGGACGATTCTGCTGCCGTCTTTGTTTATGCCCGAGAAGATTTACCCGGGGGCGCAGACGCCGCGCTGGAAAAATTTCTTGCCGATACGGGGCCGGGGTTTAACACGTTGTTTGAGCAGGCACGGCAAGCACGTTGATTTACGGTAAGCCATGAAAATTCTCTACCATCACCGCACCGCATCCAAAGATGGCCAAGCCGTGCACATTGAAGAAATGATCGCCGCCTTGCGTGCGCAAGGGCATGAAGTCCGGGTTGTTTCGCCCATGGCAGCACCCGCAGTGAGCCATGCCGGGCAGATGGGCGAAAATGTCGGCTGGGTGCATCGCTTGCGCAGCGCTTTGCCCAGTGCGCTGTATGAATTGTTCGAACTCGGCTACAGCCTCGTGGCTTATCGTCGTCTGTTACAGGCTGCAAAGGCGTTTCAGCCGGATGTGATCTATGAGCGCTACAACCTTTATTTGCTCGCTGGCGTGCTGCTCAAGCGCCGCTTGTGCATTCCGCTGTTGCTGGAAGTCAATGCCCCGCTGGTATTTGAACGCTCCCAGCACAGTGGCGGGCTGGCGCTGCCGCGTCTGGCTCGCTGGGCTGAAGGCCTGGTCTGGCGCAGTGCGGACATGGTGTTGCCTGTGACCCAGGTGCTCGCAAGCCATGTCAGCGCCTATGGTGTGCCGGATGCGCGCATCACGGTGATTCCCAATGGCATCAATCGCGCCCATTTCGCCGTCGCACCAGCGCCGACTTTTGCCAAGGCGCAACGCGGTCTTAGTGGCAAGCTCGTGCTCGGCTTTACCGGCTTCGTGCGCGAATGGCACGGCGTGGATCGTGTCATTCGCTGGATGGCAACGTCTGCTGCGCCAAAAAATGTGCATTTGGCGATTGTGGGTGATGGCCCGGTACGCCATGATCTTGAAACCCTGGCGCAGCAACTGGAGTTAAGTGACCGTGTCACCTTTACCGGCGTGATACACCGTGACCAGGTACCCGATTGGGTCGCCGCCTTTGACGTTGCCTTGCAACCCGCCGTCGTGCCGTATGCCTCACCCTTGAAGCTCATGGAATATCTGGTGTTGGGTAAAGCCATCATTGCACCGCGAACCCCCAACTTGCTCGAAGTGCTGACTGATGGTGAAAATGCGCTCCTGTTCGATGCCGATGAACCCACCGGTTTTGAGCAGGCCTTGAGCCGTCTGTGCGCAGATGATGCACTGCGCGAAAAATTAAGCTCGGGCGCCCGTGCGACGATTGAAAAACTCGATTTAACCTGGGATGGCAATGCCCGTCGTGTGGTGGGTTTGGCTGCCAGCCTCATCAGCCAAACACGCGCCACACGACAGCCGCGAGGGGCTTGACGTTGTCCGCAGCCAAGCCTTGTCATGTGGTTCATCTGGTGTACCGGTTTGCCACAGGTGGCCTGGAAAATGTCATCGTGCAGCTTATCAACGGGCTGCCGCATCAGTCGTTTCGACATACGGTCGTTGCCTTGACCGAGGCCGACCCGGCGTTTGCCGCACGCATCACGCGGCCCGATGTCGAAGTCATTTCCCTCAATAAGCGCCCCGGCCAGCCCTTTGGGCTGTATCCCAAAGTCTATCGTTTGTTGCGTCGGCTCAAGCCTGATGTGCTGCACAGTTGCAATCTGGCCGCGATGGAGTTTGTCCCGCTGGCCGCATTGACGCGCATCCCGCTGCGTGTGCATGCCGAGCACGGCTGGGACATGGGTGAGCTGGGCGGCAGCAATGCGCGTTACCGGTTTTTGCGGCGGCTTTACAAACCCTTCGTGCATGAGTTCATCGCTGTGGCCGAGCCGCAGCGGGATTACTTGCGCAACCAAATCGGCGTGCCTGCAGCACGACTGCATCTCATTCCGAACGGTGTGGATATCGAGCGCTTTCGCCCACGTCAAGACGACGATGCACCACCGGACGGGTTTCCTTTTCGACAGGGCGAGCATTGGGTGATCGGCACGATAGGTCGTCAGGCGCCAGTTAAAAATCCGCTCTTGCTGGTGGAAGCATTTATTCAGTTAGTGCAATCGAACGCGCCCGGCACCGCAGACATGCGGCTGGTCATGGTTGGCGAAGGTCCGTTGCATGAAGCAATCGCACAACGCATTGCTGAGGTAAATATCGCGGACAAGGTGTGGTTAGCCGGTGTGCGTGCCGATATTCCTGAACTATTGCGCGCGATGGATTGCTTTGTGCTGCCGTCCTTGTCGGAAGCCACCTCATGCACGCTGCAAGAAGCCATGGCCACCGGTCTGCCAATGATTGCCACTCAGGTGGGCGGCAATGCCGCGCTGCTGGAACATGGTCGATATGGCAGCTTGATTCCATCAGAAGACACATCAGCGCTGGCAGCCGAGTTACTGAAACAGTATGGTTTGCGTGCTGAGGACGATCATCTGGCTGCCAGAGCATCCATCATCCAGTGCTACGGGCTGGCTGCTGTGCTGGCGCGTTACGCTGCCTTGTTTGGCGGGGCACTTCAGCATCAGACGCAACCTGTTAATTCTGTTTGAAGGTAAAGACGACAGTGAAGCGCTTGAAGATACTCATGCTGACCCGGCTCTTCCCCAGCCGCGCATTCCCTGCGTTCGGCACTTTCTGTATAGAGCGCGCCAAGGCGTTGGCTGTTCATGCGGATGTCCGTGTGATGGTACCCACACCCTATTACCCCAAGTGGCTGCCGGGAAAAGAAGACTGGAAAAAATGGACCCGTGTTGAGCGCCAAGGCACAGTAGAAGGAAATATCCGCGTCACCTATCCGCGTTACGCTTCGGTGCCTGGCACAGCCACCTGGTTGCAGGGTGTCACCATGGCGCGGAGTGCGCGCCATGATCTTGAATCAAACTATGGCGGCTGGCGACCGGATGTGATTGATGGCCATTTCGCTTTTCCCGATGGCTATGCGGCCACGCGCCTGGGCCGTACCATCGGCGCACCCGTCGTGGTGACCTGCCACGGGTCGGACTTGCGCCAATACCCGGACATTCCCGTGGCAGGCGCCATGACGCGATGGACATTACGCCATGCTGATCGAGTGATCTCAGTCAGCTCGGACTTGATGCGCCGTAGTATCGAGCTCGGTTGCCCAACGGAAAGGGCGGTCTTTTTAACCAACGGCGTCGACCCGGCAAAATTTTCTGTTCGTTCGCAGAGTGAATGCCGCATCCGGTTGGGTTTGCCACTGGATCGCAAAATTGGCGTTTATGTTGGCTTTTTGATTGACCGCAAAGACCAATCGCTGATTCTGCATGCACTGGTTGAAATTCGGCAGCAGGGGGCGCAGGTTCCGCTCGTCGTGCTGGTGGGCGATGGCCCCAACCGGCAACGGCTTGAGGGCGAAGTGGTCGCCTTGGGATTGCAAAACGATGTTATTTTGACCGGCCAGCGTCGGCATGATGAAGTGGCGTTCTGGATGGGGGCGGCCGACTGGCTATTGCTGTCGAGCAGCTCCGAAGGCTGGGCCACCGTGTATTTCGAGGCGATGGCCTGTGGCCGCCCGGTGCTTACCTCCAATGTCAGCTCAGCCAAGGATGCCATTAATCAACCCGCGTATGGCAGCGTGGTTGAGCCGCGTACTGCGGCGGCTTTTGCTGCGGCGATGCAAGCTGCGGCACAAACCACTTATGATGAAAACGCAATACGGCACTATGCCGAACAAAACAGTTGGGAACAATGGGCTGATAATGCAATCCAGTTATTCACCAGCCTTGTCAAGCGGTAATCGCCATGCCTCGTCTGGATTGCTTGTCGTGTTTTTTTGAGGTGTAACCATGGAAGCTTTGTTGCTGACGCTGGATGTGATCAGCCTGATTTTTTTATGTCTGGGTGTGCTGCGGGTTTTGCGTAGCAACAATCCAGAAGCTATGGGATGGTTTGCCTATTCAGTCACGCGAGCGCGCAAAGAAAAGAAAACCTTTGTCGATCAAGGGGCACCGCGTGCGTGACCTGATGTTTCTTGCCGGGTTTCTCGTTCTGTTGCCATTGGCATTTCGCAATGCGTTTGTTGCCTACCTTATCTGGGGCTGGACAGGGCTGATTGCCATCGAGAATTATCTTTTTGGATTCATGGCGCCGGTCAAGCTGAACTTCATATTTGCCTTGATTACCCTGCTGATGGTTTTACTCAAAAAGGATACGGAACGCGGAACCTTGAATGTAAATGCCACAGTCGTGCTGTTACTCCTGTTTTTTTTACAGGGCAGCCTGTCTGCTGTGTTTGCCTATGATGGCAATTCTCTCAACTGGAGTCTGTATGACCGGTTCTGGAAAGAACTGGTATTTGCCCTACTCATGCCCCTGGTGGTTGTCAAACGCTATCGAATTCATGCCTTTGTACTGGTGATGTGCCTGGGCATGGGGTTCCATGGGCTCATTGACGGCCTGAAATTTTTCTCCAGTGGCGGGTCGCATCTGGTCAGAGGGTTTGTGAAGTTTGGCGACAACAATCACTTCGCGGTCATGCTGGTGATGGCAGTGCCACCTTTGCTTTACATGGCTAGTTACTCAAAAAATCGTTGGCTCAGGCTGGCCGCTCTCGCGGTAGCGATTATCACTATTGCGGCAGTGATCGGTACACGCTCGCGCGGCGGGTTTGTTGCGATGGCAGCGGTGGGGTTATGGCTGGTGCTGACCAGCAGAAAAAGACTTCCTGCGCTGACCGTCTTTATTGTGGGGATTATTTTTGTCGCTGCGATTGCACCTGCAGACTGGACGCAGCGCATGGAAACCATTCAGGAGGCGGATCAAGATACGTCGTTCATGTCCCGGGTAGAGGCCTGGCAAGTGAGCAGCGCCATTGCCTTGCATAATCCGCTGACAGGCGGTGGCTTTCATGCCGTTGCGACTCAATCGGTGTGGAATCAGTTTCGCGGACAAAAAGGATTATTGGGGTTTGTTGATACAGGACTGAGTTCGGAAATTTTCCGCGCAGCACATAGCATTTACTTTGAAGTCATGGGCGACATGGGTTTTTCCGGCTTTCTGATTTTTATGGGATTGCTGTTGAATGCGCTGAAAAATGGTGTCCAGATCAGTCGGGCTGCGCGACAAGGCGGCCCTGAGCTGGAGTGGGCGCTTGATCTTTCGCGGAGTTTGGCCGCTACCATTTTTGCATTTCTGGTCGGTGGCCTGACCGTGAGCATTGCCTATACCGAGTTTATTTACATGGCAGTGATGCTCATGGAAATCCTAAAACAAGAGGTTCAGCGCAGCTTGAGTGAGCAAAGGGCGCGCAGTGAGGTTCAGGCGAGCGGGCTTAAGGGCGTGCCGACAAACTCCCCCATTACCCTGTCTGCAGGGGCGAACTAATGAACCTGATGCGTGATGTGCTGCAGGTGGTCGCACGCGGAAAACTTTCCGTGTTTCTGTTTCACAAGGTGCCCCCCTGCGCTGATCCGCTGCTTGTCGGAGACCTCGGCGAGGCACAGTTTTCCCGCCTGCTGGATTTCATCAAAGAGACTTTTTGTGTTTTGCCACTGGGCGATGCCGTTCAGCATCTGCACGCCAACACACTGCCACCGCTGAGCGCAGCACTGACCTTTGATGATGGCTATCCCGAATGGCGTCACGGTGCAGCGCGGGTGCTGGAAGAAAAATCCTTGCCCGCGACATTTTTCATTACAACTGGCCAGTTTTTTGGTCGCCCCATGTGGAACGAACGGCTGGCGCACATTGTGCGTGCCTGCACCGAGCCTGTGCTGGATACAAAAGCGATTCGTTTGCCACCGTTGTCGATGCAGACAAGTAAAGACAAGGCGAACGCCTTGCATGCGCTGGAGTTTCATTTCAAATATTTACCCCCGATCATTCGAGACGAGTTTCTCGAGCAGCTCGAAACGCAGGTGGGGGTTTCCTCTTCGGATGTTTCCGCAATGAGTGTTGATGATCTGGTGGCCATCAGTAACCGGGGCTTCGAGATTGGCGCCCACACGCTTGAGCATCCCATCCTTGGTTTGTGCGACGCCGATCGCGCGCGCGAAGAAATCGGGCAAACGCGCGAGATTCTGGAGGGGCTGATCAATAAACCAGTGACATCATTTGCCTACCCGAATGGTCGTCCGGGGGTTGATTTTTCACCGCAGCATATTCAAATGGTCAAGCAGGCGGGTTATCGCTATGCAGTCACCACGCAATGGGGTGTGGCGGATAGCAAAACCTCGTCCTATCAAATTCCGCGTTTTACTCCCTGGGGCCCCTCGCGCCCGAAAATGGCACTGCAACTTATCCGAAATTTTTATTCCCGGCCAGAGCATCTAAGGGAAATGGCGTAATGTCTGTGGCAAAAATAATGTCCGTGGCAAAAAATGTCTTGCGCAAGATTCTGTATGGCATGGGGGTGTTCGGTCTTATCCATCGCCTGCGCAATCGCCACACGCTCACGGTGTTCATGTTTCATCGCGTGTTGCCCAAACAGTCTGCCGAATATCAAACCGCTGAAAAAGAATTCACATGGACTATTGAAGGTTTTGGGCAGTGCCTCGATTTCATTCAGCGGCATTACCACATCGTCTCGCAAGCCGATGTCACTGCCTACCTGAATGGTCGGCAGCGCTTGCCCCAATGTGCCGGGCTGATTACCTTTGATGACGGCTGGCGCGACACACTAATCCATGCCTTGCCTGAACTCAAAAAGCGCGCCTTGCCTGCTGTGCTTTTTCTGGCGACTGAAGTGATTGATTTGAACGACAACGACTGGTGGCAAGACATGCTGGTCGAGGTATTGGCACAAGAAGATGGCCTCGAGCACATAAAGTCGGCGCTGGCGACACGGCAGTGTTTCCTGCGCCAGGGGGCCGATTCTGACCGGAGGGCACAGGTGTACCAAATCACGGCCACTCTCGCTGACATGAACGATGCAGAGCGGCAGGTCATCCTGCAACCGCTGGTTTCCCGTCCGCCGGGCGCGCGGCAAATGCTCAACCGTGCCGATCTTGATTTACTTCGTCCGTGGATCACCATCGCCGGCCACGGACACAGCCATGCACCGCTCTCGCATCATCCACGTGCCCGTGACGATCTGGCCACCTGTCGGGCGCAACTGCAAGCCATTGGCGGCGAAGACACGGTCATGTCCTTCCCGCATGGCGCGTATGACGAAACCACGCTTGACCAAGCGCAAGCCGCAGGATTTCGCGTGTGTTATTCCAGTGATCCGACGCTGGTGAGCACCTCCAGCGCCAGACCAACACGCGCCCCGCTCGGACGCATTCATATTCCGGAAAATGAATGGACATGCGATGAACAAGGCATCGCCGCTGAAAAATTGGCGACGTTCCTGTTCTCTAGGCCTATAGAAATGTGAAAAATGAAGCTAGAGCTTGGTAAAAACCTGCTGATACGAAAGATTGAAAATCTAACTGAAGAAGAGGCTGTTTCCTCTATGGCTAGAACATCGTGGGTTGGGTTACGCCGCGCTGAGAGATTGTTCGAATTGACTCAAAGCACGGTTATCTGGCTTACACCCAAGCGCAAGGCCAGGGGTTTGTTTGTCTGCCAGGCACCAAGAAAAGGCCGCATCCCGGAAATGATAAACTGCCGCTAAAGGAACTAGAAAAATGACCACTTTAACTTTCGACACGCTGAAATTCGCAAACCGTTTGAAAGCGGCAGGCGTTCCGGATAAGCAGGCGGAAGCCGAAGCTGAAGCGGAAGCACTTGCCGAGGTTTTAGGTGAGTCAATCAAGGCATCGGACTTGGCCAACAAAAACGACCTGCATGATTCTGAAATCCGAATTATCAAATGGGTAGTGGCCATGGCTATCGCACAAATAGCCTTTATCGTCGGACTGATAATGCGGCTACCGCATTAAATTAGTATCCACAAAATCTGTGAATAAAGCCCGCTGCAGCGGGCTTTTTATGAATGAGGGGTTGCCGCTGAAAAGCTGGCAACATTTGTTTTTTTCCGCACGATAGAACAATGACGTCATTCACCCTCGGTAAAAATCTTCATATCCGGCGCATTGACGAACTCACGGCAGAAGAAGTTGCTGTTTGGGACCAATTGCTGCTGACTGATGATTTGCGGCGCGCCTTCATGAGCTGCCGCTATGCCCGCGCCGTTGCTGAAACGGGGGGCGATGTGGTTGTCTTGGTACTCTATGACATCCACACCCCATGCGGATTCTTGCCACTGCAACGAATTGCTGGCCTGCGAGGAAAAGTGGGGATTTTTGAGCCCGTGGGCGATGTGATGACTGATTATTTTGGCTTGGTCGCAGCAGACGGTGTGCATATCACGATAGAAAATCTTTTGGCCGCAACGCACGGAAGAGTAAACGCGGTATTGTTTTCTCATCTGGATGAAACGCAGTCGCGGTTTGGTCTGGTCGGGGAGGAGCCGCGAACGGGGCTGCGCACATGGCTTGGCACCTCGTTCGGCACTTCGCTCGGCACCTCGCTTGAAAACCCCGCCAGCGGTTACTGGGTGAATTTACGCAAGTCCGACAAAAAACTGGTCTACGACACCGAGCGTCGCGAAAAGAAGCTGGTCAATGAAATCGGCCCCGTAACATTTGAATGGGTCTCGCAAAATCCAGCCAGCGATATGGCCTGGCTGGTTGAATCAAAAAAAGCGCAATACACCCGCACAGGAAAAGAGCAAGCCCCGTTGTTTGATAGCCGGAAGGTTGCATTGCTCAATCGTCTTCTGCCGTCGCAAGAAGAAAACTGCCAGGGAGTTTTATCAACCCTGCGCTGTGGTGAAGAAATCATTGCCGTGCATTTCGGGCTGCGCTGCCACGATATGCTGCACGTCTGGTTTCCGGTGTACAACCCGAAATATGCCAGCTATTCGCCGGGGCGAATTTTGTTCAAGCATCTTTTTTCGGCAGCCGCTGCCGATGGCATTCAGGTGTTCGATCGCGGCGAAGGCGATACCCAGGCCAAGCGGGATTTTGCGAACGAAACGCACACTTTTTCCCGTGGGTTATGGCATGTTGCCGGATGGCGTGGTCTTCTGGCGCGTGGCGTGTTAAGCGGCTCTTGGCGCATGGGTCGATGGCTCGGCTAGCCAGTCCATTGCCGGCCGTGCCGACCACCCGACCACCTTATTGAAGACCCTTGCATTCAGCTTGGAGCCCGATTGATGAAGCTGCGGAGCGGCGCACAGTAACCATGTCATG
>WOYI011536469.1_pt1 | contig 10544 bp, 9 predicted proteins | sample 6423411 | NCBI WGS metagenome assembly WOYI01 (sample SAMN13441803, study PRJNA592873) | oil field metagenome | biome: oil field; feature: oil-well bore; material: oil-contaminated soil; isolation source: oil-contaminated soil from oil-well borehole | place: Germany: Wietze | collected 2016-10-18 ... | reverse complement strand
TTAGAAAATAGTGTGAAGAGTGGGAGCCCTGACCTTAACCTGACGCCGATGGATTGTGGCGTGCCGTAGGTGAACGCCGGTTCGGTTTGGACATATTTGCGAACCCGGATCCAATCCATCCGTCCGCTTCGACCGGGAACAGAGTTGTCGCCGCCCAGAATGTACATACGATGGTTTGAGAGCCCGTCACCGCGGGAGAAGACATCGGTGTAGGAAAAACTATTCCCGTTCAGGGTCTGGGTGACACTGTGAGTCAGGCCAGACGGGGTAACGATGCAGGTGTCGAGGTAGTTTAATCCTATAAAGAGACCACGTTGCGCCCCCGATTTCAATGACATATCACTGCCTACGATGATATACCGATCATTCAGCGGATAACAGAGGGAAATATCCACAGAATGTGCGACTTTCAGGCAAATTGTTAACGTGGATGGACATTTCTGCGATTACTGGCTCCCCGTTGGTGATCACATACTCATTGGATACTAACACGCCTGCCCCACGAGACCGGGTGTCATAGATCCAGCCGTTCGAGAAGTAATGGGCGCCCGGGGTCGTGTCCGTCCAGAGGGTAGTGTCGAGGGACGGTCCGTTGAAGTCGTCGTAGAGGACGTAGGCGTTGTCCCGGCTCCCGATATCGGTGGCAGTCCCACTCCCGTAGTACATCCAGATCGAAGTCGTACCGGCGGGGAGATTGACCCAGATGACGGCTGAATTCGATGCCATATAGGTCTCCTTCCACTAGTCGAGGACGATGCCGTTATTTGTGACGAACCGGACGTCGTCGAAGTCACTCTGCATTCCAGAGCGGAACGAGACGACCTCGCGGTGGGGATATTCATCGACCGAAGGGGAGTTGGTAATGAGAACCTGTACCCGGTATGCCCAGGCGGTGCTCCACCAGGTCATCTCCGGACACGCGACACCCTGGAAGACGGGGGCGGTGTTGATATCGACCTGCCCGATCTCGGCAGGCTTGGTGTAAATGACTTTGAACAGCCGGGTCTCCCCGGCGTTGAGCGTCTGCCCGTCCGGGACGAACGGCACCCACTCCGGCCAGGACTGCTCCACTGTCTCGGTGCCGGCAATGTAGGGCTCCCTGACGGTGACGGTTTCGAGAGTAGCGTCCTCTGGGCTAACATACTCCGGGGTAGCATTTTCTTCAGGGAGAACGTCCTCCTGGACAACAGCCTCTAGGGTGACGTCTTCAGGGGAAACGTTCTCAAGAGTAGTGTTCTCAAGAGTAACACTCACAGGGATTGTGTCCTCAGAAGTAATGTTCTCAAGGGTTACTTCCCGGTATTCGATGATGGGAATCTCGACACTATGGGTTAGCTCTTCCCAGACGAACCATTCGGCCCGGGTGGCGTTCTCGTTCCCACCGTAGAGCGCCCACGTGGCCAGGAAGTCCTCCGATCCGTCGAGGGCGATCGTGCGGTGGGCGGTGATCTCGAAGATCTCGGTGAAAGTACCGAGATCCGGGGTGGCATTCACCAGCCGGATCTCGAGTTCGTCATCGCCGCCGGTGGCGGCGGATCTGCTGTCGTCCTTGATCTGGATGATTCTGGTCTCACGATCATAGACCTTGAGTTTGGTCTTGCCGGAGCCGGTGACCACGCGCACGGCACCTGCCGCCGGCGAAGTATCCACGCTGAGTTTCCCGGCATCTATGGAGGTATTTGTCCTGGACGTAGGTTGCGACCAGTTATCCCTTGAGAACAACGGCGGATCCTTCTCGGCCTTGGCATGGCCGTCCGATGCGGTGCCGGACGCCGTTGTGGATGTATCCGCAGTAAACGTCGTCGTACCGGAGAACGAGTCCGTGGCAGTGTTCACGCTCAATATGGCTCTACTCGGTTCTGCAGCACCCACGGCAGGAATGAACGCCGTGGTTACCATCAGCACCGCTATGAGAAGGGAAAAGGCTCTCTCTATACGGTTCAAGTTCATCGATAATCACCCTGGAACCGGAGGCAGAACGGGCAAACTCCTAAGTATGAAGAGAACCAATACATCCTGCCTACGGGCGAATGTGATGTTCACCTGGCTGTTGGGAGTAAAGTGAACATCACTGACTTCTCCTTGTGTTAATTGACTATTAGACTCCTCGCAAACTGTAGCGAGGCAATCCAATGCACGAGTAGAACTTTTCCAGTGAAGTATATAACCCAATCGCGCTGTACGGCTCCAAGGGTCTTGAATATATTCAACTCTACTGGTAGCACGTGCTCTTTATGATGGAATCTCTCTGAAATAACATCGGACAAATTCAAAACATCTTTATATCATGATCTCTCCCTCCGCGCGGAAGTCAAACAACTTTCAATTATCTAAAGAGTCGCGCTGCTCCGCGTCGCCGTTCTATCGATAGCCACCCCCGGTGAGTGTTCCGGCGCCGGGCGTCCCACCCGGCGTTCGAGCCGGTGAAAGATCCCGATGCACGACTGAAAAGCGGACTAAAAAGAGTATGAGGCTCCGCCGGCACCCGGAGAACCCCTCAAATAACCCCCATCTCCGACAACCTCGTCGGCAGGTACTCCTTCGTCACGAAGTCGAGCCCCCGGCTCGCGAACGCCTGCTGTTCCGACTTCACCTTCATATCGAGCTGCAGGTGGATCTGGTTATGCCAGTAATCGGTCGCAAACCTCGGATCGGTCAGTTCCGCCTTTAAGGCGTTGATGTCCTGCTCCGTGAGGTGGTCGGAGGGGAGGTTGTAGTCGGATATGTCGGAGGGCTGCACGCCGATGAACTGCGCCTGGGGGGTTGCCAGAAGTTCCGACATGTGGGCGCTCTTGATCGAGCCGTAGGCGACGCTCGCGTAGATCCGGTAGGACCAGGGGTCGCCGTCGGTGAAGACCACGACGGGAAGACCGAGCGAGTCGTTGAGTTTCCGCAGGACCCGCCGCGTGGAGCGTGCCGGCTGCCCTTTCAAGTGGACCAGGACCGCCCCGTACTCCTCGTCGAACCCGTTCTCCATCAGACGGGCGTACATACCGCCGGTCTCGATGGCGATGACGAACTTCGCGTCGTGGTCGATGAAGTCGAGGCTGTCGACGTTGTTCGGGATGGGGTAACCCGCCTCCCCGACATCCTCCTGGCAGTGCATCTCCCGCACGCCGCGCCGGGTGGTCTCCCGTATCCTCAGGGGCCCGAAGAGCGAGGCCCCGTCCTCCTCGGGCCGGAGGTGGAACGCCTCCCGCTGCACCTCCGTGATGATCTCGAGGTCCTCGATTAAGAGGTTGCTCTCGTCCTGGGCGGCGAACTTCGCCTTCTTCCAGCCCTCGGAGATGTAGTAGAGTTCTCTTAATGTCGACGACCGGTTCTCCACGAGTTGCTTTTTTAAGAACCAGACGAGGTAGGCCATCTTTAAGAGGTGGGCCGCGCCTTTTTCGGTCGTAGCCGCCCGGGTGCTCTCCCTATCGCCGTACTTCCAGACCTCGCTTTCGTCGTCGTATGCAATATTCCGCTTCGTCCGCGTCGGCAGCCGGATAAACGGCACGATGCCGTCCCGTATCTGGTCGTACCAGGTGCGGGCGATACCGACGAGCCGTTCCTTTGCCAGCGCATCCATCTCTTCCCTAGACATCGAGATCCACCACCACTTTCATGCCGTCCTCCACGCCGCGCAGATCGAGCGATCCGTCGCCCGCACCCGTGTAGGCGACCTGCCAGGCCGCGCCGGGGGCCAGCGTGCACCGCCAGACCTTGTTGTACTCACCGTCGATATGGTCCGTGAAGTCCGGCCGGGGCTCTGCATCCGCCGCCGCATCACGCGAGAGGTTGTAGAGGACGAACGTAACCTCCCGCGCGGTGTAGTTGTTCACATAGATGTGGACCTTCCCGTCGCTCGTCCGTTTCTTGGCGACGATCTTCCGCATGATCTTTCCCTCGATCGGGGAGGTGTCCACCAGGGGAAGCTCGACGATCTCGCTCACTTTCGCGGCGATCTCAGGGATGATCGAGCATATCGCCCGGGCGCGGTCGTCCTGCTGCTTCTTTTTGTCCCGACGGGAGAGGTAACTCTTGAGTTCCCGGCCGAGTTCCTGGAGCACGAGGACGACCTCCCGCTCGATCTCCGGGATGGACGCGACCGCGTCCTTGCTCTCGCTCGTGAAGGGGACGTTCGTGGATGCCACGTGGACCATGATCAGCGCCGGACCCATGGGGAGGCCCTGCTGCGAGAGGCCGTAACCCTTCCAGTTCACCTGTGAGACGCAGTTCGTGATCGCACAGGCGCCCTGCTGGTAGAGGAGCGGGACACGGTTTGCGAACCGGAAGATCTGGGCGTTCCCTTCGGGGGGGATCCTGCCGCCGTAACCGATCGCCGCCTCGATGATGAACGAGTGCCCGCCGTGGACCATGCTCGGGCGGGTGCGGGCTTTGATGAAGTCGAGCTGGATCTCCTTCTCAAGCCCCCTGCAGATCAGGTCCTCCCCGATGGGGGAGAGGCACTGCTGCGCCGGCGGGGCAGGGACCTTCACGGCCTGCATGGCGTCGAGGAGCCGCTTTAATTCGTCCGATTCGAGTTTGTTCACTTTCCGGGCGGGTTTGAGTTTTGCAAGAGCGATCATCTCGTCCGCGGTCTTCTTCCCGACCCGGGAGAAACTGCCGACGAGGAACTCCTCGACCGTCCCGGTGCTCGCGGCCGCGATCCTCTTCAAGGCCCCGAACTCGATCCCGTGCGGGTGGGGGAGGATGGGCTTGGGGCACGGCGGAACCTCGCTCGCTACCCGCTCGAACGTCGTCACCTCGCCGTCGATATCGGCCGTGATCCGGGCGTGCGGGTTGACGATCGCGGTGAGGCGGAGGTAGTCCACCAGCCGCTTCTTTGCGGCAAGGGAACTCTTGAACTGGATCTCGATCCTGGTACCGTGCATCCGGTCCCAGTCGATCTCTTCGTGGCTGACGACCTCCGGTTCGTTGGTCTCGGTTTTGATCATCAGTTCGAACCGGTGGGCCCTCGCCTTTGCCCCCGTCCGTGAGGTGACCAGCGCCGGGGTGCCGGTGGTGAGCTGCGCATACAGCACCGCCGCCGATATCCCGATGCCCTGCTGCCCCCGGCTCTGCCGGATCTGATGGAACCGCGACCCGTAGAGGAGCTTCCCGAAGACCAGGGGGACGTTCTCCGGCACGATCCCGGGGCCGTTGTCCTCGACCGTTATCCGGTAGACCTCGGCATCGATTCTCTTTACGCCGACAAAGATGTCGGGGAGCACCTCCGCCTCCTCGCAGGCGTCGAGCGCGTTGTCCACCGCCTCCTTGATGGTGGTGATGATGCCGCGGGTCGGGGAGTCGAAGCCGAGCAGGTGCTTGTTCTTCTCGAAGAACTCCGCGACGCTGATGCTCCGCTGCTGTTTGGCGAGGTCTTCAGCAAGCACCATACCGTGCTACCTCAGCGATGGCGTCCTCGAGGCTCCTCTCCTGCTGCTCGCCTGAGTGGAGATCCCTGAGGGTCACCGTGCCCGCCTCGACCTCACGCTTCCCGAGGACCACGGCAAAGTCCGCGGTCCTGGCGGCGTGAGATACTTGGGCACCCATCCCCCGCTGCATCAGGTCGGCTTCGGCCCGGATCCCCGCATCCCGGAAGGCCCGGGCAACCTCGAGCGCCCGTGCCCGTGCTTCGGGCATGCAGACGACGCCGACGACAGGTCTGCTCTCCAGCGCAAAGTCCCCGACCGAGACCATGACCCGGTCAAACCCTATGGCGAACCCCGAGGAGGCGACGTCGTCGCCACCGAAGAGGTGGGCGAGCCGGTAGGTGCCGCCGCCGAGGATCTGGTTCTCCGCGCCGAGGTTCCTGGCGAACGCCTCAAAGACCATTCCCGTGTAGTAGTCAAGCCCCCGGGCGATCCCGAAGTCCGGCTGGTAGTTGATATTCTGGGAGTCGAGGAGTGCGAACGTCTCCTCGACCCGCGCGCGCTCCGGGACGTCGCCCACAATCTCGAAGATCTCGGGGATGGTGCGGCACTCCGAGAGGGCGGCAAGGGGCTCGGTGAGGCGGGTGAGCCCCCGGCCGACGAGAGCCGCTTTGAGCCCTTCCTGGTCGTGCTTGTCGAGACAGGCCATGATCGCCCGCTGGTCGCCGGGGGCAAGGTCGGCGAGGAGATGCTTCATCGGCGCGAGGTGGCCTACATGGAGGTCGAACGTGACTCCGCTCGACCGGAGCGTCTCGTCGGCGAGCATGATCACCTCGGCGTCGGCGCTTGCCGTGTCCGCGCCGATCAGCTCGACGCCGAACTGCCAGAACTGCCGGTAACGGCCCTTCTGGGGCCGCTCGTAGCGGAAACAGTCGGCGAAGTAGCACCAGCGGATGGGTTTGGGGAGGACTTTGCCCTCGTTGACGTACATCCGCAGCACCGCTGCCGTCACCTCGGGCCGGAGCGTCATCTGCCTCCCGCCCTTGTCCTCGAAGACGTACATCTCCTGGATGATTCCCTCGCCGGATTTCATCGTGAAGAGTTCAAGGTGCTCGAAGTCGGGCGTGCAGACCTCCCGGTATCCCCACTTGCGGGTCGCTTCCCGCATCCTCTGCTCGATCAGCCGCCGTCGTTCCATCTCGTCGGGTAAAAAATCCCGCGTTCCCCGTGGTTTCTGAAGCATTCGGTATTCTCCTGAACTAAAGTCTCTTGCGTGAGCCCTTATCTTTTGTGCGCCCTGCCCTGCCGAAGAACCGCGCGCTGGTACCTTCACCGTGCCATACATTCTCCCGGTCGACCCGGCCCTGAAGGTAGAGGGTTAAAAGGACCAGGCCGAGGCCGAGGTACTCCCACGCTTCGGCAAACGCGGTGACAAAAAAGCCGAGCAGGGCGAGAGCCGTATAAGGTACTCCCCGGTAGGCCGCCGTCCGGTAGCCGGGAAGGCCTGTTCTGGAGAAGATCCGCAGGTCGCGGAGCCACAGGAAAGCGGTGACGGCAAGGCCGAACCCTGCGACGTAGACTAGATAGGACATGAGATGAAGTAATATTATACTTACACCCCTATTTTTGTTATCGAACTATGCTGCCGAATGCCACCATCAGGGACATCCTCCGGATGTATTGTAACGGTGAGATATCTGAGGACGAGGCGACGGCCGCCATCGAAGGGCTCCGCATCGAGATGATCGACGGCATGGCCCGGATCGACACTGGACGGGGCGTGCGTTGCGGGATGCCCGAGGTGGTGCTCGCCGAGGGAAAGGATCCTCTGGCCTTTGCAAACATCATGCTCGCGCAGGTGAAGGCATCGGGCCGGTGTGTCGCGACGAGGGTCTCACCGGAGCACCTCGTTGCCCTGCAGGCAAGGCTGCCGCCGGAGGTCCGGATGGAGCACCGGAAGGCGGCACGGGCCATCGTCCTCTCGACGGGAGATGCGCCCGCCTCACGGGGGGGGACCGTTGCCATCCTCACTGCAGGGACATCCGACATCCCTGTCGCCGAAGAAGCGAGGTTGATCGCCGAGGAGATGGGGTGCGAGGTCAGGACCGCTTACGACGTCGGCGTGGCGGGGATCCACCGCCTTTTCTCGGCGCTCAGGGACCTGATACCGGCAGACGTCTTCGTCGTGATCGCCGGCCGGGAAGGGACGCTCCCGGCGATCGTCGCCGGGCTCGTCGACCGCCCGGTGATCGGTGTCCCGGTGAGCACCGGCTACGGCTACATGGGGGCCGGCGAGGCGGCGCTTGCGAGCATGCTCCAGGCATGCTCCGTCCTCGCGGTTGTGAATATCGACGCCGGGTTCACGGCAGGCGCGTTTGCCGCGCAGATCGCACACGGGGACAGGCGGGCATGAGCAGGGGGTTCTACGTCGGGCGGTTCCAGCCCTACCATAACGGGCATCAGTCGGTGCTGGAGACAATAGCCTGCTCTGCCGACGAGATCGTCATCGGGGTGGGGAGCGCCCAGCTCTCCCATACTGTGGCAAACCCCTTCACTGCAGGAGAACGGGTGCTGATGCTCACCCGGTCGCTTGCCGACCTCGAGTGTCCGTTCTACGTCATCCCCATCGAGGACGTCCAGCGCAATGCCCTCTGGGTCGCCCACGTCCGGGCGATGACGCCGCCGTTCGATACGGTCTACTCGAGCAACCCCCTCGTCATGCAGCTTTTCACCGAGGCGGGGGTGGACGTCCAGTCGCCCGACATGTATGAGCGGCTGACGCATTCCGGCACTGCCATCAGGCAGCGGATGCTCGACGGTGAACCCTGGGAGCACCTGGTCCCCACCGCCGTGGTGGACGTCATCCGGGAGATCCACGGCGTGGAGCGGCTGCAGCGGATTGCAGGGAGCGATTGAGGGATGGACCATGTTTAAGCAACTGCGAGACCTCTTTCGGCGAACCGAGCCTGTGGAAGAGAATTTAGAACTCTCCTTTGACGACCTCCCGGGATGGCTGGATGCCCGCGAGGAAGAGATCGGGAAAGAACTCTCCAATGCAACGGGACCTTCGCGGGAGGCGATCAGCGGCACCCTCGGCAGCCTCAGGGAGGCGATCGCCCGTATGGAGACGGCCGACGGCGATGAGGAGGTCCACCCCCGTCTCCGGGATATCTCACGAAAGGCCCTCCCGGGGTTCACGAAATCGATGTCCCAGATCCTCTCCCGCGAACCTTCCGGCGACCCGGAGACCTTCTACACCGCCGCCGCCGAGATCCTGAAGGGCGCGATCAAGGCGTTGAAAGGACAGGGGAAGTACCTCGCCTCCCTCTACCCGGAGGAGATGAAGGAGGTGCGCACCGCCGTCAGGGATCTGGGGCGAGAGGTCAACGCGATGACCGAGGCGATCACCCGCGCCCGGGCGGCCCGGCAGCAGGTGACAGACGTCCGGGAGTCGTATGAATCCCTCTCCCGGACCCGTGGGGAGTATGCCGCCGCCGGCCAGGTCCGGGATCTTGGGGCGGCGGTTATGGAGGCGGAGAGAGCGATCCGGAAGGCCGAACAGGACCTCTCTTCCCTCAAACTGGGCCCGGACTACGCCAGAAAGCAGGAGATCGAGGAGAGGATCCGGGAACTCGATGCCATGGACGAGGAGGCCGGGCGGGAGATCGCAGCTCTCCGAACCCCTGCCGTCCATCTCTTCCGGAAGGCCGAGAAGGTGGCCGGAAAGGCAGGGGATAGCACGGCCGCCGCGGCAATCGGCCGGGCCCTCGATGCCTACACGGGCAGCCTCGCGGATGACGAGGAGAACCTGGTCAGCCTGACCGAAGCGGTGATGCCGGCGACCCTCGCCATGATCGGACGGGGAGATCTTGCCCTCAAGAATCAGGATGAGGTCCGCCTCTTCTCGGACCCCGGTACCCTGCCTGCCGGTATGAGGCGCGCCCTGACCCGGCAGAGGGAAGTCCGGGAGCAGCGCGCGGCACTGCAGGAGACCCTGGCCGCGCTCCCGGGCGTGATCGAGGAGCAGCGCCTCACGGCTACGCTCGCACAACTGCAGCGGGAACGCGAGGCAAAGGCTGCCGCGAAAGGCCGGGCGGAGAACCAGCGGGAGATGTCACAGGCCTCGTATACTGCAGAAAGCGAGAGGCTCCGGTCCCGCGCGGCTGCTCTTGCCGGCCGGGATGTGGAGGTCGACGTGCCTGACCTCCCGCCTGCCTGACCGGCCGGGAGCAGAATCATCGGGGTTGCGAAGTGCGACTTCCACAGGGGAAGGAGCATGAGCACCCTGGGTGCGAAGGGAAACCCTGTTTATGCTCTGCGCACAAACTGTTCCTGAGAACAGGTGATGACGACAAACACCATTCCATTCGGGTCTACATTACGCCACTGGATAGCAGTTCCTGCGGCCTCGTTCGGGGGAATCGGGATCGAGCTGCTGCTCGCCTCCGTCGGCTTCCCCTACGCCTACACCGTCTGGGCCGGCACCGCAGGGTGCGTGGCCGCCTCGTGCATCCTCTGCTACCAGGCCTACCTCAAACCGCGGCGCGACCTCGTCTCGCTTTTCACGCCGCTCTTCGCGTTTCTAATCTTCGTCATACCCAACGATCTCGACGCGGGCGTGATTGTGCAGACGCTCTTCGCGGCGACGATCACCCTCCTCGCGGTTCGGGTGGAAAAAATGTTTAATGCGGCCAAACCACAGGAGAGAACCATGAAAGATGTATTAAATGAGTATATCGCTCGGATCGAACCGATCTTCGCCACGATCGACGAGAAGACCGGGCACCTGATTGCTCAGTCCCTGCTGACGTATAAATTCGAGCTCTATGGGAGCGCGGCCGAGAAGATGACGGCCGCACTTGCCAGGCTCGATGCGATCACCCCGCGTCCCGGCGCGGTTGAGCGTGCCCTGCTGATCCTCCGGGAGCGTACCGGCGACCTCGCCGACTCCCGGGTGACGGCAAACCCGGAGCATACCTTCGTGGAGGCGGACTACGATGATCTCGCTATCCGTCTGCGCCCGGACCAGATCGAAGACCCTGCGGCGCTCGACCTCGACAACGCGCTGGTCCTGATCTACGCCGTCGGGATCGAGACCTCTCCCGACGATGAGCAGGCACTGGAAGAGCACCAGCGCTTTGTCATCCAGATCCTGGAATCCTATAAAGATAAATTGACTCTATGACC
>WOYI011212781.1_pt1 | contig 10545 bp, 9 predicted proteins | sample 6423411 | NCBI WGS metagenome assembly WOYI01 (sample SAMN13441803, study PRJNA592873) | oil field metagenome | biome: oil field; feature: oil-well bore; material: oil-contaminated soil; isolation source: oil-contaminated soil from oil-well borehole | place: Germany: Wietze | collected 2016-10-18 ... | reverse complement strand
AAAAGCTGTTCATCACCACCCGGGGCGAAGCTTGAGGGTTATCCGTTGAACGGTCACCAGCGCCAATCAGCTTCGCGAAATCAGCATTAACGATCCCGCCCCCAGACCCCGCGCAATCCTCATAGCAGGGTTGGCCGTCGATTCCTTTGCAGCCCCCAAAGCCATAAGGCGAGCCCGGGTTGACCAAAGTAGCGCTCAAAATTCGCTCCGGGATGGCCCTCAACAGGTCCATCGCCACGGTCCCGCCCATCGAGTGACCTATGACGTGCAATGTCTCAATCTGCAAAGCGCTCAGCAAAGCCAACAAATCGTCAATCCAATCACCCAACCCGCGGGTGGCGTCAATCAACTTATCCTCTGTATCCCCATAACCGCGCAGGTCCGGCGCAATCGCCCAAAAATTTTCCGGCAGCATCAGCATAATCTCTTCCCAATAGCTGGCAGAGGAAGCATTGCCATGCAGGAAAAGCACCGGCGTGCCCTCCGCAGCCCCATGGGACAACACGTGCGTCTTAATCCGAGGAGTATCCACCATTTGTGATGTGATTCCCGGTAAGGTTGGAACGGTTGACATCTTAACCTCCTTATTAAAATTTAAATAGGATCTTCTTTATTTGATATTTGTTTTATGGTCGGCTTTAAATCAAGTCCCTGATATAGCCCCTCCTTTCCCCAAAAAAGGCTATTCACGCGGACGCCTTTTGCCATAACAAATTCATTATATCCAATCTCTTCGTAAATTCGAAAAGCGGAACAGGTAAGGTGGGTGTAGATTCCACCATTTTTAAGGAAGCGCTCCTGACAAGGCACGATTAACAGTCCTCAGAGACAAAGGATCACACCTGATCTTCCGATTTTGGGTAACAAACCATAAAGAAAGTGAATGCGGATGGGCTCGAATGATCGTCCCGATCCCTCTCTTAATGGCGATAGAGTCGCATTAGTTACATAAGATTAATTTCCAAATGATCGCTGAGCAGCTCACCTCCCGACCTCACGGGCCCGGACCGTGCGATCCATCCAGGAATCAAGAATGATACCTGGATGGAGAAAATGAGCTGCCTCACATTCTTGCAGTCCTTACAGTCCCCGCCCCCCGCGGATATACGGCTCGCCCAGCGCGGCCGGTGCGCCGCGCCGCTTGCGCCGGGCGACCCCGGACCCCCAAACCAGGGCTACGATCGTCAGCAGGAACGGCACCATCTGCAGGAAGAAGACCAGGTTATGGTCATAGAAGAAGGGGTTGCGGACCCCCAGGATCATCATCGGCCCCTGCAAATCGAGGGTAAAGCGCCGCAGCATCCCGAAGAAATAACTGCCCAGCGCGGCCGGGATCGGGTTCCAGCGGGCGAAGATCACCAGCGCAATCGCGATCCAGCCCTGCCCGGAAGTCGTCAGGTTGCTGTACCAGCCGGGCGAGATGGCAATGCTGATGGTGGCGCCGGCCAGCCCGGCCAGGCACCCGCCCACGAAGGTGTAAAGATGGCGGGTGCGATAGACATTAATCCCCAGCGTATCGGCGGCGGCCGGGTTCTCCCCCACGGAGCGCATCTCCATCCCCGGGCGGGTCTTGAAAATGAAATACCAGGAAACGGGGATCATCAGGTAGCCCACGTACACCAGCAAATTGAAATCACTGAAGAATATGCGGCCGATGAAAGGGATGGATGAAAGCAAAGGGATGCTCACACTGGGGATGGTGGGCGTGTTCAGGCCGGTGAGGCCCTCGCCCAAAACCAGCGCCAGGCCGGTGCCCAGGAAGGTCAGCGAGAGGCCGCTGACCGTCTGGTCGGCCTGCAGATTGATCACCACCAGGCCATGCGCCAGGCTCAGGATGCCGCCGGCCAGGATGCCGGCCAGCAACCCCAGCCAGGCGTTTTGAGTGACATGAGCCACTTTAAACGCTGCCATCGCCCCCACCAGCATCATCCCTTCCACGCCGAGGTTCATCACGCCGGCGCGTTCGGTCAGGATCTCACCGATAGCCGCAAAGAGCAAAATCGTCCCGGTCGAAAGGCCGGCGCGTAGGATCACTTCTAAATTCATGACACTTCCTCCTGCTGCCTGCGAACGATGCGGAGCTTATAGCGCAACAAGAAATCGCTGCTGATCACCAGGAACAGGATCGTGCCCTGAATCAGAAACGACAAACCAGAGGGTTGGATCTCCCGCCCTGCCACGATCAACGCACCAAACAGGATCGCCACCGGGATGACCGCGAACGGGTTCAGCTTTGCCAGCCAGGCCACGATCACGCCGGAAAAGCCGTAATTGGTCGAGATGCGTTCCTGCAAACGGTGCACCACCCCGGTTACCTCGGACATGCCGGCCAGGCCCGCCAGCGCACCCGAAAGCATCATCACCAGGATAATGTTCTTCTTGATATTGATCCCGGCATAGTTGGCGGCCTTGGGATTGTCGCCGATCAGCGTGATCTCATATCCCCAGCGGCTGTGCTTGAGGATCACCCAGATCAGCACGGCGGCAACCAGGCCAAAGACGACGCCCAGGTGCAGGGTGATGCCGGAGAAGAAAGGGAACCGCTCGGCCAGGTCCGCCAGGCGCGGCAGCCAGGCAACCTTATCAAAGGTGGGCGTCATCTGGAAACCCGCATCGGAGTACTTCCCGAAAATCCAGTAATTGTTCCAATAGACCGCCACGTAGTTCAACATCAGGGTGGTGATAATCTCATTAACGTTGAAGACGGCCTTCAACAGGCCGGGGATGAAGCCATAGATCGCGCCGCCCAAAATACCCATCACGGCCATCAAAGCCAGCACGAGCCATTTGGGGCTGTCCAGCGGCACGAGCGGCACGAGGACGACCAGGCTGGCAAAGAAAGCGCCGATATAGAACTGGCCTTCCGCACCGATATTGAGGATGTTCATCTTGAAGGCGACCGTACAGCCCAGCCCGATCAGGATCAGGGGCGTCGCCTTGACCAGGATATCAGAAAAAGCCCCCCAACTGCCAAAGGAGGCTCTGAAGAAGAACTGGTACACCCGCAAAGGCTGCGCGCCAATAAGCGCCAGCACAATCCCACTGATAATGAAGGCTATCACGATCGCGCCGACTGAGGTGGCAATCGGAAGCCATTTCGGTGTCTCTTCTGTGCGGGCTTCAATGTTGAGTTGATAGGGGAACTTCATTGCTCGCTCCTCAGTGTGCCGGTCATCATCATGCCGATCTGGTTTAAATCCGCTTGTTCAATATCCATCTGGCCGACGAGTTCACCCTCAAAGATCACCGCGATCCGATCGCTCAGGGTCAGCAGCTCTTCCAGCTCTTCGGAGAGCAACAGGATGGCTGCCCCCCGCTGGCGCTGCTCCAAAAGCAGGCGTTGGATCCCCTCAATCGCGCCGACATCCAGCCCGCGCGTGGGCTGCATGGCGACGATCAGGGACGGAGCGCCATAGATCTCCCGCGCCAGGATCAACTTCTGCAAGTTCCCGCCCGAAAGTTTGCGGGCCTGGACCTCCACATTCGGCGCCTGGATATCGTAAATCTCCTTCAGTTGGGCGGCGTGGTTGTGTGCCTCAAGGTAATTGATCCGCCAGCCGTTGCTGATCGGTGGTTGACTGTAATTCTTCATGATGGTGTTATGAGTCAGAGAAAGGTTGGGAGCCGTACCCACGCCGGTCCGATCTTCAGGGATATGCGCCAGGCCGCTCTTGATGGATTTACGGGGCGAGCAGTTACAGACCTCCGTCCCGTTGATCCGCACGGAACCCTCCGCCTGGCGCAGCCCGGTGATCGCTTCCACCAGTTCGCTTTGCCCGTTGCCCGCAATCCCGGCGATCCCAAAGATCTCCCCTTCCCTGATCTGGAAGGAGACACCCCGCACAGCCGGCAGCCCCCGGTTATTGGTGGTTGAAAGTTCCTCGACTTCCAGAACAACCTTGCCGGGTTCCCTGGGCTCTTTCTCCACCTGGAAGATCACCTCGCGCCCCACCATCAGCTCCGCCAGCTGTCCCCGCGAGAGGCCCTGCGGGTCAATGCCCTCGGCGGTCACCCGGCCTTTGCGCAGCACCGTCAGGCGGTCGGCCACGGCCTGGACTTCATTCAGCTTGTGGCTGATGAAGATGATCGATTTGCCTTGCGCCACCAGGGTGCGCATCGTCGCCTTCAGGTCTTCAATTTCCTGCGGCGCCAACACGGCCGTGGGCTCATCCAAAATAAGGATCTCCGCACCGCGATAGAGCATCTTGAGGATTTCAACCCGCTGCTGCTCCCCCACTGAGAGCTGCCAGATCTTGGCCGTCGGGTCCACCCGCAGGCCGAACTTCTCCTGTAATGCGAGGATCTTCTTATCGTAACGCGAGAGGTTCATGAAAAACCTGGGCTCTTTAAGGCCCAGCAGGATGTTTTCGGTGACGGTCAGGGTCGGCACCAGCATGAAATGCTGGTGCACCATCCCAATCCCGGCTGCGATAGCATCTTTGGGTGAGTTGAAAGTCACCGTTTTTCCCCGGATCCTGATCACCCCCGATTCAGGTTTATACAGCCCGGAGAGCACGTTCATCAACGTGCTTTTCCCCGCGCCGTTCTCGCCCAGGAGCGCATGGATCTCGCCCTTTTTCAAAGTGAAGTTCACATGATCATTGGCCAAAACACCGGGGAAACGTAAGACAATATCCTGCATTTCAACTGCAAAAGGATATTCATCAGATTGATTTGTCATAATACCAACTTGTAAAATAATGAATGCACCTGACCAGGTGCTCTAATAATGACAGACATATCACAACCAGGAAATCGCCGAAGCGGATTTCCTGGTTGTGATCGTTGCTAGGTCTTAATCAAGCGGGGGCAGTTCGGCGGTGATGTTCTCGTTCCACCAGTACATACAGGTGTTGCATTCGCTGCCAAATTCTTTGAAGCCATCCAGGTCAAGCTGCTCCAGGCTTTCGCCCTCGGCCAGAACCTGGTTACCCTGGTTGTCGACGATCGGTCCGCTGAAAACATCGAAGCGGTCGAATTCACCGGCAAGCATCTGGTCCAGGATATCACGGACCATTTGAAGATCCTCTTCGGGGAGCTCAGCCACACCGGGCATCAATTCCTCACCCTCCATAAAGCCATACAGGCCAAGGCCGCCGGAATCGGCATCGAAGTACTCCCAGCCGCCCTTCCAGGTGCCTTCACGGGAAGCTTCAACGATCCGGGCATATTCCACACCCCAGTTCCAGTACATGGAGGTGAGGCAGGCGTCAACCGTGCAGTTACCGTAGTAGTCATAGGTGATGCCCCATTTACCCTCCGGGGCTACCATTGCGGGGGCAGGCGTATCCGCGCCCGTCATCACGACCTGCGAACCGGAGGAGAAGAGCGACTCAGCGCCTTCCTGCTCCAGGATCGGGTCGTGCCAGGTGTTGATGAAGCGCACGTCAATCGTGCACTCCGGGCAGGTCTCCTGCACACCCAGCGCAAAGGCGTTACCGAGGCGCAGCTCTTCCGGGATCGGGAAGGTGGCCATGTAACCCAGTTTCGGATTCCCGTCATCAATGCCCGGGAACCGGCCAGCATACCGGCCAGGTATTTCATATCTTCCATCGCGCCCATCAGGTTGCCAAAGTTCTCACCGTTGGCTTTGTAACCGCTGACGTGAATGATATCCACATCCGGGAATTCTTCAGCAACGGCCTCTGAAGCATCCATGAAGCCAAAGGAGGTGGTGAAGATCACGTCGAAGCCCTTGCGAGCCAGCGAGCGGATCACCTGTTCGGCATCTGCGCCTTCCGGCACGTTCTCGACATAGGCCGTATGGACGTCTGCTACATTTTCTTCGACGTACATGCGGCCGGCATCATGAGACTGTGACCAGCCGTTATCATCATGGGGACCAACGTAAACAAAAGCAACGTTGTATTTCCCGTCTTCCGGCGCCGGGATCTGGAAATTCCCGACCATTTCCGGCTCTTCGGACCCACAGGCTGCGAGCACGAAGGACAGAATTAAGACTAACGTGAACAACCCTAAAAACTTTTTACTCATCTCTCTTCCTCTTCTTCTAGAAATAAAATGGATGGATAGTGTGAGCCGAATAAGGTTTTATTCTATGGTGTCTCCTTTCACTCCGACAGGTTCCTGATGAGATGGGTTGGTTTAATCCTCCGTCAATTATACAAAAACTTAAGTTGTATATACAATCTTGTGTGTTAAGATTTGATGAAATCTGTTAATCATTTTTTAACAGCCAGAACGCTTCCCCCGCGAATCGATTCATGTTGATTTTTGTCAGGTGGACCATTCAGGTTTCTGCCTTCCGATCACAACCGTTCAGCGCTGATCCTTAACAAATGAATAACAATATTTTATCATACAACGAAAAACGCGGTAGAGCCATTTCCCGATAATTATGTCCTATTAAATAACCGGATTAAAAGCCGCTTTTGATGGGCCTTTATCCCGCAACAGATCCGGCACCCGGTTAGCGCGCTTCAAACCTGTTCCTCCGGCAGGATCTTTTCAGGCTCTTTTGCAATACGGTCCTCATAGACAGGCGGATTAACAATACGAAAATCAAATTCCCGGTTTTAAATAATGCCGTGTATCTCCCCTTTCCGTTATTGGCACCCCGTGTCAGACCCGGATAAACATTGCCGAATGAATACTTCAACAAGCTCATTTCTTAAAAATACTAAATGCCCAACATAAAACCCGGAATGTGTTGTCATTCCGGGTTTTTTCGATTGGTCAGCGCATACAGCGTTGGGCCGATATCAGCCCATCCATCCCATTACGCCCCGTCCTCGGGATGCTTTTGCGCCCACAACTGCATAAACAGATCAACCACATCCCCGGCGAAATCCTCATCGTTGATGTGTTTATCCCTGACCAGGAGGCCCACATCGTCGTTGAGCTGCTCCTTCAGGGCATCTTCATAGCCCTTGTTCGCGGCCGCATCATAAAGCGGCATACCCTCGCGGTTCATCATTGAATACCCGCGGGTGGGGACAATGGCGGCCCGCGGGCCTTTGCCCGCGTTCAGGTGCTCGGCAATATACGTCCCTACCTTATAGAGTTCATCATAGGTTGTGCGGAAATGGGTATGCGTGGGCGTATGGCGCACATAAGGCCGGCCCTCCAGTTCAGCAGGGATCTGCCCCCAGACGTGCAGGCGCATATCAGCGCAGCCCGGCCCCACAATTTGGGGAATGCCCATCTCGCCTGCCGCCGTCATGCGGCCCGGCATGGCCGGCATCAGCCCGTCACAGAAAAGGTCAATCAGTTCATGCGGGGAATAATCGATCACGCCCTGGATCACGCCCTGGCGAATGAAGTCCTCCATGGCCTGTCCGCCGATGCCGTTGCAGTGGAAAACCACCACGTCAAAACCCTTCTCCTCCAGCTTCGCCTTCACAGCCATCGTCCCGGGCGTGGTCACCCCCGCCTGGGTGAGGGCGATCAGCGGCTTTTGCTCAGCGTCATCCAGTTTCACCGCGGCCATCGCTACCACGGCGGCCGCGGCCTGGGCGATGATCTTGCGGGTCACGAAGTTCAGCCCAGCGATATCCGCCACGGAATGGATCATGGTCATATCAGAGGTGCCCACATACGGGCCAAACGTGGTCTGGCCGCAGGCAACGGTGGAGACCATCACCTTGGGCACGCCGAAGGGCAGCGTCTGCATCGCGGCGGTCGCCAGGGCCGTGCCCTGCCCGCCGCCCACCGCGATCACACCGTCAATCCGGCCCGCCGCAAACTCCCGGGCGATCAGGTTCTTCAGCCCTGCACGCATCACGTCCTGGCTGTGGGCCTTGTCGCCTTTGGCCTGCAGGCTGCTCAGGCGCTCGCCGCCCGCCTCGGCCACCTGCTCTCGCGTGAGCGCGGCTGCCAGGCCAGGTTTGCCTGCCGACCCCGGATCAACGATGACAGGATCGTTCCCCGTCGCCCGAATGCGGTCGGCAATAAAACCGGCCTCAGCGTACTTCGTGTCCAGAGTGGCGATCACCCAAATTTTCATGTCGGTCTCGATTCAAGCATATTTAGCACAGAAAAGGCCGCCCCCGGCTGAGCGGTTCGCAAGGAACGAGACCACCAGGGCCCTCGCCTGGCCCAGGGCAGACCTTTTCGAGAGTTTTACTGCGTTTGTGAACTACCGGCGCTTTTCGTCCATGGCCTTGATCAGGGCCACCTTCGGCAGCGACCGTCCGCCGCCGAACTCGCTTTCCAGCCAGATATCAATATTCTTCTTGGCCGCGTTCAGGCCGATCACCAGGCTGCCCAGGCAGGCCACCTGCGCGTCGTTGCTGGCGCGGGAGCGCTCTGCCGAATAGGGGTCATGGATCACGGCGGCGCGTACACCGGGAACCTTGTTGGCCACCATCGCCATACCGATCCCCGTGCCGCAAACCAGAATCCCGCGGGAATACCCCTTGTCGCGGATTTCTTTACTCAGTTTGATCGCCATTTCAGGATACAGAACGGGCTCCTCGCTGTTCACGCCGAGGTCATTAACCTTATACCCTTTTTCAATTAAATAATCCCGGATAGGGTCTTTCAATCTCAAGCCATAATGATCGGAAGCGATCAGAATGGGTTCATTCTTATCTGCCATGATGTCAACCTTTATTTACTCTGATTTATGAAGTAATTTCACGAGCCACTTCAATGTGTTCTCGTAATGTTCTCTGATGATTTGCTCCGCCAGAAGGGCGTCACCCTGCTCAAGGGCATCCAACAATTGCTGGTGTTCGCTGTGGATTTCTTCCAGGCGTTCCGAGTGAATCACGACCATCTGCCGGTATTGTGAGGCCTCTGAATAGAGGTCTGACAAGAGGGTCTTCAAGCGGTCAGACTTGGTCCGCTCCCAAATTGTGGCGTGGAAGGTCCGGTTAACCTGCTGGAATTCAACATCATCCTCAGCGATCATGTTATGGATTTCCTCGTTGGCAGCACGCATTTGCGCAAGGTCTTCTTCCGTCAGGTTCGGGCAGGCCAGCCGGGCGGCCAGACCTTCAAGGACGGAGCGGATACTGAAGATCTCAACGTAATCTTCCACCGTGAGTTCATTGACAATGGCGCCCTTATATGGGACCAGCTCCACCAACCCGGTGGCACCCAGGCGGGTCAGCGCTTCGCGTACCGGCATCCTGCTGATATTGAATTCCGCCGCGAGATCACTCGCGATCAGACGCATACCAGGTTGATAGACACCGGATATGATCCGCTCCTTCAATTTATCATAGATGATCTCTTGCATGGTTTTGAATTCGGATGCCATAATTCACTCTCACTTCCTTGGACTTTACTTTATAAAATTGGTTCAAAGAGTTGCGGCAAAGGCGTCAGGATTTCACATCCCTCATCGGTGATGGCGATATTATCCTCGATCCTAAATCCGCCCCACCCATCAATATAAATGGCCGGTTCAACTGCCACGGTCATGCCGGGTTGGAGGACCTCATCACTGGCCGGGTGCAGCCAGGGGGCCTCATGAAATTGTAACCCAATTCCGTGTCCTAGTTGGTGATTAAAATATTCGCCATAGCCGGCCCGGTCAATCACTTTCCGGGCGACGGCATCCAATTCCCGGGCCAGCACGCCCGGCTTCGCCGCGTCAATGGCTGCATTCAAGGCTTCGCGCACCGTTTTCATAATGTCCTTCGAGCGCTCGTCCGGGTCGCCCACAAAGAACGAACGAGTGATGTCAATGAAATAACCATTGGAGACCGCATCCAATTCAACCAGGACCGGCTCACCCCACATTATCGGTTTCTGGGAGGCGACGCAGAAGGGCCGCCATGAGTTGCGAGAGTTCTCGCCGGACATCACAAAACAATAGCCGCGGGCGCGGGTCACGTTCTTGTAGCCGATGCCCATGCCGTAGATATAACCTTCCACCATGCCAGCCACCAGCGATTCCTGCACGCCGGGTTGGATCAGCCCGCGGGCGTGTTCCAGCCCGATGCCCGTGATCTCGCTGGTGATGCGTAACTGTTCGATCTCCATTGGGGATTTGATCACGCGGGACTGCTTGATCTGCGGGGTGGCATCCACCCAGGTGTTGTTTTTGAAAGCCTCAAACATGTCATTGAGGATCTTAAAGGTAGGGACCCGGGCTTCCGCGGCGACGTTGTTGCCGCCGACCAGGTCGAAGCTGCCTTCAAACCCAACCACCGCGTGCTCATAGCCGCGCTCATCCCAAACCTCTTTCATCAGGCGCAGGATGTTCGCGGCCGGATTAGCCAGCTCACCCATATTGATGAACGCATAAGTGCGCTGCGTTTCCACCCAGCCTTCAGCGGCGTAATCCAGCTCGGAAACGGGCAGGATCACAACCGGCTCACCCTCCACCGGGAAGATCAGGCAGGATGAGCCAAAGACCGGCCAGTAACCCGAGAGATAGACGATGTTTTCCGGCAAGCGGCAGACCAGCACATCAATGCCGGCCTCCCGCATAAACCGCTTCATTCGCTCAGTGCGTATTTGATCCTTCATAACAACTACTCCTCTTTCCCATTCGGTTCAATAACCACCTTGACCGCGCCGTCCTTGCGGTTGACAAACACATCCAGGGCTTGCTGATACTGCTCAATCGGG
>WOYI011300574.1_pt1 | contig 10547 bp, 9 predicted proteins | sample 6423411 | NCBI WGS metagenome assembly WOYI01 (sample SAMN13441803, study PRJNA592873) | oil field metagenome | biome: oil field; feature: oil-well bore; material: oil-contaminated soil; isolation source: oil-contaminated soil from oil-well borehole | place: Germany: Wietze | collected 2016-10-18 ... | reverse complement strand
GCAGTGCGTGGTGGGGCAGAACCATTTCGGCGTCTGGAACGAGCTGGCTTACCAGCTGATGATGGACGTGGAGACGTTGTGGGACCTGCGGGAACACATTGACCCCGAATCGCTGCGTCTGATGGAAATCGATCAGGGATTGCAGGATTTCTCTTTGATCGTGGACTTTGAAGCGCCGCTCGAGGTGCGCCTGGCCTCCATGGAAAAGGCGCGCCAGCGGCTGAAACCGCTCCTGGAGAAGCACAACGGCGACACCACGCCGGAGATGGTCGGCTTTGGGCACGCCCATATTGACGTGGCCTGGCTCTGGCCGCTGGCAGAGACCGAACGGAAGTGCGTTCGGACCTTCAGCACGCAGCTCTCACTGATGGAACGCTATCCGGAATACAAATTCCTGCAAAGCCAGCCGCACCTTTACCGGATGGTCAAGGAGCACTACCCTGACCTGTATGAACAGATCCTGGCTGCCATCCGGCGCGGCCAGTGGATCCCCGATGGCGCATCGTGGGTGGAACCGGATACCAATATCAGCAGCGGCGAGAGCCTGATCCGCCAGCTGATCCACGGGAAGCGGTTTTACCGGGAAGAGTTCGGCGTGGACAGCCGCTTGCTCTGGCTGCCGGATGTCTTCGGCTATTCCGGTGCGCTGCCGCAGATCATGCGCGGCTGCGAAGTGGAATACTTCTCCACCCAGAAGATCCTCTGGGCCTATAACGGCGGCGAGCAGTTCCCCTATAACACCTTCATCTGGGAGGGGATTGACGGCTCTGAAGTGAAGGCCCATTTCCATAATGACTACAACAGCGAGACCAACCCGGCGAAGGTGATCCATCGCTGGCGGGAACGCATCCAGAAGGACGGCTTTTCCAAGCGGCTCTATCCCTTTGGTTGGGGCGATGGCGGCGGTGGGCCGACGCGTGAGCATCTGGAATACGTCCGGCGGGAACATGATCTGGAGGGCGTCCCGAAATTCCGGATCGCTGCGCCGATGGACTTCTTTAAAGAGCAGGACGAGGAAGGCTGGCCCGAAGCCCGTTACGTGGGCGAGCTTTATTTCCAGGCGCACCGCGGCACCTATACCTCGCAGGCGCGCACCAAAGCCCTCAACCGGCGGAGTGAATTCGCCCTGCGGGAAGCGGAGCTCTGGGGTGCGGCGGCGCAGATGCTGGCGGGGTACGACTTCCCTTATGCCGATTGGGACGAGGCCTGGAAGCTGGTCATGCTCAACCAGTTCCATGACATCCTGCCCGGTTCCTCCATCCACCGGGTCTATGAAGAAGCGGAAGTTCAGCTGGCTAAAGTCGTTGCGGAGGGGCAGGGGATTGTGGAGGATGCTCAGGCTGCCTTGGTGCCCGAAAGCGACGGATTGACCGTTTTTAACTCCTTATCCTGGGACCGCAAAGCACTGATCGAACTGCCCGCAGGCTGGCAGGGGCTGGCCGCCGGCGATGGTGATCGTGCGCCGGTTCAGCAGGTGAGCGGAGCGGTTTATGCGGAAATCACCGTCCCAGCATGCGGATGGCGGGGTTTCCAGGCCGGTGAGCCGGAAATTCCGGAAAATACTATTAAAATAACCCAGAAATTACTGGAAAACGATATATTAAAAATAGAATTCAACGAATACGGCGAAATCACAAGTATATTTGATAAAATTAATCGAGAAGAGCTGGCAATCGGGCTGTGCAACCGGATGCGGATGTACCAGGATATCCCCAGCGCATTTGATGCCTGGGATATTGACAGCATGTACAAGGCCACGCCCGTCCCGCTGACGGATGAGGCCGCGATTGACGTGGCAGCGACGGGTCCGCTTTTTGGGCAGCTGGTGATCACCCGCAGGCTGCATCATTCCGAGATGACCCAGACCATCACTCTGGCGCGGGGTTCCCGCTCGGTGACGTTCCATACCGTGATCAACTGGCAGGAACGGCATAAGCTGCTGAAGGTGAATTTCCCGGTCGATTACCATGTCCAGGACGCACTGCACGAGATCCAGTTCGGACATATCGCCCGGCCCACGCATCGCTCCCGCCAGATTGACCGGGACCGCTTCGAGGTCAGCAACCAGAAGTGGACGGCGCTGGTGGAGCCGGAGCGGGGGTTCGCCATCCTGAACGATTCGAAATATGGGGTGGACGTACTCGAGAAGGGGATCAACCTGACGCTCCTCAAGTCTGCCCTGGCCCCGGATATGACCGCTGACCTCGGGCGGCAGGAATTCACCTACGCCATGACCTGCTGGGATACGCCCTTCATCGAAAGCGGCCTGGTGCGGCGGGGCTATGAATTGAATGTGCCCCTGGGGCAGGCGAAGGGCCAGGCAGAGGCGCGCTCGCTCTTCCAGCTGGATGCCTCAAACGTGATCCTGGAAACGGTGAAGCCGGCAGAAGAACCCGGCGCAGGGGATGTGGTCCTCAGGCTGTATGAAGCGATGGGCAACTATACAAAAGCGACGTTGTCCACTTCGTTACCCTTCCAGTTCGCTTACCTTACGAATATGCTTGAAAGGCCCCTGGAAGCCCTGAATTTTGAAGGCCACAGCCTGGGCCTTGCGTTCCATCCCTTCGAGATCAAGACGCTGCGGCTGCGGATGAAAGAACCGCTGACTATACAAGATTAATGAGAGAAAATCCACAGGTACAGCCTGGTCGGCCGGCTTGTCGGACACGGGCAGCGGGTTTTTCTTCCCCTCCTGGTGTCCCGATGGGCGGGCCGATCTTGTAATAACGGTTGTCCAGGACGTAGATCGGCGGGTCGAGGGCCGGCCAGCGGCTGCTGCTCGGGGGCGCAGATCCAAACCGGCAGGTCGGCGTACGGGCCGTCGAGTGCCCGCAGGCTCCTGACCCGCATCAGCGTTGGGACTTCATCGCGCCGGTCGGCAAAGGTGGCGAGGACGATCGTCTTCTGGTTTGGCATTTTGGCTCCTCCTGATGGTGGCAGCGGTCACCCCATTAGTATAAATCATGCCTTTCTGCTCTGCCTCCTTCCCCGGGATCATTTCCCATTGCATATATGACATGGACGAAGCGGAGCAGGATATAATATTGGCAGGGACTTTATAAGGAAAGGAAAAACGGAAGATGCTCTCTAAATCTCAAGAGGAAAGAATTGAATCGCTGCTGCAGCAGATGACGTTGTCTGAGAAGATCGCCTTGCTTTCGGGCCGCAACGCCTGGTATACGATGCCCGTTGAGCGCTTGGGGGTCCCCTCAATCGTGATGACCGACGGGCCGCACGGCGTCCGCACCGGTGGGCATGGGCAGGACCGGATCGTCGGGACGGCTACGGCCTATCCCACCGGTGTCTCGATGGCTTCGACCTGGGACCCGGAGCTGATCGAGCGGGTTGGGGCCGCGTTAGGGGAGGAGACCCGCTACCTGGGCTGCCATGTCCTGTTGGGGCCCTGCGTGAACATCGTCCGCTCGCCACTGGGCGGCCGGAATTTTGAGACTTATTCCGAGGACCCTTATCTGGCGGGGCAGATCGGCCTGGCCTTTGTACAGGGTTTGCAAAGCAAGGGCGTCGGCGCTGCGGTGAAACACTATGCGGCGAATAACCAGGAATATGAACGTTTCCGGGGCAGCTCCGTAGTGGATGAACGCACCTTGCGAGAGATCTATTTGCCTGCGTTTGAGACTATCGTGAAGGGCGCGCAGCCCTGGATGGTGATGTGCTCTTATAACCGGGTCAACGGTGTCTATGCCAGCCGGCATGAAGAGCTGCTGCGGAAGATCCTCAAAGAGGAATGGGGCTTCGATGGCGTGGTCGTCTCCGACTGGGGCGCAGTCCACGACATCTATGAACCCATCGCCGCCGGCCTGGACCTGGAGATGCCCGGACCGGCCCGGTATTTCGGCACCTTCCTGGAAGCGGCTGTGAGCAACTGGCAGGTGGATGAGCCCCTGGTGGAGGATGCAGCCCGGCGGATGCTGCGCCTCATTACCCGTGCGGGTGTGATGGATGACCAGCCGCGCAACCCGGGCATGGGTGATACCCCCGAACATCGAGGTTTGGCCCGGGAGGTTGCGGCCGAATCGATGGTCCTGCTGAAGAATGAAGATCACTTGCTGCCGCTGGATGGCGGCAAACTGGGAAGCCTGGCCGTGATTGGGATGAACGCCAACCGGGAGATCAGCGGCGGTGGGAGTTCTCGAGTGGATCCGCATCACTGGGTCACGCCGATGGCGGGCCTGCAGGCCAGGCTGGGCGATTCCGTGAAATTGCGCTTTGAACCGGGTTATGACAACCAGGTCACGCCTATGGTGGTGGGGAAGTCCAGCTTCAAACAACCGGACGGCAAGTCGCCCGGTTTGCTGGCGGAATTCTATAACAACCTGGATGGCTCAGGCGATCCTGTCCTGAGCCGGGTTGATCCGAATATCGAAGCCTGGTTTGGCGCGGGCGGCCCCGCACCGGCGATTGTGGACCCGCGGCACTTCACCATCCGCTGGCACGGCACGTTCACGGCGGAAGTTTCGGGTGAAACTGAATTTTTCATCAGCAATACCGGGACGGCCCGGGTCTGGCTGGATGGCGACCTGATCCTGGACAACGAGATCGGCCCGCAGACATCCGCCGCAATTGATCTCTCGGCGGCTGATGATCGAGCGGTCGTCCGGCTGGAAAAGGACCGCCAATACGACTTCAGGGCGGAATACATCAGCGGCGAAAACAACGCTTTTGCACTGGTGCGGTTCTCCTATAAGATCCCGCTGGGCGTGACCGGCGACCCGGTGGAGCGAGCGGTGGCGCTGGCCAAAGAGAGCGATGCGGCCATTATCGTGGCCGGCCTTTCGGACCTGTATGAGAGCGAGGGCGGCGATCGGCCCAACATGGACCTGCCCGGCCGCCAGGAGGAGTTGATCCGGGCGGTGGCAGCCGTCAACCCCAATACGGTTGTGGTGATCAACGCCGGTTCGCCTGTGGCAATGCCCTGGGTCGACGCGGTCAAAGCGATCCTGCTTTCCTATTACCCGGGCCAGGAAGGCGGCCATGCGCTGGCGGATATCCTTTTTGGCGCGGTGAACCCCTCGGGCAAGCTGACGGTGAGTTTCCCCCAGCGACTGGAAGACAACCCCGCCTACATCAACTATCCCGGCTGGAAGGACGTCCATTACGGCGAAGGGATTTTCGTGGGTTATCGTTACTACGACAGCAAGGACATCGAACCACTTTTCCCGTTTGGCCACGGCTTGAGCTATACGAATTTTGACTATGAGGTGCTGGATATGCCGGTGACGGTGCAGCCGGGCGAGACCTTCAGGGTCTCAGTCACGGTGAAGAACACCGGCGATGTCTTTGGCAAGGAAGTCATTCAACTCTATATTAAAGATGTGGAATCGACCCTGATCCGGCCCGAAAAGGAACTGAAGGGGTTTGCAAAAGTGGCTTTGGAGCCGGGCAAAGCGCAAAAAGTGACCTTCAACCTGGACCAGCGAGCGCTTTCGTATTACGACCCGCACCAGCACGATTGGGTGACGGAAGAAGGCGCATTTGAGGTCCTGGTCGGCTCCAGTTCACGCGATATCCGCCTCAGCGAGGTGTTTGAGTTCAAAGCCTAATAAGATAGGGTGGTTTAGTTGATGGAAAGGGCTGTTCCTTGTTCGTGGAACAGCTTACAATTTTTAAGCCTTCCCCTCGCCGCCATCATTTTTGCTTGAGGGACTTCGTTGCTTTGCGCTTCCCCCAAGTTCTAGAACCCGGCGATCCATCTCTGGATCTTGGCATCCATTTCATCGCGGACGCGGATGGTCTGCGCGAGGATCTCTTCATCCGTTCCGGTGAAGGACGCGGGGTCGTCAAATTCCCAATTCAGCAGCCGGCCGGGGACGGGGAAGGTCGTGGGGCAGTCGAGCTCATCCCGGCTGCAGACAATGATGACGTATCCAAAATAGGACTTGCCGATATACTCTTTGACATCGGTGGTGGGGTGATCGGCGATATCGATGCCCATTTCCGCCATCGCCTGCACGACGGCCGGCATGATGGGCTGGGGGTTGAAGCCGGCAGAATACACCTCAAACTGGTCGCCAGCCCGGTATTTCAACAGCGCCTCAGCCATTTGGCTGCGCGCTTTATTATGTTTGCATAGAAATAGCACCCGGATTTTCTTTTCGGACATGTTCACCTCTCGAACCTGATAACTTACTTTTATTTTAGTGTCAATTCAGAGGTGTTTCCAGGCCTTATTAGAACGTTTACCCAATTTTCACAAGGGTTAATGATGGCGTGCAGCTCACCAGCGAGCGTTGTGGTCTTCCGCCCAGCCGATGGCGTCAGCGATCCGGACCGTCTCGCCTTCCTTCGTTTTCAGCGTGCCCTGGAAGCGGCCGATCATCTGGTGGACTTCGGAACCCAGCACCAGGGCATCGGTCTTGGCCACGCGCTCGAAAAAGGGCTCGAACTGCAGGTCCACCCGGTCGGAGACCGTGGTTGCCAGCCGCCAGGGCGCCATGAAGTTGGCGGGGTCATATTCAAAGGCGACGTCTTCACTCAATTTGAGCAGTTTGCCGTCAATGCACAGTCCGTTCTCGTTCATGCCGGTGCCATCCGTCCAGCCCGCGCCCAGGTTGACGCCCACTGTGCGGCCGTCGGACAGCCGGGTGGAGAAACTGGACCAATTCCAGAAGCACTCGAAAGGCCAGATTCCGCGGCCAAAATCAAGGCAGGCGAAGGTCTCGGCTCGTTCGAAAGGGATCGTTTCGGCGCCCCACCGGATGGCGCCTTCCGCCGGGAGGGTGTTTTGCTTGCTGGTGAATTGGAACCGCTTTTCAGACCAGGGGATGACCACGTTGAGGGTCTCGTGGCCCTCGGGCATGAACACCTGCAAATCCACGTCCAGGGGCTTCCCGTCGAAATCGGGGCAGCCGATTTTAAGCCGTACGCCCTGCTCGTTTTGCAGCATTGAGATCGGCATGGCCGGGTCAGCATAGACCACGTCCGATTCGACGGCCGGCGGCAGGTCAATCCCCGCGCCGAAAGGTTTCAACAGCGTCTTTTCTGCGAAGACCTTGCTCTCGAAATTCAGCAGGTAGATGAACGGCAGGCCCAGGTAATCGATATCAGAAAGGGTGACGGAGAAGAGGTGATCTCGGCTGACGACGGCCCAATAGTTCCAGCGTTTCTTGCGCGGCCAGTGGCCTTTGAGGTTGCAGTGGTGCAGGGGCTGGCGGCTCCATCCAACGGCCGCCGGGTTGAGGTTCCCGTGGGAGTCGCAGAGATCCACCGGATGGGTCAGTTCGGGTTCATGGTATTTGGGGGACATGGGGTTCTCCTGAAGATCAGCTCGGTTTATTTAAGGCGCCCAGGGGCGCTGGTTGACGGTGTCAAAGGGTTGGATCCGGAAATCGAGTGCGCTTTCTGCTTCGGCCAGCATAGCGTCGAAGGCGTTTTCCAGGGGGGCGTTCGTCCCGCGTATCTGGGCCAGCACATCTGCGCCCCACTGAATGTAGTGCCGGCGGCGAGTGAGGTCCCAGCCTTCGGGCGGGTCGTGGAGGATGTCCCAACAGTTGACGAGTTTATCTCCGAATTTGACCAGCCGGGCGGGCAGGGAAAGGTCCGGGGCGTGCACGACCTGCAGGCGTTTGCGCTCCATCTTGGACAGTCGTTTATCATCGGTGACTTCCAGGACGATATCGAGCACGGCTTGGCCGAAACGGTCCCGGATGTCGGCTTTGGTGGCAGGTGTATCTTCGAGAGTGTCGTGGAGGATGGCTGCAACTTGTGTTTGGGTATCGCGGATGCCGCCGATCTCGAAAAGCGTTTTGGCCACGGTCAGGGGATGGGTGACATAGGGTGAGCCGCGGTGCCCCTTACGCACCTGGCCTTGATGTTCTTCCGCCGCAAAGATTGCCGCGGCGAGGAGCTTGTCCCAATGCTGACCTTCCGGCATAAACGGTCCTTTACCGATTTTCCCGAATAATCGGGTATGAAAGAGGTGCAGCCTCTTTGGCTGCACCTTGGCATTCTAAATCTGCAAAGCCTAATCTCTCAGGCGGATTTCAATGATCGCCCCGTTGGCCACTTTGCGCATTTCTAATTCCTGGCTGTGACCTTTCACCAATTGACTCAGCTGACGGTGGCCGTAACTGCGGGGGTCAAACCCGGGGTCAATCCGCCGTAGTGCGGTGCCGACCTCTGAAAGTCGGGTCCAGCCGTCATCATCCGGGCCGACCATGTCCATTGCCTGGCTGATCATGTCCATCAATTCGCGGTCCTGGGCGCTCATGTGATTGCTCGAGCGGTTACCCCCACCGTTGTTCCGCCGCCTGCGGCTGAGGTTTTCGGTGTAGATGAAAACGTTGCAGGCGCTCACAAAGGCACGGGGCGTATTTTTCCTGCCGATGCCCACGACCAGCAGGCCGCTTTCCCTGATCCGGGTGGCCAGGCGGGTGTAGTCGCTGTCGCTGGAGACCAGGCAAAAGCCATCCACCTGGTGGGAGTGCAGGATGTCCATCGCGTCAATGATCATGGCGCTGTCGGTGGCGTTCTTGCCCACGGTGTAGCGGAATTGCTGAATAGGCTGGAAGGCATGGATGTTCAGAATATCCTTCCAGGAATTCATATTGGATGTGGTCCAATCGCCGTAGATCCGGCGGATGGTGGCGTTGCCGTATTTACCGGCTTCCACCAGAATCTCTTCGATCAGGGTCGCCTGGGCATTATCGCCGTCAATCAGGATCGCAACGCGGCGATCGATATCTTCAAATTTTTCTTCAGGAATTTGGTTGTTTCTAGCCATATTTGAATTATACCTGTTCTCTTGCTAACAGGTTGAAAACCTCCATTTCTTTCTTTTAAAACTAATCCAATTTCAACTCATTTTACTCGTCCACAAGCTCAGACATGTCCATCTGCATGATCTCAGCGGTAGATCGCCTCTGGCGTAATAAGGCTGCCATCGGGCGCACGGGGCGGTCAATGTGGCGGGAGAAAGCCTGATCACCCGCGCAGAGGTGGTTCAGGCCGGATCCGTCCCGATTTTTGGGGCAGCCGCCGTGGCAAAGGAAGCGGACATCACCTGCCAGGCATTTTTGAGGCAGTGCGGCGCGTTGGCTGCGCCAAATTGCGTCTGCGCCTCGGCGCTTACCAGGCCTGCGAGGGCGTCTGGCTGATGTTCCCCAGCAAATGTTTCCCGTCCGCAAAGTGGTCACAGGCATACAGTTCGCCGTTGTGTTCCAGGGCGAGCGCTCGGCCTCAGGTTTCCGCGAAGTTGCACTGGCCCGGGGGTCCGCTCATGTTCTGCTCCCAAGCGACCTCAAAATGCTGGATGAAGACCCGGCCGACAACGTGCCGGACCCATTCATCAAAAAATGCGCGGCGATCAGCTGGCGGGTGATCTTCGCCAACAGCTCGGTACTCATTTCGAATTCGGACTGGGGATACAGGTTTTGCTTGGGGAGGTAGTAGCAGGACTCGCAGGTCAGATTACAAACCGGACCGCGCGGTTTGATCATGAGATGGAAAGGTGACTTTGCTTTTTGCACATCGTTAATCTTATCACAAGTGGCAAGGCACTCCTTTGCACAGGCGGGAGCATGGAAAACAAAAAGAGGGCGTCTTCCGACGACCCTCTCGCTTTCATGCTCTATGGGGATCAGCGATGTTCAGTACGACCGATTCTTAGCGTAATACTTCTGGTGATAGTCTTCCGCCTTGTAGAAATCGCCGGCCGGGACGATCTCTGTGACGAGCGGATAGCGATACTTGCCGGATGCGTTGATCTCGTCCTTGACCTTCTGAGCGATCTGACGCTGCTCTTCATCGTGATAAAAAATTGCGGAGCGATATTGTGAGCCAACGTCCGGACCCTGGCGGTTCAGCGTTGTGGGGTCGTGCAGGTCAAAGAACTTTCGCACGAGGCCTTCATAGCTGATCTGATCGGTGTCATAGGTCGCCTGCACGGCTTCGGCGTGCCCGGTGGTGTTCGTACAAACCAGACGGTAGGTTGGGTTTTCCACTTCGCCGCCAGTATAACCGACGACGGTAGCTGTCACACCCGGGATCTTGGCGAGCTTTTCCTCGACGCCCCAAAAACAACCTGCTGCAAATGTTGCTGTTTTCTTGGCCATTTATGCCTCCTCTTGTTCCAACTTGGGTTCAAACCTTAGCGAAACGGAATTCACGCAATAGCGTTTGCCGGTGGGCGCCGGGCCGTCATTGAAGACATGTCCCAGATGGGCGTCACACCGAGCGCAGGCAATTTCCGTGCGCCGCATCCCGTAGCTGTTATCCGTATGATAGACGATATGATCCTCGTTTACGGGTTGGAAAAAGCTGGGCCATCCGGTGCCGGATATAAACTTGTGATTGGATGAAAAGAGCGGCAGATCGCAGCAAACGCAATAATAGGTGCCGTCCTGCTTGTGATCATAGAAAGCACCACAAAATGGCGCTTCGGTCCCTTTCCGGCGGGTGACATCATACTGCTCCTGAGTCAATTGCTTGCGCCATTCTGCATCGGTTTTATGAATTTTGCCTACCATAGCTGCCTCCGTATTTGTTCAATGAGGATATCCTACCATAAATAAGACAAATATCATATAAAT
>WOYI011198317.1_pt1 | contig 10550 bp, 12 predicted proteins | sample 6423411 | NCBI WGS metagenome assembly WOYI01 (sample SAMN13441803, study PRJNA592873) | oil field metagenome | biome: oil field; feature: oil-well bore; material: oil-contaminated soil; isolation source: oil-contaminated soil from oil-well borehole | place: Germany: Wietze | collected 2016-10-18 ... | reverse complement strand
ATTATGGAGATCTCTATGGAATCGAAGTCGCTGTCGGGATGGGTATGCCCCCCGACGATGGGGACGTTGAACTTTCTGACGCCTTGCTCCATGCCGCGAAGTATTTGGTTGCAGACCTTCGAGCTCTTCATGGATATGACATCGACCATTGCGATCGACTTTCCGCCCATGGCCGCTATGTCGTTGACGTTGACAAGCACAGCAAAATATCCGGCGTAGAACGGATCGGACTTGACAAGCGTATTCATTATACCGTCGGCGGCGAACAGCAGATAGTCGTCCCCGTGATCTATCGCGGCCGCGTCCTCGCCCTCTGCAGCGAAAACCTCGGGGAATTCTTTCAGAGGCAGAAGATCTACTATCTCGTGGATCGGACGCTTTCTGGTTACGCCCGGAAAGGTGCGTATCGCACCTACAAGTTCATCCAGCGACATGGGTCGATGATAAACTATCGTTGATAAAAGGATATTGTTCTCATATGAGGCGCATCTGTTTGGTAACAAGCACCAGGTGCGAAGAGTCCGTCGAGTCGATCAATATGTCTGATAGTATCTCCGCCATCTCGTTGGGGTAGTCAGAGCGGGGATAGAACGCGTCCTGCGTGGGAACGATGTTTCCCGAACGTTTCAGCAGTTTTTTGCATTCTGCAACTTCTTGCTGCTGTGCAGGACGGCCGTTATGGTTCGTTGCCCCGGCCAGACGCAGTTCCGATTCGAAGACGGGGCGTTTCAGCAGCTGGCATAGCATGTACACTATGATGTCGTCGTTCCCGGGATATTTCTTCTTGCAGGACCGCCCGACCGACTCATATATGCTGTTGGACGGCGTTTTTGTCATCTGGTAGATCTTCGACGGGGGCACGGACCGTTCCTTTACGACGTTCATGTCGGCGAGGGCCCTGAGGTAGCCTGTGAGGATGAGCCGATGGTGCTTGAAACCCAGCGCCTCAAGGTCTTTAGACAGGGCGCTGATCGACTTGCCATCTTTCCCGAGACATCCCAGTAGTATTCTGAGGAAGTCTTTCTCAGGATTGAACATAAGGGCTGATAACAAATCTGGTAACTTAAACTTACTGTCGAGAGAAGACCGTTTCCAGGTTTTTGAATGACGCACAGACGTCTCCGGCAAGATTCTATTCAGATGCCCATATTGATGCAATATGTATCGTTAATATATATCTTGAAAATCTGGCCAGTTGAATGATAACAATATTGGTAACAGATATGATAATAAACAACCATCAGCTTTTTACCAGTTATAGTTCAAAAAATACTTTATATTGACCAAGACCAAGCAGTATGGCCAGCTGAACAAGAGGGGATAAGAAGGATGTATACGGAGTCAGACAACATCGTCAAGGGCGGATCCGAGTCCACGGATATAGGTCTCTTCGTCAGGTCTTCTGACGATAATCTTAAAAAATGGGATAAAAAGAGGATCTATGACGCACTTCTCAGAGAAACGGACATCACCGAGCTCAATGCGATGCTCATAGCGAACGACGTCGACCGTATGGTCAAACAGATCGGCATCCGTTACATCACCGCGCCCTTGATCAGGGAGCTCACCAACGCCAAGCTTATGGAGCACGGCCTCGAGGACGTCAGGAAGCAGCACACCCGCCTGGGTGTGCCGATATATGACGCAAGGGAGATCATCATGTCTCCCAACAAGGAGAACGCCAACGTGCCCCATGGCCCTGAGGCGACCAACCTTACCTTGGCGGAGAATATAAAGAAAGAGTTCGCGCTCCTCGAAGTGTTTTCTCCCGACGTTGCAGACGCCCACATGTCCGGGCTCATCCATCTACACGACCTCGGTATGATCGACCGCCCGTACTGCAGCGGCCAGTCTATAGAGTATGTGAAGAAATTCGGGCTGAATCTCCCCAATGCGATGTCTATCGCGAAGCCTGCGAAACACCCGGAGGTGCTCATAGAGCAGATCATCAAATTCTCAGCCGCGTTGCAGGGCCACTATGCCGGAGCGATAGGATGGGACGCGTTCAACGTGTTCCTGTCTCCCTTCCTCGTGGACCTGGACGACAAGAGGATGCACCAGCTTGCGCAGATACTCGTGTATGAGTATGCGCAACAAGCCGTCGCCAGAGGCGGCCAGTCGGTATTCAGCGATCTCAATATCTATTGGGAAACACCGAAGCATTTCATCGGTGTCCCGGCCATAGGCCCCGGGGGAGAGTACACCGGGAAGAACTACGAGGACTACGAGGCCGAATCCCAGAGTTTCGCGATGGCATTGATGGATATCTATCTCGAGGGAGATGCGAACGGAAGGCCGTTCTTCTTCCCCAAGCCCGAGGTCCATATCACGGACCGTTTCTTCCAGACGCCCGGAAACGAGGAGTTCATGCTGAAGATCTGCCGTCTCGCTTCGGAGATGGGCAACACGTACTTCGTATTCGACCGCGGAGACACCGCGCGCGTTTCGGAATGTTGCAGGCTCTCATTCAACCTCGACGAGCAGGACGTGGAGGATGCGAAGACCCCATGGAAGATGCGCTTCTCCGCAATGCAGAACGCCACGCTTAACCTCCCTCGCATCGCATATATGGCTAGAGGCGACGATAACGAGCTGTACAGAGGCATAAACGATGCTCTCGGGCTCGTGGTGAAGGCCCATAAGCAAAAGAAGGCATTCATAGAAGAGTTGCTCGCATTGGGCAACAGCGGCCCCCTGGGGCTGCTGACCATGAACCTTGACGGCGATCCGTACTACAGGATAGAGAAGTCTTCCTATCTTATCGGCATTCTCGGTCTCAACGAGATGGTCCAGTTCCATACCGGGCAGGAAATGCACGAGTCCAAGGATTCGGTCAAGTTCGGACTTAAGGTCATATCTTATCTTAGGAAGGAGGCCGAGAGGCTGTCCAAAGAGAGCGGACTGAAACTGTCTCTCGAGCAGACCCCCGCCGAGTCGACCGCGTACAGGTTCGCAAAGCTGGACCTCAGGGATTTCCCGAAAGAGGCCGGTTCCGTGGTAAAGGGGAACCGCAACACCGGAGAGGTCTACTATACCAACTCCACATATCTGAACGTCGGAGCGGACGTCAGCCCCATCGAGCGCGTGAAGCTGGAAGGGATGTTCCACCCCATCATCGACGCCGGAGCGCTCACCCACATCTGGCTCGGAGAATCGAAGCCGTCGGCGGAAAGCGTCGCGTCTTTCGTGAAGAACACGTTCGAAAAGACACAGAACGGGCAGATAGCATTCAGTCCCGAGTTCACTTCATGTCTGGACTGCGGCAAGACGTCGCGCGGGCTCTCGGAGAAGTGTCCCTGCTGTGGCTCGGTCCGCATCGAAGGGATTACACGCGTCACAGGCTTCTTCTCGAAGATTTCCGGATGGAACAAGGGCAAGAAGGGCGAACTTGTGGACCGCCGCAAGGGTCAGTGCCTCTAAAACAGTTTTAATTTATAGGCAGTCCCAAAAAGGGGCCGCAATCCGGCCTTTCAGCCGGAGTGCGGTCATCTCCACAGATTGCGTCTGCGCAGGTATTCTACTCCGAAGACTACTGATATCATCATAAACAGAATAATCGCCCAGAATCCCCACTCATATTGTGAGAGGGGTATAGAGCTGAAGTTCATTCCGAATATCCCCGAAAGCATGGTGGGTATCGATATCACGAGTGTTATTGATGTCAGGAACTTCATAACGCTGGCCAGCGAGTTGTTGATATCGGATTCCACTAACTGGCGCGTACCTTTGATGATCTCGCTGTACGTCATGGTCATGTCGAGGGCCTGATTTGTCTCGATGGTCACGTCGTCCATTAGATCGCGGTCATCCGGTTCCGTAATGAATTTGAACTGTTTGCTGAGCCTGTCGATCACCGAGAGGTTCATGCTGAGAGATGTCTTGAAGTAAACCAGGTTGGACTCCAGCTCGTGCAGTTCGAACAGGTCGTTACGCTGTGTGCTGTTCCTTATCGATGCTTCGATGGCCATGCGTTTCTTCTCGATAAGTTTCAGATGGCTCTGGTACTGAAGGGCGACCCTGAAAAGTATCTGAAGGGCGAATCGGGTGTGCTTTTCAACGTTGATCGTGTTTATCGGCTTCACTTTACCGTTCATCAGCGAGCTTATGGCGAAGATGTTCTGCAAACACACCGTAACTATTGCGTTGGACGTTATGGTAATGGACAGCGGATAAGTGGTATACTCCTCGCGTTGGTTCCTTATCTCTGTCGCAGGGGCGTCGATCAGTATAAGCGAATAATCGTTCTGCATCTCGAGCCTGGAACCTTCTTCGTCATCCAGGGCCGCGGTGATGCAGTCCCTGCTGACCTTCAGCTTTGCGCTTACCTCGATGATCTCCTTCTCCGTCGGTCTGATCATGTTGATCCAAACATTGTCCTTTATCTCGTCGATCATGACCGCACGACCGTCGACCATTCCATAGACTTCGTACATTCTTCACCTCCTTTAGAATATAACGGCAACGACAACCAGTATTAATAAGAATATCATGAGGCCCGATACCGCGCGCGTGACGTTTTCGGCCATAGCATCCCTGGCCTTTTGGTCCTTGTAATTCAGTCTGTTGAGCAGCTGGGTGACCCAGCCCTTGAATAGGAATCCTCCGTCGAAGGGAATCGCTGGGAGGGCGTTCGTTATACCCAAAAGGATATTGACCCAGAACATCCAGTAGAAAAATGCTGCGACGACCCAGAAAACTTCTCCACCGGGGGTGTCGAACCACCATTGGCAATGCTCCGGGACAGGAGAGAATCCGCTCCACGAGATGAATGGATAATTGAGCAGCGTCAGCACGCCGTCGGTAAAGCCCGTCGACCCGAAAGTGGGGTCGGAAGCCACCCCCATAACGTATCCGGGGGTAAGGAAGCTGATCCCGCTGTAGGTGACCCCGATCCCTATGTATCCGACGCCGTTGTTGTTCCCAAGCGTGAGCGTCTTGCTATCGGACAAGCCGTCGCTCAGGACGGTATACGATATCGTCACTTCCTGGCCCTGCTCAGAGTCTGAGACGAAGTCTCTGAAATCCCTGATCCCGGTTATCGTATAGGATTCCGTCCCTGTTGCGATGCTGTTGATAATGATATCGCTCGGAAGTCCCGCCGATGCAGCGGGGGAGTCCGGCGACACGAATGATACATAAAGTCCCAGCATTATTTCGGAGGTATGCTCCCCGTCTTCTGTGAGATAGGTCACGGTATGCGCAGTACTGCCGTAATCCTCCTCCGGGGACAAGGCATAGTACCCCATATACTCGCTGGCTGTAACAGGCACATCGTCGATCATCGTTATCACCGCGCCGGCAGGTATGCCCGCATCATCGGCGGGTGAGCCCGAGGTCACGCCGTAGACGCCCGCGCCGTCGTCGGAGACGCCCGCGGTCGTCCCGACCGAACCGAGCATCAATACCGCAAATATGAGGAACGAAGCGATCGCAACAACAAAATTGATTGAAATTCCGGCGGAAAATACGCTCATCCTGCTGCGAAGGGACGCTTTCTCGGTATCTTCTTCGTTCATCTCGACGAACGCGCCGAGAGGCACCACGGCATACATCAGTCCGGCGGACTCTACACGGATGCCGTTCGCCCTGGACTGAACGCCGTGGGCGAATTCATGGATTATCATCGAAACGACCAGTGCGATCACCCCGAAAACAATGAACTGGGTCATATCCAGGCCGGTCGACACGAGGGAGGCGGTCCCAGAGCTTGTAAACGCATAAGGCAGATTGATCACCGCCATAGCCATGAAGAAGATCATCACGGCCATTAGCGCGATCGAAATTATACTGGATATCACCGCGAACGCACCGCACAGCCTGCGGTGGGACCCGATGCTCCCCATGAGCTTCTGACCCATGTTTGTCTTGTACATCACCATCGGGCCGCGGACCGAGAGCCCGAGCTCTGCGGCCTTAGGCGAACGCCAGACCCAGACAAAAATGGGCACATATAGAACAGCTAGCAGAATAATGATAATCCAGATAATACTGATGCCAAATCCCTCGGACACACAATTACTTTGGCTTATTAATCTTTACTTTGCAACATAGGGACGTGGGTCGGGCGCGGCACCGCAGCATCCCGGGCCTAAACTTAATGCCTGATGATATCAACATCAGGGGGGTTCATGTCATAGATGATCCTCCGGGCCCATTCAAGCTTTTTCATGGAACGTTCCGAATCATCTCCGGCTTTAAGCCTGGGCCTTTCGAAGTCGAACCCCTCGAGAAGTATCCTTTTGGCACCGAAATGTCTTGCCGTGCAGACGGAACGGTCCCCGTCGGTGAACCCTCCGTAGTTCATGACCGTTCCGAACGGACGGCTCTGGGTAGTCAGTATGAGCGGTCCCGTGAACTCTTTCACATACCGCGCGACCGCGCCGTAGTTGTCACCGTGCGCCAGTACCAGCGTCACCGCGCCAGAGCTGCTGGCCTCGATCTGGGAGCCCACGTTTCCGTCGAGGTCCGTGACCACTATATGCGGCACGACTCCCGCTTCCAACACCCTTTCCGTCGCAGAGCCCGCGGAGATGAGGGTCCCGCAAGGTTCTGTTTTTCCGATATCGTCTTCAAGCGACCCGGCGTCCCCGAAGACAGTGACGTTGCGTCCGATAAGTTCCGCGAGGACGCCGTCCATCACAAGGTTGGAATTCAGCGTCAGGGCCTTCATGACCCTGACCGAGTTCTCGTCTTCGCTGATATCGAGGTCCAGGTCTTTCACTATCTCGAGGTACACAGGTTCCCATTCCGAATATTCCAACGTTCAGGCCTCCGATTCCGAGGGGGTGTACATCTCGTGCCTGAAATATATCCTGACGATGGTCGCGATAAGTGCGAGCACTATTCCGATCGCTATCTCGGCGGCAATGATGCTGGTGATGTTCAGACCTATGCTTATGTATGACAGCATAAGGTCGATCGCACCCGTGATTACCATTCCGATTCCCAGGACGTTTATGGAACCGGTTATGAAGCTGAGCTTGACCTCCCCTTTCAAAAGGTATTCGTTTATGAAACTGCCCACGGAGAAGACCAAAATTGAAAAAACGATCGGCCACGTGGCCACGGCGCAGAACCGGAGGATCATCTGGTACTGCGAAGGCGAATAGTAGTTCTGAACGGTCAGCACCCCCAGCACCAGGCCTGACGCAGCGAGCGCCAGGGATATCAGTGAGAACGTTATGATCACGCTTCCGGACCTAAGATTCGCCGCCCAGCGCAATAGCCAACGCGAGATCCTGTCCACGAGGCTATATCCATAGACGAGCAGGATGACGCCTATGGCGAGGACGATCAGCGCTCCGGATATTCTGGAGAAGTTGCTGGCGTCCAGCCCGTAGAAGTACATCATCGGCAGAATATAGGCGAATGTCATCAGTGCCAGAAGCCATCCCACGGGCGTCATGTACCTCTTACGCTTCACAGGGTCCTCCAGCATCTTCGTGATTATGTAAACGGTACCTTCGAGTCCCGGGGACTGCTTCACGACGACCTTCCTGACGGAATCGATCGGAACCCGCGAAGAAATGACCGGGTACACATATTCGTCCTCCGCGCCATCGCCTACAAGGATGATCCTGTCCGGATTTACTTCCTGTATGACCTGGTCCAGCTCTTCTATGACCGCCGAATCGGAACGATATCCTATCTTCGAGTTGCCGCATATCAGGGCGACCTCTACATTTGCGCCCTCGGTCAGCATGTCGCGGTAGATGTTTATCGCAGCGTAAAGGGAATTGATATCGGAATCTTCGGGGTCGGCTATCCCCAGGGCGGACGCTGCCACGGAACAGTTCTCCACTCCGATGACAGGGGTCTCCACTCCTCCTTTGACGCCAAAATCGTCGTCCCTGTCGACCACGAGGACCAATGTCTTCTTCACATGGGTGGATTGAATCCCAATGATAAACGCTTTGCCCCCTGGGAAATAATTAAAGACAGCGGTGCACTGTCACCACCATGCTCATCAGATGGCACGGTCACTCATGTTTCGAATTCGGATGCGAGCTCGGTACTATTGTAATCGACCCTCACGATGGTAAATCGATAGGTATCAAGGCACCTTCTCCGAGAAACGCGTCCGTGGTTCTGATGACACACGACCATTATGACCATAATATGTCTAGGGTCATAAGCGGTGAACACAAGGACTACATAGGGAAGACCGGAAAGTTCAAGGTCGGGCCGTTCGAGATCGAGGGACTGCGATCATACCACGACAGCGAGCACGGAGCGAAGAGAGGAATGAACACGATCTACCGCTTCGAGATGGATAACATCTCCGTATGCCACTGCGGGGACCTCGGCGCCATGCCCGACGAAAAAACGATGGAGAGGATCCGCGGAGCGGACATACTGTTCGTTCCCGTCGGAGCGAATTATACCATGGAACTGCCGGAAGTGAAGGAATTTATAGCAAAGGCCGACCCAAGGGTGATAGTTCCGATGCACTATCGTGTGTTCGGTCTTTGCATCGCGTTGCTTCCCTTGGACGACTTTTTGAAGATGGTCCCTTCTGAAAATATCGACTACGTCGGCAACGAGATCGATCTATCCCATGACGAACTGCCGGAGCACAGCGAGTGCTGGGTGTTCGACCGTTGATCAGTCGTACAGGTCCAGTCCTTCTTCTATCCTGCCCATCTCGATGGGCATGGTCAGGTCGCCAACCAGGGCGCCCTTGGAGTTGGCGATTATGCCCGATGCAAGGAAATCGACACCGTGGTTTACCGTCGTCTTCCTGCATTCGACCTTCAGGACCTCGGCTATCAGCCGTATTTCCTCGTCCGTCGCATCGTTATGACAGACGCATCCCCTGTTGGTCACTACGCATACGGAGCCTACGGTATCGCACCCTGCTATCGAGGAACGTACGCATTCGACACCGAACACATCCGAGAATTCCTTGATGGCGGCATCCGTGTATATCGGATTGACAATCGCTCCGCGGTCGTTTACCAGGATGTTGTTCCCTGCAGCGTTGAACCTTCCGGGGACGGTAGCCACGTTACCGGCGAACGACCTGATCTTCTCAAGTTCGTCGTGCTCGGCCATCCCAGAGACCGCGATGCCGTTGGAGTTCATCGCCGTAAGCGATCCGACGACGAACGACCCGGCGACCGACGTAAGGATGGTTTCGACGCCGAGGACTGTCTCCAGGTCCCTCACGAAACCCGGTTCGGCGTCCCCGGCCACTAATGCTAGGTCCTCCCCCGCCGCGGCGAACACGCCGATATTGCAGTTCCCGCCGTAACGGGAGAGTCTTATCATGTTTATCACTCTGCGAGCGTTACTTCAACGAGCCCGTCATCGAACTTGGTGGCCTTCACGGCGACCTTCGAGGGCGGGTTCTGAATTCCGTTCTCCCAGATCTTCTCGTTGAGAGCGGTGTCCAGCCATACGTGTTCCTCGTCGACCTTCATATGCCTCATCACATGCTCCCTGACCTCTTTAACGGCGCGTTTGGCCCTCCTTGTGCGGGGTGCCTGCTTCGTCGCTCTGAGCGGGATTATGATGATCCTTTGAATTTCATCTGCCATCTGAATCACTCCTTGAGCTTTCCAATGCGCCACGATCTCCTCTTGGGGTGGCGGAGGAACTGTCTGCTAGTCCTTATCATAACCCAGGCCGGAACGCGGCGGTTCTGTTTGATCTTCTTGTTCAGCCTTGCCTTCATTGCAGGCGGTTTAGTGCTTGACATTTTTATCTCCTCTCGATTTTGATATCCCTTTTCTTAGGGGCGATCTGCCTGAGAAGTTCTTTGAGCATATCTTCGCTGATGACCTGCTGCAGTCTTCCCGACTGTGCAAGTTGGATAAGCTGATTCTCCACCATGTCGGCGTGCTGGGGGTCGGCCAATTTGACGTTGGCGAGCCTGTCCCTGGCCTCAGGGGAGAGAATCTGTCTTAGAACGGCCTGTTTCTGAGCTTCATATTGCTGTCTCTGTTCTTCCGCCTGCTGTTGCTGGGCGTACTGCTGCTGGGAGAATGACTGTTGCTGTTGCAGTTCGGCCATTCTCTTTCTTCTCAAAGCTTCCAATTCAGGGTCATCCATATGCTCAAACCTCCTCATGCATTCATTTCGTCGTAGACCTCTTTGGCTGCGTTGTCGAGGAGCGACTGTCCTGCAGGAGAGATTGCCCTCCCCTGCTTGTCCTTAGAGACCAGCAGCCCTGCCGCCTCAAGTTGCATCATGCACTTTCTGGCGATGTTGCGGCTTCCCTTGACTGCCCTGTTAGGCATCGATCCCTTGTCAGAGAACCCTCCGTACTCTGCTGCGAGTCTGGAAGATCCCATCGGTCCTTTCACATAAAGCTTCCTAAGAATGGAGGCGGACCTGGTATACCACCAGTCCTCCTGCGTCGGAGCTTTTTCCGTGTGCCTGCCCGTCTTCGCATACTCGGCCCACTCAGGAGGGGAGATCTTTTCATTTCCCTTGAGCTTCCCGGCCGCTTTGAGTATGAGTTTCTCGGCGGGAACATCATAGACAGTTACCATGCTTGTACCTCATGCGTCCGATACGTAAATACGCGGACAACAGCACTGGTATTG
>WOYI010695534.1_pt2 | contig 10551 bp, 13 predicted proteins | sample 6423411 | NCBI WGS metagenome assembly WOYI01 (sample SAMN13441803, study PRJNA592873) | oil field metagenome | biome: oil field; feature: oil-well bore; material: oil-contaminated soil; isolation source: oil-contaminated soil from oil-well borehole | place: Germany: Wietze | collected 2016-10-18 ... | reverse complement strand
CTGCCATGCCGGCGACCACATCTATGACTACCCGGACGACAAGCAGTGGTACCGGTGGGCGTGCGAACATTATTTGCGACGAGTGCGGTAATTAAATGCGACGTGCCGTGATTGCGTGCGACGCTGGATGCTATTCGACAGCGGCGCGGCCGCAGCGCACGCCAGTGGCTTGCCAGGCCTCGCGCACCCGGACCTTGGACTGATCACCGAAGAGATCGGCGGCAGCCTGGGTGGTGGCGGCGCAGGCGTCGGCGAAGCTGCTCCTGCTGGTCAGGTAGGTGGTGAGCGCCCGATAGAACACCTGCTCGGCCTGGCGCCTCCCGATGGGTTGCACGGCCTGCCCAGAGGTGTCGTTGCTGCCGCCATGGGCCAGCAGATAGAACACGTTGTTCTGCAGGCCGGAGCTGTAGTGCACATCGAGCCTGCGATTGTAGGCGCGGTAGTTGTCGATGCTCTGGCCATCCTTGGCGGGATGGTCCATGTAGCGCATGGCGTCTGTCGCATCGAACGGCGTGAAGACATCCTCACCGACGAGGTAGTTGGGCTCCTTGGTGGAGCTGCCTGACTCGTAGGCAAAGAACTCCACGGCGGTGCCGAAGATATCGGAGAAGGACTCGTTGAGGCCGCCTGACTCGCCATCATAGACGAGGTTGGCCGAGGCCGAGGTAACACCGTGGGTCATCTCGTGGCCACTCACATCAATGGAGGCAAATGGCGCGAACATGGTCATGTCGCCATCGCCGTAGGTCATGCAGTGGCAGGCATCGGACCAGTAGGCGTTGTCGTATTGCGCGCCATAGTGGGTGCGGCTGATGGTGCCCTGGCCATCGCCAGCGATGCCCTGGCGGCCATGGACGGTGAGGAAATAATCCCAGGTGACGGCGGCGCCGAAATGGGCCTGGGCGCTGACCGTTGCGGGATCGAAGGGCGTGCCATCGCCGAATGTGGCCGAGTTGCCGATCACCAGCGCCCCTGGGTTCATGGTGGAGCGGCCATCGCCGCCGCCGGCCATGTCGGTGGTGACCATGCCGCCCCTGGAGAAGTCCACCAGGGCATAGCCTGCAAACGGTTGATAGGCGCCTATGCCAAGCGGCACCGTGCCATTGTAGAGCGTGATGCCGCTGCCTTGGGTAGCTGCCTGCGGGCTGGGCTGGGTCTGGGTGGCATCTGCTCCATTGCTGCGGTGAACGGGGCGGCTGTAGGTCACAGGATCCATGGCGCGCAGCGTGCGCAGGTCGTTGTAGGCGCGCAGGATATGTCCCGTGCCTGCATCCACGTAGACCAGCCAGTCGAATGGCGGCACCAGGCCAAGGTTGCGCGCCCGCACCTGCCAGCTGAGCCTGGGGCCATTTCCGGCATCGTACCAGCCGAGCTCGTCTGTGAGCGCGACATCATCTGCCTGGGGCAGCGCCGCCTTGGCGGCCAGGCGTGCCGCCATGCGATCGATGGCGGGCCGCACCTGGTGGGAGCCGATGCGCATCAGGCCATCGCTGATGCCATAGGCGCGACCGGCGCGCTTGTCCACGTGCACGACGAGCTCGCCGCCGAACACGGGCAGGCCATTGTGGCGCTGCCGGTAGCGCACATGCAATTGCCCGAGCTGGTCTGCGCTGCTGGCGACCTTGATGAGCTCGTCTGGCTCGCCTGTGATCTGCCTGGCATCATGGCGGGCCAGGAATGAGTCGGCGATGGCCTCCATGGGATCCTGGGCCACAGCGGCGCAGGAAAAGGCGACCACACCGGATGCAATGACGTGTTTGAACATATCGGCTCCTACAGTACGAAGGCGCAGCGCCCGCCGGTATCGGCTCCGGCATGGCCAGGGGCGCGGGAGAGGTCCAGGGCGAAGATGCCGGCGTCGTTGCCGTTGTCCCAGGCACCACCGGCCAGGGCGATGCGCTCGCCGTTGTTGCGCACAAAGAGCTTGTCACCAGATGCATACTCTGGTCGGGCCGGAAACAGCGCCATGGCCTTGAGCAACGCCGGCACCCGGGCGATGATCTGCACGCTGCCGCGCACCTTGGCGAAAAGATCCTTGATGGCCGGGCCATCGTCCTTGGTCTGGTTGGTGATCTTCTCGGAGAGGATAAGCTCGCCATCGCCAGGCCGGTCCACCGGCTTGTTGATGTCCCATTTCAGCGTATTGGCCGCGCCAGGTGTGGCCAGGTTGCCATCGGCGGTGATGGCCTTGAAATCGGCCGAGCCCGCGGCCGCATCGTTGTTGGGCACGAATTGCACCTCGCCATCGACCAGGCGCACCCCGGCGACATACTCCCAGACGTTGCCGCACAGATCGGCGATGCCTGTGGGCAGGCCATTGTGGCGCCAGGATGCGGGGCCAGAGCCCGTGAAACACACCCCAGAACCATTGGTATCGCCCGGGGCGCCATGGTCGACGCGGCGCCCGGTCTCCCATTTGGTCTGGGCGCACAGGCCAAAGCTGGTGTTGCCGCGCGGCATGGTGCCGGCCTTGTTGGCCCACAGCGCCAGGGCGGCGCGCTCGGCGTTGCTGAGCAGGTGCCAGCCGGTGCCGTTGTTGCGCGCGGCTGTGGCGAACTGGTCCATGGTGTGATTGGTGGTTGGCGCCACCCCTGGGATGGAGAGCAGCTGGCCATCGCGGATCACGCCGTGGTATTGGCCGATGAAGATCTCGCTCTTCTGCACGCCATTGACCACGAATGCCGGATGGACACCTGTGCCCACCATGGCGTCGATGTCCTCGAGATTGAAGCGCGGGATGATGGCCATGTAGCAGGGGTGGCCGGATGTGGTGTAGAGCACGGTGACCTGGCCGCCCGAGGCCGCTTCCACCTGGGCGCGCAGGTCGTCTTTCACGAAAATAGTGGTCATGATATCTCCTAGATTGGCCAGACGGTGATGCGCACCGCGTCCATGTCGAGCGGGGTGGCCCGCCGCTCCGGGATGGCGATGGTGATGGCGAAGTTTCCGGGTCCAGACTGCTGATAGCCACCATCGGTGCGCTGGTAGATATCGATCACCGTCTCGCCATCGCCCTGGGCCTGTGCGGCATCGATGACGACCGTGCCCACTGTGATGATGGTCTTGTCGATGGTGACCGGTTGATGGGGCGCTGGGCCCATGTAGTCCATGATCGGCATGTCAGGCTCCCATGTGGATGATGGTGTAGCGCACGACAACGTCGTCGGCGCTGTGTCGCAGGATGATGCGCAGGCCATTGCCCGCCTGGACGATGCCCAGGTGATCGGCGCGCACGCCGCCTGAGACCACCTCCAGCGCCACCTGATAGCCGCTGTCCGGCAATGGTGCCGCCAGGGGCACGGTGGCATGATGCGGGCTGCTCAGCAGGATGGGATAATCGGGCTCCAGGCGCCTGATGTCGGTGATTTTGACGTTGGCGATCCTGGGATCGTCTTTCTCCGTGTTCCCGGGTGGCACGGTGAGCAGATAGAGCGCCACGGCATCGGCGGGCTCCCTGTCGCCAAGCTGGCTGCAGTCGAAATCGACGATGCCGCCGTTGAGGCGCAGATACGCTATGCAGGTCTTGGCCTCGTTGGTTGTATTGGGTGGCACAGAGGCATCGTCCTTGCGGTCCTGGATGGCATAGAGGCGGCCATTGATGAAAAACTGCCCGGTGCTGATGTTGAGCACCCGGGCCGGGGTGTCGCTCCTGGAGACCGCGCAGCCGTATTGCACGCCCCGGTTGACGAGCCCCACCAGACCCTGCTGGATGCGCATGCGCCTGGTCTTGTTGATCTCCATGTCGGCCAGCGCCAGCAGTTCAAGCTGGCGGCGCAGCTCGAAATGTATCGCCTCTTGATAGTCGGGCTCGGTGGTGCCGACGCGACTTTCGATATCGTCCACGCGCTGGCCCAGGGCGCCATAGTGGCCACGGGCGCCGGTGAGCTCCTGTTCTGTGCTGGTGATGCGGGCATCTGCGGCGGCGAAGTTCTCGTCAATCTCCACGTAGCGGGTGTTCCACAGGCTGGGCACCGCATCGGGTTCATTGTTGGGTATCGGCGTGATGGTGTTGTGTGGCAGGGCCATGGTTATCTCCTAGAAGCGCAGCTTGATGCTGATCTCGTAGCGTTCGTCCGACTCCTTGCTCTTTGGGGCAAACGTTTTGAGGCCGATCAGCCCGCCATCGGCATCCAGCAGACCGGCCTCGGAGAGGCGCGCCCCAACCAACTCCTTTTCCTCGATAATGCCCTTGCCGGTCACCGAGAACGCATCTTCCTGGGTGATCAGGGCCAGCGGCTTGCGCAGCAGCTCATGGGCCAGGGCCGTGGCTGCCAGCGATGGCGGCTTTGGTGTCAGATCGTCATTGTGGCCACCATCGCCGAAGGCCATGAAGGCGATGGGTGGCAGGGGTGAGTCGTCCGCCATGTGCCTGGCCAGGCGTTGACGGTAGATATCGACAGTGATGGCCTCAGCCATGGTGGGATCTCTCCTTGATGTTGAATCTGAACAACGGCGCTGCCGGGCCGCCAATGCGCCAGCGGCCATCCACGGGCAGATGGCGGGCATCGCTGGCATCCACGCCGCCTGATGTATCGTTGAGCGGCAGGCGGAAGCTGCCCAGGCGTGGGCCGGTTGGGAATGGGTCTCCCAGATGCCAGGTGCCATCGAGATGTCGGCGGCGCCCCATCTTGATGGTTACGGGGCGCGTCAGGCGCTCCGGGCTCACCCGCATGCCGTCGCGCACGGCGCAGGCCAGGCGCGATGAGATCACGATGGGCTCGCCACGGCGCATCGCAAAGCCAAGGGGCTGGCGCCTGATCGGCTCGCCGATGCGCCAGCGGCCATCGAGACGCCGCCATGGGGCCAGGGTGGCCGCCCTGGTGAGCCGCGCGGGTGTGGCTGGATAATCCATGCGGATATGCTCGCCGTGGGTTGTGCCGGCACGGCTCGGCAGGCTGATCAGCGCCCTGCTGGCCATCGCCAGGCGCCCCATGAGCGCGCTGGCGCGCTCGCTCAGGCGCCAGGTGCCATCGAGACGCCGCCAGGGCTCGCCGATGGTGGGCAGGCCATAGGCGATATGGGCCGCGTTGCTGGCCATGGCCAGATGGCTCACGATCCTGCAGCCCCGCAGGTGCCACGAGGAGCGGCCGCCAATCACCTGCCCCAGGCGGAATGATCCAAGGGGCAGCCCCAGGCGCACCACATGGCCATCGCGGCCCAATGGCCAGCGCACCGCCTCGGCCTCGCCGATCACCCGGCCGCACCATGGGTAGCGGTAGTCGTGGATGAGGTTGGCGAGGATGGCGCTGCCGCTGGCATCGATGAGCACGGCGAGCCAGAACATCATCCAGGACAGATAGGATGGCCAGCTGCGCACCGGCTTCCACTCCTCGACGATCCTGCGCATATAGGAGCCGATAACTGGATCGATCACCTGATCATGTTCGGTGATGACGATGAAGCGCGCCCAGTGCTGGATCTGCGGGATGCCGATCACCACCTCGATGGGGCGGATCTTCTGGCTGCCATCCACCGCCCAGCTGCCATCGAGCCGCAACGGGTGGAACGGGGCATAGGCATCGCGCTGCGCCATGCGGTCGATGATGCGCACCTCGATGCCCAGCACGCGCAGCGCCTGCTGGATGGACCATGGTGTGCCCTTCTTTCTGTGGATGGCGATGGATTGGCGGATGAGCCGGCGGCGCTCATCCTCTGATGCGGCAGCACCCCAGCCCTCGAAGAAGGTGAGATGGAACTGCCAGGCGAGATCGGGCAGCAGCCGCTGGTCCACCTTGTCGATGAGATAAACCAGATCCTTGTCGATAGGCAGGGCCGCCATGCGGTCGGCGAGTGCCACCAGCGCCGAGAGGCGCTTGCTCTTGGTGATCACGTCGGGCAGCATCATGTCGGCATCAGTCATCGATGACCCCGGCGATGGCGACATCGATCCGTGTTGCGTGGGTCCAGAAGTTCTCGGGCACCAGGATATCCGCGGCTGGAGACCGCAGCACGACGGAATGCACCCCGCTGACATGCAAGGCGGCGATGAGCGCCGAGCGCGTGATGTCGTTGCCAAGGGTCGCGGCCTTTGTCGCGCAGAATGTCCGCACGGCCTCCAGCGCCGCGGTCCTGGTAGTCTCGGCATCGGCCCAGGCGAACACATTGATGCTGGCGCTCACCTCGTATGCTGTATCCACGGGATCGGCGACGGCGACCGAGTCGCACAGTGGCCGGGCATCGTCCGCCGCGGCGGCGAGCAGCACCTTGCCCTTGATCAGCTCGGATGGCAGGCCGCTTGTGGTGAGTGGATAGAGGATCACATCGCCTGGCTGCGGCGAGAGCACAGCCACATCGATGATGGAGGCATCGGCGCTCATGGCATGGAATCGGTAGGCGAGGCGCGGCCCGGCCACGGAGAAATGCTCAGGGGCCAGGCGGATGCGCTCGCGCAGCCGCTCGTCATCCTCACCAGGCAGTCTCGCCACGCCCACCAGCTCGCCCAGGTAATCCAGCATGGGCGCCCTGGCGTAGGCCACCAGGTTCTGTCTGGCCACATCGTTGATGGCGGCACGCACCAGGGACTCGCGGTAGGCGATCTGATCGATGAGCAGCCGCTCGATCTGTGCCGGATAGAGCGTGCGTCCAGCGTCCTGCTGGAACCTGGCCACCATCTCATCGACGATGGCCAAGGGATCGTCGTCCACGAGCTTGACAGGATCGCTCACGGCCTGATCACCATGCTGGACCTGGCGCCATCCGGTGTGGTGAACGTGATGGCGATGGTCACCCGCGCCCCGTCATGGCTGACATGGACAGCGGTGAGCCTGACCCGTGGCTCGAAGCGGCGGATGGCCTCCACGGACTCCCGCACCAGATGGGGCCGCGCCCGGTCGATGGGATAGTCGATGTACCGCCACAGCTCGCTCCCGAAATCAGGGCGCAGGGCGTCCTGGCCGCGCCTGGTGAGCAGGATGATCGCGATGGCCTGGCGCAGGTCGTCGATACCCTCCACGATTCCATCATCGAGCGCCAGCTGCCAGTGCGCCTTGTTGGAGATCATGGGCTGCGCCATATAGCGGCAATAATAAATCGCTTTTCTTGCCGGCTATTATTGTCCATCGAACACCACATCCGGGCTGCCGGTGGCGCATCTGGAGCCGCAGCTGATCGCATCACCGATGCGTCCTGCCGCCTGGCCATCGATGAATACGGTGGGACTGCCCTGGGCCAGGCGGCCATCATGGGGCGGCCCGCCCGGGCAGGCATGCTGGGCCCAGTGGTCGCCCACGCGGTGGGCGCCTTGGCCATTGATGAACACGGTGGGGCTGCCCTCGATGTTCTGCCGCGGCGGGAAGCAGCTGTGGCCCGTGCAGGTATCGTGATGGCGATGGGCGGCTGGCATCAGTTGAGGTTGATCCTGGGGGCCTTGATGGTGACGGCGGTGGCCGAGGTGATCTCCACGTCGCCGGTGCAGGAGATGGCGAGCTTGTGGCTGCGCCGGTCATAATCGATGGTGGTGCCGTCGGCAAAGCGCATGTGGGTGCGCTCCGGGCCATCCTGCACAGGGGTATCGTCGCGGTGGCCGTTGGTGTAGAGCGCGCCCAGCACCACGCCATCCTCGCCGCGACGATCCAGCAGCACCGCCACGTGCGTGCCGGCATCGGGCAGGTTGTAGAGCTTGTCCTGGCCGGTATCGCTCACCAGCACATGCAGCCACCAGGTCTCGAGATCGAGATCGGGCAGCATGACGCGCACCCGGTGGCCCGGTGCGTCCACGGCGGTGACGAAGCCGTAGCGCAGCGTGGCGCCGGCCTCATCCTGGGTGGCGATCATGCGCCATCCTCCGGCAGCCGCTTGAGCTGCACATCGAGCACATAGCCGCTCCTGGAGATGGCATGGCGCGCCTCGCCGATCAGGTAGGTGCCATCGATGGCCTGGAATCCAGCCAGGACCACCAGCGATCCGGCGGCCAGGCGCGGGTCGCCCATCAGCGTCGCCTCCATGCCGGTCTTGTCGGCATCGTCCCTCTCCTGCTGGCCCTCGGCCTGGGCCTGGGCCTGCTCGGGTGTCTTGGCGCGCAGGGCCATGTTGTGCTCATCGGCGGCATGCTCGCCTTTGGATTTGGATTGCCCCCGCACGGTCTTGCCGGTATGCGGATCATGGTGAATGTTACTGGTTATGGCGGGCACGTCGGTGATCTTGTCCCGGTAGCGCCACGAGGTGAGGTCGCCTGGATACAGCGTGCGCACGGGCTGCTGCTCGGCCATGGTCTTGGGCCTGGCGACCACGATGGTCTTGTTGTTGTTGGCGAGCTTGATGGTGTAGCCGTATTCCTGCATCAGGCGATACAGAAAGGCCCAGTTGCCCTCCTGGTATTGGGTGACCCGATCCAGTGTCGGATCTGGCTTGATCTCTCCAGAGCGCTTGGCGCCCATGTTCTGGGCCACGGCATCGACGATCTGCGAGAGCGTCTTGCCCTCATAGGATTTGCCGACCCTGGTGCGAGCCTGGCGCTTGAGCCCCGCCGAGAGTGCCCGGATGGTGATCTCCATGGGTGGCGCGGCGATGGCGATCTCATCGACCTCCATCTCGCCCGTGGTGGCCAGCGCCTGGCCGGCATAGCCGTAATTGGCCAGCATGGTCATCTGCTTGTCCGGATACCAGTCGCCCAGCCATCGCGTGGCCGTGCTGGAGACATCGCCCAAGGTGAGATCCAGCGCGTCCGACTCGCCGCTCAACTTGTCGGTGAACGTCATGCTCATCAGGTAGGGCGAGAGGTCGGTGGTGATGTCGCGCCCGTTGTAGAGCAACTGGACGAAAGGCTTGATGGCCGGGCTCAGCGACGCCATGGCGGCAAAGCCTCCTTGAGCGTGGCGCGCTCGATGAGCGGGATCACCAGCCTGATGCCCGAGGCGAGCTGTGGCTCGTATGGCGCGTGTGGATTGGCGGCCACCAGGTCGGCGGTCCTGGAGACATCGCGGTAGTAGCGCCAGGCGATCAGGTCCCAGCGCTCGCCCTGCGATGTGATGTGGAGCAGCGCCTTCACGCCTGCCTCAGCAGACTGGCGCTGGCCAGCTGGGCGATGCCCTGGCGCGAGGCGTCGATGGCTGTCATGGCATTGCCCATATTGCCGATGGCGCCCTGGATGCCGGAGAGCGGATCGGATGAGATGGCCTGCACGGCGGAGTCGATCTCGCCTGCCGCCTCCATCAGGCTGGATGCGGCCTGCATGCCGCCATCGATGGCGGCCAGGGCGTCCACCGGGAGCAACGAGGCGGCGCCTTGCAGATCCATGGAGATGCCGGTGATCATGGAGACAGCCGACTGCTGGTCGTTGATCGCCGCCTGCGCCAGGGACGTGATGTCCTGGGCCAGGGCGGCGATGGTGCCGATGGCTGATACGGCCTCGGAGACCGTGGCTGCCACCTCGCCGATGGGCGTGTCGGCCAGGATGGCGTCGATGGGATCGGTGACGGCGGCGGCCATGGCCTCGTTGCTGGCCGTGATGTCCCAGCCCTCGGTGATCACCCCGGGTGGATTGGGCGCCGCTGGATCGCCTGTGTATTCCTGCAGCGTGCATCTGATCTCGAAGGCAATGGCCGCGCCCTCGCCATCGGTTTGCCTGGTGGTGAGCGCGAGATCCTTGATGATGAATACGCCGCGGTACTCGCCGCTGCCCATCACCAGTGACAGCGGCCTTGCGGCATCCAGATGGTCCTTGAGCTTGGCTGCCTCGGTTGCTGGATTGCACCATTGTGCATGCAGGGTCGCACTGATGCTGAGCTCATCTGGTGCATAGCCGGTGTGCTGCAGCAAGGACTTGCGCCCGATGAGCCCCTGCTCGGCATAGGTGGCCGCGTACCTGAAGTCCATACCATCGAGCCAGGTGATGAGATCGAGCTCGGTGTCGCCCAGCGTGGCGTAGAGACTCACGAGAGGCCCCCTTGTGGTGCGGTGCGCTTGCGCTCTGCATCATAGCGGCGCATGAGGCGCTCGAACTCGACGAACGAAAGCTGCATGGCCTGCTGGATCTGGCCAGGGGCGTCCTGGCCACCCTGGATGGTGATCGCCGGCGCAAAGGTCACGGTCATCTGGCCCTGAGGCTGCGCTGGTCCAGTGGCAGCGCGCGCCGGCGCCCTTGGCATCGCCTGCTGGCCTGGTCCTGCTGGCGCCGTGGCCATGGTCATGGGTTGCAGCACCGGGGCGAGGCGCTGGGTGGCCTGGGTCACGGGTGCAACGGCCTGGTTCTGTGTCGCATGCAATGGCGGCATGGCCGCGGCCAGGACTGGATTGACCGCCTGGGTCAATGGTTGTGGCGCAGGCATGTTGGCTGGTTGGATAATCTGGCGGATGATCTGAGTAAGCTGCGGCATGGCCCTGGTTGCCGCCGGCAGCACCGCCTGGCGGATGGTCTGCAGCAATGCCGGGATGGCCGGCATGGCCATGGGCTGCAGCGCCTGGCGCACGGTCTGGGTGAGCGGTGCCACAGGCGGCGTGGTCATGGGCTGCAGCGCCTGGCGCACGGTCTGGGTGAGCGGTGCCACAGGCGGCGTGGTCATGGGCTGCAGCGCCTGGCGCACGGTCTGGGTCAGCGGCTGGATGGCCGGCATG
>WOYI011487243.1_pt1 | contig 10552 bp, 8 predicted proteins | sample 6423411 | NCBI WGS metagenome assembly WOYI01 (sample SAMN13441803, study PRJNA592873) | oil field metagenome | biome: oil field; feature: oil-well bore; material: oil-contaminated soil; isolation source: oil-contaminated soil from oil-well borehole | place: Germany: Wietze | collected 2016-10-18 ... | reverse complement strand
TTCCGTTGCCAGTGGAGGTGATTCCGATGGCGCGCGCCCATGTGGCGCGGCAACTGGCCAAGTTGGGCGGCATGCCAAAACTGCGGGAAAATTTCGTCACCGACAATGGCAACCTGATTCTGGACGTGCATGGCCTGGACATCACGCAACCGGTGGTACTCGAAGCAAAAATAGACGGCATTGCCGGGGCGGTCAGCAACGGGCTGTTCGCACGCCGTGGCGCGGATGTGCTACTTCTTGCAACACCGCATGGCGTTGAAACGATTAAGCGGTAGTTAAGCGGTAGACTGATACGCACAGTTGCGGAGCAATTGAAACAATTTCTTCACATGCCTTAGGTATAGTTAGCGATTCATGGAGGTGGCGGCATGACCCAACAACATATACTCAAACGCTTTGATACCGACCTGGAAGACCTGCGCAGCGGCGTGCTGGCGATGGGCGGCTTGGTCGAGCAGCAGTTCCTGCGCGCGATGGAAAATTTTGAGCGTGGCGATATCGCGGCGCTTGAGCAGATCATCGAAAATGACCACCTGGTTAACCGGCGGGAGGTTGAGCTTGATGAGCTGTGTACGCAAATCGTCGCCCGTCTGCAACCTGCGGCGGTTGATTTGCGCTTGGTCATGACCGTCGTCAAGATCATCACCGATCTTGAGCGCATCGGTGATGAGGCGAAGAAAATCGCCAAAATGGCGCGTGAGCTGCATTCGGGTGATTTCCGTACGGTACCGCGTCTCGACCTGCGTTCGGCCGCCAATATTGCCGTCGCCATGTTGAGAAAATCGCTGGATTCCTTTGCCCGCGTGGATGAAAACATTTCTGCCGAAGTGGCGCGCCAGGACCGTGAAGTCGATGCCTGTTTCAAGGCAGCGATGCGCCAACTCATCACTTTCATGATGGAAGATCCGCGCACCATTTCCAGCGCGCTTGACCTGTTGTTCATCGCACGCTCCATCGAGCGCATAGGCGATCATTCGAAGAATATTGCCGAGTATGTTGTGTATATGGTCAAAGGGCGCGACGTGCGCCATATCGGGCTGGAAGCCATGGAAAGGGAAATCGCGCGGTAAGCCTTCCGCGCTCCCGGAAAAACAAGGGCTACCCCGATCACTTCAGGGCGGCCCTTGTTGCTTGGTCAGCAGAAAAGCAGAGACGTCGACGAAAAAGTCGGCGCTGATAAGACGGCGGTAAACCAGGATTACCGAGAGAGGCACAAGTTTCCGGGTAACCCGTGTCGACACTTCAGGCGGCAGGCGGTACGTAACCGCTGGCCTGATCCGCACCTTCGCCAAAAAAGTGTTTTTGTACCTGCTCGGTCAGGTATTTGCGATGCTGCGGGTCCGCCAGGCTCAGGCGGTTTTCGTTGATCAGCATGGTTTGCATTTTGATCCATGCCTGCCAAGCCTCTTTGGAAACGCTCTCATACAGCTTCTTGCCCAGCTCCCCAGGCATCGGCGGAAAGTCCAGTCCTTCCGCTTCCTTGCCGAGTTTGATGCAGTTGACCATGCGTGCCATGAAGTTTTCCTTGTTGTCCGTTTGATGTGAATTGCGTTGTTGCGCAGTTGGGTTAAGCGCAGTCGGGTAAGTTTACTCCGGGTTCTACAAGGTCTTCACCAGAATTTTTGAACGCCGTTGCAGATTGTAAAGTTCGCGTCGCGAGATCGGTAGCGCATCCACCGCGGCCTCGACGAAATCGCGCTCGATAAACCAGTGTGCTGTGCGCGTGGTAAGCACGAATAGCTGTTTCAATTTCAGCTTTCTTGCGCGCGCCTCGATGTGGATGCGCAGCTGGTCGCCATAACCGCTGCGGCGAAAGTCGGGCATCACGGCAACACAGGCCATCTCGGCTGATTTGGCATCAGAAAACGGGTACAGTGCGGCGCAGCCGACGATCATGCCGTCGTGCTCGACGACCGAGAAATGGGTGATTTCCATTTCCAGCCGTTCACGGCTGCGCTTGACGAGCGTACCGTCGGCTTCAAGGGGTTCGATGAGTCCCAAAATTGCAGCGACATCATCAATCGTCGCATCGCGCAAACGCGCCAGCGGCGCCTGGGTCATCACCGTACCGACACCATCGCGGGTGAAGAATTCCATCAGCATCGCGCCATCGGCCATGCGGTCGAGAAAGTGCACGCGGCCGACGCCGGCCTGGCAGGCGCGCACCGCGCTGGGCAGCACACGGGCGATTTCCGGCGCTTGCACCTGCAAATGGCGGCTGGTGATTTTTTTCGCTTCATCCACTGTCAATGCATCAATCAGCGCGCCTTTGGCATTGACCACGCCACCCGCTGCGCACAGGTAAATCAGCTTGTCGGCCTGCACGGCGACGGCCACGGCTTCGGCCACTTCTTCCCAGGCCAGGTTGAAAATCTCGCCGGTGGGCGACGCACCGATGGGTGTAATCAGCACCACATTTTCCTGTGTCAGGTCGGCCTGGATTTCCTCGGCGATGACTTTGCGCACTGCCCCCGTATACTGAAAGTCGATGCCATCAACGACGCCAACGGGCCGCGCGGTAATGAAGTTGCCGCCAGTGACGCGCAGGAATGCGCCGGCCATTGGCGTGTTGGGCAGGCCTTGCGAGAGCAGCGCCTCAATCTCGATGCGCGTGACACCCATGGCGCGCTTGACGCATTCCATGGCGTCCCCATCCGTCACCCGCAGGCCTTTGTGGAACTTCGGTTCCAGCCCGCGGGAACGCATTTCGGCATCGATTTGCGGCCGTGCGCCATGCACCAGGACCAGGCGGATGCCCATGCTGTCGAGCAAGGCAATGTCGTGGATCAGCGCTTGCGCCGCGCCGGATTCCAGCACCTCGCCGCCAAAGGCGATGACGAAGGTACGCCCGCGAAAGGCATGGATATAGGGTGCGGCCTGGCGTACCCAGGCCACCAGCCTGGCGTCGGTATCGGGTTGTGTGCTGCGGGTTTCCAATGTCATTTAGGGGATTTGCCTTTTTTGCGTTTGGGGATTTTGTCAGCGGATTCTCCCACGGTCTTCCCCGTGAGTTCCGCTTCCAGGCGTTCACAGATGGTTTGCAGGATTTTTACGCGAGCATAGTTCTTGTCATTCGATTCAACCAGCGTCCAGGGGGCTGTGCTGGTGCTCGTCCGGTCGACCATGTCGCATACCGCCTGTTGGTAAGCATCCCATTTTTCGCGGTTACGCCAATCCTCCTCGGTGATCTTGAAGCGTTTGAATTCAATTTTTTCGCGCGCCTTGAAGCGTTTCAATTGCTCTTCCGGGCTGATCTGCAACCAGAATTTGACAACAATCGCCCCAGCTTCCGATAGCTCATGCTCAAAATCGTTGATCTCGCTGTAGGCGCGTAGCCAGTCGCGTTCGGAGCAGTAGCCCTCGATGCGTTCGACCAGCACGCGGCCATACCAGGTACGGTCAAAAATGGCGCAGCGCCCATGGCGCGGAATATGCCGCCAGAAGCGCCACAAATAGGGCTGTGCGCGTTCTTCCTCGGTTGGCGAGGCGACTGGAATAATCTGGTATTGTCGGGCGTCCATGGCGCTGGCAATGCGGCGGATGGCGCCGCCTTTACCGGCGGCATCCGCGCCCTCAAACGCGCAGATCAGCGAACGCTGCCTGAAACGCGGATCACGTACCAGATCAGCCAGCCGTCCCTGCCAATACGCAAGCTGCTCCTCATATTCCTTTTCCGTCAGTTTTTTCTTGAGATTGAGTTCGGAGAGCACATTGCGGCCATCGACATTGGTGCGTATTTGCGGCGCCACGGGGGTGTCCTGGTTGTCACCTGCCGCCAGGCGCTGGCGCAGGGCATCGAGCAGCACCTGGCCGACGGTCAGCGAGCGATAGCGGTCATCCGCGCCTTCGACGATGATCCACGGCGCCCAGGCGGTGTTGGTCATGCGCAGGATATGGCCAGCGACTTCTTGCAGTTTGCTGTAGTTTTTCAGGCGCCGCCAGCTTTCTGGCGTGACTCGCCAGGCCGTGCGCGGATCTTTCTCCAGTGCCTTGAAACGTTTTTTCTGCGCATCCTTGCTCAGATGGAACCAGAATTTCAGTACCAACGCGCCTTCATTCACCAGCATGGCTTCCAGGCGGTTGATCTGGTCAATATGCGCGTCCATGGCGGTCAGCGTCAGTTCGCCTTCAAGTCGCTGGCGGATCGGCTCGGAATACCATGAGCCGGCGAAAATGCCGATGCGTCCCTTCGGCGGCAGGGATCGCCAGTAACGCCACATCGGCGGACGACAGCGTTCTTCATCGGTCGGCTGGGAAAATGCCAGCGTCGACAAGTAGCGCGGATCCATCCATTCATACAGCAGATTGATGGTCTCGCCCTTGCCCGCGCCATCCTGGCCGCTGACCAGGATGATCACCGGGATTTTCGCGGTCTCTTTCAGGTCAAATTGCGCATCAAGCAGCGCAGCACGCAAATCCGGCACGCGCTTGCGCCATGTTGCCTTGTCGATCTTGTGGCCAATTTCTGCAGATTCGAACATGATACTTCCCCGGTTCCCCCTAAAAATCGCCCCACAGGGCCATGATTGCTGCAAGTGCGGCGACGCCGGCCGTTTCCGTACGCAGTATGCGCGGCCCGAGATGGATAGGTTGAAAACCGATGGCCCGGGCTGCCTGCAATTCGCTTTCTTCAAAACCGCTTTCCGGACCCACCAGCAGGCTGATCGGCACCGTCGGTGCAGCGCGGTGACGCAGCGATTCCGCCGCACCCGGCGCACAGATAAAACGCAAGCCGACAGCGTCTTCGGCCGCTTGCCCCAGGTAGTGCGGTAAATCAAGAATGGGCGCGACTTCAGGCACGCGATTGCGTCCACTCTGTTCGCAGGCGGCGATGGCGATGTTGCGCCAATGCGCCACGCGCCGCTCGGCGCGTTCGCCGGCAAGACGCATCACGCTGCGCCGGGCCATGATTGGCTGAATCCGCGCGACACCCAGTTCCACGGCTTTTTGCACCACCCAGTCCATCTTGTCACTGGCGGGCAGCGCTTGCGCCAGCGTGACATGCAGCGGTGGTTCGTTATCGTGTGCGCTAAACGTGGTGAGCGTCGCACGCAGGATGGCTTTGGATGCCTTGCCGACAGGATTGAGCGTCGCCAGCCATTCGCCGCCGCGTCCATCGAACAGGATCGCCGTATCGCCAGCGCCGACTTTCAGGACATTGACCGCGTGATGCGCCACCTCGGCGGGCAGCTCGACGGTGGTGCCAGGCGCCAGCGGGAAGGGGCAGAAAAATCTGGATATCATGGTGCTGCGATTATCCTCAATATCCGGCATTAGCGCATGGCGGCGGTTTTTATGTCGCGTTGATCCAGCGCCAGCAAGCGTGGCTGGAGGGCGCAGTGCGGTGCGTTAGAATCTGGCGACCATGCCTGTCCCGTCATCCCCGCAATTCATCCATCTTCGCCTGCACAGCGAATATTCGATCAGCGACGGCATTACCCGCCTTGACGCGGCCATCGCGCGCGCCGTGGCCGACCAGCAACCCGCCTTGGCGCTGACCGATCTGGCCAACCTTTTCGGCATGGTCAAGTTTTATACGGCGGCGCGCAGCCAGGGCGTCAAGCCCATCATCGGCTGCGACGTGTGGATTGATGATGAGCCTTCCGCGCATGCGGAAAGCCGAGCGGCACCTGCCCGGCTGTTATTGCTGGTCAAGAATTCGGCCGGCTATTTACGCCTGTGCGAAGTGCTCAGCGCGGCCTATCTTGGGCCGCGCCGCCATGGCCGTGCGGTGATTTCGCGCGCGCAGTTACGCGACGGCGACAACAGCGGCCTGATTGCGCTGTCCGGCGGACCGCTGGGCGATGTGGGGCAATTGCTCTTGAACGGCAAGGTGGCGCAGGCTGAAGACCATGCACAAGCCTGGGAAAGACTATTTCCCGGCGCTTATTACATTGAAGTGCAGCGGCCGGATGGACGCGCGGTGAATGGTTCGCCAGCACAGGAAATGCTGGTCAGCGGAAGTGCCGATCTCGCCGCACGTCTCGGCCTGCCGCTGGTCGCCACACATCCGGTACAGTTTCTCGACAAGGACGATTACAAGGCGCATGAAGCCCGCGTGTGCATAGCCGAAGGCTATGTGCTGGGCGATACGCGGCGGCCCAAAAATTACAGCCCGGAGCAGTATTTCAAGACCCAGGCCGAGATGGCCGAATTGTTCGCCGATCTGCCCGAGGCGCTGGAAAACTCGGTGCATATCGCACAACGTTGCAACCTGACGCTGGAACTGGGCAAAAGCCGCCTGCCGGATTTCCCCACGCCAGACGGCCAGCCACTGGAAGCATTTCTTGACAACGAATCACGTGCAGGCCTGGCCCGCCGGCTGGAACTGCTCTACCCCGATGCGGCTGAACGTGAAAAGCAATATCCGATCTACAGCGAGCGATTGGCCTTCGAGATCAAGACCATCATCCAGATGGGCTTCCCGGGCTATTTTTTGATCGTTGCCGATTTCATCAATTGGGCCAAGCACAATGGCGTGCCGGTCGGGCCGGGGCGCGGTTCGGGCGCGGGTTCGCTGGTCGCTTACAGCCTGGGCATCACCGATCTTGACCCGTTGCGGTATGAGCTGCTGTTCGAGCGCTTCCTGAATCCCGAGCGCGTTTCCATGCCCGACTTCGACATCGACTTCTGTCAGGATGGGCGCGACCGCGTCATTGATTACGTCAAGAAAAAATATGGCGCGCACGCCGTGTCGCAGATCGCGACTTTCGGCACGCTGGCGGCCAAGGCGGTGATCCGCGATGTCGGCCGCGTGCTCGATCTGGGATTTAATTTCGTCGACCAGTTCGCCAAGCTGATTCCCAACGAGTTGGGCATCACGCTCGAGCTTGCGCCGGAAAAAGAACCGCTGATACGTCAGCGCATCAACAGCGAAGAAGAAATTGCCGAACTGTGGGCGCTGGCAACCAAGCTCGAAGGCCTCACGCGCAATGTCGGCATGCATGCCGGCGGCGTCTTGATTGCCCCCGGAAAATTGACTGATTTTTGTCCGTTGTACGCCGCCGCAGGCACCGATTCGGTGATCTCGCAATTCGACAAGGACGATGTGGAAAAGGCCGGGCTGGTGAAATTCGACTTTCTCGGTTTGCGCACCTTGTCGATTCTCGATGAGGCCGTGCGCCTGGTGCAGGAAGTCGAAGGCGTGCACATTGATCTGGCGACCCTGCCGCTGGACGATCGCGAGACTTACGACAGGATTTTCAAGACCGCGAATACCACGGCGGTATTCCAGTTTGAATCCGGTGGCATGAAAGACACGCTGGTGCAGGCGCGGCCTGATTGCCTTGACGACCTGATCGCGCTCAATGCGCTGTACCGTCCGGGGCCGATGGATTTCATTCCCGACTATATCGCTCGCAAACATGGGCGCGGCTTCAGCTATCCGCATCCGATCCTGGAACAAGTGGTCGACAAGACTTACGGCATCATGGTGTACCAGGAGCAGGTGATGCAGGCGGCGCAGGTCGTCGCCGGCTACAGTCTGGGCGGCGCCGACCTGCTGCGCCGCGCGATGGGCAAGAAAAAACCCGAAGAAATGGCGCAGCAGCGCGAGATTTTCGTGGCGGGCGCCGCCAACAACCAGATTGATGCCGGCAAGGCCAATGAAATCTTCGACACCATGGAGAAGTTCGCCGGCTATGGCTTCAACAAGTCACACGCCGCCGCGTACTCGCTGGTCGCGTACCATACCGGCTGGCTCAAGTGTCACCATCCGGCAGCGTTTGCCGCTGCCACGTTGTCGTCGGAAATGGCGAACACCGACAAGATCCAGTTTTTCTTCAAGGACGCCATCGACAACGGCCTGAGTTTCTTGCCGCCGGACATCAATGCCAGCGGCGTGCGTTTTCGTCCGGTGGATGCCAAAACGGTGCGCTATGGCCTCGGGGCGATCAAGGGAACCGGCGAATCCGCGCTGTCGGCGATTCTCGCCACACGCACTACGGACGGCGAATTTACCAGCCTGTTCGACTTCTGCCGCCGGGTGGACAAGCGCGTGGTCAACCGGCGGGTGATTGAAGCGCTGATCCGTGCCGGCGCGTTTGACCGTATCGATAACCATCGCGCCAGGCTGCTGGCCTCGGTCAACATCGCGCTGGAGGCTGCCGAGCAGGCTGAGCGCAATGCATTGCAGGGCGGGTTATTCGACATGGGCGGTGCGGATGACCAAGCGGCGCATGATGCCGAGCACTATGTCCAGGTGCCGCAATGGACTGAGCGCGAACAACTGATGCAGGAAAAAATGGCGCTGGGTTTTTTCTTTTCCGGCCATCCGTACAACGCCTATGCCACCGAGTTGTCATTCTTCATCAGGCGCCGTCTGGGACAGATCGAACCACAACGCGAACCGGTGTTGCTGGCGGGCATCGTGATGTCGGCGCGCACGCAGATGACCCGGCGCGGGAAAATGGCCATCGTGACGCTGGATGATGGCACCACGCAAATCGAGGTCACCGTGTTCAACGAGTTGTGGGAAGCTGAACGCGGCAAGATCAAGGAAGATGAATTGCTGGTGGTCGAAGGCAAGGTGCAAAAAGATGATTTCAATGGCGGCCTGCGCGTCACCACCGACAAGCTCTACACCCTGGCTGAGGCGCGTGGCCGCTTCGCCCGTCGCCTGCACCTGACGATGAATGGCGGCTCCGATGCCAAGCGCCTGTACACCCTGCTGGCGCCTTTTCGCAACGGGCCGTGTCCCGTCCGTCTGAGCTATCGCAACGGCGATGCCAGCGTCGAACTGCCGATGCCCGACAACTGGCGCGTGCAACTTGACGACACGCTGCTTGGCGGGCTGGCTGAATGGTTGACAACAGATAACGTGAAAGTGATTTACGTATGATGACCGTGCTGGACAACGCGCTGCTCGACAGCGTCTGCGCAGCTGCCGCCGCCAGCCCGCGCCGGCGCAAGAATCATAACCTGCATGCCAGCGATGAGGCGCCTGTACATCGCCTGTTGAATGCCGTGCAACCAGATTCCTACATCGCGCCGCATCGTCATCTTGACCCGACAAAGGATGAAACTTTTATCGTGCTGCGTGGGCTGATGGGATTGTTGATTTTCGATGAGGCAGGAAACATCATCGAAAAAATAAAAGTCGGCGCTGATGGTACGGCGGGTACGGCGGGTACGGCGGATAAGGCAGCGAATGGTGCGCTTGGTGCGCTTGGCGCCGATATTCCTGCCGGGACATGGCACACGTCGTTTGCGCTGGTGCCGGATACCGTCATTTTCGAAGTCAAGGCTGGGCCGTATCGGCCGCTGAGCGAAGCGGAGCGCGCGCCTTGGGCGCCAATGGAAAATGCACCCGAGGCAGCGGCGCAATTGGCCGACTGGCAAAAGCTTTTTTCCGTTTGATGGGCAGTCGGAGATAGCTGAAGGTTTATCTGGCGTTGCTGTGCGTAGTAGCGGCGACGCATTCCGCGACCAGTTTGGGGCCGCGATAGATCAGTCCGCTATAAATCTGCACCAGCGTCGCCCCCGCATCCAGTTTGGCGCGCGCCCTTTCGCCATTGGTGATGCCGCCTGCCGCAATGATCGGTAGCTCACCTGCCAGGGCTTGCGCGAGATGACGCACCACGGCAGTGGATTTTTCAAATAGCGGGCTACCTGACAAGCCACCTGCTTCGGCAGCCAGGGGCGAGGTTTCAACGCCTTCGCGGCTGAGTGTGGTATTGGTGGCGATCACCGCGTCGATCCGGTGCCGACGTAATGCATCCGCAATTTGTGTGATGTGTGCTGTCTCAAGGTCGGGGGCAATTTTCAGCACTAAGGGGACATAGCGACCGTGACGATCGGCCAGCAGAGACTGCCGTGATTTCAATGCAATAAGCAAGGCATCCAGCGCCGCCTCGTCCTGTAGCTGACGCAGGTTCTTGGTGTTGGGTGATGAAATATTCACCGTGACATAGCTGGCAAACGGGTAGGCCTTGTCCAGGCCAATCAGGTAATCATCGACCGCATGTTCCAGCGGTGTATCGAAATTTTTGCCAATATTGATACCCAGTATCCCTTTGTAGCGGATTTGTCGCAAACGCATCAATAGGGCATCGATACCCTCATTGTTGAAGCCCATGCGGTTGATGATGGCCTGCTCCTCAGGCAGGCGAAACAGGCGTGGCGCAGGGTTTCCGGGCTGCGCGCGTGGCGTGACCGTACCCACCTCGATAAAACCGAAGCCAAGCCGACTGAGTCCATCAACGGCGATGGCATTTTTATCCAGGCCGGCGGCAAGGCCGACGCGATTGGGAAATTGGAGTCCCATGACTTGCAGGGAACCAGCCTGAGCCGATGCTGCCGGGTTGGGAAGCCCCAGTTTGTCGGCCAGGGCAACGCCCCGCAACGTCAGTTCGTGGGCATGCTCTGCATCAAGCGCAAACAGCAAGGGGCGGGCTAAAGAGTAGATATCCATTGGCAAATTCTACGGTGCGTAGTCGGATGCTATCGCACCAAGCAAAAGAAAATTGCTTAAACCTCTTTACAGTTTTTTTTCTTCCCCCTATAATCTTGCCTCTCTGCTGAAGCGGAGAAGCGAAGTGGGTAGGACAGTAAG
>WOYI011073442.1_pt1 | contig 10560 bp, 6 predicted proteins | sample 6423411 | NCBI WGS metagenome assembly WOYI01 (sample SAMN13441803, study PRJNA592873) | oil field metagenome | biome: oil field; feature: oil-well bore; material: oil-contaminated soil; isolation source: oil-contaminated soil from oil-well borehole | place: Germany: Wietze | collected 2016-10-18 ... | reverse complement strand
ACGTCCGTCAACAACGACTCATCAATCTTAAGCACCTGCCGATAAAGAAATCGCAGCGCGCCGGTGCGAATGCTGTAATTCAGCCGGTGGATACGGGCGCGCACCTCATCCAACAGCTTCGACTTGGGTACCTCGCCGCAGGTGTGACCGATGGCAGTTTTAGGGTGCTTTACAAAGTTGGACCTGACCAAGAGCCTTTGAGTGGTCTCACTCTGCAAACATTTGGCACCCACCAAGTGAAATACAAGACGCCTTTTGGGGCGTCCATTTATAGTTGGGTACGAGCATGATCCATAAAGCACAAGAAGCCATCATTCGCCGTCCATATTGCGGCCAGAAACATCGTGTTTTTGAGTCGGTCGCAATCGGAACGCATAAGTGTTGGAAGTGCCGAACGGCTCTATCCGTTCCTTTCAAATATGTCGGGTTTTATTGTGAAACAACGGGGCTTCCGAGCGGCCGATCTAATCCGCGTTTAGTTCAGCTCGCATGGTCCGTACACAGCCCAGACGGAACACATATCGACGAGCGCAATTACATCGTTAAACCGAGCGGGTAGTCGGGTCTTTGACCGTCTTCTGCTGAAACTCAATGCCGGCGAAAAGAGCCGATACAAGAGCCAGTTCCGTTGGTTAATCAAAAAGGCCGAAGCGGCCCAGGAGCAAGCGGATTAAGAATCGTGAAGGCAGCGATATTTCAGGGCAGGACAGAAGAGTGATGTTATGTTCACTGAACCACGAAAGAGGCTGATCGACTGGGTGCGCAAGCAACTCGTTGGGCCAACTGAGCCGGTGCCTAGTGGTCCGGACCTCCGTGGCGTACTGCCCACAGAACGCTTCCCCTGCGGTGCACTCTACCCTACATCTCAATCGGGTGAGGGCATCGATCCTGTTGGCGAAGACGTGGATGAGAGTGAAGGTGCTGGCGAAGTCGCGGGTGAAAGCATCGCTGAACCTGCCATCGTGCGGCGATACATCCCGCCGTCTTCGTTGGGCTTCTCGTTTTTTATCATGGGCAATGATATTCGGTTTCAGGTGTTGTGCCGTGCCGTGGGATATGAGCCCGCGGAACGTGACGAGCGAGGACGGTATAAGAACGAATGGAACCGCCACGTCCTAGTTTCAGCGCAACGAAATGACGAGGAGTTTGAGAACATCAGCTGTCCCGGAAACGACCAGCGCCAGAGCTTTTTCAAACTAGCAGGAAAGGCACGCGTGGATGTTCAGTGGCGTCACTTTTTCGATGGCTGGATCGTTACGGTTTCTCTGTGCAATGCACAGGACCTTAGTAACAACGAGATAGGCAGAGACTATGTCTCCGAGCGCGCGAAAAGGACCCTGTTCGAGGCCAGCCTACGCTGCGTGATCGTCTCCGGCGAAGTTGGTGTCTATCCCCGCGTAGATCGCAGCCTGCTCGATCTTGAAGAACAGGAAATCGAACTCCAGTACGCGCATCGGCATATCTACGCAGTCGGGCATGGTTGTGCTGTCGATTGGGAGTTGAAGGACAGCAAGGTAATTGAGCTACGCTCCGAGACGATGCCGGCGGTGGAGGTTCCGCAGATGACGGCAGACACCGGATCGGGTGGTGAGCCGGTGCTGTCGCTGGCACGATTGGCGGAAATCGACGACACGTACCCAGACCTCCTGCCTGAGCTGGTTGCATTCGTGGATGAATACGCCGATTGGGTCACAAGCCAGCAGGGGCAGATCTCGGTCCTGCCGCTTGAGGATCATGTAGTGGGGAACCGCTTGGTCGGTCGCATGAATAGGGCTGTCTCGCGCATGCGAGCGGGCCTGCGCCTGCTGGACGTGAATGCACATGCAAAACTGGCTTTCGCTCTGGCCAATCGAGCCATGCTGGACCAGATGCGCCAGCACGATCGTTTACAGGGCAAGCCCCGCGCGGACGACGCCTATCGCTGGCGCCCGTTTCAGTTGGCCTTCCTGCTGACCACGCTGGAATCAACGGCAAACGAGGACAGCGAATTCCGCGATACGGTCGATCTGATCTGGTTCCCGACAGGTGGCGGCAAGACGGAAGCCTACCTCGGCTTAATCGCATTCCAGATTGCGCTGCGGCGTCTTCGTCATCCCGATACTGGGGGCGGAACTGCTGTCCTGATGCGCTACACCCTTCGCCTATTGACCCGTGATCAGTTTATACGCGCCACCCGCCTGATCTGCGCGTTGGAACTGATACGTCGTGAACGCGATGATCTCGGTTCCGCGCCAATTACCATAGGCATGTGGGTGGGTGAGGCCACCAGCCCCAATACCTTTCGGAAAGCGGCTGAACTTGTAAACAAGGCGATTGCTGCCAACGAAAGGCCTGAACTGGTGCTCGACCACTGCCCCTGGTGTGGACAGGACTTCAAGGCCGACCGTAACTACGACAGCACCACGCAGCATTTCCATTTCCTTTGCCAGAATCCAGACTGCGGCTTTGGCGCGCCCCCCGATGGCGTACTGCCTTGTAATATCGTTGATGAAGCCTTGTATGCCGAACCTCCGACCATTTTGGTTGCCACGGTCGATAAGTTCGCCAGACTGGCCTGGGAAGAGCGCGCCAATGCGTTCTTAGGCGGCACACAGTATCGACCACCGGAACTTATCATCCAGGATGAGTTGCACCTGATCGCGAGCGCCCTGGGCTCGGTGGCCGGCCTGTATGAAGCCGCCATCGACACCGTACTGCAATTGCGTGGCGTATATCCAAAGTACATTGCATCGACCGCTACCATCCGCATGGCGGATCGACAGGTGAAACGACTTTATGGACGCGAAGTCGCCGTATTTCCACCGCCGGGACTGAGCTGCGACGATGCCTATTTCGCTCGTACCGTGCCTCTGGATCAACGACCGGGCCGAATCTATGTAGGCTATCTGGCGCCGATGCTGAACCGTCAGCAATGCCTAGCACCGCTGGCGGCGGCATTGCTGCTGGCTCCGCATGTGCTGTTCGAGAGTGATCAGCATGAGCGAGAATTGCTGGATGCCTGGTGGACGCAGGTGGTGTATCACGGAAGCCTGAAGGGTGTCGGAAACAGCCACACGGCTTTTGCGAGCGATGTGCGCGATTTCATGCGGTTGTTGTCTGGCGCAACGGCCACGCAGGACCAAGAAAAACAGAATCAGGAAAACGAAAAGGCGAAGAAACAAGAACGCTGGACGCCGAGCATTGCACAACTCACCAGCTTGCAGCCGACGGCGCAGAACGCAGAGATTTTCACCCGGTTGAGCAAGACGCGCGAAGAGAATGGCTGCCTGGACGCCGTGCTGGCCACCAATATGATCTCGGTTGGGCTTGATGTGGCTCGATTGGCACTGATGATTATCAACGGCCAGCCGTTGACCACGGCGGAATATATTCAGGCCAGCAGCCGCGTGGGGCGTAGCGAGACGCCTGGCGTGGTGTTCGCCAACTACTACCGTGAACAGGCGCGCAGCCTGTCACATTACGAGAGCTTCCGCCCTTACCATGAAGCTTTCTACCGTTTCGTCGAACCTACCAGCGTCACGCCTTATACCTACCAAGCCCGCCTGCGCGCCCTGCCGGCGGCGCTGGTCATCGTAATGCGACACGGTGGTTTTGGATTGTTGAATAACGATGCAGCTGCCAACTTTGATCCGAACCATTCGCAAGTTTCCAAAGCCGTTGAACAACTCAAACGACGTTGTGTACTGTCAGCGCCCGATCAGATCGATGAGGTGAGCGGGCATATCGACGCCCTAGTTGCTGATTGGCATATCGAGGTCGAACGCTGCCGGTTAGCTCGAAGACAATTGGAGTATCAAGTCCCCGATAAGGACAACGGGCGCGATCGCCTGTTGTACAACCATGATGACCGGATTCGTGGCCTGTGGCCGACCTTGCAATCCTTGCGCAACGTCGAAAACACCGCCCTGCTAAAGGCGCTATGACCCATGGCCAATGAACTGATTCCCATACGCCTGTCACACCTGCTCGGCCATAACGGCGTCGGAGCTATCGTGCGTGGAGCAAATGGGCTGGTTATCGTTCAGGACACACGACAATGGACGGATCGCCAGGGCCTCTCAGCCGGCAAGCTGATTCCGTATGTGGAGCGTGTGCGTGCCGCGCTGGGTATCGAGGAGCAACTGCACGAGCCACCTGTGGCGAAAGAGCTGGCGAATGGACAGGTAGATGGCACCTGTGTGCCGGCGACGCGATTCCCGTCCTGGATGCGCTGCCCCGCCTGTGGCGCAATGTATCGTTGGCCGTGGCGGAAAGATCAGTCCGATCACGCACCCCATTGCAATCATCAAGATTGCAAACATCATCCGAAGCTGGAACAGGTGACTTGGGTGCTCGCGCATCCAGAAGGATACCTTGCCGATGTGCCTTGGCATTTTCTCGCGCATCAGGGCGCGCGCGCGCCCACACAGCGCAACTGCAAAGTACAAGATCAATTACGGTTGATTGAAAGTGGTTACGAAGAGCGCGATTTACGGTGCGACGCCTGCCGCGCTGAAACCCGGTTTCGTGGTGATGAACGAGTGGGATTCGGGCGGGGCCGGATGCAACCCTGGACAAAAGACGTTCTAGTGCCTCCGAGAGAGGGAATTGAGAAAGATGCCAACGACCTCGCGCAAGCGCAAGTGCTTACTATCAATGACACGCGGGCTTACGTGCCGATTGCTGTATCCGTGCTGGTAATTCCACCTGAATCCCGCGTGCGCAAGGGGACCGTCGTGGATCGCTTGTACCGCAATTCCGGTGACCGCAGTCGTATAGATGATGCACGACATCGGACTAAGGAACGTATCATACGGGAGCTTGCAGCAGCCTATCGCTGTACGCCCAACGATATCGAAACCGCATTGGCTGATATTGCCCACGGCTATCCCTTATATGGCGAGAACCTTACACCCGGACAATTACGGGAAAGCGAGTTCAAGGCTTTTCTGGAAGTATTGCCAGACCAACGCGATGACGAAGACCTAGTAACACGTAATAACAGCGATAGGTGGCACAAACTGGGAAAAGCAGATGACATAGACAGTCATGCCAGAAAACTCATCCACGGCATCCGGCACCTCGTTCGCGTTGACCGGCTTAAGGCGGTGAAAGTATTTAAGGGCTTCACCCGCTTGGGCGGAAAAGAGATAGTGCCGCCGGACATCGTAGGGAAGTCCGATTGGTTGCCGGCCATTGAGTTGTACGGAGAGGGCGTCTTCCTCGCGCTTGATGAGAACCGACTCAAAGCGTGGGAGCAAACTCCGGCGGTTGTTTCGCGACTGAATCGACTTCTTCCCCGATTTGCCCAAGCCGGTCGCGACTCCCCTAACCCACTAACAACACGCTTTATGTTATTGCATACGTTGTCACACCTACTGATGCGGCAAATCGAATCCGAAGGCGGCTATCCGGCGGCATCGTTGATCGAGAGAATCTACTCTGCCAATGCGCCAGAGCCTATGGCAGGTATCCTCATCCATGTCGCCGTTCCTGACATTGCCGGTTCACTGGGTGGCCTGGCTGAACTGAGCGAACCCCGGCGCTTTCTCGGCATCCTGATTCGAGCACTGGAGCATTCACGCTGGTGTTCACTTGACCCAGTTTGCAGCGAGCATGAAGGTCAAGGGCCGGGTTTGCTGAATCGCGCCGCCTGCCATGCCTGTGCGCTGGTACCCGAGCCTGCCTGCGAATACGGCAATACCTTGCTGGACCGCGGCTTCGTCAAGGACGATGCCGCCAACGGGCTGCCGTCATTCTTTGGGATAACCTGAACATGCCCGTTGACCGCACCCGCCAATTCAGGCTGCCCGGTATCCAAGACCTGAACAAGGATCAGGATGAGGCGCTGGCGCTGCCAGTGGAGGGGCAACACCTGATAGTCGGCGGCCCCGGTACCGGGAAGTCGGTAGTAGTGTTGTTACGAGCGCGCCGCCTCGCACAGAACAATAGGACCTACAGGACTCTCGTTTACAATCACTTGCTGGATCATTCAAACCGTCATTTGTTCGGTAGTGAACAGACATTTTCCGCCAAGACATGGAACGCTTGGTTTAGCGATATCTTCAAATATTTTTGTAGTTCTGATGTTCCGAAGCTTGAGCCAAAGTCTGTTGGTGCCTGGCAGGAAATAGATTGGAGTTCTGTAGAGAAAAAGGTGCAATCCTTAGGTGAAGATAAGCTCCAGGATCACAGCAAGCGATTTCTGATTATCGATGAGGGGCAGGACATGCCGCCTGCTTTTTATAGAACCCTATACGATCTTGGTTTTAATAATTTCTATGTGGCTGCCGACCAAAACCAGCAGATCCACCCCGACAAATGCAGTTCGCGCCAAGATATCGAAATCACCCTTGGAATCAAACCAGGCGACACGCTGGAGTTGAAGACCAACTACCGGAACACGCGTCCTATCGCGCTGCTCGCCCAGCACTTTTACCCGGCTGACCCAGCCAGCCCAAGGCCTGACCTGCCCAACCTTATACCTGCTGCTGCGACGCCGGAGTTATGGACTTATGGCACTGCAAACACAGCAACGCTGGCTGCGATTGCAGATTATATCCTCCAGTTAAGCGACCTCAATCCACGCAAGCTGATTGGAATCATTACTCCAGACAACAAAGTGCGGGATAAATTCAATAACGCGCTTCTTCATGCCAATCCAAAGCTAGACAACGACAAACCGCCGATCCAGACCTTTGTTTCTGGCCAGCGGGAATTACCGAACTTTGGTCAGGGCGGCCTCATGATCATAAACGCACAGTCCTGTAAAGGCCTGGAGTTTGATACCGTCATCTTGGCTGACATCGACCAGCACCAACCAAAACGCGATCAGCATGCGCTCATGGCAAGATTTTATGTAATGGTGGCGCGTGCCCGAGAACAGGTCATCCTGCTTCGTACTGGTAATGTCTGTCCCGTTGTCGATGGCTTGCTGCCTACCGACCCCACTATTCTTGCCAGGAAGTAGGTTATGACCACGATAAGCGGCACTCCAAAGAAGCCAAGAAGTCGGCTAAGAATTGCCCGCATATGGCACCTCGTAACCAATCAACAGAACATGCTCTACATGCTGGCGGCCGATATGGTGATGAGCCCTGCTGGTTTTCGAGGTAAACACTATTCTGATTCTCTGGACCTCTATCCAGGGTGGATTCCGTTGTTCCGGGACAAGGCCAAGATTCCAGATGACGCAGTGAAACATGCAACTGCTGAACGTAAGCACTTATTGCCTTGTATCGCGTCATTCGATTTGAGCGACCTGTCCGGTCCCGTTCGGATTCTGTCGCGAGATGGCCTTACACGTGACGTAGCGTCGCCAACTGCAAGAAAACGCAAAGACGATATTGCCGTACTGATTCGAGCGCCATTACCGACGACATTGCTATCCAAAATTAATTTTCGTTCTCCCGACGACAAGCAATCATTCGAGCGCACCGCCCACGATGTTTCGAATGTCGATCTGAGGTCGCGTCAGCTTGTTGTTTCGGAGTCGTTATTTGACACCGATACAGACGTCCGGCTGCCCTCAGGGCAACCACAAGAGCAACTACTTGAGGATAGGAATGACGATTTCCCTGCTCTTGGACAGGCGCTTGGCGGTGGGCTTGCGATGCTGTACCACATCGCCAATCGAAGCGATCTGGGACTTGCAGCCTTTCGGTTAGTGACTGGAAGCACGTGCGACGAAGACGATGACTTGATCCAAAGCGACCCCATACTTGCGGAGCTTCCTAGTTGGATAAGCAGGGGTAAGTTATCCGATCAGACAGATACCCGTGCCCGGCTCTTTTGGGGCGTTGTCCAATCGCTTATCAGCGCGCAGATGCAGGAACGTCCCCAAACGCCCATTGATGTGGCGCTTGCGTATTTAGAGAATCAGCTTGACATTCTGCAGGAAATAGAATTCCGGCCACGTCTGGAACGATTGATCACGGATATGCGTGGTTGCGTCGGCCTTGGTGGTGGAACAATCACCGAACTGCTTGATCGTCATAAGGGATCTCTATCGAGACCATTACTACTGTTCTGCCTACGCGAGACTTGCACGGATCTGCTGGAGTTTTCACATCCACTATTGAACCATACTGAGTACCTACTTGCTGGGATTCTGTTCGGTGTGCGCGATACCTGGCTGAGATTTCCAAAGGAACTACGCCATCCGAATATGTCTGCCTATATAGCTTATCGGATGGTAGACGCTGAGCACCGGAAACAAGATGATAGCCTTGCGATAGATGAGCCGCCTCGTCCGCACCCCTTGCGAGAGCTTTTTACTTCGCCAAGCGGTGAGTGGAGCAGCATAAAGAAGGATGTAGCCGTAGAGCTCGCAAGTAAGTGCTATTGGAACGATTGCATTCAGACACGCATCACTCTGGGGGAGGGTGATTTACCAGAAAGCTTTGAACGAAAAGGGTTGCAGGTAATATTACCTGGCAGAGTAACGACTGTTACAGAAGTAAATAAGGAAAAATTTCTGCACCGTTTGGGACAATGGCCGCCGATAGCACCCCAGATCGAATCCGAAGTGCGCAATAAACTTTTAAGTTTCCAAGAGATCGAAGAAAGGGTAAACGGAAAAAGTTTATCATGCGAATGATTCCAAGCCAACCCCTGGGCACCCGAAGTGATGCAGAAATACGCATGTTTGACCAGTTGCGCGCTGCATTTTACAGGCCGGACCAGAATGGTTGGTTTGCCATGCATTCACTCAACCTCCCGCTGCATGAATACAAACGGTTCGGAGAGATTGATTTTGTTGTATGCGGGCCAGATGGCCTCTTCGTACTGGAGGTGAAAGGCGGCGGAGTATCCTGCAATGATGGCATCTGGGTAACTACGAACCGGTATGGCGAAACCGAGCGATTGCGTGAGTCTCCATTTAAACAAGCTGAAGGGGCTCTGCATGGTTTACGGGGGAAATTGCCCACTTCCCTCGCCAGTCTCTTCGTGGTGGGCTACGGGGTTGTCATGCCGGATGTCGAGCGGCTTCCTGATAGTGCGGAGTGGGATCGCGCTACTCTTGCAGATGGCCGAGACTTCAAGCAGTTCGAAAAGTGGCTGGAGAGATTTGTTCGGTACTGGCGTACTAAGGACACTCGCAAGCCTACCGCAAGCCCCTCGCAGCTGAATGCCTTGCAGCAACATTTGCGCCCTGATTTTGAGGCTGTCATACCGTTGCACGTTTCTGCCCATGATGTCGAAACTCGTATTGCACGGCTGACAGAGGATCAGCTACGGCTGATCGATGTCGTCGAAGCCAACCCTCGGGTCATATGTTCGGGTGGTGCTGGTACGGGGAAGACAATGCTAGCGCTTGAATTGGCGAAGCGCTGGGGCGCATCTGGAATGAAGACTGCACTGACCTGTCATTCGCTGTGGCTCAAGGGATTTCTAGAACGAAGCGCGGTGCCCGGGCTGACTGTCAGCCTAGCGGAGTCGATTCATGTCGCAGCCAAGCGTGTCGGCATCCAAAAGTTTGATGCATTGATCGTCGATGAAGGTCAGGACATATTGAACATGAATGCTTTGGACCAACTGGATAACTATCTATTGGGTGGAATAAGCGAAGGACGTTGGTGCTTTTTTCATGACGCGAACAATCAATCCGGCTTGTGCGGTTCTTATGTGCCCGATGCTTATAATTATTTGGAGAGTTTTTGTCCGGTACGAATCCCACTTAAGAGGAATTGCAGAAACTCTTTGCCAATCCTTCAACGGATACAAGGTGATCTTGACGCCGATATTGGGAATTCAGGGGTTGGTGATGGCCCATCTGTACGTGAAGTTAATGTCGCCGACGCAGACAGTGCTATCCAAGCTCTAGCGAAAGAGCTGCGTAGCCTAGTAGATCGAGAAGGATTCAACCCGGGTGAGATCGTCATACTTTCGCCCTTTGTGTTTGCGCGTTCCTGGACGTCTTCTCTACCCGCGGAATTGTGCGATTCGATCGCCGTTCTGGACAGTGCCTCTTCTCGAAACTTGAAGCGCAATGCAATCGGCTTTGCTCAGATTGGGGATTTCAAAGGCCTTGAGAGCGAGGTGATTATTCTTGTTGATATGCCCAGACCCGGACGTAGCGAAAATCTGCGTTCCTACCACTATGTCGGGATGAGCAGGGCGCGCGCACTGTTGAGCATGATCTGTTGCTGATGGTGCTTTCAGATACGGTCGGATCTGGCATGACCTGGTGCACAACCAACGATTCCAGCGGACTGCTCGCTCACGGCTGCTGAACCTGTTCGTTAGGAAATTCGTGAAGAGCATGGGGAGTTCTTGCTGTGGGATTGACCCGGCGGCAAGCTGAGAGATACACGTCCATCTCGGCGGACAGCATGCGCTCGGCCAGTCGCTGCTTCAGTTCGCCGATCAACCCGTCGTTGCCGAGCAGCGCAGCGCTGTGCTCGCGCCCCTCCAGCAACGGGTCGATCAGCTCGTCGTCAAGCGTGGGCTTGCTGCGTCTTGCCAGGGGATCCTCCTCGGATCGCTCTCATGACTCAGCACAAAGAATTTTCTACATCCCCTTAGGACGCTCATCCGGCAGATCGACCGGCGTTCCGGCAATCAGTTTACGTCCCGTGA
>WOYI010637031.1_pt1 | contig 10569 bp, 6 predicted proteins | sample 6423411 | NCBI WGS metagenome assembly WOYI01 (sample SAMN13441803, study PRJNA592873) | oil field metagenome | biome: oil field; feature: oil-well bore; material: oil-contaminated soil; isolation source: oil-contaminated soil from oil-well borehole | place: Germany: Wietze | collected 2016-10-18 ... | reverse complement strand
AGAGTTTCAACCCGTCAACCTCTATCTCACCCTTGGAAAGGTGGGAATATTTGCCTTCGTCCTGATGAGTGTATACCAGTTCATCAAGGACTACCTCTATCCCGACATCTCGCTCTCGGATTCGCACCTGCATACGGTCATCTTCACTACCCTGCTCGCCACAGCGGCTGCTTTCTTTGTCTTCCGCAAACAGCAAACCCTTCTTGCGATGCTGGTAACCGAAGCGAACGAACGCAGAGTGACAGGGGAAGCCCTGCAAAAGAGTGAGGCAAAGTTCCGCTCCATCGTCGAGATGGCGAATGAAGGCATCCTGCAGATAGACAGCCGCTACACGACCACCTACGTCAACCATACGATGGCCGAGATGCTCGGTTATTCGGTTGAAGAGATGCTCGGCCGACCGGCAACCGACTTCATAGTTACAGAGGATCTCGACAAGCACTGGAGCCGCATGGCGGAGAGAGAGCAGGGTCTTGGCGGCAGATACGAGTGCCGGCTCAGGCACAACGATCACAGCGTCAGGTGGGTTCTGGTCTCTGCCACCGCCCTGAGCGATGGAGACGACAGGTTTGCGGGATCCTTTGCCATGTTTACCGATATCACCGAGAGGAAACAGACTGAGGAAGCGCTCCAGCGCCACACCGAAGACCTTGCCGGACTCCACCAGCAACTCGCCTCAGCGAACCGCGAGGCGAACCTCTACCTGGATATCCTCACCCACGACATCCGCAACACCGAGAACGTCGCGAACCTCTACACCGATCTGCTCATCGAGACCCTGGACGGGGATTCGCGGACATACGTGGAGAAACTTCAGCGGAGTATCCGGAAAAGCATCGAGATCCTGGGTAACGTCTCCAAGATCCGGCGGATTCACCAGCCGTCCGGCGGGCACAAGTGCGTGGACCTGGATACGGTTATCCTTGATGAGATCGCACAGTTCCCTGAGGGCGTCATCCATTACGATGCGGTCAACCGCCGGGTACTGGCCGACGACCTCCTCCCGGAAGTCTTCGCGAACCTCATCGGCAACGCCGTCAAGTTCGGCGGGCCCGATGTCGAGATCGAGATCCGGGTGGACGACGAAGACGAGTTCGTCCGGGTCTCGGTCGAGGACACCGGCCCGGGGATCCCCGACGATCAGAAACAGGAGGTGTTCCACCGGTACGAGAAGAGGAGAAGGGGCGTCGGTGAAGGACTCGGGCTTTTTCTCGTGCAGGTACTCATCGAGCGCTACGGCGGCAGAATCTGGGCGGAGGACAGGGTGCCGGGCCATCCTGAGCGAGGGGCGGCGTTCCGGTTCACGCTCCGGCAGGCCGCCCGGGATGAGCCGGGGGTCCGGACCGGTGACAACGTAGAAGGGTGCAGGCTCCCCCGGAACACTTGAAAGGCCTTTGAACCATCCCGTATTCGACCGATGTTGGGGACTCATCCCGATAGTCAACGTATCGTGCCCGATTATGCTCCCCCTGCGCCGGGGCACTCGGGCTCCGCCGAAGACGACCAACTCCGGGGTCATGGCAGCCGCGTTCGGGAGCATTGCGACCTTTGCCATCCCGCTCATCATCGCCGCCCATGGGGCACAGAGCGTAGTGTCGTGCCGGTCGTCACGCCAAGTCTCTGTGCCACGCTCGTCAACCCCTACGGTCAAGACGAACAATACAGGATAGCCGTGACAGAGAACGCTGTCGTGGTTCCGTAGGCACCCTACTTCCCCGTCGTCCTCTTGATCCTCGCAAGCGGTGATGCACGATCGAGGAACCTGGAGACGAACCCGGCAAACTCCTCGTCCCAGCACTCCGCACCAGCCTTCACCGTCCATCCCTGCTTCATTGAGCGACGGACGTGCTTGCCCAGCGCGACGTCGAAGAGGGCTTTTGACCGGAGCAGGTCGATAGCCCGGGTGAACGGGCGGGGGAGTTCCACCACGTAGCGGCCGTCCTCGACGTAGGGCCCGGCGAAGACCTCTTCACGGACGTACTTCGCGAGGAATTTCTCGGCGTTCTCCCGCGCCGAGACCGGCGGCCCGAGATGCCGGCGCATCACCGGAACCTCGCCGGCCATCAGCTCGAAGAGGAGCATGCACCGCTCCTCTGTCATGCAGACGTCGATGCGATTGGCCGGAAACCCGCTCCGCTCCAGGAGTTCCCGGATCGACTCGGCGGACTTCCGGAGCTGGGGAACCACCGTGTCGGGCGTGTAGTCCGGCGTCGCGAAGGTGAGGGAGAAGAGGTGCGTCCCCCGGGCAGAGAGGAGGCGGGAAAAGACCTCCGGGGTGAGCGGCGGAGACTGCCCCCGGCAGAAGAACGCCGCCGACGGCTCCGCGAGGTAGCCGCGAGCGAGTTCCACGAACTCGAACATCCGCGAGAGCGAGAGCGCCGCCGCCACGTTCCTCTCCGGGTCGACCGGGTCGATGACGACGAGCGAGTCCTCGAACTTTTTTGTCCCGTGCTTCTCGATATCGATCGTCTCCCCGGGCTTCCAGCAGGCGGCAGCCCCGATGAGCGCGTGGAACCCCCCGTAGTAGATCGTCAGGATTTCGCAGAGGTAGCCGGAGAACCCCTCGGTCATGTGGTCCGACCCGTAGACCCCGCCCGCCTTCGCGAACTGCTTGAGAAGGAGGACGTCGTCGGCGTAGTCGTCGATGTGGGAGAGGATGTAGCGGGTGTGGAACGGGGTCCGGTCCACGGCGCTCTGGATCTCGGTGGCACTCAATACGGCGTAGCAGGGGACAAGATCGATATCAAGCGAGTCGATCGTTGCGTTGACGTAGGGGTGCTCCGCGTACTTCTCGCGCCAGGTCGCCCCGAACTCCTCGGCGATCCTGTGTGCGAGGGTTAGCCCCTGCTCCTGCAGTTCCTCCCGTGAGAGGGCGGGGTCGAAGAGCATGAAGACATCGAGGTCCCGGTCGCCCCGAACGAAGGTGTCGCGGGCGACCGACCCCACCATCATCGCCTTCGCCATCCCCGACCGCTCCACCGCCTCGATCAGGCGCTGCCCGATCGCCCGGATATAGGTCCGCTCTTCAGGTGTTGGGCGGATCCTCTTGAGCACCTCCTCCTCACAGGGGCACCGGGTCAAAGCGGGACCTCCGCCAGATCCTCGTAGATCGATCCGCGGGGCGTGAGCGTGCTCTTCTTGAGCTTGATGCTCTCCACCCGGAATCTCCCGAGCGGTTCGCGGGGTGTGCGCTCCACCTGTGAACACTGCGAGGGGTGAAACTCTTTCACCCGCGCAAGGGTCACATGGGGGCGGAAGGGGCGGCTCTCCCGCGGGAATCCGAGCGGCGCTAAGAGGTCGTCCACCTGCCGGGTGAGGGCGGCGCTCTCCCCGGCGTCCGCGACGTCGCACCAGACCACCCGCGGCCTCCGTGGCGGGTTGCAGACCGCATACCTGACCGTCATATCGAAGGGGTAGGCCCTGACGGCCCGGAGCGCCTCGACGATCGGCTCGATTCGTGCAGGATCAACCCCCCCGAGAAACTTCACCGTGATATGGAGGTTCGCAGGGTCGACGATAGCGAGCCGCCCACCAGACGGTCTCAGGATCTCCTGGGACTCACGGGCCCTCTCGCGGATCTCCTCCGGCAGATCGATTGCAACGAACGTCCTGACCATACTACCGTACTATCGTGCCTCACCCTACAAAATGGTGATTGTCCGGCAGAGGCGCACCCGGCAGAACGGAGCAGGGAGACGGCTCAGGGCCAAATTCGGCAGGGGTTCGCCCCGCAATCCGCTCCGGCATACCGGGTGCGCGTCCACTGGTAAACGGTGCCCGGTAAGGAATAAGATCTGTTATAACCGTACAGAGCGAAAACATAACGACCGAATCCGGGGGTATTATCATTTCCGATACAACGCAATTCATTGTATATACACTAGAATTCTGCCCGAATTGCGAAATACTCAAAGAGTTCCTGGCATCCAGGGGCGTTCCCTTCGTCGAGTGCGACATGGCGTCCGCCGAGGGGCTGACAGAACTCCGCATGAACGGCATATTCGTTCAGGAAGCGCCGGTGCTGCAGAAGGGCGACGCATTCTATACGTCCGGCGATCTCTTCGTTGGGGGCGCGTTCCGGGAAGACCTTGTCGCCGACCTGATCACGGAGGCATGAGGTTGACACGCAAGTCAACGCAGACGACCATATTCGGGGATTTTATCCCCACGTTCCCGAAAGTCCGGACCTCGAGGGGCTACCTCCTCGACTGGAACCGCGATCGGATCGTCAGGCAGATCGTGGAGGAGAGCCGGCTCGTGGAGGTCTTCTACGGCTACGAGGGAGCCGATGAGGAGACGGCGCAGGATATCGCCCGGCGGGTCGAGAGGAAGATTCAGATGCTGGGGCTCCAGTCGCTCTCCGGCCCCCTGATCCGCGAGATCGTCAACATGACGCTCCTTGAGCGGGGGCTTACGTCCTACCGCAACGTCTGCACCCGGGTGGGAACCCCGGTCTTCGACGCGCACCTCATCGATGTGGGGAGGGGCTTTGAGGCCCACGACAACGCCAATCTCCAGGAGAACGCCGAGACCTCGCACAAGAAGAAGGCGGACAAGATCAGCAAGGAGCAGTACCTCCTGCAGCTCCCCCCGGAACTTGCGGACCACCACCTCCGCGGCGATCTCCACATCCACGACCTGGAATACTTCGGTACCCGCCCATTCTGTATCGATGGGAGCACAGCGATACCCGTGCGGATGGAAAACCGCATCCGGAGCATCCGTCCCGACGAACTCCCGATCGAGGGTGACGAGTGGCGCCCCGAGGACCTCTCCGCGCTCACGCCGAAGGGCTGGAGGCAGGTTTCAAAGGTGACCCGCCGGAGGGTGAGCCCGGGTGAGATGCTCCGGATCCGGACTTCAGGGGGGCGTTCACTGACGGTCACCGGCGAGCACCGGATCCCGGTCCGCACCGGGGGCGAGATGACCATCCGCCGTGCCGATGAGGTTCGTGCCGGTGACGCTCTCTACAGGATCTCCGGGACGGATACCATCCGCGGAGAGGCAGTAGGGGCAATCGATCTCGTCCGGGAACTGCCGGCATCGGTGCCGGCACATCTCCTTGAGAATGTCTACGTCCGCGGTGCCCGGGAGATCTTTATCGATGCGGTGCGGACCGGACGGGCCACCTCGTACACCGAGATCTCGCAGGCGCTCGGCGTCAAGCACCAGAAGCAGTGGTATACGCGGGGGACCATGCCGGTAACTCTCTTTGGAGCCTTCTGCAGCCGCTATAGTGTCGAGGACTATGCCGGGGTCACCATCGGGGTCACCGGGAGCGAACACGAACTGCCCGCCCTTCTCACGCTGACACCTGAGCTCATCCGCCTCCTGGGGTTCTTCGTTGCGGAAGGCAACTACAACGTTTCTTTAGAGGCCGGGCAGTACAACCTGGCGATCACCGAGAACCGCCAGGCACCCGCCATCCTGGCCTCGGCACGCACCACCCTGAACACGTACGCAACGATCGCCGGCGGCACTCCCGACACCACGACCATCTACGGGATCGAGGTGGAACACAACCGGGCCCTGCAGGTCTACTTCGGTGGGAAACCGGCCTATCTGCTCTTCCGCTACGTCTTCGGCATCCCGGAGGGAGCGGCAGGCAAACGCCTCCCCTGGATCGTATACCACCTCGACGACGTGCTCCTCCACGAGTTCCTCTCCGCTCTCTTCACCGGAGACGGCTCGGCATACTACCGGCCGGAGAAATCGGACTGCATCGTCAATTACACCACCATATCACCGACCCTCCGACAGGAACTCTCTCTCCTGCTCACCACGCTCGGGATGAACCCCCAGGTCGTCGAACTCTACGGGGAGGAAGACCGCCCGACTCTTTACCGGCTCCAGCTCAACGGGCGGAAGAATATCGAGACGTTTGCCCGATATGCCACCTTCCTCGATGAGCGGCAGGACCACATCGACGGTTTCCTCTCTGCGGTGAAGGAGAGACAGGTAAGAGAGCGGGAGGAGACCGTCGTCGAGATATCTCCGGCGGAGCCAACCGGTGCGTACGTCTACGACCTCTTCCTCGACGGCGACGGGACCGAGGAGAGCCATACGTTCTTCGCCTCCGACGGCTTGCTCATCCACAACTGCCAGGATTGGGACCTGCGCTACTTCTTTTACTACGGCCTGATGCCTGATGGCAACGGGACGAAGGCGTCGGTCGCCGGCCCCGCCAGGAGAGCAGAAGTGGCGGTCCTCCACGCGGTCAAGGCGCTCGGCTCCGCCCAGACGAACTTCGCCGGCGGCCAGGGCTACTACAACTTCCTCACGTTCATGGCGCCCTTCTTCGAGGGAATGGACTACGAGGAGATCCGGCAGCTGATGCAGATGTTCGTCTACGAGATGACCCAGATGATGGTCGCCCGGGGCGGCCAGGTGGTCTTCTCATCGGTTCAGCTCTCCCCGGGGGTCCCCGCCCTCTGGAAGGACAAACCCTGCGTCTACCGCGGCAAGGTCTGGGACGGGAAGCAGGCACCGCTCCGGACCTACGGCGAGTTCGAGCGGGAGGTCAGGCTCCTCTTTAAGGCGCTGATGGAGGTGATGCTCGAGGGAGACTACTGGGGCAAGCCCTTCTCCTTCCCGAAACCCGAGATCAGCATCGAGCCCGATTTCCTCGCCGAGAACGAGGAGTTCAATCGCGAGCACCCGGATCTTCCTACCTACCAGGACCTCTACCTGATGACCTTCGAACTCGCGTCCAAGTACGGCACACCCTACTACGACAACCAGATCCCCGGCTACCGGGGCGCCGGGGAGGGGATCTCGTGCTACCAGTGCCTGGCAGGGGATGAACTCATTCCCATAGTGGACGCTGACGGCAGAACCCGGATCAGGGAGATCAAAGACCTCTTTGAAGATACGTCTGGAGAAGATAGGCACACCGATCCGTACGGCACAGAGTTTGCCCGCCTCGATGCAAATACCCCGAGTGTCGATATCGCCGATATGACGGCAGCCCTGCGTCCCTTCAGCGGGGTCATGCGGCAGAAATATTCAGGGGTGATGCTCAGGATCACTCTCGAGTCGGGCCGCCGGATCACCGTCACGCCGGATCACCCGGTCTTTGCCCTGAATGCAGGCAGGTTCACGAAGACATCGGCACAGGCGCTTCGTACCGGAGACTACCTCCCCGTGGTCAAAACCGCCGAGTTCGGCAACAACTCGGTCCGGGAACTCGACGTCGCAGAAACGCTTTGCGCCGCCGGACATGGCGATGAGATCGTGCTCCGGGACGGGGAAGTGAACATACGGAACGCGAAGAACCGTGGCCTGCCCCGGATTCTCCCCATAACAAAGGAGCTCATCAGGTTCCTCGGGTACTATCTTGCAGAGGGATGCAGCGATACCAGCGGACGGCGGCACACGGTAAGACTCTCGTTCGGAAAGCACGAAGACGGTCTCATTCGGGATGCCGCGACGTGCATCAAGGGCTTCCTCGGGTACGAGCCGCTGATCTCCGAGGAGGCCACGGCCGTCAACGTGACCGTCAACAGCAAACTCCTCTATCTCCTCCTCGACGCTATCGGCTGTGGAAAATGTGCTGCCGAGAAGAACGTACCGGATCTGCTCTTCGACGTCGACAGGGATCTGGTGGGGACATACCTCGATGCCGCGTTCCGTGGCGACGGAAACATCAGCATCCGGACCGGGCACCAGGGTTCGTACGTCCATCACGCAAGAGGCATCCGGATAAAACTGGTGTCGCGGAACGCAGTTCAGAAACTGGTCTGGCTCGCGCAGCGTATCGGGGTCCAGATGAACTACATGGAACAGGAAACAACCGTCGCACACCCCCAGACAGGCAAGCCGTACGCTCTCACAGCCTATACCTGTACGATCACGGCCCAGGATCAGATCCAGCGGTTCTCTCAGAAGACGGGATACGGCGCGACGGCGGTCACCGGATCGTCGCGGCAGACAGGAGGGATCTTCACCCGCCTGCCGATCGGGACAAGCGGGCTTCACTACGCCGGACTCGTATATGCCAGCCAGTATGCCTCATCAGGCCACCACAGCGCGCAGGTATCCCTTATACGGCCGGAAGCACAGACTGGAGACGTTGAGCGGCTCATCAACGGGGATCTTCACCCGGTCCGCATCCGGTCTATTGAAAGGCTGCCTTATGATGACTACGTCTACGACCTCGTCGATGTCACCGGCACCCACACCTTCGCAAACGCGCTCGGCATCGTGACCGGAAACTGCTGCGCGTACCAATTTTCCTCCCTCGCCGATGAGGACGACGAGTTCGAGGACAAACTCTACTTCCGGGAGGGGAAACACTTCTCAATGGGTTCCTGGCAGGTGATGTCCATCAACTGCCCGCGGGCGGCCTATAAGGCAGAAGGCGACCAGGAACGCCTCTTTGCCGAGCTCAAGTCGCTCATGGACATCGCCGTCGACCTCTACCGGATCAAGCGGCGGTGGATGTCCCTGATCCGTGCGAACGGGCGGATGCCGTTTGCGATGCAGCGCCCAAAGGACCCGAACACCGGTGAACGCGGTGCGGTTGCCGTGGACCTCGAAGGGCTCGTCTACACCATCGGCGTGGTCGGCGTCAACGAGATGGTGCAGCACTTCACCGGCCACCAGCTCCACGAGTCAAAGGAGGCGTTCCGTCTCGCCGTCCGGGCCATGACCGAACTCGAGATGTATTCCCGCGAACTCTCGAAGAAGCACAACATGACGATCGCCCTCGCCCGCACGCCGGCGGAGACGACCGGGCAGCGGTTCGCGGTCGCCGATCTCCTCGACGAGCGGTTCCGGGACCACGCGCTCAAGGTCATCAAGGGCGACGCCGACAAAGCGCTCGATATGCTCGGCACGACGCTCGATCTCCCCATCTACTACACCAACGGGACGCACGTCACCCCGGCGGCCCCGGTCTCGCTCACGAAACGGATCGAGATCGAGCATATCTTCTTCCCCATCGTGGACGGCGGCAACATCTTCCACGTATGGCTCGGGGAGGCGCGCCCCGATCCCAGGGGGCTGATGGAGATGGCGATGAACCTCTGCCGGACGACCCAGATCGGCTACTTCGCCTTCACCCGCGACCTGACGGTCTCCTTGAAGGAGTACCGGGAGCTAAAGCCGGTGCATCCGGATCGAGGAGCGACGGCAGGGACGTCCCCCGCGGCAGACCGGGCGGATGCCTGACCGCGACCATACTCTTTTTACGCCTCGCGAGGAGATTTAGATAGAACCGCCTGCCATGGGGCTGCGGCGGTGCTTGAGGCCACGTATGATCGATCTGACGACACCACTCCTCGCCATCGATGTCGGCAGGGGCACCCAGGATATCCTGGTCTACGAGCCCGGCCGATCGATCGAGAACAGCATAAAACTGGTCCTCCCCTCACCGAACGTGGTGGTGGCGGCAAAGATCCGGCAGGCAACCCGGGCCGGGTGTCCGGTCTTCCTGGACGGGTTTTTGATGGGGGGCGGCGCGAACAGCGGCGCGATACGGGAGCACCTCTCACGCGGCCTTCCCGTCTACGCCACGCCGGAGGCCGCCGGGACAATCCACGACGACTTAGAAAGGGTGCGGGCGCTTGGCGTTGAGATCCGGGCCGCCCCTCCGGGAGACGCAGTGACCATCCATACCACCGATTACATGGAACCGGAACTCAGGAGGGCGCTCTCCCTCTTCGGCGTCGGTTACCCGGAGAACGTCGCGATTGCGGTTCAGGACCACGGCTACTCACCACACCGCAGCAACCGCATCCACCGTTTCGAACTGATGCGGGAGCGGCTGGATGCCGGTGACTGGGACCTCCTCTCGCTCGCTACCGACCCACCGCTCGCCGATATGACCCGGATGCGGGCAGTCCGGCACCAGGCGCCAGGCGCGCTCGTCACCGACACCGGGCCGGTAGCCCTTATCGGAGCGCTCTGCGACCCTGTGGTTCGGCACCTGGCTGCGACGGGGGTAACCCTCGTCAATGCCGGGAACGGGCACACCCTCTGCTTCACCCTGAAAGGGCGGGAGATCTACGGGCTCTTCGAGCACCACACCGGCGCGCTCGATCCCGCAAAACTGCAGCGCTACATCCGGCGGCTCGCCGACGGCACACTGACCTCTGAAGAGGTCTTCGATGACGGCGGCCACGGGGCCGCGGTCAGAAAATCCCTCGCCACCGGTGCCGTGGTTGTCACCGGGCCAAACCGGCTCCGGTTGCTGCCGGAGGCCTACCAGGCGGCACCCTTCGGCGATATGATGCTCTCGGGGTGCTTCGGGCTGATGCACCTCTGGAAGGAGTTCAGAGAAGGGTGAGGCGTTCGGTGGTGGAACCGTGTCGAGCAACTGGCGGTGCTCGTGTTCCGATTTTCGAAACCTTCTGAGTTTCTCGAACGACGCTATTTCAGAACGTCGTTCTAACGAACCGCCGCGATTCGAAGGACTTCAACCACCTCTCACTCTTCGTATCTAGTGCATCTTGTCAGTTTATTTTAGGAATTTTGGCGTGTGGGGGCGGGCGCTATGGTCGCACTCCGGGGGTACTCCGGAGCACGGCTTTCCACCGGGTATCGCCATGACTGCCCCCGCCCTGGGGC
>WOYI010255612.1_pt1 | contig 10581 bp, 10 predicted proteins | sample 6423411 | NCBI WGS metagenome assembly WOYI01 (sample SAMN13441803, study PRJNA592873) | oil field metagenome | biome: oil field; feature: oil-well bore; material: oil-contaminated soil; isolation source: oil-contaminated soil from oil-well borehole | place: Germany: Wietze | collected 2016-10-18 ... | reverse complement strand
GCACAATTTTCTGGTTGTTTAAAAAGACAATCAATTCGGTCAGGATAAATGTCGGTGTGACATCTTGTCTCGCCAGTTCAGTAGCTTTATCCAATAGCGATGTCACATCGCTTTCTAACCAAAGCCGATAGCCAAAAAATTCCGCGATCACGTTGCGTTGCAAATAATATTCAGTCATTTGCAAGGGTTGCAATGCCACAGTCATTCCAGGGAAATACCGCTGCATTACGAAGGTGATGTCTTCTTCTGGCACATCTTGCAGCGAAAACCGGAAAAAGGCTTGCTTCGCCTTAAAGTAACCAATCTGTAATAGACAATAGAGCTGTGAGCGAAGGCCATTCCGTTGAAATATAATGCCATGCTCTATCTCCGTCATCGCGAAAAACTCAGCACGTTGAAAATCATCGAAATCAGGTAAATCGTATAGCGCCTGTTTTTCTGCATCAGACAGAACCGTTAACCGTTTATTCTTATTGGCACGCATGGCTTGACCTGAAAATCCTGTCTTGTTTTTGTGTTTTTGCTTGCCGGATTACAGCAAGCCGAGCATTGCTTTTACAGGTGCGATGTTGGGTAAAGACCGCAACTTGCATGGTTTCATGCCCATTTAATGAAGTCTAACTGCATCCCTGCCGAGTTGGCAGCCGATAGCGGTAACCAGTTCGTTGGCCAGCGATTGCGGATCATCAGTGGTGATGAACACCAATCGCCCCCGATGATCATCGGACGCACGGCACGGCAGTGGTGACGGTGGATACAGCCGATTAGCGGCAGCTTGTATGATCAGAGGTTGAACTTGCTCCGATAGATAAACTACGCCTTTAATTCTGAGCAAATCCTTGGGGTGGCTGACCAACAGGTCTTGTAAAATGGTATGTAGTCGTAGCCAAGGTATGGGCTGTTCCAAATGCAATGAAATAGTCCTAAAGCCATGCTCTGGCGGCAATACGCTATTAGGCAGAATGCGTATATGCTGTAATGAGCCCGCTAATAGCATATCCGTATCACATCGTTCACGCGTTGCCCTGTAGCGAGGGGTCGCTGGGGCGATAGCCTGTAGACACGCATCCAACGCAGTATGCTGGTCTGCATCGGCCAAGTCGTCATGAGTCAGCAGCAGCGCATCGGCCCACGCCACTTGGGCACGGGCTTCTGCAAAACTTTCCATTTGTTCAATAGCAGAGGGTATCGCCAGCGTGGTGATGACCCGTTTTAGCCTATAACGGCTGGACAGCCAGCGATCACGCAACAGCGTATCCAGAATAGGTTCTGGACTAGCCACGCCGCTGGCTTCGATAATCATTCTCTCAAACGGCTTAGTCTCCGCTTGATCCCACGCCATCCATAAATTCCGCAAAGTCGGTGCCAGTGTGCCCTTGATCTGACAGCATAAACAGCCGCCGGCCAAAGTCATCAACGGCATGCCTTGTGTTTCAATTAGACACTGATCCACCGGCGTGCTACCAAACTCGTTGATAATGACAGCGGTGCGAGGTCCTTCAGCCAGCAAGCGATTCAATAGCGTAGTCTTGCCGCTGCCGAGAAAACCGGTGAGAATGATAACGGGGATGGAGGGAGTAACTTTCATAAGTGTCATGACGGTTTGGACGAAACTTATTTTGGGCTCTTGTAACGCTCACTCGGGTTAGCCTTCATTGAGCGGAAACCAATTTCTTGAGCGTTCAGGCATCGACATGACAAGCCTCCAAGGCCGTCAATATCTGCTGTCTGGGCAAATTGCGACCGATGAACACCAGTTGTGAGTGCCTATCTTCATGTACCGGCCAAGGCTTACCTAAACTGTCGCCCATCAACATATGTACGCCCTGAAACAAAATCTTGTTATCGTTGCCGGCGATGTTGAGGATGCCCTTGTAGCGCAATAAATCCTGGCCGAAACCGCCGATCATGACATCCATGAAATGCAATAAGCGAGCAAAGTCGAACGGCCGCGCGGAGCGGTAAACCAGGGAACTGATGGCGTCATCGTGTTCGTGACTGACGTCTTCCAAAAAATCCGGTTCGATTTTCAAAATTTCTTCCAGATCGAAGCCGCCAATGTCGAGAATGTCGTGCAATTCGGTTTGCCCAAAATGCACCCGTTTGATCGGGGCTCTGGGATTCATGATACGTAGCCTGGTTTCCAGATCGGATACCGCTTCGGATTCAACCAGATCGGTTTTCGACAGCAGGATGCGGTCGGCAAAACCGACCTGTTCCTGAGCTTCATGATGTTCGGCCAATTGTAAGTCGGCATGCTTGGCATCGACCACGGTAATGATGGCGTCGAGTGCATAGTTTTCGCGTATATCGGGATCGACGAAAAAAGTCTGTGCCACCGGCGCCGGGTCGGCCAGACCGGTGGTTTCGATGATCACCCGTTCAAAACGAATGTCGCCACTCTCGCGCCGCTCGGCCAATTCACCGAGGATGCGCACCAAATCGCCGCGCACGGTACAGCAGATGCAGCCGTTGTTCATTTCCACCACTTGTTCATCGGCCTGCAGCAAGAGCTCGTTGTCGATGCCGGCTTCGCCGAATTCGTTTTCGATCACCGCGATGCGTTTGCCGTGATGTTCGGTGAGAATGCGGTTCAACAACGTGGTTTTACCGGCACCGAGAAAGCCGGTCAAAATGGTGACCGGTACCGGGTAGTTGCGTTTTGGGCTTGTATTCATCGGAGTCTCCTGAAGGGATATGAGTTATCGTTGACTTGAAAGCGAGTCCTTACGGCGGCAGCGGTGCGCTGATCACCACGACTCGGTCGCTGCGCACGGCGTTATAAAAGCAACTGGAACGCCGGGTATGACAAGCCGGCCCGAGTTGATCGACCAATAGCAACAGCGTATCGCCGTCGCAATCGATGCGCAGTTCCTTGAGATACTGATGGTGACCGGACGTCTCACCTTTTCGCCACAGGCTTTGCCGCGAACGCGACCAGTAACAAACCCGGCCCGTGCTCAGCGTTTCCAGGATCGCCGCGCGGTTCATCCAGGCCAGCATCAACACCTCGCCGCTGTCGTATTGCTGTGCGATAGCGGGCAGCAGGCCGTCAGTGTTGAACGGCAGGCTTTCCAATATCTCGGGCCAGGACAGACTGGCGCCGTTAGGCAGGTTTTCCGTGCGCGTTATCATGCCGGTTGCGGCTTAACCCGCTCGATCAGCGCATAGGCCGAGTGATTGTGTATCGACTCGAAGTTCTCCGATTCCACGCTATAGGCGGTAATACGAGGCTCGGACTCCAGCCGGGCCGCTACGTCGCGCACCATGTCCTCAACAAACTTGGGGTGATCGTAAGCATATTCGGTGACGTATTTTTCGTCCGGGCGTTTCAGCAGGCCGTAGATTGGCGACGAGGCTTCGGATTCCACCAGCGCGATCAGTTCTTCAACCCAGATGAATTCGCTGGCCGACACGGTGATCGTCACATGCGACCGCTGATTATGGGCGCCGCGCTCGGAAATCTCCTTGGAGCACGGACACAAACTGGTGACCGGCACAACCACCTTGACTCGGGTCCGGCAACCGGCGGCATCGATCTCACCGATGAAACTAACCTGATAATCCAGCAGGCTGCGCACACCGCTCACCGGCGCGGCCTTGTCGACGAAGTACGGAAAGCGCATCTCGATATAGCCGGATTCGGCCTCCAGCCGGGTCAGCATTTCCCGCAGCATGACAGGGAACGAGGCGATGCTGATTTCCCGGTCGTGGCTATTCAATATTTCCACGAAGCGCGACATGTGGGTGCCCTTGAAGTCGTGCGGCAGGTTGACGTACATATCGAAGCGGGCGACGGTGTGTTGTTCGCCGCAGCTCTGATCCTTAACCCTGATGGGATGCAAAATATCCTTGATGCCGACTTTGTCGATGGCGATGCGGCGCGTGTCGGCGCGTCCTTGAATGTCTTCGATGGCGCAGATGTTCATGCGGCCACCTCGCTGTAACGGACGCAGGCATTGTCGGTTTCCCACAGCGTCACGGCATTGACTTTGACATGCGTGCTATTCAGGGTGGCCGATAATTGCCGGTAAAACCAGGCCGCCAGATTTTCGGCGGTGGGGTTGATGCGGTCGAAGGGCTCGATGTCGTTCAAAAACCGGTGATCCAGGCTATCGGCCAAATTTCGAGTCGCGGCTTTGATGGCCTTAAAGTCGATGGCGATGCCGATGTCGTCGAGCACCTGTGCGACTACTTCGGTTTCCACTTTCCAGTTGTGACCGTGCAGACGGCGGCAATCGCCGGGATACTCGCGCAGGGCATGTGCGGAGCAAAATTGGGCGTGGACTTTCAGAGTATAAAGGCCGTAGGTCGTCGGCGTTTGTGCAGAGAGGGTCATGGGTTTTCAACTTGTCCTGTTCTATCAGTGGATAGGCATGAAGGGAAACGGTTTTGCTCGGCCAATTCGATCAGGGCCTGCTCCAGCGACAAGGTTTGCTGATGTCCGCCGTGCAGCCAGCGCAGTGTGACTTGACCATCTTGCATTTCCCGCTGACCGACCACGATCAGCAGCGGCACTTTGGCCAAACTGTGTTCGCGTACCTTGTAGCCGATTTTTTCGTTGCGTAAGTCGCTTTCCACCGTCAATCCGACGCGGTTCAACCGGTCGGCAACTTCCAGAGCATAAGCTTCGGTTTGTTCGCTGATGGGCGCAACCACGACTTGCAGCGGAGCCAGCCAGAACGGCAGCCAACCGGCGTAATGTTCCAGCAAGATACCGGTAAAGCGCTCCAGGGAACCGAACAAGGCCCGATGCAACATCACCGGGGTTTGCTTGTTGCCGTCGGCGTCGATGTAATAAGCGCCTAGCCGCACCGGCAGATTCAAATCCACTTGTAGCGTGCCGCATTGCCAATCGCGTCCCACCGCGTCACGCAGCACAAATTCCAGTTTCGGCCCATAAAATGCACCCTCGCCGGGATTATGCGTATACGGCAGGCTGCTGGTTTCCATGGCCTGACGCAAGGCCTGCTCGGCCTGATCCCAAACCGCATCGCTACCCACACGTTGCGCCGGCCGGTCGGAAAATTTGATTCGGATGTCGTGGAAACCGAAGTCGCGATAGATGCTTAAAATCAGCTGGCAGATGTTCAGGCTTTCTTGAGTGATTTGCTGTTCGGTGCAAAAGATATGGGCGTCATCCTGGGTGAAGGATCGCACCCGCATCAGACCATGCAAGGCGCCGGACGGTTCATAACGATGCACCTTGCCGAATTCCGCCAACCGCAACGGCAGTTGCCGATAACTGCGCAAACCCTGTTTGAAAACTTGCACACCGCCTGGGCAGTTCATCGGCTTCAGCGCAAAAACTCGCTCATCCGGGGTGTGGGTGGTAAACATGTGCTCGCCGAATTTTTCCCAGTGCCCGGAGGCTTCCCACAAGGCAATATCCATGACGTCCGGCGTATTGATTTCCGCATAACCCGCCGCCGTCTGCCGTTGCCGCAAATAGCCGATCAAACGCTGAAACAATCGCCAGCCTTTGGCATGCCAGAATACCGAGCCGGGGGCTTGTTCCTGAAAATGGAACAAATCCATCTCTCTGCCCAAACGGCGATGATCGCGTAATTCCGCTTCCTGCAATTGTTTGAGATAGCTATCCAGTTCGGTTTGCGTCGGCCACACCGTCCCGTAGATACGCTGTAGCATGGGCTGATTGTGGTCGCCTTGCCAATAGGCGCCGGTCAATTTCAGCAGCTTGAAGGCTTTGCCGATTTTGCCGGTATTGTCAGAATGAGGGCCTCGGCACAGGTCAACAAATTGCCCCTGGCGGTAGATTGAAATCGGTTCATGCTCGGGAATACGGGCGATCAGTTCCAGCTTGAAAGGTTCGTTGCCCAGACTGAAAAAGACCATAGCCTGATCCCGGCTCCATTCTTCGCGCGTGATACTGTCGGCACGCTCCACGATGTCGCGCATGCGTTGTTCGATAAGCAGCAAGCTATCCGCGGATAACGGTTCGGCAAAGGCAAAATCGTAATAAAAGCCGTTTTCGATGGCCGGACCAATCGCCACTTCGGTGTCCGGATAGAGCTCTTTGACGGCCTGGGCCAGCAGGTGCGCGGTATCGTGGCGTAAGGTGTCGAGAGAATCTTCGGTTTGGGCTGCTGAGGAAGTCATGGTTAATTGGCTGGTTGAATCACGTCGACGTTGCGGAAGCGCTGGCTATCGGCGTCGCTAAAAGCGACATCGTCGATTTTGAAGTTGTTTAATTTCAGGCTGTAAAAGCGATCAAAGTGGTTTTGAATGTCGCCTTCAATGCGAGGATCGAAATGCGGCTGTATGGTCTGGGCATTACCGGTGGGCCGGGCAATGACTTCGCCGTCTTTGACCACCAAGCGGCCATTTTTGAACACCAAGGCCGCATCGGCGAACATGGCCCGATAATCGGCTTGCGGTTTATATACCGCTATATCGGCAATGGCACCGGGAGCAAGATGGCCTCGGTCGTGCAAGCCCAGTAAACGCGCGGCGGCGGAACGGGTCATGGTGGAGATTTCACTTAAGGTAAATTCTCGTTTCAGTTCCGGCAGCAAGGTCAGCGCCAACGCCTCCTGATTCAGTCTGGCCATGCAAGCTTGCCGGTAATCGGCGTCCATCAGCAGACGGATCAATTCCGGATAGGCGGTGAACGGCGCACCATTGGGGTGGTCGGTGGTGAAGAACAGCCGTTCCGGCGCTTCGGCCAATAAAAATAGTTCCAGGCCGATGGCCCATTGCAGGGTATTGACAAAGCTGGCCTCGCGGTAGCGATACGGCACCACGCCGCCGGAGCCTTCGCACTCGGCATCCCACATCACCCATTTGTTGGGGCTGGCGTCGCCGTGACGGCTGTATTGGGCAATCACATCGCCGGAAATCGTTACGGTCTGGCCGAACAGCACTTGGCCGACATCCATGGTGATATTCGGATGGCGATTGAAAGCGTCCAACAAACGTGCCGCCGCCGAGGAAAAGCCCTTGGCGCCTTCGTTGCCGTAAGCGTAAAACTGTACGTGGGCCAGATGCATAGTCAAACCTTGCGCGGCTTCCATGGTGGCGACGATGGTCTCGATATTGCCCGGAATGCCTAAGTTGTTGCAATGTACATGCACCGGGTGCGGCACACCGAGCTGGCAAGCGGCAGTTTGCAGGGTTTGCAGAATCTCACGCGAACTGACACCATAATCCGGCACGATGTCGTCCAAATCAAATTGGCGCAGGTTGCTTTTGAAGGCATTGGCGCCGCCGGCATTGATGACCTTCAAACCCAGCGCGCGAGTGGCGTTCAAGGTCCAGGCCACGTAGTCGTTGATTTGGCTTTGACTGGCCTTGTCTCGCATCAATCTCAGCAGCAAATCGTCGTTACCGAGGATCGCCAGTGCGGCCGTGTCCAGTATAGGAATGTCGGCCATTTGCAGATGCACATCCAGCGCATTGATCGGCAGCATCGCCGGTTCGACCACGGTGGTGTAACCCATCCGCGCGTAGCGGTAGCCGATGTCGGTGGTCGACCACTTTGCGGTGGAAAACGGCTGGTTTAAGCGCCGGGCCATATGGTTGCGGTGTTGTTCCGGCAACAGCAAGCGGGCGGTATTGACGTTGCCGCCGGCGATGTGACTGTGAATATCCACGGCACCGGCCATGACGATTTGGCCTGCCAGGTCGTACACTGCGTCGAACTTGGCATCCGGGCCGGGATCGTTTGCCAGCCGTCCATCTTGGATAAACAGGTCGCGCTGTTCGCCATGCAGATTTTGCGCGGGATCGAAAATTCGCCCGCCACTCAACTTGATCAGCAAATCCGTGTCCTTACAGCATGTCCAGGGTCAGCAATAGTCTGCGCGGTTGCACGGCGGTGGGTTTCGGCGAGCGATGCACCAGACCGCAGCCTTCATTGCCTTCCCAGTTTTCGCCCTTCATCAAGCCTACCGCATAGGCCGGCATTTGCCGGATCGCGGTCGGGTCGGCAATCAGGCCGGACACATCGTCCGGAACGCCACAACCGCCCAGGCCCAGTTTGCGGCGATTGACTGCATATTCCGGCAGCCATTCGGTACCGATGCCGCCGTAACTGCAGATCATCCGCGCCGGTACCCGGTCGACGTGAAAACGCGGGCACATGGCTTTATCCAGTGTGCGCAGACGCAAGCCGACTTCACGGCGCTCGAACAGTTCGCAGAATGCCGAGGCCAGCATCGTCACATCCGCCAACCAGTCTTGATAACCGGGCAATTGAGCCGCGTTTGGCCATAGCTTATTGAAGTCGAAATGTAGCGGATCGACCGCTTGGCTGATTTCAACACTGCCGATGTCTTGCAAAGCCCGGTAAACGAATTGCTCTATTGCGGCGGGTAGCGGCCGTTCGATCAGGCACAAATTGACGCCGTCTTCGTAAATGCGCGACAAATCGGCGAAATTGTTGGAAATGACGATCTTGGTGGCCGGTTTGTTTAAGACAGGACGGAAGGGGCCTGCCAGTAATGAGGGCGACGGGACAGGTTGACGAAAAGGGACGCGAGCGAACACGTTGAAACTCCTATATAGCCAGTAAGGCTTGTTCGAAAATAACGATGAATTGCATAAAGCCGATGCCGAGCGCAAAGGCAGCAGTTTGCCCGCCCAAATGGGCTAGGCTGGAGCACTCATGAAGAACCGGAATCAAGTCGGAAGCTGCGATATAAATAAAGCCACCGGCGGCGATCGGCAGAAGCAAAATCAATGAGGATTGGGCGACCTGACTAAGCAGTAGCGTAAATACCACGCCGAGCAATACCGTCAGCGAACAGTAAAAGTTGAACCATATCGCTTGCCGAGGCCGGAAGCCACCGCGCAGCAGCGCACCGACGTCGCCGAGTTCCTGCGGAATTTCATGGGCGACAATCGCCAGTGTGGTGGTAAATCCCAGTGCCGGAGCGACCAAAAAGCTGCCGGCAATCAGGATGCCGTCGACGAAATTATGAATGGCGTCACCGATTAGATTCATTTTCGCTAATGGCAGAATTTCCGTGGCCGGTTCGCTTAAATCGATACTATGGTCATGTCGCCAACGCACCAGCTTTTCCAGTACAAAAAATAGGAACAAACCGGCAAGCGTGGTCAAACAGACATCGGCTACAGAGCCTTGACGGGCAACGGCATCCGGAATCAAATGGATAAATGCGTCGCCGAGCAAAACCCCGACCGCTAGTGCCACCAGATACGGTACGACAATCGCTAGCCGTTGCGGCGATAACCAGATCACAAACAAGCCACTGAACGATACTAGGCTGACGAGAATACCGGCGGCGATAGCCCCCGCCACTACTTCAAAGGAAAGATTCATTGTTAATGGCCATTCAGAAGGTTTATGGGAATAGAGTGGTGGTGCGAGCCGTAAATAAAGCCTGCAATTGCATTCGGTAACAGATGCATCACGGCATCGGCCAATAAGGCGCCCAGCACTAAAACGAAAAATGCCGAAACCCAGCGTTTTAAACGCTGGTCCTCAATCCTGAGCGACAAAAATCCTGAACCAATTAACAACACCGCGCCTAGCGTATGAACATAGAAATCATGATTGTTCATCAGCAAACCATGCCGGAAAATCATCCCGATAGGTTTTCCAAACGTGTTGACCGGCTGATAATTCATCATCGTCTAACAAGCAGGCGTCGAGTTCTCGGCGGACCTGGTCGGCGTTGATGTTTTGGCCGATGAACACCAGTTCCTGACGGCTGTCGCCGAAAGGCTCCAGCCATTGCGATTGAATGTCTTCGAGGTATTCCGCCGGCCATTGCGACTCTGGTACCGAAGCCCACCAGCGCCCGGCCAGACCGTGATGCATGACGCCGCCGGCTTGCGACCAGTTGCCAGCATATTCCGGCCTGGATGCCAGCCAGAAAAAGCCCTTGGAACGCAGCAAGGTGCCGTTTTCCCATTCGCCAAAATGCAGATGTTCGTAAAAGCGTTGCGGATGAAATGGCCGACGGGCGCTATAAACGAAGCTGCTGATACCGTATTCCTCGGTTTCAGGCGTGTGTTCGCCCCGCAATTCCTTCAGCCAGCCCGGCGCTTGTTCGGCCTTTTCGAAATCGAACAAACCCGTGTTCAACACCTTGTTCAAGTCAACCTGGCCCATCACCATCGGCACGATGTCCGCGTCGGGATTGAGGCTGTGCAGGATGGCTTTCAAATTGACTATTTCGTCGCCACTGATCAGATCAATCTTGGAAATCAGGATCACATTGGCGAATTCGATTTGATCGACCAATAAATCGGCGACATTGCGTTCGTCCTCCTCGCCCAAGGATTCGCCGCTTTCCTTTAGGCTCAGTGCTTCCATGTAATTGCGCATGAAGTTGACAGCATCGACCACGGTCACCAAGGTATCCAGCCGGGCGTGATCGGACAGGCTGATACCTTGATCGTCGCGAAAGGTAAAGGTCTCGGCAATCGGCAAGGGTTCGGCGATGCCGGTGGACTCTATGACTAAATAATCGAAGCGGCCTTCCTTGGCTAAATTAGCGACTTCAATCAGCAGGTCCTCGCGTAAGGTGCAGCAGATGCAGCCGTTGCTCATTTCGACCAATTTTTCCTGGCCGCGATTCAGCTGCACTACAT
>WOYI010183590.1_pt1 | contig 10582 bp, 9 predicted proteins | sample 6423411 | NCBI WGS metagenome assembly WOYI01 (sample SAMN13441803, study PRJNA592873) | oil field metagenome | biome: oil field; feature: oil-well bore; material: oil-contaminated soil; isolation source: oil-contaminated soil from oil-well borehole | place: Germany: Wietze | collected 2016-10-18 ... | reverse complement strand
TCAGGCACGAAAGTCTGGTCCTCGAAAGGCGGCCGCACGTAGGTGTCGTCCACTTGCTTGGGAGGCAATTCCATCTTGGGCGGGGTCAGGTCCTCATAAGGGATCAGACTCAGCAGATGGCTGATGCAGTTGAGCCGGGCGCGCTTTTTGTCATCCGCCTGCACCACGTACCAGGGGCTTTGCTTCGTGTCTGTGTAGCGGAACATGTCATCCTTAGCCCGGGAATACTCAACCCAGCGCTTGCGGGACTCGAGATCCATCGGGCTCAGCTTCCAGCGCCGGGTGATATCGTCCATGCGTTGCTGAAAGCGCTTTTCCTGTTCCTCATCACTGACGGAGAACCAGTACTTGATCAGGATGATGCCAGACCGTATCAGCATCTTCTCAAACTCCGGCACGCTGCGGAAGAATTCTTCCACCTGCTCCGGGGTGCAGAAACCCATCACGCGTTCAACGCCGGCGCGGTTGTACCACGACCGGTCAAACACCACCATCTCCCCTGCCGCGGGCAGATGCTCTACGTAGCGCTGGAAGTACCACTGGGTCTTTTCCTTCTCTGTCGCCACAGGCAGCGCGACTACACGCACAATTCTGGGGTTAAGAGTTTCAGTCAGACGCTTGATAGTGCCGCCCTTTCCGGCTGCGTCGCGCCCTTCAAAGATGACCACCACTTTCAGTCCACGCTCTTTGATCCACAACTGCAGCTTCACCAGCTCGATCTGGAGTTTCCGCAGCTCACGTTCATAAACTGCATTGGAAAGCGGTTTCTTTTTCTCTCTTGCAATGTCAACCTTCGGCATGCCCTGCTTCTCTTCAGATTGACTCTTGTCTGCTTTTTGTTCAGTTTTGGAATTTCTTTTTGCCATACGCACCTCTCAATCGGTTGGGTTGGACGCAAAAGATTACTTTAATTAACCAATCAACTAACAAATAGCCAAGTTGAACTTAGCTTAACAACATTTTGAATAGCATCCCCCTGCAGTTAATCAGCGATTTTCGCGCTTGTAATCCACAAACCGATACCCCACACCCCGTTCTGTCAGGATATACTGCGGGTTTGCGGGGTCTTTTTCGAGCTTTTTCCTCAGGTAGTTGATGTAGAGCCGCACATAATGCGGTTCATCTTCATACTCGTAGCCCCAAACCTTGGTCAGGATTTGGTCGTGTGTGAGTACCCAGCCGGCATTTTTCACCAAATGATAGAGCAAACGATATTCTGTCGGGCGGAGCTTGATCAATTCCCCTTCCACCCAGACCTCGTGCCGGTCAAAATCAATCGTAAGCCGGTCATCCACGACGATTTTACCCGTCTCATCCTCTTCAGCCATACTACTCCGCCGCAGCACTGCCCGGATACGGCTGGTCAATTCACGCGGACTAAAAGGCTTGGTGACGTAATCATCCGCCCCGAGCTCCAGCCCCCTCACGCGATCGTCTTCCTCCCCTTTGGCGGTGAGCATGATCACCGGCGTCGAACCCACTTCGCGGATCCGTTCAAGCACAGTGAAGCCATCCATATCCGGCATCATCACGTCCAAGAGGACCAGATCCGGCAGAGCAGTGCGCAGTTTATCGATCGCCTGGGCACCGTTGTTGGCTTCCACCACTTCAAATCCATCCTGTTCCAGATTCAAACGGATGATACGTACCAGTCCTTTTTCATCATCGACCACTAAGATTTTCTTTTTTGCATTTGGTTCTGCCATCATTAGGTCCTCATCTGATCTCTACGAAAATGACACTGATATTATCTGTCCCACCAGCGTTGTTGGCAAGGTCACAAAGTTGTTGTGCAACATTCACATCACCAGGCATGGCACTGATAACTTTGAGCAGCTCTTCTTCATCAGTTAGACCCCACAGCCCGTCAGAGCAGATCAGCAGTTGGGTCGGCTCTACCAGATCCAGATGCCCAAGATCGACCTTAAAACCTTCAGTCTGCCCTAATGCCCTGAAGAGCACGTTGCGTTGGGGGTGATGCACGGCGTCAGCCTCTGATAATTGCCCCAGGTCTACCAGGCGTCTTACCAGGGAATGATCCTGGGTGAGGGGTTGAAAATCAGCATGGCTGCTGCGAATATACAGGCGCGAATCACCGATATGACCAAAGTAGAGGTGCTTTTCAAGCAGCAGTGCAAGGGTCAGGGTGGTTCCTCCACCCGAAACATTGCGGAGCACCTGCTCCTGTGCCCGGGTAAACGCAGTCTCCAACATGGCAAGCACTTCCTGCTGGGATGGCAGCAATTCCCCCTGGAGCAATGGATCAGTCAGCGTTTGCATGAGGGAGGAAACGGTGATCTGAATCGCGATTTTGCTGGCTACCTCGCCATTATCGTGCCCACCCATGCCATCCGCGACCATGTAAATCCCCACGGTTACAGGCCTCTCAGGAAGAAACAGGTCCATGGTAAGGGCAAAGGCGGAATCCTCCATGTGGGTACGGGTCCTGCCAACGGATTGGGCAGTCCAGGCATGCACACTGGGCCGCTCAGCAAGAATCTGGGTGAGCATGTCAGGTGTGGACGAATGTCCTTCAAATAATTTGGTACCGAATAATTTCAAATTTCCTCACCTTTCAAAGTATCCGAAGTACCTCAGGGGGTTGGTGTGGTTACATTAAATACCATCAGGTAATTCTCGGCTGCCCACCCCGTTCGTTTTTCATCCAACGGCGCTTCCAGCTGCCACCAGGTGTAGCCATCGCTCACTTCCGGTCCGCCAACGACTTTAAAAACCTCGTCATCCATTGCCAGGAAGTTAATATCAGCACCCGTACCTGCAGCGGCTCGCATGCGCAGACCCAAACCCTGCGTCCCGGTCACCTTTACGTAGACGTTGATCCCAATAGCGCCATCCGGCAAAATAACCGGTACTTCTGAGGTAGGCGTGGGGAGTTCTGTTGGAACAATGACCGTGTTCGTTTGGGTTGGGGCAGGAATGACCGTCAGATTGTACTGGGGTGTAGCTTCGATGCGGGCAGCCTGGCGAACAGACATTGAAAAGATTATCCAGGTGATCCCAATCAATGCACCCGCAACCAACAGCACGCCAAGGATGCTTAAAGGGTGAATTCTGGGAGGGGGTTTGGTTTGCATAATTGGACTTTGCTAATTATATCAGTGCCTTGCCGTAAAGTTAGTCATACTGTTTCCAAAAAGTCTCTATAATGCGGAAGGTTTCACCAGGATTCTCAAAATGTGGCATCCCGCGGGTATGGCTGCTGCGAACAGCCCGCCAGTTTGAATGTTCTCGCACCAACATGGGAAGTGTATCGAACTTACGTTCCGGATCGTTATCAAACACCACCAAAACGGGTTTGGTGATCTTTTCATAGTATCGGGTGCGCACATCCGGCACGGAAAGTTTTCCGCAAAAGTACAGAATGGGTGCAAAGTGGGCTCCAGGCTGATGCGCCGACGTATAGGCAAGATCCACCAGGTCTGATGGAGGCATGTAGGTAAAGCGCTTTCGATAAAAATTCAGAATGCGAGCCCGGCTTGCGAGCAAATCATAAAAAGGTAGGCTCCAAAGCGGAACCTTCAGGTAAGACAAACTCAGATTCTGGATTTGCTCCCACCATTTGCTTTCAGAAATATGTCCCGTGTCTGGCATCTGCATCCCACTGGGATTGATCATCACGATCGATTTGAAAAGATCACTGTCCTGCTCGTCCGCCATAGCAACAAACTCAGCTGACTGTCCCATCACCAACACGTGCACAGGCTGACCAATCTGGTTGCGCACGAATTCCGAAATTGCAGCCTGATAGAGCAGAGGACGGTAGGGTCTGTCGGACTTTTCTGAGCCACCAAACCCGGGCAAGTCAAGCAGATAGACCTTGCGATAGGCACTGAATGCTTCAAAAACAGGCACCATGTCATGCCCACCAGCATACAAATGGATTCCATGTATAAGCAAAATCGGGGGTTGTTTGCTATCAACTTTGCTTTCGTAATAGTTTATTTTGCCTACTGTGTCCGATTCGAAGGTGTGGTGCTCAGCATCCAGCATGAGGTTCACCTTTGCATGGTGATCGATGTATTTTTTACTGTACAGGACCCAACCAGCTTTAAGTGCCAGTGTGAGTAATGCCAGGCTCCCCAGGCTCCAACCCACAGCTTTACTTTGTTCAGCCTTTTTTTTCGTCATCCAGACCTCCATTTCTTTTGTGGTCTGTTTCAATTATATATGAGAACATCCCAAGAAGTTTAACGTGTCACACGGCTGTGCCGTAATCTTCCGAATGGATTCTTCTGAGCTTATCGGACATCCGAAAACGGCGATTAGAATTGGAGGCTGCCACAATGGTAAAATCAAGCTCATGAACCGATCGCGCTACTCTCCCCAGCGAAAAAGATCTCACTCCTTGCGTTGGCTGCCAGCAGTTTTTGGCGGCTTATTCCTCCTGCTCGCGCTTATTATCGCAGTTGTCGATTATGTCCATTTTCAACAACCTCAGGCTGTTTATCCCCATGGGGTGAGTGTGGCTGGAATTCCATTGGGGGGGCTTGACCGGTCGCAGGCAGAAGCACGGCTTGCGGAAGCTTTTTCAGTGCCGGTTGAACTGCGCTATCGCCAAGCGCGCCTTCAATTCTCTCCAACAGAACTGGGCTTCAAACCCGACTATTCCGCAACTCTTTCTCAAATCGATGAACACCTGCCGAAAAGATCCTGGGTGAAGCATCTTTGGGGCAAGACCGAGGTTTCCAGCCCGTCGGACAACCCTTTGATCGCTGAGATTGACCTAAATCAGATTCAAACAACCCTGGAGCAGGTCATTTCCCAGCGCTACGATCAACCCGCCACCGCCACCCTGCCGATCCTTTACAGCACCAATTACCAGCCAGGGCAGGCTGGATATGCGCTGCGATCGTTACCCGCAACCGCAGAAGATATCCAGGCTGCCTTGCTCTCACCTGACCAGCGCATCGTGACGCTGGACGTCCAGGAAATCCCAGCCCTGCCGCTGGATCGTGCAAATCTTGAAATTTTCTTGAAGCAGACCATCCAGCTTGAAAATTTCAACGGCTTGATCGAGATTTACCAGCGCGACTTCACCAGCGGTGAGGTTATGCACATCGCGCTGCGCGCGAATCAGGCGGTGACCCCGGATGTAGCGTATTCTGCCGCAAGTACGATCAAAATTCCCATCATGGTCTCCGTCATGCGCCGCCTGGAGGAACCCCTCCCTTCCCAAGCGAGCAACTGGATGTTCCAGATGATTGCTGAGTCGCTTAACCCGCCAGCGGATGGGTTGATGAAAGCTTACCTGGATAACGATTCAGGACCTCTCATGGTCACTGCCGACTTGCGCGAGCTAGGCTATCAGAATACGTTTCTGGCAGGTTATTTTGAGCCGGGTTCGCCCCTGCTCGAAAGCATCACCACCCCTGCCAACCAACGCCGAGATATTTTCCTTGACCCCGATTTTTATAATCAAACTGTACCTTCTGAAACCGGCGATCTCCTCTGGAAGATCTATCGCTGCGCTAATCAGAACGAGCTCATATTCGACGGTCAGGTGACGGCATCGGAGTGTCAGCAAATGCTCAATTACCTGCTTGAGAACCGCATCCATGCCCTGATTGAAGCGGGTCTCCCTCCCGAGGGACGCGCCGCCCATAAACATGGCTGGACAAATGACCTCGATGGGCTGATCCACACCATCAGCGATTCAGCGGTGGTCTATACCCCTGGTGGGGATTATGTTTTAGTCATTTTCGCCCATACCGAAGAACAATTCCTTTACGACACAGCTAACCAGCTTTTTGCCAAGCTCTCTCAATCCATTTATAATGCTTATAACCCTGAACACCAGGCTGCCTGGTATGGTGAAAACTAAATCAACTGGGTTTTGGGCATAACAATGGACCTGATTCTGACGCACGAACAAACTGACCTCGACGGTCTCGCCTCGATGCTGGGGGCGCATTTACTGCGACCTGAAGCCATCGCTTTGCTCCCGCGCCAGATCAACCGCAATGGCAAAGCTTTCCTGAGGCGCTATGCCAATGATTTGCCCTTTTCGGATTACCAGGCGCTTCCTCACGAAACTATTAATAGCGTTTTCCTGGTGGATACGCAATCCCTGGTGACATTGCGCGGCATGAATGAGCAGACCAAGGTCTCTGTGCTCGATCACCATCCCCGCAAGGTTCAAATTCCCCCAGACTGGCAGGTTGAGCTGCACCTCACTGGTGCGTGCACCACGATTCTAGTCGAGAAATTGCGTGAATTGAATCTGGCACTGACACCGATCGAAGCTACTCTGATGCTGCTTGGCATCTATGAAGATACGGGATCCCTGACCTACAGCTGCACGACCGCGCGGGATGCCCGCGCCGTTGCCTTCCTGCTCGAGCAAGGTGCCGACCTCAACATAGCCTCTGTCTACCTCAATCCACCCCTGTCTAACGCACAACAGCAGCTTTACGACCGCCTGTTGAAAGACCTGGTTCAGTTGGACATCGAAGGGTATAGCATTTTGGTGGCAAAGGCAATTGCCAACGACCTGGATGATGAAATCTCTACCGTGGCGCATAAAATGCGCGAATTCCTCACCCCCGACGGACTGGTTTTGTTGGTCTCCACCCGCCAGGGAATTCGCCTGGTAGCCCGTTCCACCACCGATAACGTGGATATGGCACAACTGGCAATTCGTTTCGGAGGTGGAGGTCACAAGCGGGCTTCTTCTGCACTGATTCGCGAAGAAGGGCGTTCGAATGCGAAAATCACTGAAACTCAATTGTCCGAGGTGACACGCCGCGTGATCGAAACTCTCCCGGAAATTGTCACTCCCAGCATCAAAGTGGGGCAGATGATGTCGAAGAACCCTCTGACGCTCAGCCCGGATATCAGCGCGGCAGAGGCGGCTGAGTTGATGAAACGCTATGGATTTGAAGGCTATCCGGTGGTTGAGAACAAACAGCTGGTAGGGCTGCTCACCCGCCGAAATGTGGATCGCGCGATTGCTCACAACCTCAACAAAACCGCTGGAGATCTGATGACTGCCGGCTCGGTCAGCGTCTATCCGGATGATCCAATCTCAAAACTCAAGGAACGCATGGCGACGAGCACCTGGGGACAAGTGCCGGTTCTGGATCCTGAGTCGAATGAAATCATCGGCATTGTCACACGCACTGACCTGATCAGTACCCTTAACAATGATGATGAGCTGCCCACGCAAAATGAGATCGCTGATATGCTCTCTGAAGCACTTCCGCCCGCCCGCAAGGCTCTGCTCCACGTAATTGCAGATGAAGCATACGAGCAAGGCGTGCAAGCCTTCATCGTCGGGGGATTTGTGCGCGATCTATTGCTGCAATTGCCAAGTCAGGATTTTGACGTCGTGATCGAAGGGGACGCAATGATGTTTGCTGAACACCTCGCCCGACAATTTGGCGGACGGGTGGTGGCGCATAAACGCTTCGGCACAGCCAAGTGGATCCTGAACCAGGAGAGCCTGGAAGCTGCGCTTAAAGGCAACCAAACGGAGGGTTTTAGCAGGGCTGACCTCCCTGAGCACCTTGACCTGATCACTGCCCGTACTGAGTTCTACAACAAGCCCGCCGCCCTGCCCGTGGTGGAACGCAGCAGCATCAAAATGGATCTTCATCGCCGGGATTTCACCATCAACACCCTCGCTCTGAGGCTGGACGGAAGTTATTTCGGCAAAATTTTTGACTTTTGGGGTGGCTACAGCGACCTTCAGCAGAAAAAAATTCGCGTGTTACATGCTTTATCATTCGTGGATGATGCCACACGTATGCTCAGGGCAGTCCGCTTCGCCACCCGCTTCAATTTTGATATTGAACCCCAGACCCTTAGCCTGATAGAAGGCAGCCTGCCACTGCTGGCCGAAATCAGCGGCGCACGGCTGACACATGAATTTGAGCTAATCTTTAACGAAAGCAAAGCACCAGAGATGATCAGGCAGCTTGGTTTGCTGGGCATATTAGCCGCTATTCATCCCGCGCTGCCCTGGGACGATCCGTCCATTGATCGCCTGGCACGTGGGCTGACGGCACTCTCAAAAGCAGACATGAAGGTCACCCCGGAAGAAAAGCTGCAGATAATTTGGTGTCTGTGGCTGCAGGATTTGAATCCTGAAGCCTTGCAGGCTGTTGGTCGGCGCTTGCGCCTTTCCACGAAGTTGCTTGGCTGGATCGAACAAACCCGGGCATTGGAGCAATTGCTGCCCATATTGCAGGGGCAACGCCCCAGTCAGATCACTCAGAAACTCGAAGGCTTCCATGCCATCCCTATCCGTTCGATACTTGCCACCTGCGAAAAACCAGATTTACGCCAGATCCTGCAAATCTACCAGGATGAGTACAGGCATGTCCGCCCATTCACGACTGGTAAGGACCTGCAAGCCCTCGGCTTGCCTCCATCTCCCCGCTATGCGGCCATCCTGAGCGCGCTCAAACAAGCCTGGCTGGATGGTCAGGTAAAGTCTGAAGTGGAAGAAAAAGTTCTCTTACAAAAATTGCTGGAAAAAGAATGAACCACACCGCCACACTCGAGGCTGATTACACCATGCCCTCTGGTGAGCAGATTCACATTCGCCCGCTGGAAAAGGCCGATTTGCCAGGTCTGGAATGGGACGGGGAATATGCCCATTTTCGCAAACTTTACCAACAACATTATGAGAACAGCCTCAGTGGAAATACCCTGATTTGGATAGCTGAGAACGCCAACGCGGAGATAGTTGGTCAGGTGTTTTTGCTGCTGCTCTCACGTCAGCATGAACTTGCTGATGGGGTTTTCCAGGCTTACCTCTTTTCATTTCGCGTTAAGCCGGCTTATCGCGACCAGGGACTGGGCGGTTTTATGCTTGAAATGATGGAGGGATTTTTGCGGGAAAGAGGCTTCCGATTCCTGAGGTTGAACGTGGCGCGTACTAATTCCATGGCACGCCGGATGTATGAAAGACACGGATATCGGATAATCGGTTCTGATCCCGGTACCTGGCGTTACCCGGATCAGTATGGGCACTGGCAGACCTGCCATGAACCAGCCTGGAAGATGATCAAAAAACTATAAAAAAGCCCGGAGAATGACTTCGGGCTTTTTATCAGTTAGGAATTCTTTAAGCGTCTGGCGATTCAGGAGGTTGCCGGTCTTCAGGTGACTCAACAGGCTGATCCTCAGATTCCCCTTCAGGCTCTACTTTTATCTCGTCAGCCGGCAGGGCAGCTTGCACATCGTCGACGACTTTTACGTCCAGCACGACCGGTTTTACGTCCCGCAGCCAGCCATTCACAATCGCCTTGATCTCCTCATAGTCTGCTGAAGCGAGCAGTTTCGGGATCCCCATCACAGGTTGCTTGTCTTTGACCATCAATGTCAATCCATACTTGGATTCTTTCGCGTCCGTGATTTCGACACGAGGCAGAAATATTTCGGCGGCTTTTGGCTGCTTTTGCCTGATACCCGTTTCGTCTACGGTTAATTCATATTGATCCCAGATTGTTTGGCGCTGCCTTATGGCATTCCATCCAAAAAATGCAAACATCACCACAATCAATCCGAACATCAAAAAAGTGTTGGTGTTTACCCCCCTGCCTCGATACAAGAAGAAATTCAAAACCAACAAAACTACCAGGGTGATACTATACATCAAAATGATGTTGCGCTTTTGTTCTTTCAGTTTTTCCGGATCTAAACGATAACTTTTCATGCAAAACCTCTGTTTGGATTATCTATCATTATACTCGTATAATTTTCTCCATAGGCACAGCCATGAACAAAGCAGAGTTGGAAACGCATCGAGACCTCAATATTCCTGGACTCAATCGCAGACGGGTGGATGTTTGGCTGCCGGAAGCTTACAACGCTAATCCAAACCAGTCTTTCCCGGTTCTGTACATGCAGGACGGGCAAACTGTTTTCGATAGTTGGAAGAAAGGGATTCCAGGCTGGGAAATCCACCGGGCTATCTCGCGCCTTGCGGCAGAAGAAAAAATCTTTCCGCCGATCGTTGTTGCCATCTCCAGCACCCTCAACCGTGCAGGCGATTACCTGCCAGCTAAAGCGCTGAGCGACTTGGGCGAGTCTGATGTGTCCGCAGAAAACAGCCTTGTTGGAAAGACATCCACAAGCAATTTAATCTCCGACCTCTACCTCGAGTGGATGACCAGCACCCTTAAGCCAGCCATCGACAGTCGCTACCGTACCCTTACCGATCCGCAAAACACTGCCGTGATGGGGTCCAGCCTGGGCGGATTGATTTCGCTTTATGCTTTGTGCGAGAACCCCGAAACGTTCGGAAAAGCTGCCTGCCTTTCCACACACTGGCCGGCTGTTGGGGACGGAATGCTGGCCTACCTCGATGAGCACCTCCCCTCACCCGGTCAGCATAAACTTTACTTTGACTATGGCAGCGAGGGGCTTGACTTTGAGTACGAGCCCTGGCAAACCAAAGTAGATGCCCTCCTGCGCCAAAAAGGCTACCGCGAAGGTAAGGACTTTGCCAGTTGGTACTTTGCCGGCGAGGATCATACAACCACCGCTTGGAAGAACCGGGTCCACATCCCGTTGACATTCCTGTTCGGAACGATTGATCAATAGCCCCAATTTT
>WOYI011451338.1_pt1 | contig 10583 bp, 10 predicted proteins | sample 6423411 | NCBI WGS metagenome assembly WOYI01 (sample SAMN13441803, study PRJNA592873) | oil field metagenome | biome: oil field; feature: oil-well bore; material: oil-contaminated soil; isolation source: oil-contaminated soil from oil-well borehole | place: Germany: Wietze | collected 2016-10-18 ... | reverse complement strand
AGAAGCCGTTTCAGGAAGAAAATTGAACTCGTTATCTCCTATTATGACTGTGTCACCCTCTCGTGCTCCATTTGCGAGAAGAAGAGCCTCGATGCGATAGTGTCTTATTATAGCTGTAAACCTTGCCAGTGCCTCATCCTGTTCGAAGTTGAACCTTTTTATCAGACGTTCCACCTCGGTGTGTTTTACGACAAAAACTCCATCCTGTCCCGCTACTTTTGAGATACGGGGTATTTCCCTCTTTCGTTCCACCCTGTCAAGATCTTCTATCTCGAATGAACGCTTCTCTCGTTGGGGTTTCGCAACCTTTTGGATCAGGGAGACAAGGATGCGGAGAAATTCCGGTATCCCTTCTCCCGAAAGAGCGCTTATTTTGTAAAACGGGATATTGAGACTTGATAGAGATCCCTCAAGTTCTGAATAAGTTGAAGCACTGCAGGGAAGGTCTACCTTGTTTCCGGCTACTACTGACGGGAAGTCAAGAAGTTCCCTGTTGAACTCCCGGAACTCGCTTTGGAGCGTCTTCCACTGCTCAATCGGGGTTGCAGAAGATCCATCTGAAAGATCGATCACATATACAAGAAGCCTGGTGCGCTCGATATGTCGAAGAAACGCGTGTCCAAGTCCCTTGTTCTGGTGTGCTCCTTCAATAAGGCCCGGAACGTCTGCTATTATTATTCTCTCGTTATCCACGGCAAGCATTCCGAGATTTGGGGATATTGTAGTAAACGGGTAACCCGCAATCTCGGGGTGGGAGTTGGATATTGCGGAAAGAAGAGTTGATTTCCCGGCGTTCGGAAGGCCTACAAGACCAATATCCGCAAGCATTTTCAATTCCAGTCTTAAATCTCTTGTTTCTCCAGCCGCTCCGATCTCCGCGAAACGAGGGGTGTGTCTGCGGGAGGATGCGAATCTTGCGTTCCCCTTGCCGCCTCTACCCCCTCTCGCCGCAAGAAGGGTGTCGCCATGTACGGTAAGATCGGCTAGGACATCCCCGGTTGCGGCGTCGATTACTATGGTCCCGCATGGGATGGCGACAACAGTATCCTTGCCTGAAGCGCCATGTCTTTTGCCTCCTTTGCCATGGGTTCCGTCTCCGGCAGAAAAACGGTGCCGAAACTCGAAATCCGCCAGTGTCTGGAGTCGCTCATCGGCTACAAAGAAAACATGGCCTCCCCGGCCACCGTCACCGCCGTCAGGTCCGCCTTTGGGGACAAATTTTTCTCTTCGAAAACTAAGTGCTCCGTTTCCGCCTTTTCCGGCTTCAACGAAAATATCAGCAACATCCAGAAATCTCAATTATCAGCACCCCGTTAATAAGCAAAAAGGGCCCAAGCAAAACAACTCAGGCCCAAAAGGTATAAATTTTTTCGAAAATATCAGGCAACTACAGGTTCAACAGTTACGAATTTTCTTCCGGCCCTGGTCTGGAAACGGACTGTCCCCTCCGAGAGAGCAAAAAGGGTATCGTCCCTGCCTATTCCAACATTTGCACCGGGATGAAATTTCGTTCCCCTCTGGCGTATGATTATACAGCCAGCCCTTACAGCCTGGCCGTCACTTCTCTTTACCCCGAGTCTTTTGCCTATGCTGTCTCTTCCGTTTGTGCTGCTTCCCTGTCCCTTTTTATGAGCGAACAGCTGAAGATTGATCATTTTCATTCACCTTCACCTCCACAAACCTTGTATGCTTTGGGTAACTATTTTCAATTGATCTGAACGCGGCAATTATCGTATTGACCAGATCATCAACCCGGCTGTTCTTTTTCGGTCCCCAAAAAACACCCATATAGGCCGACTCTTCATCAACTTTTGATGATACTCCTTCAATTAACAGAACTTCCGTCAAACCGATCTCGAGTGTCTGGATCAGAGTAGAAAGAGCTGCGCAAAGAATATCCTTACCTTGTTCTTCATAGCCGGTATGCCCTGAAAGTTCGAGGCCGCAGACGTTCTCGCCTCTCAAAATGATCCTTATCTCAGTCATTGATCCTATAGATCGATCGAGTCGATTTTTACAGACGTGAAAGACTGTCTGTGACCCTGGGTTCTCCGGGATTGTCTGGATTTATTCTTGTACTTGAAAACGATTATCTTCTTGCCCCTGCCCTGCTCCATAACCAGCCCTCTGACGACGGCCCCGCTGATAAACGGTGTTCCCACTGACACTTTAGTGTCGGAAGCAACCATAAGAACCTTGTCGAACTCAACGGCCTCTCCGGTATCACGGTCAAGCTTTTCCACCCTGATTGTATCTCCTGGCGTAACACGATACTGCTTACCACCTGTTTCAATCACAGCGTACATAGTACTTTCCCCCTTTCGCCGGTGTCCCAGGTGGCCCAGAGGCTCTTGAAACCTGTCCCGAGCGGTATATGGCATAGCGAACGAGATTCTATCCAACTTTTTAAGCTGCGTCAACAGTTCTGAACAAAGAGGAATTATAGCATAAAAAAATGAATTATGAACCATAAAATGCTAATGTTCGAACCGGCTTCCCAAAAGAGAACAGGCAAGCCTGATCGCTTCGGGATCCTGGGGGTTGCCAGCAAGCATTCTTGCGATTTCCCATATCCTCTGATCATGGTCGACTTCAAGAACGCGACTGAGATCTCCATCCCTCTCTACCTTGAAATGTTGATCGGCGAGAGCTGCTATCGAAGCTTCGTGGGTTATCAGAATGACCTGACATCGGAGGGAAAGTTTCTTGAGTGCATAACCTGCAAGTACGGCCGCACGCCCTCCAAGCCCTGCCTCGACCTCATCGAAGACCAGGACATCCGGAAGCATTTCGTCCGTGGAAGCGATCTGGAGTGACAGCAGGATCCGGCTTAATTCCCCTCCGGAAGCGATCTTTGCCACAGGCCCTTTGAGATGTTTCCCGTCGGTCAGAAAGAAGGATATATCATCTGCCCCGCTATGTCTTACTTTCTCAAGGGGGGAAAGCGAGATGCCAAAACGCAACCCTTCCATTGCAAGGGTCGCGAGGGTCCCGTTCACAGATTCTTCAAGTTTGACGGCTGCAGATTTTCGGGACTCCCTCAGAGAAAGGGCCCGGGAAGAAACCTCATTTTTGAGTCTGGATGACTCTTCCTGGAGTTCCGCGAGAACAACACGGCTTTCCCGAAGCCATTCCATATCTGACTTTAATTTTTCCGCATGATCCATGAGATCTTCTACATTGTCTACTTTCGCGAAGCGCATCAATTTTTTGAGGGAGCCGAGGCGTGATTCTAGAGTTTCATAGGAGTCTTTAAGTTCCTGATCACTCTCCTTCGAAAATTGATTCTTTAGAGAAACTTCGATATCCTGGATCGAGCCAAGCAATCTTTCGATTGCCGCGTCAGTTTCTGACCCTTTAGCAACAAATTGTCGTAACTCGCCACATAGAAGTTCAATGGATGAGGAAAGTCCCTCTCCAACGGCCCCTCCTGTCAGTCTGTCGTATATGGATCTGATCTTCATTTGTCTTTTAAGAGAGGTTGAAACCCTGTTCATTTCGTTTTCCCATTCGGTCTCACAGCCGGGCTTAAGGTGGAGGCTGGAATACTTTACGAGGAAAGATTCACCTTCCTGGTGTCTGTTTTCTATCTCTCTTCTGTGCCTTGTCATATCAAGCAGTCTTCTTTCCTTTTCCAGGGCCGAGGTTACGGCCTGGAAAAGCCCTGCCTTGATATCTCTCAATTCCTTTCCCCCGCTGTTGTCCAGAAGTTCTACCTGCTGTCCGGCATCCAGTAGTTCCAACTGTGCGAACTGGCTCTGGATCGCGATAATGCTGGAAAGTGCGGTATTCAGCGTATTAAGAGGGACAGGCCTGTCCTGGAGATAGGTTTTTGCCCTGCCTCCGGAAGAAACAATCCTCTTGACGACAATAAAACCCTCCTGTGGCTGAAGGTCTTCAGGCAGTGAAGGGACCGGTTCGTCCATTTCAAGTACAGCCTGTACCTCGGCCTCCTCGACTCCAGCACGAATGATCGAGGACTGTGCTCTCTTTCCGCTTACCAGTTCAAGCGCCCGGACAAGGCTGCTTTTCCCGGCCCCGCTTTCTCCTGTAACAGCAATGAACCTGCCCCGGAAGTGCAGTGAGGCATCCCTGATACCCCCTACATTTTTAACGATAAGTTCGGAAAGCATTCCCTCACTCCTTAATGCCGCCCGTGGTCCGGTGCCCCCACTGGAATTTTTCCTGAAGAAGCGTAAAGTACTCGTTTTCTGGAAGAGTAATTATCCCGACCTTTTTTTCCGGGTCTATGGAAATAGAAATGCAGTCTCCAGGGAGAAGTTCATACCCGAGCTGCCCGTCCTGGGTCAACATGATCTCTCTGTGCTGCCCCTCGGGAGTTATCGTGATGGTGTCCGATTCACTCAGAACCATTGGCCTGGAATAGAGCGTATGAGCGCAAATGGGAGTTAGTATCATGCATGAAACATAGGGAGGCACAATAGGTCCGCCTGCGGATAAGGAATATGCCGTCGAACCGGTGGGGGTTGAGATTATCAACCCGTCAGCATGAAGAACGCTCAAAGGTTGTTCGCTGACGGCAATATTGAGTGCTATGAGCCTGGCAAAAGGCCCCTTTGTTACTACCAGGTCGTTCAGGGCGTAGACTTCATGTTTTTGGCGTTTTCCCCTGTTCACAACTCCATGGAGGATCTTTCTATATTGTATCTTGTGCTTTTGTTGAAGGATCAGTTCGAGGTCGCGTTCGGCGTTCTCGACCTTTCCGCAGGAGAGAAAACCCAGATGACCGACGTTTATGCCGTATAGTGGAATATCATGGCTTATCACATAACGTGCCGCACGAAGGAAGGTCCCATCGCCCCCCAGGACGATGGCGGTATCTACCGACTCCTTCCATGCAAGATCCGACACTTCCGCTTCACCGAGGATATGTGCCTCATGAGGAGGAAGAGCCAGTTTTATCTTATGTTTTCGACCCCACCGAAGAATTTTCTCGGCCAGATCCAATGCCGACCTTTTTTGTGTGTTCACTAGGAGTCCCAGAGTGTTTACCATGGCAGGATCCCTCCCGGGGTTCAGGTTCTTTTGTCGGATTTGGTGAAATGGAAAGCGTGCGCTTTTTCTACCAGACTTTCAATATACACTTCGTTTACCGGAAGGATAAGGGGCGTTCGGTTCATTTTGATGTGGAAAAGAAATTCCATGTTTCCGCTTGCCCCCAGGAGCGGAGAATAATCGACTCCCGAGAGTTGCATATCCCTGATGGATTCAATGTAATCCTTCAGGGATAGCAGGACGGAAAGATGGGTCTTCTTGTCCCTCACTACTCCATTTTTGCCTACCGCGTTTCTGCCGGCTTCAAACTGGGGTTTTACCAGGCAGACGCACTCTCCCTCATCCGGAACAAGGATCCTTTCGACGGCGGGAAGAATTTTTTTAAGGGAGATGAACGAGACATCGACAACCGTTAATTCCGGCACAACGTCAAAATCCTCTGCTTGCAGGTTTCTTGCGTTTGTGCGTTCCATGACGGTCACCTTCGGGTCATTTCGGAGCTTCCATTCAAGTTGTCCGTATCCGACATCCACGGCGAAGACTCTTTTAGCACCCATTGAAAGAAGGACGTCCGTAAAACCACCAGAAGAGGCTCCAATATCCACACAAATCCTGTCGAGGGGGTTGACGGAAAAAACCTTGATCGCCTTAAGGAGCTTCAACGCTCCTCTGCTTGCCCAGACAGGTCCGGAGTTTACTGTTATTATATCGTCCCTGGAGACCCTGGCACCTGCTTTTGTGACTTTTTCACCGTTAACACTGACTTCTCCCGCTAGTACAAGAGACTGTGCCCTGGTACGGCTTTCCGTCAGACCCCGGTTGTACATCTCCTGGTCCAGGCGTTCCTTTTCTCGAAAAGGCATGGTAGAAATTCATCACCTCCCTGGGGACAAGGCCGCAGTACTCCCACTGTTCCTTTACACTGCCGTGGAGGATGAATTCATCGGGGATACCGCAGAGATGAACCCTGCAGGAAAGTCCTTCCCGGTTGGCAAGTGAAGAGATCTTCTCTCCGATCCCTCCTTCTGTATGCCCATCTTCAATAACAACAGCCAGTTCACAGGAGGCGAGAGCTCCCAGGATCATTTTTTCGTCAAGCGGCTTGAGAAAGCGGAGATCATAGACCGAGGGAGGCTCAGAACCTTCAGAATATGCTTCTTTGAAAGTCTGGATGGCCAGGGGAACGGTTGATCCATAAGCAAAAATGGCCCACCTTTTTCCTTCAAGGATCCTTTCAGCTTTTTTCCAGGCAGAGATGTGAGTCCCGATGCCTCTGGAGATGGATTCCGGCGCTATGCCCCTTGGAAGCCGGATAGCGCACGGAGTCCCCGCATACAGCGCGCCTTCGAACATCGAATGAAGATCGACCGTGTCCCTTGGGGCCATCACTGTAAGGTTGGGGATGGGTCTGCTCCATGGAACATCAAGTATTCCGTGGTGTGTCTCGCCGTCTTCACCAACAAGCCCGGAGCGGTCGATCACAAGGATCACAGGAAGGTTCTGCATGCAGATGTCATGAACAAGCTGATCCATCGCTCTCTGAAGAAACGTGGAGTAGATGGAAACCACCGGGATCAGCCCGGCGGAAGCCATTCCTGCAGCAAAGGTCAGAAGATGTCCTTCAGCAATTCCTACATCGAAAAATCTGTCCGGATAGATCTCGGCAAAACGGGTGAGTTTGCTCCCCTCCTTCATCGCGGCGGTCATGCAAGCGATCCGTGGATCACGGCGGGCCAGATCCTCAATGCAGGATGCTGAAGCAAGACTCCAGCAGGGCCGTGATAAAGAATGAGCCTGCGAAGAAGTTTTGCCTGGTGAAACTGAATGGAATTCTTCCGGGAAATCCTCTGCGGGCTTGAATCCCCGCCCCTTTTGAGTTAGAAGGTGTATCAGAACAGGGGACTCGAAATTCCGTGCCAAACCGAAGATCCTCTCCATTTCCCGTATATCGTGACCGTCGAAAGGCCCCCAGTAACTGATGCCGATCTCCTCGAACATGTTTGCCGGAAGCAGGAACACCTTGATCTTTTGTTTCATTTTCTCGAGAAATGATACGATCCTGTTGCCGCCGGGGATCTTTCTGCAAAAACGTTTGACCGCGTTTTTGAATTTCTTGTATATGGGGCTGGCACTCAAGGTCGCCAGGTGGTGGGCCATTCCTCCAACCCTGCTATTGATAGACATCTGGTTATCGTTTAACACAAAGATAACAGGAGTGTTGACTTCATGGGCATTGTTAAGGGCTTCGAGGGCAAGACCGTTCATGAGCGAGCCGTCACCTATGATCGCAACTACGCTGTGTTTTTGGCCCAGTATATCTCGTGCTTTGGCAAACCCTAATGCGGCGGAAAGCGATTTGCTGCTGTGCCCTCCGTTGAAATGATCGAAAGAACTCTCTTTAGGATCGGGGAACCCGGAGATCCCCCCACGCTTCCGGAGGGTACAGAAGCGGTTCTTCCTGCCGGTAAGGATCTTGTAAGCATATGCCTGATGCCCTACATCAAAAATGATCTTGTCCTGGAAAGGGTCAAATACCCTCAGCAGTGCTACGATCATCTCAACTGCACCAAGTGAAGATGCCAGGTGTCCTCCGTTCTCTGTGACTACATTCAATATCGTGTTCCGGAGTTCCCTGGAAATTTGAGCGAGTTCCTCGTAATTCATCGATAGAAGATCCAGATAAGTGCCGTAATTTTCACTAGTGCCGGACATAAGCACTTCTCCCATCATCCGTCGAATTAATTTTCAGCAGCATCTTTTCCTCAGGATCTCGGGGAAAATTTTCAGATCGGCCGTGTCGCCCTCTATACGCAGAAGAGCCTCAATTGCTCTTTGAGTTTCCGTTGCTGCAAGCATTTTAGCCTTTTCGATTCCGAACGCAGCGACAAAAGTCATCTTCCCCTGACTTGCATCTGTTCCAGGGGTTTTCCCGATACTTGATCCATCGCCTTCCACATCTAATATGTCATCCACTATCTGAAATGCTGTTCCAAGATGATATCCAAAATCGGAAAAGGCTTTTCTCTTTTTTTCTGAATCGCCTCCAAGGATCGCTCCTGAAACAACAGAAGATCTTAACAGAATCGCTGTTTTGGCCGCAGCAACATTCCAGGGATGATCGTTGTCTGGAGAAAAACTCTGAGGGTCGGAGTCGAGTACCTGCCCTCCACATATCCCGTAAGGGCCTGATGCTTCCAGCAACTCCCCTAATGCGTCAAGTATGGATTTCGGAGAAAAAACTCCTTTTTCCTCCAGCCTCCTCTTTGCGAAATCGAAGGCCCAGATGAAGAGGGCATCTCCTGCAAGAAGGGCGAGAGCTTCTCCAAAAACAACATGGTTGGAAGGTTTGCCACGCCGCAGGTTGTCGTTGTCCATTGAAGGAAGGTCGTCGTGTATCAATGAGGCAGTGTGAACCATTTCGCACGCAATGGCCATTGGGGCCAGGTCCTGGATGGAAGAACCACAGTTTTTACCTGCCAACAGGCACAGAACAGGGCGAACACGCTTTCCTCCTGCCAGCAGTGAATAGGACATGGCATCCCAGAGCCGCGACGGGATGCCGTGGGGACGTTTTTCACATAGCTCTGTCAGTTCCGAATTTACAAGTTCCACTAACGTGAGGAGTTGCTTCCCCGGATTGTCCAATCCCATATTCAGCCCTTTTTCTCATTTTCGGGTCCCTCCCCAAGGGGATCCCAGGGCGTTCCTTCGTTGTCGTTTGAGTCCATGGAGATAAGGGTAACCTTTTGCTGGGTCTTATCAAGAAACTTCCGGCATGAATTTACCAGAGCGACCCCTTTTTCGAAAAGTGCCAGGGATTCTTCGAGCGACATATCGCCGGAATCAAGCCTGTTTACAATTTCCTGGAGTTTTGCCATCTCACCGGAAAACGACATTGAAAAGATCACCTCTGAATATCTGGCATGAGTTAAGAACGGGTACATGATACATCGAAAATAGCTTCTTGCGTCTTATCAATCAACCGTGATACAATTCTTCCCGTTTGCTGGACACTACGAAGCAAGGAGGGATACAAATGGCGAACGTTTGCGACTGCTGCGGAAGAGGTCGGATGACCGGGAACAGTGTCAGCCACTCCAACCGTCATACCAGAAGAACCTGGTGCATAAATCTTCAATCGGTAAAGGTCGATCTTGGCTGTGACGAATCCAGAAGAATGAAGATCTGTACACGCTGTCTCCGTTCAGGTAAGGTTAAAAGGGCTGTCTAGATTCAGCCCTTTATTGTCACAGGTCCCGCAACGTAAACGCCAAGCCATCCGGTCCCGATATCCACTCCGAAAGAGACCTCTCCGTCTTTACTGCCTGGAACGCCGTCTGTTCCCGAGATTATGTTGCTGACGGCGAATGGTCGTCTTATCGAGAGCATTCCATTCGGGATAGACCACTTGGTTCCCCACAGGTTTATCCCTGTACAGTTTTCAGATAGAGATATTGTTGATACAAGAGTGCCGGCGGTTACACCCGAAAAGGTTGCCGATTCTCCGTCCCTTAAAATAAAAAGGGATTCCCTATCGTCAGCGGCACATCTGATCTGTACACTCCACTCCTCCTCTGCCCATATCAGTGAAAATATATTTGCTATCGAATGATCGTAGCGGCCCCCGAAAGCACCTGTCAAAATGGCCGAAGAACCTCTGGAGAAGTTCCTCATTAACTTAAGTGCCAGCTGAAGATCCGTCATATCCTTCTCGGGAGGAAAAACAAGTGATGGCACTTCCTTTTCGCTGGCCCAGAGTATTCCTTTTTTTGAAGCACTGTCCCTGTCCCCTATGAAAAGCGACGGAACTACTCCTGCGCCCATGCAGGCGTCAATGCCACGGTCGATGGCCCACGCGGTTTTTCCTTTGCAGAGCAGTGCGAGCCAACATGGATCAGGAGCTCTGCCACCAGCCACAAGAACCAGAGAAGGGGAACCCGATCCTGGAGATATATTTGCCTTTATTTGCGGTGTTGTGATAATAAGGCTCAACGAAGGGCCTCTTCAGCTTCCATCTAGGCTTTCGGCCAGAATGATCCTGGCTTCATCTTCGTCTACCAGAATGTCCCGTGGTTTTGATCCCTCCTGGGGCCCCACGATACCTATCTGCTCCAGTGTGTCAATCAATCTGGCCGCCCTGGTAAATCCTATTCTCAGCTGCCTCTGAAGTCGGCTGGCGGAGGCGATCCCGCTACGGAGTATCATTTCCATCGCCTCCTCAAGAAGCGCGTCATCCAGGTGTACCCGGCCATTATCTCCGCCTTCTTCCTCCTGAATATCAATATCAAGGAACACAGGATCTCCGAAAAGGGATAAGAGATAGTCTATAAGATTCTGAATAACGGTCTCTTCGATCCACGGGGACTGAATTCTCAGAGGTTTTGGTAATCTTGGCGTTAAAAACAGCATGTCTCCGCTTCCAAGAAGACGTTCCGCTCCGGCAATGTCGATTATGGTCCTGGAGTCTGTCTGTGAAGGTAGTTCAAAAGCAACCCTTGCGGGGATATTCGCCTTGATAAGACCTGTAACAACATTCACTGAAGGCCTCTGTGTGGCGATGATAAGGT
>WOYI010941670.1_pt1 | contig 10585 bp, 9 predicted proteins | sample 6423411 | NCBI WGS metagenome assembly WOYI01 (sample SAMN13441803, study PRJNA592873) | oil field metagenome | biome: oil field; feature: oil-well bore; material: oil-contaminated soil; isolation source: oil-contaminated soil from oil-well borehole | place: Germany: Wietze | collected 2016-10-18 ... | reverse complement strand
ACCTGCCATCCGGGTTAGCAAGCAGGATGAGGTCAAGTTCCACGTTATCCACAATCCAGCGCAGGTCCGCATCCGTCTCATAGCCTTCCAGCAAGGTCTCTGCCAGCTGCAAGCCAAGCTCGGGTTGCGAAAAATCGTTGCCGCGCAAGCCGGCCAGCAGGATGAGATGTGGTTTACTCGCGTTTACCTCGTTACCAATTTCAAGTGCGTAAATTGCTCTCTCTTCAACTGACTTGCCAATCTCCATAAGCTTACTTAAGCTTGGGAAGCTTTCAGCCAGGTATTGCATTTTTACCAACAATGAGTTGGCATCGCGGTAACAATCAAAATTTGGAATTTTGGTTTCTGGTCGGATAATCATTTGGGCGGAGCTGGTAGAAATGGGGAGAAGGCAAAAGCAGAGAAGCAGAATAAGACCTATTGGAAGACTTTTGCGCGTTGTCACGTTCCTCCTTGCATGGCCTGAATAATTGCGATTGATATATTAATTTTACCTTTTGATTGAGAAAAACAAGCCTTTTTCCTGCTTTTAATCCTTCCAAATGATGTAAGATTTAGGCATCAGCAATTGGAGTTGAGATGGCAAGTAAGAACCCGCAAGAAATGATGGCCTTTTTAAGCACCAGCATGCAGAAGCGCACCAGAAAAAGCCTGGAAGAATGGTTAAAAGCCGTGCATGCCAGCGGTGATGACCCGCTGAACCAAAAAACCGTGCGCAACTGGCCTAAAAATGCCCACCAGGTGCCCCAAAACAGCCAGTGCGCCCTCGCCGATACCGCGGCAACGGCCGCCGGCTGGCAGTGCCCTTCCCAGGGAAGCTATACTGACAGCCAATACGCGGGAGAAAAAGCCGCTCTACGGCCTATCTTCGACCAACTGCGCCAACTGGCCGAAGCCTGCGGCGAAGACGTCGCCATGGAAGGCCGCGGCGGTTGCACACCCTTCGTGCACAAACGCCAGTTCATGGCCGTGGAGCCCGGCTCCAAAACCAAAGTCACTTCAGGCCTGCGGTTCAAGGCTGCTCCAGTTTTACCGTTGCTGGAAGAAGGCAAGGCCCCCGGCTAGTGCACTCACTGCGTCATCTTCACCGATGCAGCCCAAATCAACCCTGAAATAGGGAAATTAATCAAAGCCGCTTATGAGCAGAACTAAACCTGAACCTCAGCAAGAAAATCACAGCAAAAGGGAAAAACCAACTGATCCGAAGGCTTTCATCCTCCAGCAACTCAAGCTTTTTGGGATTGTGCTCCTGATAGTCGTGTTGGGTTTCGGTATTTTCGGTTACAGCCTGGCGGGTTGGGAAGGCGCCCAGAACGCCGCTGTTTGGGGCATGGTGCTGATGGCTATGGCGCTGCCTGTAATGGGTGTTTTCATCCTGGCGCGTTACTGGGGCGACTTTGCCGGCCGTTGGGGCTCTGCCCGCCGCGGCGAAGACAAACCGGACCATCAGGAAGAGGAGGATCTGCCTCCTTTTAAGTTCGATTAAACCTTTAAGGTGCTGCCTGCCATGTCACAAACCCCTCAAAAACAAAGCCATAAACCACAAGCTGTGCGCACGCCAAAAGCCCTGCTAATCTACCTGATCCTGGGGATTTATGCCTATTTGATGAACGCCCCCGGGCCAGTCATTGTTTACCTGCGCCAACAGTTCAATATGAACTACACCCTGGCCAGCCTGCATTTTTCGGCCTTCGCGGCCGGCATGGTTTTGGTTGGCCTCTTTGGGGGGAACTTGCTCAGGCGTATCAGCCACTGGAGAGCCGTCGCTTTGGGATGCCTGGGGATGGGTTTGGGCGGCCTGGCATTAACCTACGGCGCTTCACCGCTGATCACCGTCAGCGGGCTCTTCCTGATGGGGTTGGTGGGCACGTTGATCCTCTCCATTTATCCGGCCATCCTGGATGAAGAAATGGGCCAGCGCAGCTCAGTAGGCATCGCCGAAGCCAACGGTTTTTCCTCCATCCTGGCGGCCATGGCACCCCTGGCGGTTGGTTTTGCAGCCGCAAAAATGGCTTCCTGGCGGCCGGCGGTGCTGATTGGAGTCGTCGTTGCTACAGGCTTGGGCATCTGGCTCTTTTTCTTCACTAATTCTAATAAACAGGCAGGAACAGAACCTTCAAACCCACGGGGCAAGCCCAATCTGCCAAAGAAATTTTGGGGGTACTGGCTGGCACAGGTCCTTTCTGTTTCCATCGAGTTTTGCACCATTTATTGGAGCGCGGAATACCTGACCAAAGCCTTTGCCCTTGACCAGGCCCTGGCCGCCCAATTGGTGAGTTTATTTCTGATTGGGATGGTCGTCGGCCGTTTCGCTGGCGGCAATTTAATCCAACGGCATCAGCCGCATAAAGTGCTAGCGGGCACAATCCTGGTTGGCATACTTGGTTTTGGCCTCTACTGGCTGCAAAAGAATGCTATTATTGCCTTAATTGGCCTCTTTTTCTTGGGCGTCGGCGTGTCGATGCTTTACCCTGCCATCCTTTCGCTTGAACTGGCGGTGGCCGGGGAACACAAGAACCTGGCAGGCTCTCGTGCAACATTGGCAAGCGGTTTGGCTATCCTGCTCTTGCCTTTTGCTTTGGCCAGCCTGGCCGACCGCATTGGCATCCAATCCGCTTTTGGCATCATTGGCGCGCTTTATGGGCTGCTCATCCTCACGCTGCTCGTCACCAGGCAGATAAAAGGAGGTCCGCTATCCAACGCGGCCTCCACGACGCAATCTTCACAAGAGAAAACGGAGCTTGAATGAAAGTTTTATTCATCGGTGGTACGGGTATCATCAGTTCGGGCTGCGTTCGATTAGCCCTCGAGCGGGGAATGGACGTCACTTTGCTCAACCGCGGCAAGTCTTTCCGCCCAACGCCCGAAGGCGCAAGGGTGATTGAAGCCGACATCCGCGATTTTGAAGGGGCAAAGGCCGCGCTGGAAAATAACAGCTTTGACGTCGTGGCAGAGTTCACTGGCTTCGTGCCTGAACATATCGAAACGGATCTCAAACTTTTCAGTGGGCAAGTTGGGCAATACCTCTACATCAGCTCCGCCTCTGCCTATCAGACTCCGCCTCAAAAAGTGCCGGTGACCGAAGAAACCCCCCTTGAGAACCCGGTCTGGGAATATTCCCGCAATAAAATCGCCTGCGAAGCCAGGCTAATGCAAGCCTATCACGATACTGGCTTCCCGGTCACCATTGTGCGCCCCTCCCACACTTACGATGAGACACTTTTACCCTTTGAGGGCGGCTGGACGGTTGTCGATCGCATGCTCAAGGGCAAACCGGTGATCGTGCACGGCGATGGCACCTCCCTTTGGACTATGACCTACAATAGCGACTTTGCCAAGGGCTTCGTGGGCCTCTTTGGCAAGCAGGCAGCCATTGGTGAGGCTTTCCACATCACCTCCGACGAGTGGCTCACCTGGAACCAGATTTTCAATTTGACATCTGAAGCTTTCGGCGTAAAACCCAGGTTGGTGCATGTGCCCTCAGACCTGATTGACCAGTTTGACTCTGCCTGGGGGGATGGTCTGCTCGGTGATAAGGCGCATAGCTTCATGCTGGACAACCGCAAGATTAAAGCCCTGGTGCCCGATTTCGTTTGCACAGTTCCCTTCAGTGAGGGCATTCGCAAAGTGAGCCGATGGTACTTAAGCCACCCAGAACACCAGATTGTCAACCCGGTCTTCGATGCCAACTGCGAGCGCATCCTGGCGGCTTATGCCAAAGCCTGGCCGGAAGGCAAACTGCCCGTTTGAGCTTATCAAGCTGCCTCGCCGCTGAAAAACTATATTAACCTTTCATCATAAAACTTGTCCAGGTAAAAAAGAGGCCTTCGTTTTTGATACAATGACCTTGGCTATGATTGCCATATAATTATTAATATCCTGCTCTGCAAGCAATTTTCAGTCTTGCGTGGCAGTAAACTGGAGGTTTTGCCGTGCCCGGCATGAAACAATTTACACAAAAAGCCAAGCGGGTGCTTTCCTTAGCGCAATTCGAAGCTGAGCGTTTGCACTCCCTTGAAATTGGAACTGAACATCTGCTGCTCGCCATGATGCTCGAGGAAGGCAGCATTGCCCACCGCGTACTCACCGACCTCGGCCTGGTGGCTGAAGAAGTGCGTAATGCCGTCAAACCGGCTGAGGTGCCCCATACCGGTGAGCCCCACCTCGGGAATGAGCTCAAAAAGGCCCTTGAAGAAGCGCTTGAAGCTGCCAAGACGGGTGAACAGCCTATGGTTGGCACCGAGCACCTGCTGATCGGCCTCACCCAGAACCCTGATTGTATGGCCATGCAAGTGCTGGCCACTTTGGGGGTCACATCTGAGCAGATTAAACGACAGACAGCCCGCGTCATCGCGGAATCCCATCAGGATGAAGACATTCACACTGCCCCTCCCCCTGAATTAGCCCAGGCTGCCGAGCAAAAACAAGGCTCTACCCGCTGGAACCGCTCCCCCAAAAAGGAAACCGGTAAAACACCGCTGGTTGACGAGTTGGCAACCGACCTGACCGCCCTGGCCGAAGAAGGCAAGCTTGACCCGGTCATTGGCCGCGAAAAAGAAATCGAACGCGTTATCCAAATCCTGGCGCGCCGCACCAAGAACAACCCCGCCTTGATAGGTGAACCTGGCGTTGGCAAAACGGCCATCGTTGAAGGCCTCGCCCAACGCATCATTGAAGGTAATGTGCCGGCACTCCTGCTGGATAAACGCGTGCTGCAGTTGGACGTCGGCTCACTGGTGGCAGGGACCATGTACCGCGGCCAGTTTGAAGAACGTCTCAAGCGTGTGATCGAAGAGCTCAAATCCAGCGGCGCCATCGTCTTTATAGACGAGCTGCACATGCTGGTCGGAGCTGGTGGAGCTGGCTCCCAGGTGGATGCTGCCAACATCCTCAAACCTGCGCTTTCCCGCGGGGAATTGCAGGTGATCGGGGCCACCACACTCAATGAATACCGCAAGAATATCGAGAGCGACGCCGCATTGGAACGCCGCTTCCAGCCCATTATTGTGGACCAACCCAGCGTTGAGGAGACCATTGAAATCCTCAAGGGACTGCGCCCCAATTATGAAGAGCACCACCGCCTTAAAATTTCTGATGGTGCCCTCGAAGCCGCTGCCCGGCTCTCAGCCCGCTATGTGACCGAACGCTTCCTGCCCGATAAAGCCATTGACCTGGTGGATGAATCCAGTTCCCGAGTGCGCATGTATAAAAGTGACTCGGCCATCAGCAGTAAAGTAATCATGGCCGAGCTGCACAAGGTTCGCCAGGGCCTCAAAACTGCCAAAAAAGACAATGACAATGACACTCTACAGACACTTACCCACAAGCAGGACGAACTGGAAACCCAAATCCATGACATGCAAGGCTCCTGGGACCGTGCCACTGCTCCGACGGTGAGCGAAGAAGATATCGCGGACGTCATCAGCATGTGGACCGGGATTCCGCTGACCCAAATTAACACCGAAGAATCTGCCCGCTTGCTCAACCTGGAAAAGGAACTGGTGAAGGCTATCGTCGGCCAAAAAGAGGCTATCGATGCCGTTGCCAAGGCTATCCGCCGTGCCCGGGCTGGACTAAAGGACCCCAACCGACCGGTTGGCTCATTCCTCTTCCTTGGCCCCACCGGCGTGGGCAAGACCGAACTGACCAAAGCGCTTGCCAGGCAAATGTTTGGCAGCGAGGACGCGCTTATTCAGATTGATATGAGCGAGTTTGGTGAAAAACACACCATCAGCCGCCTGGTCGGCGCGCCCCCTGGCTACATCGGCTACGATGAAGCCGGCCAACTGACCGAGGCCATCCGCCGCAAGCCCTACTCGCTGGTAGTTTTTGATGAAATTGAAAAAGCCCATCCCGAAGCCTTGCAGATCCTGCTGCAAATCATGGAAGAAGGCCATCTAACCGATGCCAAGGGTCATAAGGTGGATTTCAAGAACGCCATCATCATCATGACTTCCAATATCGGCGCGGATCTGATCCGCAAGCAGAGTACATTCGGCTTCACCTTGAATGTGGATGAGGCCCAATCTGAGCAGCTTAGCTACAACGATATGCACAAAAAACTGATGGATACCCTCAAGCGCAGCTTCAGACCAGAATTTATCAACCGCCTGGATTCGATTATCGTGTTCCGCTCGCTTAATCGTGATGACATCCGCGAGATTGTGGCCATTGAAATTGCCAAGGTCAGCGAAAGGCTTTCTGAATACAAACTGACCCTCGAGGCCTCTCAGGCCGCCCTGGATTTCCTCGCCAAGGCGGGTTACGACCCCGAAATGGGTGCTCGCCCTGTACGCCGGGTCATCCAGCAGCAGGTTGAAGAAGGCCTCTCTGATGCAATTTTAGCCGGCAATTTTGAACCTGGAGACACCGTTATCGTTGACCTGGTGAAATCAGGCAAGGATGCCGAAGAGTCTATCAGCCTCCACAAAAAGGAACCTGCGCCCGAACCTAAGAAAAAACCACGTTCGGCTAAGGTTAAAAGCGCTGAAGAAGTAATTCCCGAGGCCAAACCTAAACTTAGCAAACCGCGTGTACCTAGGGACGCAGTCGATGCCTAAACTTTACCGGCGCTATGTCTGCCAGAATTGTGGCCATGTGGCAGCAGCGGCTTTTGGGCGCTGCCCCAGCTGTCAGGCATGGGATAGTATGGTGGAAGAGGTCGTTTCGGATGAACCTGAAACGCTCTCAGCGGGTAAAAGTTTCAAAGGCTTGTGCACAAATTCCAAGCCATTCCCCATAGGACAGGTAAAATCCGACCGCGAGGAGCGCATTCCTCTGAAAATGGAGGAGTTTTCGCGCGTACTCGGAGGAGGTATCGTACCCGGATCCATTGTTTTAATTAGTGGCGACCCGGGCATCGGCAAATCAACCTTAACGCTGCAGGTTGCCATGCAGGTGGCAAAGAATGACCGGGTGCTTTATGTGTCTGGTGAGGAGTCTGAACGCCAGATCAAGATGCGTGCAGACCGACTGGCGGCCAAAAACGCCCAAAATGAACCCTTTCTGCCTGAAAAACTACTACTGGTGACTGAAACCAATCTGGGCACGATTTTCAACCATATCGGCGATACCAAGCCTGCCCTGGTCATCATCGACTCGATCCAAACTATGACCCTGCCCGAAATGGAATCGCTGGCTGGTTCTATCAGCCAGGTGCGTGAATGTGCCGCCCGTTTGCGGGAACTGGCAAAATCCACCGGCATAACCGTATTTGTGATTGGGCACGTAACCAAGGAAGGCACTATCGCCGGCCCGCGAGTGCTTGAGCACATCGTGGATACCGTGCTTTATCTGGAAGGCGAACAATTCCAGTCCTACCGGCTGCTGCGCTCGGTCAAGAACCGTTTTGGACCTACCAGCGAAGTCGGCGTCTTTGAGATGCAGGAAAAAGGCATGGTGGAAGTGAGCAACCCCAGCGAGGTCTTCCTGGCTGAACGCATGATCAACGCTCCTGGTTCGGCTGTTGCCGTTACCATGGAAGGTACGCGGCCGCTGCTTGTGGAAGTACAAGCTTTAACCACACCGACCTCCAACCCCTACCCACGGCGCACTGCCAACGGCGTGGATTTCAACCGCCTGTTGCTGGTCAGCGCGGTGCTCACCCGGCGTGTTGGCGTCAAGCTGAGCGACCAGGATATCTTTATGAATGTTGTCGGCGGCATGACAATTACCGAACCCGCGGCAGATCTGGCCTTGGCAGTAGCCATTGCCTCCTCGTACCGAGATAAACCAGTACGCATGGATACCGTCCTGATTGGTGAAATCGGCCTCTCAGGTGAGCTGCGCGCGGTCAGCCAGACAGTAATTCGTCTGCGGGAAGCCGCAAAACTCGGTTTCAAACGCGCCATCCTGCCGCGCCGCCTGCGCCAGGGTGAACCTTTGCCCAAGGAAATCCAGGCAATTGAAGTGCGCTCGCTTAAGGAAGCCCTCAAGGAAGCTTTATTCGAAGAAGTAAACCCCCAGAATACTGTGAAAGGCCAAGCAAATGACTGATAAGCTGCTGGATCAACTCCCTTTTCTCAACAACACACGGCGCAACCACGCCCTGGAACATGCCACATTGAAGGTACTTGAAGAGTGTTACCCCGGCACGAAGATGGCTGGGGTCTCCAACCCTAAAGGCTTCTTTCTTTTTGCCGACTTGCCCACGGAGGTTGTCACTGATGCCGTGCTAAAAGCCCAAAAACGCTTGGCAGCCGGTGAGGCAGGCCTGGCTATTCACCCCCATTGCGGCACGAATGTAGTCACTTCTTCGCTGCTCGCGGCGGCTTCTGCCTGGCTCCTGCTCTACGGTTCCAGCAGCACCCGCAAACCCAAGTGGTACAACTACCTTTTTGCCATCAGTTTTGCCATTCCCGTTTATATCTTTTCCGAACCCCTCGGCCCGAAAGTACAAAAGATGGTCACCACCAAGGCAGATTTGGGTGACCTGGCTGTAAAACTGGTAGAGAGTAATGGCTACGGCAAAAGCCTGGTTCACTTTATCCACACCGAAAATTAATCGATCGTCTGCCATGACTGCTGAAAATCCCAACGTTCTGCTGTTGAGGGGCAATGACCCTACCCGCTTCGCGGAAGAAATTGCTCGGGTGAAGGCTTCCATGGGGGATGACAGCCTGGCAGAGATGAACACAACCCTTTTCGACGGCGATACCCTGAGACTGGAAGAGCTGCGCTCTGCCTGTCTGACGATTCCTTTTCTGACGGACCTACGCCTGGTTATGGTTGAAAAAGGCCGGCAATTCCTGGCGCGGACGGGAAAAGCATCCCCTGAAAAAGCATTGGCGATTTTAGCGGAAGTTCCCGAAAGCACACGTTTGCTTTTTTTGATTGAAGATGAACTGGTTATCCGCCGCAGGGAGCGCAATTGGGAGAATGCCCGCCAATATGCCTGGCTGGTCGATTGGGTCCACCAGGATGCAAGTCGGGGCAAAGTAATCAATTGCGAGCTGCCTAAGGATGAGGAGATGCCGAAATGGGTGCTTGAGAAAGCCCAGGCGCTCGGCGGCAAGTTTGACCCAGGGGCCGCCCATTTGTTAGCTTCCTATATTGGCAATGATACGCTGCGCGCCAGGCAGGAGATTGAAAAACTGCTCCTTTATGCCGGTTCCAACCGCGCGGTAAACCCGCAGGATGTGATCCTGCTGACTGCCCAGGAGCAGGAAGGCGATATTTTTGAGCTTACCGATGCCCTGGGTGACCGCGATGGGCGTAAAGCCATGCGCCAATTCCGCATTTTGGCAGAGCAAAAAGATATGGTGGAGCTGGCGCCTATGATCCAGCGCCATTTCCGCCAGCTAATCCAGGTGCGTGAGATTTTGGATGATGGCGGCCAGGCAGATGAGGTGGCCAAGGAATTGAATTTACCGCCTTTCGTGGCTCAAAAACTAGCCTACCAGGCCAGGCGCTTCAATTTGCCTCAGCTGATAGGGATTTTTGGTAAATTGCTCGAGATTGACGAGAGTATGAAGACCGGCGGCCTTCCTGGGAGCATCGCCTTCGAAGTGCTGATTGCCCGTCTGACGCAATAAACACTTGGCGTTAATGCAGTGGACACGCATTTCACCTATCTTCGTCCCAACGTAAGCGTTCACCAGTCTGAAATATTCCACACCAATACAGGCATACTAAAAACGCCGGTAGGCTGCGTATTGGTGGATCCGGCCTTCACCCAGGCGGATTTTGAACGCATTGCAGCATTTTTAGGATCAGATAGCGTCTTGGCAGGTTTCAGCACACACGCCCATTACGACCACTTGTTTTGGTCGCCCCTTTTTGGGGATGAGACCCCACGCTATTGTTCTGAGGGTACATTGGACTATGTAACCCTCCATCACCAGGAAATACTGGATGAATTAATCGCACTTGAGGACGAGCCAATTAACCTTAACCATCGTTATTTTAGTGATCACTTGTCTTATCTCTCTTCTTTATCTTCTGACTTGCATTATCTGTATGGCTCTTCAGTGGTGGTTGTTGATATTCCTGGCCATTTATACGGACAAAGCGGGTTTCTATTCCCGGAGTTTCGAACGCTGTTTGCGGCCGATACGCTCTCAAATATTGAGCCGCCCTCCATCGAAGGCAGCTGGCAATCTTTGATTGCTTATCTGGAGAGTCTGGCAACCCTAAAAGAGCTGATCAGTCAGGTAGAGTGGATTGTGCCAGGCCATGGCGATCCAATGGATTCATCTGAAGCCAAATCGCGGTTGGATCAGGATCGGCGTTACCTGGAAGCTCTGCGTGATCTTCGGATCGATGATTTTGGCAATGGTCTCGAAGCGCAGGCGAAGATATTCCTTCTGCAGACTGGAGAAACGCGTGTTGCCAACAAGGATGCCTGGCTAATTCATCTCGGAAACCTTCAGGCGGCCTATAACTGGCTTTCCACAAGTTAATCCAGTTACCTTCCATATATCAAGCATTAACCAATCAATTACCGATTTATTGGCTCAATAGAGTGTCTGAAAGCAGTGCGTTGTTCTTGTTTGGGGAAAGTATACAAACCTGTTAATTAATAAATGTCCTCGGCGCGAGTCGAACGCGCAACCGTCTGCTCCGCAAGCAGGTGCTCTATCCATTA
>WOYI010032059.1_pt2 | contig 10585 bp, 9 predicted proteins | sample 6423411 | NCBI WGS metagenome assembly WOYI01 (sample SAMN13441803, study PRJNA592873) | oil field metagenome | biome: oil field; feature: oil-well bore; material: oil-contaminated soil; isolation source: oil-contaminated soil from oil-well borehole | place: Germany: Wietze | collected 2016-10-18 ... | reverse complement strand
ATTGTACTGTATTATGTATTTTAAAATCAATGATTAGTTTATTTAGCAGAATAATTATATAAGAAGCTAGTTGCACTATTTGCACCAGAATTATGCTTTTAAACCCGATAGGATAATATATTCTTAATCAGAAACGATTAATTTCGGTGTTAATTTATCATTTAAGACCAGTTTCCGTATTTAATCTCTAAATAAAGTCTCGAAGACAGGAATCAATTTACATCCCAATAAAAAATTCTTTAGTTCGGCCTTAAAACTAAAAAAAGTTCTCGAACTCGCTTTTTTTTAATTTTAGACCACAACCTTTATAAGTGATCATTAAGTGATAGGAGGACATGGTCCCAAAAGGTCTCAAATATCTTTTCTGAATTTTTTGGACATGGAGGCGGTAAAATTAAGCGAAATCGATTACCTTAGTGATAATGCTATTGCATTAGCACTAACTTTGAGTGCAAACACAGCTTTTGCAACAACAAATACAACAACAAATACAAATGTTTCAGACCAGAATACTGGTCAAAATGTAGATAAAAATACAGTTAATAGTTCCGTACAGGCGGTTGGAGCCCCAACTGCCACTAAGCAAGCAGCAGCTGGATCTACAGTGAGTACAAAGACAGTAACAACTACCCAGAAAAGCTTCACCAGCAGTCAGATAAACAGTGCAGCTACCACGGTCAAGAATTTTGTTGAAAAAAAAAATAAAAGATTGCCCAGTTATGTCACCATATCTTCTATGCAGGTGACTATGCGCCAGTTTCTGCAATTATTAACTACCAATCTTTTGAACATAAACAGCGGAATTCAAACATCTGTGACCCTGAAAACAGTGACTGGTCCATCAACCACAGCCGATACAGTGAGTGGGAAAAATTTCTACAGATCCCATTACGTATTATTGGCCAAAAACATTAAATCAACCATAACTTCCACAGGTAAAGCACCAGGCTACATAAGTACCTCAGGGGAAAAATCAGGTACGAATCAATGATTTACACCTTCGCTAAAGTATTAGACTTCCAAAAATCCAACAAAAGGTTACCAAATTATGTAACAGTAGCTAGATGGACGAGTGTCAGTTCAAAAGGCAGTGTTTCAACAATATCAAGTTCCCTATCAAAGTATTTAAAAGTTACAGCCAATGCATAGTCAACGAGTTCAACCATCAAGAATTTGGCAGCTTCAATAACCAAGGGTAAAACCACGACCTATGCTAAGGCTCAGGCCTCTTCAACTGGGTGAGGGATCATATATCCTACTCATTCTACTACAACACCAAAAAGGGTGCTCTGGGCGCTTTAAGCTCCAGGAGTGCTAACTGTGTGGATAATTCACACCTGATGGTGGCACTCGCCAGAGCAGCACGAATACCAGCCAGGTACCAGCATGGAACTTGCAGATTCGCAAGCGGAGCCTACGGACACGTTTGGGCTCAACTGTATGTAAACGGGAAATGGTACTATGCAGACGATGTAAGTAAAAGTAACAGTTTTGGAACCATAAGAAACTGGAACCTTAACACGTACAAGTTACACGGCACCTACGCAGCATTACCATTTTAATCCCATTTTTCTTTTTTTTTAGAAATCAGATCCTAGAAATTCAAATTCTTTTTTAAAAATCACATAATAAACCCTTAAATTTAGATCAACTAGATCAGATTAATGAACCCTAATTTTCTTGCATAATCAACTGCTTTTACATATTCCTGTCGGTTAAGAAATCTTGAAAGCTCAGGATGATTAAAAGCACCGTATAACGGCCGGTACTGGGCCATGATATTTAAAACTACTTTTTTACCCAGATTCTCATATATCCAATCCAGGATAGGGAGAGTGCAGCATTCCACGTGGCCTGGGAGCACCAGATGGCGAATGATCATATCCCCTGACTGGAAGGCAAGTTTGTGATTGCGGGTTACCACTTCCCAGTAATCGGAGATGCCGGATAGTCTCATTGCACAGTCCTCATTGCTGTATTTAAAATCAGATAGATACAGATCCACCACTCCATCTAAAAGGTGCATGGCTTCCGGGGACATGTAGAAATTGCTGTTCCAGATTACTGGAATATTTTCCTTAATCAGACTGATGGTCTTAAGGATGTAGAGTAGGTGGGAGTTAGGATCACCTCCCACAAAATTAACGTTACGAGACCCGTCCAATCTCCTATTATCTATGAGTTCTGCCAGTTTTTTCTCTAAATAAATCATTCCTTCATCAGGATGTTGACTGATATCCATATTTTGACAAAAAACGCATTTAAAGGTGCAACCAGTGAAGAAAACTGTGTGGCTGGGGATTAACGGTGCTTCCTCACCCATATGCAAAAATTCAGAGGCGATTTTAGATTTCATCACGCCACAAATACCCGGTTCCTCATTACGGTTTACTTCACACCTCCTCTGGCAGAAGATACACTTTTCAAACAACTTTTCTGCTATGGCTATCTTCAAGTCCAGATAAGAAAATGGTGGTTTTTCCAGGGTTGAAGAAATATCAGTAGACTTAAAACCTTTCCTAACCCCTTCATGTTCTTCCCACTGGTCAAGCAAAGATTTAGCTTTAACAGGGATAAAAGAGGATTTGTGAAAGTAAGAAAGTTCTCTTCCCTCCAGGACATTAAAGTAATGACTAAGAACAGTTTTAATTGAATTTTCTGGATGGTTTCCGCCATTATTCATTTTGATTAACCAACAACCCTTAATTTGGACACGATAATTGGGGGTAAGACAAAGGGCCCTATTTGTTTGGTTTTGCTGGATGCTGCCCATGCTTGGGTGAAAGCTTCGAAGATGTTTCCGGATAACATGACCTTGCTAACTGGATATGTAATCTCCCCATTTTCTATTTTAAAGGCGTTCATGGCTTCTACTGAGAAATCACCAGATATAGGGTTGGCCGTGTGTGCTCCCAGCAGGTCTTTAACCATCAGTCCATTTTCAATCTCTGACATCTCTTTCTGCTGGTTGAAGTCCATTATGAAATTGCTGAATCCCACGGAAGGAGTATCTGCAAATGAGGATCTGATCCCGTTTCCGGTGCTCTGGACTTCTGACTTGCGGGCGGTGTATAAATCATAGACAAAGTTCTTCAAAACACCCTCCTCTATTAAAACTGTTTTCTGGCTGGGGGAACCTTCACCATCACTTGTAAAACTGTTAAGCCCCTTTTTTAGTGTTCCATCATCGTATATGTTGAGGGCGGGTGATAGAACCTCTTTACCAACCTTATCTGCGAAAATTGACCGGCCCCTTTGCACGTTATCGGCGTTGAAGGCATTGGCCAGGGTGAATATTAGGGAAGCTGCAGCGTCACATTGAAGTAACACATTTAAATCAGCGGTTTCTATGGATTTACCTCCCCTCGAATCCCGAGCTAACTGACTGGCCTCCATGGAAAGCTTTTCCGGGTCCAGGTCCTGAAATCTTGATGTGTCTGATTCATGGGCTGTGGAAACCCCTTCCCCATCTGGAATGTTCACCGATATATACCCTGAAAAGTAGGTTGAATCATCCTGGGAATTAACCCCTTCTGAGTTGGCAATTTCGGTGTGGTAGTAACCGGCCTGTACCCCTCCCGAGGTTGGTTGGCATTCTTTCTCCACAGCGGTCTGGATCATTATTTTGGCGAAATCAACTGCCTCTTCCATATCCAGATCCCTGATTTTTCCATCGAAAATGCCGTATACTTTAGGATATTTCGATTGAGGGGCGAAATAGAAATTAGGATCAGTTTCGTTGCATTTAGAGTTGAATACTGCATTTTCAACGGTTTTTTCCAGTTTAGATAAGTCTGTGGTATGGGCAAAGCCCATTCTGCCCTCTTTAATCACCCTTATTCCCAGTCCATATGATGAGGTTTCCTTGGCGAAGTCCACCTTATGGTTTTGAATATTGACCTCGATCTTATCTTCCTTTTCCAGGTAGACTTCTGCTTCATCAGCATATTTAAGGGCCAGTTTTAGGGTTTCTGCTGCAATATCTTCTTTCATTTTCGAACCTCATATCCTCAACATAAACTTACTAGATTATGAACTTGTAAATGGCCTCTGCTACACCGTCACCGTGGGGTTCGGAGGTTACATAGTCGGCTATAGCTTTAAGCTCCTTATCAGCATTGTTAACCGCCACCCTCAATCCGGCAACCCTTAGAAATTCTATGTCATTTTCACTGTCTCCGATGGCCATTATATCTTCTGTTTTCACACCGTTATATGCTGCCAGTATCTCTAAGGAGGATCCTTTATCTACTGATGGGTCGGTCAGGTGTATGGCGAAATTGGTATCATAAATTTCCACATTAAAATCCTTTAATGTTTCTTTAACTATTTCTTCTTTAATATTTCTCTCTATGGCTACTTCAGAAATCCTTTCATCAGAAAATTCAACCTTCTGTACGGGGTATTTAGTTTTTAAATACTCATAAGCCCTTTGGCACTCTTCAATGTTCCCCAGTAGCTTTCTCTCCCCTTTATATTCTATAACGCCACCATTTTCTGATACCACTCCTCCGGTGGTGTCCAGCATGATGGCTAACATCTTAGCAGCACATGGGATATTACCGGTGACAATTATAACTGGAATTCCATTATTTTCAGCCTCACTTATGGCCTCGATAGCACTTATACAGATCTTCCTGGAACTATCAGTCATAGTTCCATCCACATCAAGAGCTATAGCCTTTAATTCATGTTCTTCCATGGAATTTGATACCTCGTTTGGGATATTAAATCATAGGGAGATGTAAAATTAATCACTTCAAGGAACCGTAACGATAGGCTATGTTACAGGTTCCTTCTTTACTAACCATACAGGCCCCAACTGGATTGACCGGGTTACATTCATCCCTGAATAGTTTACAGTCTTCAGGTCGGGCCACACCACGCAGTATAGGCCCACATATACATCCAGTAACCACTTCCTTGCTTTCTAACTCAGGTATGTCGAATTTTTCCCGGGCATTGAACTGGGAATAAGTATCCCTTATCTCGTAGACTGAATCAGGGATGCTGGGGAATCCCCTCCACTCCCTGCTTTTGATGTAGAATACTTCGTCCATGAGTTCCTGTGCCTTAACGTTACCCTCTGCTCTAACTGCACGTTTATATTCATTCTGTACATGGGGGTTTTCTTCTTTAATCTGTTTCAGTATGAGGTAAATGGCTATGAGAACATCGAATGGATTAAATCCGGTTACTACCTGCGGTATTCCATATTTCTCGGAGAATACTTCGTATGGTTGGGTTCCAATTATGGTAGATACGTGTCCCGGCTCTATAAGGGCGTTCAGGTTCACTTCCCCTGATTCTATCAGGAATTTCAGGGCGGGTGGTATGAGCCTGTGACAGGAAAGTAGGGAGAAGTTTTCCGGTGGTTCGGAGACTACTTCCGAGGCAGTGGTGGGTGCGGTGGTCTCGAAACCCGCGGCCATGAAAACCACTTCGTTGTCCAGTTTCTTTGCTATTTCAACGGCGTTACCAACTCCGTAGACTATCCTTACATCTGCTCCCTCTGCCCGGGCGTCCGCCAGGCAGCCGTTTGTTCCTGGCACCCGTAGCATGTCTCCGAAGGTGGTTATGGTAACTCCCTGTCTTGCCAGGTACATGATTTCATCCACTTCCCGGGAGGGTACGCAGCAGACTGGGCAGCCTGGTCCGGCCACCACTTCCACCTCTGGAGGTATGAGGGTTCTTATGCCGTGCTGCATTATGGTATGCTCGTGTGATCCGCAAACATGCATTATCTTAACTGGTTGGGCTATCTTCTCTATGCGTTCGACTATTTCTCTGGTCAGATTTTTCATTTGTAACACCGATGTGATGATAAATAGATAATTTTAGTTTAAAGATAATAGATAATTTTAGTTTAAATTTATTTAAAGCTAATCTGTCTTATTTATGTAGTTATTCGTTAAAAAATTTAAATATTTATAAATTTTTATCCACTCTTTAGATATTTTTAATCTATAAAATTTTTAAGAACTTAAAAAGGATGTTTTAACAAATAAATATTTAACCAATGAGTTCAAATTTACATAAAAAATCAGTAGAGTTTTGATGGTTGATTGAAAATGAAAGTTGCAGTGGTAGGACTGGGAATGGAAGGAAATCATGCTCTACATTCCCTCCTAGAATTCGGCCACCAGGTTTATGCTTCTGATGTGAATGAAGATTTAAACATCTCCATAGATAATTTTGATGGTAAATTGGAAGTCGAGTTAGGACGTCATGACTGGGAGAAAATAAACAGTGCCGATGCTGTGGTGGTTAGCCCCAGTCTATGGAAGAGAGATGTACTCGAGAAAATAACATCGAAAGATAAGATATTTTCAAAGGTGTTACCTAAACATAGGGATATCTTCACCATCGGTGTTACCGGAACTAACGGTAAAACCACCACTGCCTTCATGATCAGGGACATATTAGAAAATTCGGGCCATAAAGTTTTAATAGGTGGAAATGCCGGTGGAGGTTTTGATGGTTACACCAGATTGATGTTAGAAGTTACCAGGGGGGACTATGACTATTTGATCGTGGAGGTCTGTGACATGACCCTTGATTTTTCCAGGGATAACTTCGATTTTGATCTGGTGGTGGTAACCAACCTGGGATGGGACCATATGAACGTGCACCGTACAATGGAACAGTACCAGAAAAGTATGTATGATTTTATTAAAAACAAACGTGCCGTTTTAAATAGAAATGATGAACTTCTTTCTTCTTTCGGAGACAAACCTTTTAATGGAGATAAACCCTGTTTCTTTGATACTTATACCGGTAAACTAAATTTAATTGGTAGATACAACCGACAAAATGCCGCTGCCGCCTGTAAAGTAGCTGAAATTCTGGATATACCTGAAAAAAAAATAAAAGAATCCCTGGCATCCATTAAACCTGTGGGTGGTAGGATTACAGAATTAAGCATGAATGGGTCCCGCATCATAATTGGAAAAACGGACAATGTTTCCGCTGTTTCTGCGGTGTTTGAGGAAACGGAGTTTGACCTGGTCATCCTGGGAACCCCCAGAGAAGGAGAATACTGGAGATTCGATATCTTCAGTGAAGTAGCTAATTTTAACCCCCACTATATAATTTTATTTCCTGGTCTGGATGATACAACCAGTCAGGCAAAAGAAATCCTGAGGAAAAATGATTATAAGGGGAAAATAAAGATTTCAGGAGATATCTCTGAAATTACAGAATTCATCTCCACACATCACCGAAATTATAAGACCATATTTATAGGTGGAAATGGTCAGGATAAAATCACCGAAATCAAAGGGGTTTTAGAGGAGATCTCCTGAAAGATTTCAATTTAAACTGGTTAAACATTAATTAAGCAAATAGGGAGATTTACTTAAATCCTGTTAGTGTCAATAAATATAAATAAACAGATAACCAAAAATCTAAATATAATAAATCGAGTTAAAATCACAAGATATCAAATTATTGAGATATCAAATTATTGAGATATCAAATTATTGAATATAAAATTACAGATAACAAATATAATGAAATAAACAGGCTGTTTTGATATGATTGAATTAGTGTGTATTAGTACTGTAGATGTGAATTATAAATTACCAAAGGCTTTTTTGAAAGGATCTGAAAACATGAGGATGGTGTCGTTATGTCCAGTTTCATAAAACATCCCTTACTGATTATCGTGGCTTTAATTATAATAGGTGCCGTCATGTATCCGGTGGGAATGGCCACAGCTAAATATGTCCCTGCACAGAATCCAGAAGAGATTGCCCTCCTTCCCATAGGAGATACGGTGACCAATGGAACCGCTGTGGTGAATAGCAACAAAGTTCGCAAGGTGCCCATAGTTTACCATCCTGAATATTTAGTGGAGTACGCTAAAAAAATTCAAATCTGGGAAATATACTCCAGCCTAATCTCTGGAGCCACCCCCATACCTATTAAAAATATCACTGGTGGTGGAATTTCAGATACAGGAAAAGCAGAAGATATTAAAGGGCCAGGAATGTTAACTATACAGGATAATAAACTGACAGTGACCAACCCCACTTTTGTTTGGGGATATAAAGAACCATATACAGTAGCTGTTAAAACTAAAGATGGAGTAGATATTAAACAGGGAAACACCACCATAAGATCCGTAGCAGTGAATGATTTCAACAATGAAACCATTCCTAACGAGTACATGAGCTTGACTGACTTTGAAAAATGGTACAACAGTGTAAATGTGGGAAACAGTACTGCACTGGATTACTCCCTGTCCAACTTCAACGACGGCCGGAACACCCTCAACCCCGATGAAATAGCCAAATTTTTCGGTGAAGGAGTGTTTGAGGAAATGAAAACCCGCCCCCTAAAAGCACCCATAACTGTCTATGAAGGTTCCGAGAACCAAGTAGTGATCAGTTCAACTTCAACTGCTATGAGCTACTATGCAGAATACGACAACACTGCCCGGGCTCATAACGCCAATCAACTTATTAATGCCTGGAACAATACCATCATACCCCCACACACCGTTGGCTATGGAAGTAGCGATGTTTCCTACTATGGTGTCTTCGACCCAGATCCCAACGCCACTTATAAATGGGCCAGTCACGGTGTCTGCCCTCCAGGAAGAGTATTACGAGCTGCAACTTTAGGAGCTGGTTTACCTGCACCAACCGGTACTACTGGTGACTATCAAAATGCTATAGCCCCCGGTATAGACATAGTTACCGGTATAAGGGTGGAAAATACCAGAGATTACCCGATTAAAATAGTCATGTGGAGTGACGGTGGTGCTGATGGTGCCGGTATGACTACCATATATGCCCAGATCATCGAATTAAGGTAACAAACGCTTTTTTTTACCTTTACCCTTAATTTTCTGTTTTAATTAAATAACGGAATTTATTAAGATGATTTCAGCCATTATAACCGCCGCTGGCAAGAATAGGCGGATGGAAGAAGACCAGAAAAGGTTGGGTATTGAAGTCCGGAATAAATTACTTCTGGACCTTCAGGGAAAGCCAGTGATAATCCAGACCCTAGAACATGTTCAAAAAACAAGTGTAAAAGAATCTATAGTTGTGCTGGGACATTACAGCAACGAAATAAAGACCATGTTAGAAAACTATATAGATAATGAGATTAAAGTCATATCCAACCCCGAAAATGGTGTCGAATTATCAGAAACACTGTTAAATGGGGTTAAAAATGTAAAAGAAGGTTTATGTCTGTGTGTTGCAGGAGATCAACCCACTGTCTCCGGTGAAACCATGCAAAAACTCGTTGATGCAGCTCGGCAACATCCAGACGCCGATAATATAGTCTCTATCTTAGCACGAAAAGATACTGGTTACCTTAACACATCAGAAGGTCTGGGAATGCCATTTGCCTGTCACTCATCCCTTTTAAAGAAATATTTACCCGGTAGAAATGATAATCTGAATCCTATTTTAGAGGATATGATAGATGATGGGGTGGTTTTCTATTGTGTACCGGCCCGTGACGAGTTGGAACTGGTGAACATCAACCACTGGGAAGATTACTTGAAGGTTAAGAAATTATTTAAAGATATCAGATGATTTTTATTCAGTAAAAGAGATGATTTTTATTTCATTTAAGAAAAAATATTGTTGATGTTCTGTTAAACTAAATATTTTGAATATGGAATCGAACTTTTATAAATGATATTTATGGACAAGATTAAACTACCAATAGAAGGCAAACTCCCCAATGGATGGGAAATCAAATATTACACCCTCATGGGCAAATTCTATTACTGGGTAAGGATATTAGGTGGTGATAAACGGGTTAAAACAGGCGAGCTTCAAGAAGCAGATGTAAAAATTATCGAAGACATCCCTGGTGGCCTTGTTTTAAAGAACACTGAAATCAGGGATCATCTACCTGAAACTCCTTTAAACAGTGAAATTTTTGAAGTGGCAAAAAATGGCGCCCCTATAATTAAATTAGGGGATGGATCAAAGCCCCGAGTTATGCTTACTGCTGGTGTTCATGGCAATGAATTACCACCCCAGATAGCAGCTTTAAACCTGGTCAATGACTTAAATGGTAAGGGTTTAAATGGAACGGTTTATGTAATTCCCTTCACAGCTCCACAGGCCAGTGCCCAGAATTCCAAGTTACATGAGAAAGATAACCTGAATTTAGTGGCTGATGTCCCGGGTACCCCAACTAATACCATTGTGAATGTGGCCGGTGAACTTAAAATCGATGCACTGGCTGATTTCCACGCCACCAGCACCCATCCTGCAGAAAATTCTGTGATCTACCTTTTAGACATTAAAAGTTCCACGATGGCGGTTTATATCAACAAGAAAACTAATTCAAGATTGCTGGCCCATATCTACAACCCGGGAACACTCATCGCCGCGGCGAGCAACCACAATATCCCCACCATACTCTGTGAAGTGGAATCACCAGATGGTCTGGCAACGGAATCGAGTATACAATATACTTACCATCAGATGAAGGTTTTCCTGGAATTCCATAGGGTTATTTAAAAAAAGGGAATTAAGTCAAAAAGAATTATATAGTTCTAAAAAAGGAAATAATTATCTAAAAAAGAAGTAATAACTTAAAAAAAGGAACT